>Ga0335076_10000034_pt1 | contig 118559 bp, 109 predicted proteins | sample Lox_Sample_25_FD_206717 | JGI IMG/M metagenome (GOLD analysis project Ga0335076, IMG submission 206717) | Soil microbial communities from Loxahatchee National Wildlife Refuge, Florida, United States - Lox_Sample_2.5 | ecosystem: Environmental > Terrestrial > Soil > Wetlands | place: USA... | reverse complement strand
TCGCCGGTGAACGGCGCCGGCGTGGCGACCTACACCACCTCGTCGCTCTCCGCCGGGGCGCACCTCGTGGGCGCGAGCTACGGCGGGGACGCGACCTTCGCCTCGGCCACCGCGCCCGTCCCCGCGCCGGTCGCCATCACCCGCGCCGCCACCCAGGCCGCCCTCGCCGTCCTCCCGGCCTCCACCGTGTTCGGCCAGGCGGCAACCTTCACGGCGACGCTCACCTCCGCCGGCGGCGTCCCCACCGGCAGCGTCCTCTTCGCCGAGGGCGCGACGGCGCTCGGAACCGCGGCGGTCGACGCCCAGGGCCACGCCGCCGTGACCCTCTCCACCCTCGCACCCGGCGCCCACACCGTGACCGCCACCTACGCGGGCGGCGGGAGCTTCGACGCGGCGGCGCCCGCCCAGGCCACCCTGGCGGTCGCCAAGGCGGCCACCACCGCCGTCCTGGCCTCTTCCGCCAGCCCGACCATCACCCACCGCCGGATCGTCCTCACCGCCACCGTGGCGGCGGCCGCCCCCGGCGCCGGCACCCCCGGCGGCACGGTCTCCTTCCGGGAGGGCGCCACCGTCCTCGGCACCGCCACCCTGGACGCGACCGGGGCGGCCACCCTGGCGCTCCGCTCGCTCCCGCGCGGCACCCACTCCCTCACCGCCAGCTACGGCGGCGACGCGAGCTTCGAGGCGAGCTCCGGCGCGTTCGACCAGGTGATCGAGAACGCCCCGCCCGTCGCCGGCTCCGGCACCGCCCTCGCCCTCGGCTCCGGCCACGCGGCCGCCGCCCACGCAGCGGTGGCCGGCGCCCTGGACGGCGCCCGGACCTTCGAGCTCTGGTTCCGGGCCGGCTGGTCCGCGCCAGCGGACGTCTCCGGTACCCCCTCGCTCCTCCGCCTGGGAGGGGCCGAGCCCCGGCTCTCGCTCGGGGTGACGCCCGACCGGACCGCGCTCGTGGTCGGGCTGGGCTCGGTGACCACCCCGGTGCCGGCCCCGCTCGCGGACCAGGCCTGGCACCACGTGGCCCTGGTCCTGGCCGACGGCCAGGCCACCCTGAGCCTCGACGGCGCCGCCATCGCCGCGGTGGACGGCCAGGCCGGCGCCGCCGCCGGGGACACCCTGGACGTGGGCGCCGGCTTCGTCGGCGAGCTGGACGAGCTGCGGGCCTGGTCCACGGCCCGCGCCGAGGCCGAGCTCGACGGGGCGATGCGGGCCCCCCTCCGCGGCGACGAGGCCGGGCTGCTCGGGTGCTGGCGGATGGACGACGGCGCCGGCGGCGCCGCCTTCGACGCGGGCCCGGGGAAGCTCGATCTCGACCTCGACCTGGCGCAGGGTGCGGCGGACGACGCCGGCTTCACCGCCTCCACCGCCTGGCGGCTCCGGACGCTGGACGCGACCGGGGCCCTCGCCCCGGTGGCGGCGGGCTACGACCCCGACGGCGATTCGCTCACCCTCTCGGTGACCGCGCCTCCCGCGAGCGGCACGGCCACCGCGGACGCGGCGGACCTCCAGGTCGCCTACCTGGCCGGGCCCTCCTTCCCGGGCACGGACCAGTTCACCTTCCAGCTCGACGACGGCACCGACCGGTCGAGCTACCAGATCGCCGTCTCCGCGGCCTCCGCCCCCGTCTGCCACGCCAGCTCGGACTGCGGCGGCGACGACCTCTGCGTGAACGGGACCTGCGTGCCCGCGCATCAGGTGGTCGGGCGCTCGGGCTGCGGCTGCGCCAGCGGCGGCGGCGAGGCGGTGCTGCTCTGGTCGGCCCTCACCCTCGCCCTGGTCCGGCGGCGCCGCCGCGCGGCCCCGCTCGCCGGAGGCCGTCCATGAGCCCCGTCCGCCTCGCCCCCGTCCTCGCCCTCGGGCTCCTCGCCGGCCCCGCCGGCGCGGCCACCGCCACCGTGGAGGGCTTCGACCTCCAGACCTACCGCCCGGTCCCCGCCGGCGACGGCTTCTTCGTGGTGCCGGACGCGACCGCCCCGGGCCACCTCCGGCCGGCGGCCGCCCTGGTCCTCGCCTGGGGCACCGAGCCCCTGGTCCTGAAGGTGGACGGGGTGGAGGTCCCGGGCGGCAAGCTCGTCCACCGCCAGTTCTGGGGCTTCCTCCAGGGCTCGGTCGGCCTCGGCGATCGCTTCCTCGTCGACCTCGCGCTCCCGGTCTCGCTCTACCAGAGCGGCAGCCACGCCCTCCCCGACCTGCCCCAGCTCTCCAGCGCCTCCTTCGGCGACGTGCGCCTGGGCGGCCGGGCGGCGCTCGGCAAGGCGGGCCCGGTGGCCTTCGCCGGGGGGCTCGACGTCTGGCTCCCCACCGGCTCCAAGGCGGCCTTCGCCTCCGACGGCGCCGCGCGCTTTCGCCCCAAGGTGATCGCCGCCTCCACCTCCGGCCACCTGGAGCTGGGCGCCGAGGTCGGCTACCTCGTTCGCCGCGAGGAGGACGTGGTGATCACCGAGATCGGCCCGGCGCTCACCTGGGGCGCGGCCGCCGCCTGGCGCCAGGGCGACTTCCGCTTCGGCCCGGAGCTCTTCGGGAGCTGGCAGTTCTCCGGCTCGGTCACCTCGCCGGCCGAGGCGCTCCTCGGGGTGCACTGGGCCCCGGAGCTGCCCTGGAAGCTCGGGGTGCTCGACGGCGGCCTGGCCGTCTCGACCAGCCTCGACCGGGCCCCCGGGGCGACGCCGTTCCGGGTGATCCTCTCCCTGGCCTGGAAGGCGGCCGAGCCGAAACCACCGCCGCCGCCCGAGCCCGCCCCGGCCCCGCCGCCGCCTCCACCCGCGCCTCCCCCGGCCCCGCCGCCGGAGCCGGAGCCCGCGCCCGCGCCCCCCGCGCCGCTCGCGCCGGTGATGGTGGTGCCCGAGGTCGCGCCCCCGCCCGCCCCACCCCCGCCCAAGCCCCTGGCGGTGGTGACCAAGGAGAAGATCGAGATCCTCCAGGCGATCCAGTTCGAGACCGGCCGGGACGTGATCCGGGCGGAGTCGGAGCCGATCCTCCGGGACGTGGCCGAGATCCTCCGCACCCACCCGGAGATCGCCCACGTCCGGATCGAGGGGCACACCGACGCCTCGGGGAAGGCCGACCTCAACCTCGCGCTCTCCCAGAAGCGCGCGGCCGCCGTGGAGCGCTGGCTGATCGTGAACGGCGGCGTGGCCGGCGAGCGCCTGGACGCCAAGGGCTTCGGCCCCACGCGCCCCGTCGCCTCGAACGCCACCAAGGACGGGCGGGCGAGGAACCGCCGGGTCGAGTTCAAGATCCTCGCGACGCCGTAGCCCCCCTGCGCTGGAAGGGGCGCATGTCCAGGGCGATCGTGATCACCGGGGCGAGCGACGGGATCGGCGCCGCCCTCGCCCGCCGGCTCGCGGCCGGCGGGGATGCGGTGGTGCTGGCGGCGGGGCGCGCGCGACGACCACCAGGACGTGGGCGCCTTCGAGGAGAAGGCGCGCCGGACCGCCGCCTCGCCCGGTCCGCGCTGACGGGCGCAGGTCGTCCGGGACCGCGGGCTCCCCCGGGGTACGGGTCGCCCTACCTCCGCCCGGAGGGGCCCGGCTCTCGGGCCAGGAACGCGGGTTCGTGCCACAATGTCCCCGGCCTCGCCGCCCGGTCCGTCCGGTCGGAGGCGCCGGGGGTTCATGCCGGTTCCGGTCCCAGCCACGTTCTCGCGGCGCCTGCCCGTGGTCGGGTACGTCGTGCTCGCGATCGGCCTCGTGGCTGCGTTCCTCCTGCTCGACCGGTGGCTCCGCGCCGGCGCGCGGCGGCGGGCCGGGGCCGAGCTGGAGGCGGTCGCCTCGCTCAAGGTCTCGGCCATCGCCTCCTGGCGGGCCGAGCACCTGCGCAACGTCCGGTACGCGGCCGCCTACCCGGTGATCGCCCTCGTGGCGGACGAGTCGAGCCGCGGCGCCCTCGACCCCGCCCTGGCGACCCACGTGTCCACCGTGCTCGGCAACCTGGCCGCGCGCCAGGGCTACCCGCTGATCGCCATCCTCCGCGCCGCCGGGTCCCCGCTGGCGGAGTGGCGGGCGCCGGGCGCGGCCGGCCCGCCCTTCGCCGCCCCCCTGGTCTCCGCCGCGATCGAGACCCCCGGCACGCCGGTGTCCGGGCTCCACGATCCGGGCGACGGGACTCGCCCCACCCTGGACGTGGCCCTGGCGGTGGCGGAGGTGGGGCGCCCGCCGGTGGTGGTCGCGCTGCGCGCCGAGATGGAGCCCATCTTCTCGTCGGTCCTCGAGGGCTGGCCGGTTCCGGCCGACACCGCCGGGACGAGCCTGGTCCGGGCCGACGGGGACGAGGTGCTGCTCCTCGGCTCGCCGCAGTGGCTCGCCTCGGGCCAGCGCGGCATGCGGATCCCGATGACCGCCCTCGACCGCCCGGCGGTGCAGGCGGCCCTCGGGGTCACCGGGGTGGTCCGGGGCGTGGATCAGCGCGGGCACGGCGTCCTGGCGGCCATCTGCCGGGTCCCGGACGCGGACTGGCGGATCATCACCAAGATGGACCTCGCCGAGATCGACGCCCCGCTGGTGAGGCCACTGGCCATCATCGGCGCGCTGGTGGCGGCCCTCCTGCTGGCCGGAGGCGTGATGCTCGCCGCCTGGTGGCGGCACGAGGCGGGGCGGGTCGAGATCGAGGAGCGGCTGCGCGAGAGCCGCGACCGGCTCCACCTGGCGCTCGCGGGCACGCACTTCGTATGGGATTGGGACCTCCAGCAGGGCCGCCTGGAGATCGAGGCCGGCTGGAGCGCCGCGCCGGGCCGCGGTGGCCCGGCGCTCGAGGGCGGAGTGGACGAGATCCTGGCCCGGGTCGTGGACCCCGCCGACCTCCCCGCGGTGCGCGCCCGCGCCGAGGCGCACCTGCGCGGCGAGACCCCGCTGCTCGAGGTCGAGTTCCGCCCCCTGCGAACGGACGGGCGCGAGGAGTGGCACCTCCTCCGCGGCCGCGCCAGCCGCCGCGACCCGTCCGGCCGGGCGCTCCGCATGAGCGGAGTGGTGTCGGACGTCACCGAGCGCCGGACCCTGGGGATCCAGCTCGAGCGGTCGGAGCGCATGGCGAGCCTCGGCACCCTCGCCGCGGGCGTCGCCCACGAGGTGAACAACCCGCTCGCCTCGGTGCTCGCGAACCTCGAGTACCTGGAGCGCGAGGCGGCCGGCCGGATCGACCCGGGGATCGCCCAGGTGCTCCGCGAGACCCGCGACGGCGCCGCGCGCGTCCGCGACGTCGTCCGCGGGCTGCGCACCTTCTCGCGCCCCGGCTCCGGGCGGCGGGCGCCGGTCGACGTCCGGGCCGAGCTCGAGGCGGCCGTCCGCCTCACGCGCAACGAGCTGCGCCACCACGCCCACCTGGAGCTCGCCCTCGGCTCCCTGCCCACGGTGGTGGCGGGGGAGCACGAGCTCGGCCAGGTCTTCCTCAACCTCCTGCTCAACGCCGCCCAGGCGATCCCGGAGGGACAGGCCGAGGAGAACCTGGTCGAGGTCACGGCGCGCACCGACGAGCGGGGCTGGGCGAAGATCGAGGTCCGGGACACCGGCTCGGGGATCCCGCCCGACGTGCTCCCCCGGATCTTCGAGCCGTTCTTCAGCACCAAGGAGGCGGGCACCGGGACCGGCCTGGGCCTGGCCATCGCCCACAGCATCGTGGCCGCCGCCGGGGGTCGGATCGAGGTGGACAGCCAGCTCTGGCGGGGGAGCACCTTCCGCGTCCTCCTCCCGCCCGCCCCCGTCCAGCCGGAGCAGGAGCGGCCGGTGCCACCCCCCACCTCCTCCGCCCGCCGCCGGGTGCTGGTGGTGGACGACGACCCCCTGGTGGCCCGGGCCATCGTGCGGACGCTGGGGAAGAGCCACGAGGTGGAGACGGTGGCCGCCGCCGCGGAGGCGCTGGCGCGGCTCGACTCCGGCCGGCGCTACGACGCCATCCTCTGCGACCTGATGATGCCCCAGATGACCGGGATGGAGCTGCACGAGCGCCTGGCGTCCGGCGATCCAGACCACGCCCGTCGGATGATCTTCGTGACCGGAGGGGCCTTCACCGAGCGGGCCGCCGAGTTCCTTCGGTCCACGCCCAACCCCTGCCTGGAGAAGCCCTTCGACGCGGACGTGCTCCGGCTGGTGGTGGAGCGGGCCGCCCGGGCGGCCGAGGAGCGCGGCGTGTAGGCGGCCCGGGCCGCGCCTCAGCGGCCGGGCACTCCGCCGGGGGTGCGAGCCCGGCGGGCGATCAGGGAGGCGGCGGTCCCCAGGATCCGGGCGGCGAGCGAGGGCTCCACCTCCCCGCCGAGCCGGAGCGTGGCCCGGGCGTGCGCCACCAGCTCCCGGAAGGCGAACACGTCGGCGTTGAACTCGGTCGCGGAGGCGTCCCCGGGCTCCGCCGGGATGGACTGGACCGAGATGGCCACGTGGCGCAGCTCCTCGAGCGTCATGCTGCACGTACTCTAGGATCAGTCCGCCCGGGCTGCCAGGCGACCCGGCGGGCAAGCTGTCGCACCGCGCGCGCTGGTGGCGCGCCGACACGACCCGACCCCATCGCACAGCAGGTGACACCCGGGCGTGGAGACCCCAGGTGACCGGTTCGGCCTCGGCCCCCGCCCGCCGGACCGGCGGTATGATCTGCACGTGAGGCGCTTCTCTCCAGCCTTGCTCGCCGCCGTCGCCCTCGCGGGTTGCGCCTCGTCGGCGCCCCACACCATCCCCGCCGCCGCCATCAACACCGGGCTCGCCCTGGGCGTGTCCGCGGCCCAGCGCTCGGCCGGCGGCTGCTACGCGACCTGCACCGGGGGCACGGTCTGCAACCCGCGCACGGGGCTTTGCGAGGCGGCGGTGGCCACCGAGGTCTGCCAGGAGGCCCCTGGAGGCGGCGTGCGCTGCGTCCCGGTGGAGGTCTCGGGCGCCATGTCCCGGAAGCAGCCGGTCACCGGGCTCCCGACGGGCCCCATCGGCATCTCGCCCGTCACCGGCTCGACCCCTCCGGCGCCCAGTGAGGCCTCGCCCCGGAACCCCTGAGCGCTGCGCGGGAGCAGGCCTCCCAGCAGCCCAAGGTCGCACCCACCCCGGCCGGGACGCATCCAACAAGCTGGAATCGTTTCACTTACCTGCTCACCCTTGCGCGCCTTCCACCCCGGTGCTCTCCTCGGCCGGCCTGAAGCTACCCGTTTGGGGTAGACAGAGAGCACACCCTGACATACCCGGCCCAGCCGGCCGGGACGGAGCCGAGCGAGATGCTGCTGGACGCCACCACCGAGGACCCCCTGGAACGCCGCGCCCGCCCCTTCGCAGGGCGGGCGACCTTCACCGTCGAGCGGCTCGACCCGCCCGACCCGCGGCTCCACGCGAGCCTGCGGGAGTGGGACTGGGTGGCCCGCTCGCTCCTCTCCGGCGGCGCGATCCTCCCCGCGACCCGGACCCTCCTCGAAGACCACCGCCGGATCGCCGGCGAGCTCTCCCGCGTCCTGGCCGGCGCGGAGGACGGCGAGGGCACGGCCGGCGAGCGCATCGTGCGCGGCGCCTTCCGCGCCGGACGGCTCCAGGCGGCCACCACCGTCTTCCCCTGCCGCCGGGCGGTCTTCGTGGAGCTGCTCGTCACCGCGCCCTGGAACCTCCTGGGCCCGGAGGATCCCGCCGACGCCCGCGTCTGCCGCGGCGCCGGGACCACCCTGCTCGCCTTCGCCGAGGCGCGCAGCCTCGCCCTGGGGCTGGGCGGCCGCGTCGCCTTGCAGGCCGAGAACCGGCGCTGCCTCGGCTACTACCGGCGCCTCGGCTTCGAGCTCATGCGCCCCGACGACCAGCCGCTCACCCTCGTCCCCTGCGGCGCGACCGGGTTCTCGGCCTCGATCCGGCGCCTGGCCGGGGGCGCGCCCGGCCCGGAGGAGATCCGGAGCCCCTGGCTCCTCCGCGATCCGGCGCGTGCGGCCGCGGCGCACCCGGAACAGCCCCAGGTCGCGGGGTAGTGCGCATCGACGGCCCGGGGTCATGAGAGGCGCTCCGGTGCCGGAGCAGCGGCCGCCGCGGCGCCGCGCCTCGCCCCGGAAGTGGGCCGGGCGGGCCGGACCGGTCCGGGCGGCCTATGCTGGATGGCATGGAGGCGTTCTTCCGCTCGCTCGCGGAGGCGTTCGCGCGAAACCGGAGCGCCCTCCCCCAGGCCGGCGCGCTGCTCCTCGTGCTCGCCGTGCTCGCCGCGGCCCCCGTCCTCGCCGCGGCCGTCCGGCGGCGGCGCGCGGCCCGGGCCCGGCTCCGCGACCTGGCGGAGCGCCATGGGCTCTCCCCCGGCGACCTGGGACTCGCGGCCCGGATGGCGCGCGAGGTGGGCGCGAGCCCGCTCGCCCTCCTCACCCGCCTCGGCCTCTTCGAGCGCGCCACCGCCCGGACGCTGGCCGGGGCGGCGGCGGAGCGGGCGACGGCCCCGGCGATCCGGCGCCTGCGCACCTCGCTCGGCTTCGATCGCCTCGGCCCGCACGACCCGCTCCTCACCAGCCGGGAGCTCTCGCCCGGCGCGCCGGTGACGGTCCAGGGGCGCCTCGCGGAGGTCTCGGAGGTCGAGGAGCGCTCCTTCACGGTGGAGCTGCGCGGGGCGGCCCGGCTGCGCCCCGGGGACTCCGCCTCCCTCGAGCTCGAGCACGCCGGCGAGGCCCGCTACCGGCTCCGCTGCCGGGTCCTGGGGGTCCGCCGCGAGGGGCTGGGCCAGGCGATCCGGCTCGAGCACGACGAGGCGCCGGAGCGGGTCCAGCGCCGGGCGTTCGCCCGGGTGCGGGCAGACGGGGCGCTGGTGCTCCGCCCGGTGGCCCTCGTCTCCCCGGACGGAGCGGCGCCCGAGCTCCGTTGCGACCTGCTGGACGCGAGCGGCGGCGGAGCTCGCGTGGCGAGCCCCGGCCCGCTTCCGGCCGGGACCCTGGCCACCGCCTCCTTCGCCCTGGCGGGCTGGACCTTCACGGACCTGCGCACGGTCGTCCTCTCCTCGAGCCGGGCGGCGGACGACCGCCACGTCGCGCACCTCGCCTGGACCCGCATCCCGGAGGCGGAGCGCGACCGGCTGGCCGCCGCGGTCGCCCACCTCCAGCCCGCCCTGGCGGCGGAGGAGCGATCCGGCCGGGCGCGCTGAGCAGGGCAGCGCGCCCCGTCCCGCCCGTTCAGGCGGCCACGGCCGCCAGCCCCACCACGGAGAAGAGCGCCCCCGCGGTGCAGGCGCCCGCCCAGCCGGCCAGCCCCCAGGCCCAGGCACCGGCCGCCGTCCCCAGGGCACCGCCCGCGAAGTAGCTCACCATGTAGACCGCGTTGAGCCGGTTCCGGGACTCGGGCCGCAAGGCGAGGATCACGCTCTGGTTCGCGAGGTGGCTCGACTGCACCCCGGCGTCGAGGAGCGCCACGCCCAGGCCGAGCACGACCAGCGAGCCCCGCCCGGCCCAGAAGGCCGCGAACCCGAGCAGCACCAGCCCGAGCCCGAAGGCGTTGATCGCCCGGGGGGCGACGCGCCGGGAGAGCCGGCCGACGATGGGCGCCGCCGCCACCCCGACCAGGCCGACCACGCCGTAGAGGCCGGCGGTGCGCGCCCCCTCGCCGAGCGTGGCGAGGTGGAAGGCCAGGGTGGACCAGAAGACGCTGAAGCTCGCGAACCCGACCGCGCCCACCAGGGCGTGCCGGCGAAGCCGCGGCTCCTCCCGCGCCAGGGGGACGAGCGAGGCGAGCGCGCTCAGCCAGGGGAGGGGCCGGGCGGGCCGCTGGACCGGCAGGGCGGCCCGGAGCAGCGCCGCCAGGGCGGCCATGAGCACGGCCGCCACCACGAAGGTGGCCCGCCAGCCGAGGAGACTGGCCAGCGCGCCGCTCAGCGTCCGGGAGAGCAGGATCCCGGCGAGCAGGCCCCCCATCACCGTCCCCAGGGCGTGGCCGCGCTCCTCCACCGGGGCGAGGGAGACGGCGAAGGGGACCGCGAGCTGCGGCAGCGAGGAGGTGACTCCGAGGAGGAGGTTGGCCGGTGCCAGGGCGAGGGCGCTGGGCGCGGCCGCCACGAGCAGCAGCACGGGGACGGAGGCCGCGGCGGTGGCCACGAGCAGGCCCCGCCGCTCCCGCACGTCGCCGAGCGGCACGAGCAGGAGCATCCCCGCGGCATAGCCCACCTGCGTGAAGGTGAGCGTCGCGCCCAGCGCCGGCTCCGGGACGCCGAGCGACCGGGCCATCAGCGCGGCGAGCGGCTGGGCGTAGTAGAGGTTCGCGACCCCGAGCCCGGCGGCGAAGGTGAGCAGCCAGATCGCCCTCCAGGGCCGGTCTGGAGGCGGGGCGTCGGGGGTCATCGGACGGAGTGATACCCCGGAGCCCCCGCCGGTGGGGGCCGATCCGCGATCGCCCTGCCCCGGCATGGTAGCCTCCATCGAGGGGGAGGTCCCCGCCGGAGCCGGCTTGACCGACGCCAAGCGCCCCGAGGATCGCCGCCGGTTCCCGCGGGTGAGCGCGCCCATCCTGGTGCGGCCGGTGAGCGTCCTCACGCACGCCATCCGGTGCCGGGTGAGCGACGTCAGCGTCGGCGGGCTCCGGGCCTACGCCGACGAGCCCTACCCTCCTGGCACCCGGATCGAGCTCGAGCTGCTCCTCCCCGACCAGGAGCAGGCGGTCGTGCTCGCCGAGGTGGTCTGGCTGGAGGAGTTGCCCGCGGGTTCGGACGCCCGCTTCGACGTGGGGCTGCGCTTCGTGGACGCCGCGCCCGACGACCTGGCCCGCATCGCGCGCGCGGTCGCCGCCGGGGTGCGCGAACGCGATCGCTGAGGCCCCCGGTCAGCGCGCCTTCGGGCCGGGCCCCTCTCCCTCGGGACGGCCCGGGCCGCGGCCGGGCGGCCAGATCGGGGACGGGATCACCCCGTCCTCGAACTTCACCTTGCCCACCAGCACGCAGCCCTTCATCCCGGGCCGGCAGTAGGCGCCGTCCACCCGCTTGCAGATCCCGTTCAGCTCGTGCTGGCAGCTCCAGGAGCTCATTCAGGCGCTCGCGCCCCGTCCGCCGTACGTGCTCGCGGGGTGCATCGGCGACTCTAGCGCCGGCCGCCTCTCAGCAGCAATCCGGCTCCTGCTGGCCGGCTTCACCGGCCCGCGCGCCAGCCCCGGTTGGGCACCACCGTCGCAGCGCCGGAGAGCGTCGGCCCCGCGGGGGTATCACGTGCCCCTCGGGTGACACGGACGCGCGGCTGGCGCCGGGAGCGTCCATGAAACCTCGCGCTCGCGCGCTCTCGAATCCCCGCGTGCCGCCCTACCCGCGCGAGTAGGGGAAGCGGGAGGCGACGCGGGTGAGGACGCCCCGACCCGCGGTCAGCCCCCCGCGGCCCGCCGCTCGGCGGCCTGGCGGGCCTGGATGGCGGTGAGGGCGATGGTGAAGACGATGTCCTCGACCAGGCAGCCCCGGGAGAGGTCGTTCACCGGCTTCGCCAGCCCCTGGAGCATCGGGCCGATGCTCACCACGTTGGCGCTCCGCTGGACCGCCTTGTAGGTGACGTTGCCGGTGTTGAGGTCGGGGAAGACGAGCACCGTGGCGCGTCCCGCCACCGGGGAGCGGGGCGCCTTCTGGCGGGCCACGTCCGGCATCACCGCGGCGTCGTACTGCAGCGGGCCGTCGATGGGGAGGTCCGGGCGCTGGGCGCGCGCCAGCTCGGTGGCCCGGCGGACCTTCTCCACCTCCTCGCCCGCCCCGCTCGTGCCGGTGGAGTAGGAGAGCATGGCGACGCGCGGCTCGATGCCGAAGGCGCGGGCCGAGTCCGCGCTCTGGATGGCGATGTCGGCGAGCTGCTCCGCGGTGGGGTTGGGGTTCACGGCGCAGTCGCCGAACACCAGCACCTGCTCGGGCAGGCACATGAAGAAGACGCTGGAGACGAGCTCGCAGCCCGGGACCGTCCGGACGAGCTGCAGGGCCGGGCGGATGGTGTGGGCGGTGGTGTGGACCGCGCCCGAGACCAGGCCGTCGACCTCGTCGAGGGCGAGCATCATGGTCCCGACCATGATGTTGTCGCCCAGCTCGCCGGCGGCGATCTCGCCGGTCATCCCCTTGCCCCGGCGGCGCTCCACCAGCGGCTCCACGTACCGGCCCGCCACCTGGGCCGGGTCGAGGATCTCGACCCCCGCGGGGAGCGCCACCCCCTGCTTGCGGGCCACCTCGCGGACCTCGTCGGGGGGGCCGAGCAGCACGCAGCGGGCGATCCCGCGCTCCTGGGCGATCGCCGCCGCGGTGATCGTGCGGGGCTCGGTCCCCTCGGGCAGCACGATCCGCTTGGCGGCGGCCCGGGAGGCCTCCACCAGCCGGTGGCGAAAGGCGGGCGGGGAGAGGCGCGGCTCCCGGGTGGCCCGCGCCAGGCTCTTCAGCCAGGAGGCGTCGACCCGATCGGCCACCGCCGTCATGGTGGCCTCCACCCGGTCGGCGTCGTCGGTGGGGATGTGGAGGTTCATCCCGGAGACGGCGCTCGCCGCCGCGTAGCTCCCCTCGTCCACCGCCAGCACCGGGAGGCCGGCCCGGAGCGCCTGCTCGCAGAAGGCGAAGATCCGTTCGTCCGGCTCGACCCCGCCGGTGAGGAGGAGGCCGGCGAGCGGCATCCCGTTCACCACCGCCAGGGCCGCCGCCAGCACGATGTCGCCCCGGTCCCCGGGGGTGATGAGCAGCATCCCGGGGCGGAACACCTTGATCGAGTAGGGCACGGTCATGGCGCAGAGCGCCACGTGGTGGATGCGCCGCCGCTCCATGTCGCCCGCCCGGAGCACGCGCGCCCCCAGGGCGGCCGCCAGGTCCTTCACCCGGGGCGCGGCCAGGGCCCGCCGCGAGGGGATCACGCCCACCGGCCGGAGCTGCTCGGCCTCGAGCGCCGCCCGGTAGGCCTCGAGCTCGAGGTGGCCCACCTCCCCCTCCTCGACCGCGGCGTCCACCCAGTGGGTGCGCACCTCGCCCGGCGGGATCTCCGCCCCCCGCGGCGCCACCCGGTTCAGGACGCAGCTCACCGGCCGGCCGTCGCCCAGGGCGCCGTAGCCGCGGGCCGCGATGGCGATCGCGCTCGCCACCTCGGCCGGGGCGGCGCCGCGCGGCGAGCCCACCAGCACCAGCTCGGCGTCGAGCGCCTTGAGCATCAAGGCATTGACCCGGGTCGAGTAGACCATGCCCGGCTCGGGCGCCATCCCCTCGACCACCAGCACGTCCACCCCCGCGGCCGCCCGGGCGCAGACCGCCACCACCTGCTCCATCAGCGTCTGGTCGTCGCCGGCGGCGAGCAGCTCCTCGGCCACCGCGCGGGCCACCGGCGCGGGCGGGTCGAGGTGCGCGCCGAGCCGGACCAGGGCCGCAGAGGGATCGTCGCCGCGGCCGGCGATGGGCTTCACGAAGCCGACGCGGACGCCCTGCCGGTCGAGGGCCCGGACCAGCCCCAGGCAGACCGTGGTCAGGCCGACCTGGCGGCCCGCGGAAGCGACGAGGAGGGTGTGCATGGGGTTCCTCCGCCGGCGGCGGCGTCAGGCGGCGGTGACGCGGTGGGGCTCCCCCGCGATGATCCGGGCGGAGTCCATGGCGATCATGAGCTCCTCGTTGGTCGGCACCACCAGCGCCGCCGGGCGGCGGCTGGAGGTGATGCGGCCCCCGTGGCCGCGGCCGTGGACGGCGTTCAGGGCGGGGTCGAGCGTCAGCCCGAGGAAGCCGAGGAGCGAGATCACCTTCTCCCGCACGAAGGTGGCGTTCTCCCCGATGCCGCCGGTGAAGACGAAGGCGTCCAGCCGCCCGAGCGAGACCACCATCCCCGCCGCCGCCTTGGCCACCGAGTGGCAGAACTTCTCGATCGCCAGGGCGGCGCGCACGTGGCCGTTCTGGGCGGCCTCGCGCAGGGTCCGCATGTCGTTCGAGAGCCCGGAGATCCCGAGCAGCCCGGAGCGCTTGTTGAGGATGTCCATCACGTCGTCGGCGCTCCGGTGGAGCGCCTTCTTCATGTGGGCGATGATCGAGGGGTCGATCGAGCCGCTCCGGGTGCCCATCACCACCCCGTCGAGCGGGGTGAGCCCCATGGTCGTGTCCACGCTCTTGCCGTCGCGCACCGCGGCCAGCGAGCAGCCGTTCCCGAGGTGGGCGGTCACCAGGGCGTGGTCGCCGGGGTCGAGCTCGAGCTGGCGCGCCGCCTGCTCGGAGACGTAGCGGTGGCTGGTCCCGTGGAAGCCGTAGCGCCGGACCTCGTGCTTCTCGAACCACTCGTAGGGCACCGCGTAGAGGTAGGTCTGCGGCGGCATCGTCTGGTGGAAGGCGGTGTCGAAGACCGCCACCTGCGGCAGCCGGGGGAAGAGCTCCTGCGCGATCCGGATCCCCAGCAGGTTGGGCGGGTTGTGGAGGGGGCCGAGCGGGATGCACTCCCGGATCTTGTCCACCACCTCCTCGGTGATGGGGATCGAGCCGGAGAAGCGGGCGCCGCCGTGCACCACCCGGTGGCCGATCCCGGAGAGCTGCCGGGTCAGCCCCGCCTCCTCGAGCAGGCCCACCACCGCCCGGAGCGCTCCCTCGTGGTCGGCGTGGTGCAGGTCGCGAACGTGCTTCTCGCCCCCGAGCCGCCACTCGAGCGTGGCGTGGGCCGAGCCGAGCCGCTGCGCCAGCCCGGAGATCGCCTCCGCGCCGGTGGCGGGCTCGATCACGGCAAACTTCGCCGAGGAGCTGCCGCAGTTGAGGACGAGGACGTTCAAATCGGAGCCTCCGGCGCTGGGGACGATCTGGGCCTGCGCGGCGCGCTCGGGCGCGCCGACGGTTCGCGGGTCTCGGATCCGTGAGCCTCGCGGCGACTCGATGGCTTCGGAGGTCCACACCGTTGTCACACCCGGCACGCCCAGCGCAAGAGGGCCAGCGCCCGTTTCCCGCCGCGGCGCCACGACGCGCTGCGGCAGACGCCCGGTGAACGGCCCTCCCCCGGAGCCTCGCGGCCCACCCCCGCGGCCGGCTCGTCAGGCGTGCTGGTGACCCTGGAGCTCGAGCGAGGCCGCCGCGCGGAGCAGCTCGCCCTCGGAGAACGGCTTGCGCAGGACCGCGCTGGCGAGCTCGCGCACCTCGCGGGCGACGTTCACGCCGGTGGCGACCAGCACCGGGATCCGGCGGCCGGTCTCCGACGCGCGGAGCAGGCGGAGCAGCTCGCCACCCGCCAGCTTGGGGAGGAGGAGGTCGAGGACCACCAGATCGGGGCGGTGGCGCCGGATCCGCCCCAGGGCGGCGATCCCGTCCTCGGCCACGTCGACGGTCCAGCCCGCCTCCTCCAGGGCCTCCCGCACCAGGCCGCGCCACTGGGGGTCGTGCTCTATGACCACCGCGCGCATCGCCCGCACGGTTAGCACGCGCCCGCCTGCCTGGGAGCGGTCCCGGCGGGGCGAGCCCCGGCTCGTCTGGCCCCAACAGCGGAGCGCCGGGACACGGTGGGGAGTACCCGTGCGAGCCCGTTGACCGGGTCGGCCGTGAGGTCTACCTGGTGGGACGAATAAATAAACCGGCAGGATTTATTCATCACCGGCCAGCGCACCGGGCAGCCCCCGGCCGAGGTGACGAGGGGCCGCGCGGGGCGCCGACCGCACGTTCCCCCGCTGCACCGGGCTCCACGCCTCGAGGAGGGCTCCATGGCGAAGCTGAACCGGGTCCTGCTGGGCCTGCTCGTCCTCGCCGCCGCGATCGCGGCGGCCGCCGCCGACAAGCCGATCATCGGCCTCATCACCAAGACGGACACCAACCCGTTCTTCGTCAAGATGAAGCAGGGCGCGGAGAAGGCCGCCGCCGCGACCGGGGCGAAGGTCATGAGCGCGGCCGGCAAGTTCGACGGCGACAACGCCACCCAGGTCACGGCGATCGAGAACATGACCACCGCCGGCGCCAAGACCATCCTCATCACCCCGAGCGACACCAAGGCGATCGTCCCGGCCATCGCCAAGGCCCGGGAGAAGGGGGTGATGGTGATCGCCCTCGACACGCCCACCGATCCCCAGTCGGCCACCGACGCCCTCTTCGCCACCGACAACTTCAAGGCGGGGGTGCTCATCGGGCAGTACGCCAAGGCGGCGATGGCCGGCAAGCCGGCCCGGATCGCGACCCTCGACCTCGCCCCCGGGATCACGGTCGGCCAGCTCCGGCACGACGGCTTCCTGCAGGGCTTCGGGATCAAGGAGGGCGACCCCGCCATCGTCTGCAGCGCGGACACCCGCGGCGACCGGGCCAAGGGCCAGACGGCGATGGAGAACTGCCTGCAGAAGGCGCCCGACCTGAACGTGGTCTACACCATCAACGAGCCGGCCGCGGCCGGCGCCTACCAGGCCCTCAAGGCGGCGGGGAAGGCCACCGGCGTCCTGATCGTCTCGGTGGACGGCGGCTGCCCGGGGGTGAAGGCCATCCAGGCCGGCACCCTCGCCGCCACCTCGCAGCAGTACCCGCTCAAGATGGCCGACATGGGCGTGCGGGCGGGGGTGGAGTACGCGAAGAGCGGGAAGAAGGCCTCGGGCTACGTCGACACCGGGGTGACCCTCATCACCGACAGGCCCGTGTCCGGGGTGGAGTCGAAGGACTCCAAGTTCGGCCTGGCCAACTGCTGGGGCGGCTAGCGGGCGCCCTCGCCGCCGGGGGTGGCCCGGGGCGCGCCCCGGGCCACCCTCGGCCACGTCAGGAGGTGGAGCGTGACCACTCCGTCGACCGCCGCCGCACCGGCGCACGACCGCCCCTGGCGCCGGATCGCCGACCGCCTGCCGCCCATCACCACCATCGGCCCGCTCCTGGCGCTCCTCGCCGCCGGCACCTTCTTCGCCGTCCGCACGGACCGGTTCCTCGCCGGCCAGAACTTCTCCCTCATCCTCCAGCAGGTGATGGAGGTGGGGGTGATCGCCATCGGCCAGACCCTGGTGATCCTCACCGCCGGCATCGACCTCTCCTGCGGGATGGTCATGGCGCTCGGCTCGATCGTGATGACCAAGTTCGCGGTCGACCTGGGCCTCGCCCCCTGGCTGGCGATCCCGGCCGGGATCGGGGCCTCCACCGCCTTCGGCTACCTCAACGGCGCCCTGATCACCTTCGTCCGGCTGCCGCCCTTCATCGTCACCCTCGGCACCCTCAACATCGCCTTCGCCATCACCCAGATCTACTCGGACGCCCAGACGGTCTCGGGTCTCCCCGGGGCCCTCAACCTCTTCGGCCAGACCTTCCGGCTCGGCTCCACCGAGGTGACCTACGGGGTGGTGCTGATGCTGCTCCTCTACGCCCTCACCTGGTTCGTGCTCCACCAGACCGGGGTCGGCCGGCACGTCTACGCCCTGGGGAACAACGCCGAGGCGGCCCGGCTCATGGGCATCCCCACCCAGCGCCTGCTCCGGGGCGTCTACACGGTGGCCGGGGCGATCTACGGGGTGGCCGGCCTCCTCCTGGTCGCCCGCACCGGGGTGGGCGACCCGCAGGCGGGGCAGACCGACAACCTCGACAGCATCACCGCGGTGGTGCTGGGCGGGACCAGCCTCTTCGGCGGGCGCGGCCAGATCCTCGGCTCGCTGGTGGGGGCGCTGATCGTGGGCGTCTTCCGCAACGGCCTCACGCTCATGGGCGTGCCCTCCGTCTACCAGATCCTGATCACCGGGATCCTGGTGATCCTCGCGGTCGCCACCGACCGCCTCTCCCGCGCAAGGGGATAGCTCCATGGCCTCCGCCTCCCCCGCCCCCACGCCGGTGCTCGAGGCCCGCGGCCTGGTGAAGCGCTACGGCCACGTGACCGCCCTCGACGGCGCCGACTTCCAGCTCCTCCCCGGGGAGATCCTGGCGGTGATCGGGGACAACGGGGCCGGGAAGTCGACCCTGATCAAGGCCCTCTCCGGCGCCCTCGTCCCCGACGAGGGCGAGATCCGCCTCGACGGCCAGCCGATCCGCTTCCACAGCCCGCTCGACGCCCGTCGCGCCGGGATCGAGACCGTCTACCAGGACCTGGCGGTGGCCCCCGCCATGACCATCGCCGAGAACCTGTTCCTCGGGCGCGAGCTGCGCCGCCCCGGCCTCGTCGGCCGGCTCCTCGGGATGCTCGACCGGCGACGGATGCTGGAGCAGGCCAAGGGGCACATGGAGGGGCTCAAGATCGGCATCCGCTCCATGCGGCAGGCGGTCGAGACCCTCTCCGGCGGGCAGCGGCAGGGGGTGGCGGTGGCCCGCAGCGCCGCCTTCGCCCGCCACGTGGTGATCATGGACGAGCCGACCGCCGCCCTCGGGGTGAAGGAGGGCAACATGGTCCTCGAGCTCATCCGCCGGGTCCGCGACCGGGGGCTGCCGGTGATCCTCATCAGCCACAACATGCCCCACGTGTTCGAGGTGGCGGACCGCATCCACGTGGCCCGGCTGGGCAAGCGCTGCGCGGTCCTCGACCCGAAGCGGATCAGCATGTCGGACACCGTGGCGGTGATGACCGGCGCGAAGCGCCCCGAGGAGCTCCCCCCCGAGGCGCTGGCGTGAGCCATGCGCGGGCGCGGCGATCCCCGGCCCGGCCCGCGCCGCGGCGCACCCCGCGGCGCCCCGGGGTCGCCAGGCCGGACCGCCGGCGGGGGGGGCGGAGCGCCCCGCCCCTTCAACGAGCGGGTGGTGCTCCAGGCGATCCGGGTGTACGGCGCCCTCCCCAAGGCCCAGGTCGCCCGGCTCACCCGGCTCAGCTCCCAGGCGGCCTCGGTGATCATCGACGGCCTGCTCGAGGACGGGCTGGTGGTGAAGCAGGCGCGGCTGCGCGGCCGGGTCGGCCAGCCCTCGGTCCCCATCGCCCTGAACCCCGACGGCGCCTTCACCATCGGCGTCCGGGTGGGCCGGCGCAACCTGGACGTGCTGGCGATGGACTTCACCGGCGCGGTGCGCCTGCGCGAGTCGCTCGACTACGCCTACCCCGACCCGGAGGCGATCTTCCCCGCCATCGAGGCGCGGCTCGCGGGGATCTTCGGCCGGCTCGGGCCCAGGCGGCGGCGGGTGGTCGGGCTGGGGGTGGCGGCCCCGCTCTGGATGGGCGGCTGGCGGGACTTCCTCGGGGCCCCGGCCGGCGCCATGGACCGCTGGGAGGCGCTCGACGTCCGGGAGCGCATCCAGGCGATGACCCGCCTCCCGGTGGAGTTCGCCAAGGACACCACCGCCGCCTGCGCCGCCGAGCTGGTGATGGGGAGCGGCCGGGGCCTGCGCAACTTCCTCTACGTGTTCGTGGGCACCTTCATCGGCGGGGGGCTGGTGATCGACGGCAAGCTCCACCCCGGCCCGCGGGGCAACGCCGGCGCGGTCGGATCGATCCCCTGGCAGGACGAGGGGGAGCGCGTCCCCCGCCAGCTCCTCCACCGGGCCTCCGGCATCCTCCTCGAGCAGCTCCTCGCCGGCCACGGCCACCCCGTCCGCGCGGCGCACGACCCGCGGGCGCTCGCCCCCGAGCTCCGGGAGCTGACCGCCCGCTGGCTGGACGGCACCGGCCCCGCCCTCGCCCAGACCATCGGGGCCGCCGCCGCCCTGCTCGACCTCGAGGCGGTGGTGGTCGACGGCTCGCTCGACCGGGCGGTGATCGCGGAGGTGGTGGGGCGCACCGAGCAGGCCCTGGACCGCTTCAGCTGGGAGGGGATCTCGCGCCCGCGGCTGGTGGTGGGGGCGGTGGGCGCCGACGCCCGCGCGGTGGGCGCCGCCATCCTCCCCCTCTACCGGCACTTCGCGCCCGTCCACGAGCTCTTCCTCATGCCGGAGGCGCCCGCCTGAGCGGGCGGCTCCCGGGGTCACGCCATGGGCAGCGACGCCCGCCTGGTCGTGTTCGGTGAGGCGCTCACCGACTTCATCCGCGAGGACGCGCACCGCTGGCGGGCGGTGGCCGGCGGATCGCCCTGGAACGTGGCCCGGACCGCCGCCCGGCTCGGCCTCCCCACCGGCCACGCGGGGGCGGTGAGCCGGGACCTGTTCGGCGACGAGCTCCTCCGGCTGGGCCGGGAGGCGGGCCTCGACCCGCGCTTCACCCAGCAGGCGAACCGCTCGCCGCTCCTCGCCATGGTCTGGTCCAAGGACCCTCCCAGCTACTTCTTCGTGGGCGACGACAGCGCCGACCTGCACCTCGATCTCGACGCCCTCCCCGCCGGCTGGCTCGAGGCGGCCGAGATCGTCCACTTCGGCTCCATCAGCCTGGCGCGCCCGCCGCTCGCCGGGCGCCTCGTCGCCCTGGCGGAGCGCGTGCACGCCGCTGGCCGCCGCGTCTCCTACGACCCGAACTACCGGACCCTGATGCAGGAGGGCTACCGGCCCACCCTGGAGCGGATGGCGAGGATCGCCGACCTGATCAAGGTGTCGGACGAGGACCTGGCCGGGCTCTTCCCCGGCCTGCCGCCGGCCGCCGCCCTCCAGGAGCTGCGGGCCCTCGCCCCCCGCGCCGCCATCCTCCTCACCCACGGCCCGGCGGGCATGCGGCTCCTCACCCCCGGGCGCGAGGTCTTCCAGCCCGCCTTCCCGGTCCGGGTGGTCGACACGGTGGGGGCCGGCGACGCCAGCATGGGCGGCTGGATCGCCAGCCTCCTCCTGGCGCCCGCCGCGGCGCCCGAGGCCCAGGTGGCGTTCGCCGCCGCCACCGCCGCGGTGGTCTGCGAGCGCTCCGGCGCCTATGCCCCGACGCTCGACGAGGTGCAGGCGATGCTGGCGCGGGTGGCTCCGGGCTAGGAGGCCGCCCCCTCCCGCCCTCGGATGCTCCAGGTCCCCACCACCGCCCCGCCGACGATGATGCCGGTGGCGGCGACGCTGGTGGGCCCGAGGCGCCCCTCCCCCGAGACCGCGATCAGCATCGTCGAGAGGAGCGGCGTGAGGTAGGCGAGCGTCCCGACGGTGCGCGGGTCGCCGTGCTTCATGGCCCGGTCCCAGAGATAGAAGGCCGCCCCCATCGGCCCGAGGCCGATGAGCAGGAGGTAGGGGAGGTCGGCCGGGGCGAGCGCCCGGGCCGGCTCGAAGACGGCGTGGCAGAGGAGGGCGAGCAGGCCCGAGATCAGGCAGAAGGCGGCGACGGCGGAGGTCGGGAAGGCGCCGATCCGCCGGGTGAGGAGGGAGTAGGTCGACCAGATCACCGCGGCGGCGAAGGCGAGCAGGTAGCCGGGGGCGGCGGCGGCGGAGAAGCCGAGCTTGCCCCCGGTGACGAGGAGGCCGGCTCCGGCGAACCCGAGCGCCGCTCCCAGCACGTGGCGGGGCCGGAGGGCGGCGCCCGCGACGAACAGCGGGCTCAGCACCACGATCAGGAGGGGCCACAGGTAGTTGATCAGGTTCGCCTCCACCGGCGGCGCGAGCCGCAGGGCCAGGAAGAGGCAGAAGTGGTAGGCGAAGAGGCCATAGACCCCGAGGAGGAGCACCGCCGGCCGAAGCCCGCGGAGGCTCAGGTGGCGCACGCCCACCAGCGCCCCGAGGAGGAGCGCGCAGCCCACCAGCAGGAAGGGCGGCAGGTGCCGGAGCTTGAGCCCCAGCACCGCCAGGCTGCTCCAGAGCGCGATGGCCGCGAGCGCCTCGAGGGTGGCCCGCCGGTGGGTCACGTCCCGGTCAGCTCGGTCCGGCAGGAGGCGGACGGGGCGGGCGCGTGGCCGAGGACGGCGCTCTTCATGGTCGCTCTCCACCGGCGGAGGGAGCGCCCAGCGTAGCATCGAGGCCGGGGACGGTCACCGTCCCGGTCGCCAGGGCGGTGCCGACGAGCACGATGGCCGCCCCCGCCACCATCCGCCCGGTCACCGGCTCGCCGAGGAAGAGCGCCCCCCAGGCCACCGCGAAGGGCGGGATGAGGAAGGTCACGGCGATGGCGCGGGCCGGCCCGACGCTCGCGATCAGGCGGAAGTAGAGGACGTAGGCGAAGGCGGTGCAGGCCACCGCCAGGCCCGCCACCGCCTCCCAGGCCCGGGGGGTCACCGGGCCGGCCGGCCAGGTCAGGACGGCGAGGGGGAGGAGGAGCAGGGCGGCGCCGAGCTGGCTCCCCGCGGCCACCGCCAGCGGATCGACGCGGCGCAGGTGGCGCCGGGTGGTGCTCGCCGCCACCCCGTAGGAGAGCGTCGCCGCCAGGGCCGCGAGCACCGCGAGCCCCGCGCCGCCCGGCCTGAACGACGCCCTTCCCCAGAACAGGAAGGCCACCCCGGCGAAGCCGACGAGGAGCCCCAGCGCCCGGCTCCGCGTGAGCCGGTCGCGCAGCCAGACGTGGGCGACCAGGCCGCCCCAGAGCGGGGAGGTGGCGTTCAGGATCGAGGCCAGGCCGGCGGTGACCGAGAGCGTGGCGTAGGCGAGCAGGCAGAAGGGCAGCGCCGAGTTGATCGCCCCCACCACGAGGAGCGGCCAGGGCCGGCGCCGGAGCTCGGCCAGCCCGCCCCGGAGCGCCAGCAGGGGGAGGAGCAGCGCCGCGGCGATCCCCACGCGCAGCGCGATCAGCGGGATGGGCCCGAGCTCGGGGGCGGCGATCCGCATGAAGAGGAAGGAGGCCCCCCAGACCGCGGAGAGGATCAGGAGCTCCATCGCGTCGCGGCTGCCCATGTCGCCCCCGGGAAGCGGGGCGCGCTCGGCACCCCGGAGTGCGGGAATAGCGGAGCGCCCGGCCGCGCTCCATCCGGATCTTGCGCCCCAATTCCGCCGCGCCGCCCGCCGGGTTCCGGCGCAAGATCCGGATGGCCGCCCCCGCGCCCGGTCCGCTACAGGTCCCGCATGACCCTCGCCCCCGAAAGATCCCGCAGCGACCAGGCCGCCTGGCGCGCCGTCCTCCGCCGCGACCGGAGCGCCGACGGCGCCTTCGTCTACGCGGTCCGCACCACCGGGATCTACTGCCGCCCCTCCTGCCCCTCGCGCCGCCCGCGGCGCGAGAACGTGACCTTCTTTCCCTCCCCCGCCGAGGCCGAGCGCGGCGGGTTCCGCCCCTGCGCCCGCTGCGGCCCGGCCTCCCGGCTCGCCGCCGAGCGCGCCGTGGCGCGGGCGGCCGCCTTCCTCGAGGAGCGTCCGGAGGAGCGGGTCACCCTCCCCGCCCTGGCTGCCGAGGTCGGCCTGAGCCCCTCGCACCTGCAGCGCACCTTCCGCCGCGTGCTCGGGGTCTCGCCGCGCGCCTTCCAGGATGCGCGCCGGCTGGCGCGCTTCAAGGGGCTGGTGCGGCGCGGCGAGCCGGTCGGGTCGGCCGGCTACGGCGCCGGCTACGGCTCGAGCCGGGGACTGTACGAGAGCGCCAGGGCCGGGCTGGGGATGACCCCGGCGGCCTACCGGAAGGGCGGGGAGCGGGAGGCGATCCGCTTCGGGATCGTGGGGACCGGGCTGGGGCGCCTGCTGGTGGCCGCCACCGGCCGCGGCGTCTGCTCGGTAGCCCTGGGCGACTCCGACGCCGCGCTGGAGCACGAGCTGCGCGGCGAGTTCCCCCGGGCCGGCCTCGAGCGCGACGACCCCGGCGTGGCTCGCTGGACCCGGGCGGTGGTGGGCCGCCTGGAGGGCGCGCCGGGGGAGGAGCTCCCGCTCGATCTGCGGGGCACCGCCTTCCAGCTCCGGGTCTGGAGCGCGCTCCGGCAGATCCCCTTCGGCGAGACCCGCAGCTACGCGGCCGTGGCGAGGGCGGTGGCCGCCCCCCGGGCGGCGCGGGCCGTCGCCCGGGCGTGCGCCGCCAACCGGGTGGCGCTCCTCGTGCCCTGCCACCGGGTGGTGCGCGGCGGGGGAGAGGTGGGCGGCTACCGGTGGGGGGTGGAGCGGAAGCGGCGCCTCCTGGAGGCGGAGGCGGCGCCGGCCGGGGTGCCCGCTCGCGCCCGCCCCGGGCTGCGGTAGGCTGGCCCCGCCCGCCGGCCGCAAGGCCGGCTCCCTCCCCGGCGAGGAGCGCGATGACCACCCGGCTCTACCTGGACGACCCCTACCTCCGCGAGTTCGACGCCGCCGTCGTCGCCAGCGCCGAGGGCTGGTGCGCCCTCGATCGCAGCGCTTTCTTCCCCGGCGGGGGCGGCCAGCCGCCCGACCGCGGCACGCTGGAGGTGGCCGGCGAGGCGATCCCGGTGACCGAGGTGCGGGAGGACGAGGCGGGGAGGATCTGGCACCGCCTCGGCCGCGATCTCCCGGCCGGCGCGGCGGCGCGGGGCGCGCTCGACTGGCCGTACCGCCAGGCGCTCATGCGCCACCACGGCCTCATGCACGTGGTGAACACCGTGGCCCGCGAGCGGCTGGACGGCGTGATCACCGGCGTGCAGCTCGGCCCGGATCGCTCCCGCATCGACTTCCGGCTCCCCGCCTTCGGCCGCGAGCGGCTCCCGGAGCTCGAGGGGTGGGTGAACGAGGTGCTGGCGCGGGACCTCGCCGTCGGCGCGGCGGTGATCTCCGAGGCGGAGTTCCGGGCCCGGCCCGAGCTGGTCCGCACCCTCAACGTCCTGCCGCCGGTGGTCGACGGGAAGGTCCGGATCGTGGAGATCGCGGGGTTCGACGCCCAGGCGTGCGGGGGGACCCACGTGCACTCGACCCGGGAGATCGGGCGGGCGCGGATCGCGAGGTTCGACAACAAGGGGAAGGACAACAAGCGGTTCTACTGGGAGCTGGACGGGCCCTGACGCAGGGCGCCGAGCCGGGGGGCGCCGCGGGGGGTGCCCGCGGCCCCGCCACCGCCGCCCCGCGCGGGGAGGATCGGCCCGCGAGGCAGGTCCGGATCTGGACGGGGACGAGCGCCCCTCTGCTACCTTGCAGCCACTCCGGAATACGTTGACACCGCAGCGTGCCGGGGTGTGTTATTGGCCGTTCTCAGCCGACACCGTTCACTTCTTCTTCGGAGACGGAGGACTCATGCGACTCACGCGCACCGTGGCGCTCACCGCCCTCGCCCTCATCGCGGCGAGCTGTCAGCAGAAGGAAGCTCCTGCCGCCCCGGCCGCCCCCGCGCCCGCGGCCCCCGCTGCCAGCGACAAGATCCTGCTCGGCCACGTCGCCTCGCTCACCGGTGAGCAGGCGACCTTCGGCGACTCCACCGACAAGGGCATCAAGCTCGCGATCGCCGAGGCGAACGCCAAGGGCGGCGTGAAGGGCAAGCAGATCGACCTCAAGACCTACGACGACCAGGGCAAGCCCGAGGAGGCCGCGCTGGCCGCGACCCGCCTCATCGTCCAGGACAAGGTGGCCGTGATCCTCGGCGAGGTGGCCTCGAGCCGCTCGCTCGCCATCGCCCCCATCGCCGAGTCGAACAAGGTCCCGGAGATCTCCTCCGCCTCGACCAACCCGCGCGTCACCAAGGACGGCGACAAGACCCGCGCCTACGTGTTCCGCGTCTGCTTCATCGATCCCTTCCAGGGCACGGTGATGGCGAAGTTCGCCACCGAGAACCTCAAGATCAAGAACGTCGCCATCCTCCGCGACGTGGGCAACGACTACTCCGTCGGCCTGGCGGACTTCTTCTCCAAGAAGTTCCAGGAGCTGGGCGGCAAGATCGTGAGCGACCAGAGCTACAAGGCCGGCGACCAGGACTTCAAGGCCCAGCTCACCGCCATCAAGGGCAAGAAGCCCGAGATGATCTACGTGCCCGGCTACTACACCGACGTGGCCCTCATCGGCCGCCAGGCGCGCGAGCTCGGCATCAAGGTTCCGCTGGCGGGCGGCGACGGCTGGGACTCGGCCAAGCTCTACGAGATCGCCCAGGGCGCGCTCGACGGCTCGTTCTTCTCCAACCACTACTCGACCGAGAACCAGGCCCCGGTCATCCAGGACTTCGTGAAGAAGTACAAGGACGCCTACGGCTCCGTGCCGGACGCGCTCGCCGCGCTGGGCTACGACGCCGCCAAGGTCGCGATCGACGCCATCGGCCGGGCCAAGGATCTCACCGGTCCGTCCATCCGTGACGCGATCGAGCAGACCAAGGACTTCCCGGGCGTCACCGGCGTCATCACCCTCGACGCCGATCACAACGCGGTCAAGTCGGCGGTGGTGCTGGGCATCGAGAAGAACGCCCAGAAGTACGTGACCACCGTCAATCCGTAATCGCAGGAAGTCGTCGAGACAGGAGACAGGGGGAGGGGTTGAAGTCCGGCCCCTCCCCCGTCCATACTCGGCGGCCTTTTTTCCCAGCGAGCCCCTGTGACCGAGTTCCTCCAGCACCTCATCAACGGGCTTTCGGTCGGCACCATCTACGCCCTGGTCGCCCTGGGCTACACGATGGTGTACGGCGTCCTGAAGCTCATCAACTTCGCCCACGGTGACGTCTACATGGTCGGGGCCTTCGCCGGGTACTACCTGGCCGGCACCGTGACCTCGGAGCAGGCGACCCTGGGGCGGGCCTCGCTCATCACCCTGGCGTCGATGCTGATCTGCGGCGCGGTGGGCTACGTGATCGAGCGGTTCGCCTACCGGCCGCTGCGCCACCGGGCCCGGCTGACCGCGCTGATCACCGCCATCGGGGTCTCCTTCCTGCTCGAGTACGGGTTCCAGCTCGACGCGATCATCAAGAAGCCCATCGAGTTCCCGCCCGGTCCGTCGCCGCGCTTCTTCCCCGTCCTGCTCGATCTGGGCGACCCCTTCACCTTCCTGGACGTCACGGTCCCCAAGTTCGACGTGCTGGCCATCGCGGTCGCCGCCGCGCTCATGGTCGGGCTCCAGCTGATCGTCTACCGGACCCGGTTCGGCACGGCGATGCGGGCGGTCTCCTTCGACTCGAACGTGGCCGGCCTGATGGGGATCCCGGTGAACCGGATCATCTCCGGCACCTTCGTCCTCGGCTCGATGCTCGCCGCCGCCGCGGGCGTCATCAACGCCGGCGCCCGGCACAAGATCGACCCGCTCTTCGGCCTCATCCCCGGCCTGAAGGCCTTCGTGGCCGCGGTGCTCGGCGGCATCGGGAGCGTGCCGGGCGCGATGGTGGGAGGGCTGGTGCTCGGCCTGGCCGAGGAGTTCGTGGTCGGCTACACCGCCTCCTCCTACCGCGATGCGATCGCGTTCACGATCCTCATCCTGGTGCTGCTGCTCAAGCCCCAGGGCATCCTCGGTCGCGTCACCGTGGAGAAGGTGTAGATGCGCCGCCTTCCGACAGCCGTCCGCTCGTTCCTCCCGTTCCTCGTCGGCATCCCGATCGTCTACCTGCTCCAGCGCGTGTTCGAGGCGCAGGGGTGGGACTTCGTCGCCCTGCTCCTCGTCAACATCGGGGTGAACGTCGTCCTGGCGGTCTCGCTCAACGTGGTGAACGGCTTCACCGGCCAGTTCTCCCTCGGGCACGCCGGCTTCATGGCGGTGGGCGCCTACACCGCGGCGCGGATCACCCTCTCCTACGCCCACATCCCGATCCTCGGCCTCCCGCTGGAGTGGTCCCAGCAGCTCGTCTTCGCGACCGCCCTGGTGGCGGGGATGATCACCGCCGCCGGGGCCGGCTTCCTGGTGGGCATGCCGTCGCTCCGGCTCCGCGGCGACTACCTGGCGATCGTCACCCTGGGGTTCGGCGAGATCATCCGATCGATCATCGAGAACACCAAGGCCCTCGGGCAGGCGACCGGCCTCTCCGGCCTCCCTCGGCTCACCACCCTCACCTGGGTGGGCGCCGGCGTCATCGCCACCCTGCTCATGGCGCGCCGCCTGGCGGTCTCCACCCAGGGGCGCGCCCTCTTCGCCATCCGCGAGGACGAGATCGCTGCCGAGGCGATGGGGGTCGACACCACCGGCTACAAGGTCCGGGCCTTCGTCATCTCCGCCGCCTACGCCGGCCTGGCGGGCGGGCTCATCGTCCACGTGCTCCAGCTCGCCACCCCGCGCAGCTTCACCTTCATCCGCTCGATCGAGGTGGTGGTCTACGTGGTCCTCGGCGGCCTGGGATCGATCACGGGCTCGGTGGTGTCCGCCACGGTGCTCACCCTGCTCCTCGAGCGGCTGCGCGACATCCAGTCGTTCCGGATGGTCGGCTACGCCCTCCTGCTCATCATCCTCATGCTCGCCCGGCCGCAGGGGCTCTTCGGCACGCGCGAGCTCTGGGACCTGCCCTTCTTCAAGCGGCGCGCGCGCAAGGCGGCCGAGGCCACCCCGGGGGTGACGCCGTGAGCGACGCCGCCAATCCGCTGGAGATCGTCAACGTCACCATGCGGTTCGGGGGGCTCAAGGCCCTCTCCGAGTTCAACCTGGTGATGAAGACCGGCGAGCTGGTGGGGCTCATCGGCCCGAACGGCGCGGGCAAGACCACCGCCTTCAACGCCATCACCGGGGTCTACCCGCCCACCGAGGGCGACGTGCGGGTGGCGGGAGTGCGGGTGAACGGGGAGAAGCCCCACACCATCTGCGTCCGCGGGATCGCCCGGACCTTCCAGAACATCCGGCTCTTCAAGCAGCTCACCGCCCTCGACAACGTCCGGATCGCCTGCCACGCCGGGGCGACCACCGGCTTCTTCGACGCGCTCCTCGTCACCGGGCGCTACCGGAGCGAGGAGGATCGCATCCGGGCGCGGGCCGAGGAGTACCTCTCGGTGATGGGGCTCTCCCACCGGCGGGACGAGCTGGCCCGCAACCTGCCGTACGGCGAGCAGCGGCGCCTGGAGATCGCCCGGGCGCTCGCCACCGGCCCCAAGGTCCTCTGCCTGGACGAGCCCGCCGCGGGCATGAACCCGGCGGAGAAGACCGACCTGATGCAGCTCATCCGCTCCATCCGCGATCAGTTCGGCCTGGCGATCCTGGTGATCGAGCACGACATGCGGGTGGTGATGGGCGTCTCCGAGCGGATGCTGGTCCTCGACCACGGGGTGACCATCGCCCACGGGAAGCCCGAGGACATCCGCAAGAACCCCAAGGTGATCGAGGCCTACCTCGGCGACGCGTACCTCGAGGAGAAGCACATCGCCCTGTCGCAGGAGGCCTCGAAGTGAGCGCACCGGTCCTGCAGGTCCGCGACCTCAAGGTCCACTACGGTGCCATCGAGGCCCTGCGCGGCATCTCGGTCGAGGTCCCCGAGCGCCAGGTGGTCGCCCTCATCGGCGCGAACGGCGCGGGCAAGACCACCACCCTGCGCGCCATCTCCAAGATGCTCCGCCCCACCACCGGGACGGTCACCTTCCTGGGGGAGGAGATCTCGAAGCTCGCCTCGCACCAGATCGTGGCCCGCGGGATGGCCCACGCCCCCGAGGGGCGGGGGATCTTCCTCAACCTCTCGGTCCACGAGAACCTCGACCTGGGCGCCTACCTGCGGCGCGACCGGGTGGGGATCGCCCAGGACCTGGAGAAGAACTTCGCCCTCTTCCCCATCCTCGCCGAGCGGCGCTCCCAGGTGGCCGGGACGCTCTCCGGCGGCGAGCAGCAGATGCTGGCGGTGGCCCGGGCCCTGATGAGCCGGCCCAAGCTCCTGCTCCTCGACGAGCCCTCCCTGGGCCTCGCCCCGCAGATCGTGGAGAAGATCTTCACCGTGCTCCGCGAGGTGAACCAGTCGGGCGTGGCGCTCCTCCTGGTCGAGCAGAACGCCCACAAGGCGCTGCGGCTCGCCCACCGCGCCTACGTGCTCGAGACCGGCGAGATCGTGATGCAGGGGACCGGAGAGGAGCTCCTCGCCTCGCCCGAGGTCCGCAAGGCCTACCTGGGCGAGTAGGCTCCGCGCCCGCCTCAGGCGATGCGCACCACCCTGCCCTTGCTCATCGCCACCAGCTGGTCGGGGGTGAGCCGGAACACCGCCCGGGGGTGGCCGGCGGCCGCCCAGATCTGCGGGTACCCGAGCAGGGTCTCGTCCACCAGCGTCACCAGCTCGCGCGCGTGGCCGAGCGGGGGCACGCCCCCGATGGCGAACCCGGTCTGCTCGCGCACGAAGTCCGGATCGGCGCGCCCGATCTCCTCGCCGAGGAGGGCGGCCACGCCGCGCTCGTCCACCCGGTGGGCGCCGCTCGCGATCACCAGCACCGCCCGGCCGCTGGGCCGGGCCTGGAACACCAGCGACTTGGCGATGTGGGCGACCTCGCAACCGACCGCGGCCGCCGCCTCGGCCGCGGTGCGGGTCGAGTCGGGCAGCTCCACCACCTCGTTCGGGAAGCCGCCCGCGGCCAGGGCGTCCTGGACCTTCTGGGCACTGGGCTTGAGCGCCATGTGCGTCCCCTTCCGATGAGCCCCGCCCCCCCCACCCGCCGCCGCGAGCTCTGGTCCGGGTGCCTGGACGAGCTTCCGATCCTACTCGGGGTCGTGCCGTTCGGCATGATCTACGGGCTGCTGGCGATCCGCGCCGGCCTCCCCACCCTGGTCGCCCAGGCGATGTCGTCCATCGTCTTCGCCGGCTCCGCCCAGTTCATCGCCGCCCAGCTCATCCTGGAGCGCTCGCCCGGCCTGGTGGTCGTCCTCACCGTGCTGGTGGTCAACCTCCGCCACCTCCTCTACAGCGCCGCCATGGCCCCCCGCCTCCGGCACCTGGGCCTCCGCTGGAAGTGCCTGCTCGCCTACCTCCTCACCGACGAGGCCTACGCGGTGATCGCCACGCGCTGCCTGCGCGACGAGGCCCGGCCGGAGGCCGCCGTCTCCCCCCACCGCCACTGGTACTTCCTGGGCGCCGGGCTCACCCTCTGGGTCTCCTGGCAGGTGAGCACCGCGGTGGGCGTCCTCCTCGGCGCCCAGGTCCCGGCCGCCTGGTCGCTGGACTTCACCCTGGCGCTCACCTTCATCGCCCTGGTCTTCCCCTACCTGCGCGACCGGGCCGGCCTGGCCGCCGCCCTCTCGGCGGGCGCCCTCTCCGTGCTCGCCTACGGCCTGCCCTACAAGCTCGGCCTGGTGCTGGCGGCGCTGGCCGGGATCGGCGTGGGGCTCGCCGCCGAGCGGAGGCGCGCGTGAGCTGGCTCCCCGCCCTGCTGGCCGCCGGCCTGGTGACCTTCGCCACCCGGCTCTCCTTCATCGCCCTGCTCGGGCGCCGCGAGCCCCCCCCGGTCGTGGTGCGCGCCCTGCGCTTCGTCCCCCCGGCGGTCCTCTCCGCCATCATCCTCCCGGAGATGCTGGTGCGCGACGGCGTGCTGCGCCCGACCCTGGACAACCCCCGGCTGCTGGCCGGGGTGGTGGCCGCGGTGGTCGCCTGGCGCTCGCGGAACGTGCTCCTCACCATCGCGGTGGGGATGGGGGCCCTCTGGGCGCTGCAGGCCCTCGGCCTGCGCTGAGCCCGGGAGGCTGGACCCGAGGCGACCGCCGTGCCATTCCTCTTCCCGGTGCTCCCAGACCCCGCCCGCCTCGCGCTCTTCGTCGGCGCCACGCTCGTGCTCCTGCTCGTCCCCGGCCCGGCGGTGCTCTACATCGTCACCCGGAGCATGAGCCAGGGGCGGCGGTCCGGGCTCCTCTCCGTGGTGGGGATCGAGCTCGGGAACGCCGTCCACTGCCTGGCCGCCGCGCTCGGCCTGGCGGCGCTGCTCGCCTCCTCGCCCCTCGCCTTCTCCGCCGTCAAGTACCTGGGCGCCGCCTACCTGATCTGGCTCGGGCTGCGGCGCCTCCTCTCCCGGGAGGAGGGCGGGCTGGCGAGCCAGGCGGCCCGCCCGGCCGACCCCTCCGCGGCGGTCCTCCGTCAGGCCTTCACCGTGGCGGTGCTGAACCCGAAGACCGCCCTCTTCTTCCTCGCCTTCCTCCCGCAGTTCGCCAGCCCGGCCCGGGGGCTGGTGACCGTCCAGATGCTCCTGCTCGGCGCCACCTTCGTGGGCCTCGCCTTCGTGACCGACACCTGCTACGCGTTCGTCGCCAGCGGCCTGGGCACCTGGCTCCGGAGCCACCCCGGCTTCGCCCGGAGCGAGCGGTACCTGACGGCCGCCGTCTACATCGGGCTCGGGGCGCTCTCCGCCTTCGCCGCCCCGCCGGTCACCGCCGCCGGGTAGGCGCGGCCCGCCGGGCCGCAGCGCCGATCCCCGAGCCGGGAGAGAGGCAGCGCCATGGGACTCCTGACCTTCGCGCTCAACGTGACGCTGGACGGGTGCTGCGATCACCGCGCGGGGGTCGCCGACGACGAGATGCTCCGGTACTGGACGCGGGTGATGGACGCGGCGGGCGCGATGCTCTTCGGACGCCGGACCTACGAGCTGATGGAGGACGCCTGGCCCCAGGTGGCGCGGGACCCGAAGGCGACCCCGTCGGGCCGGAGCTGGGCGAGGAAGCTCGAGGCCAAGCCCAAGTACGTGGTCTCGACGACGCGCCGCGACTTCCCGTGGAGCAACACGCATCACGTCGAAGGCGACCTGACCCGGGCGGTGAAGGCGCTGAAGAAGGCCACGCCGCGCGGCCTCCTGGTGGGCAGCCCCAGCCTCTCGGCCGCGCTCCAGCGCCTGGACCTCGTGGACGAGTACCGCTTCGTGGTCCACCCCGTGGTGGCCGGGCACGGCCCGTACCTGTTCTCCGGCCTCCAGCCCTCGTCGCGCCTGAGGCTCGTGGCCGCGAGGCGGCTCAGGTCGGGCATCGTGGCGCTGCACTACCGCCGGCGCTAGCGGCGCTGGGCGGCCGAGCGCGACTCGCAAGCGGCGCGCCGGCGCGCGCCCCGCGGGACGGCGCGCGGGACGAAGCCCGAGCGCACCCAGGTCCCGCGCGAATCGCGAACCATGGTTCAGGCGGCGAGGTCCACCTCCAGCGCCCCGCCCGAGAGAGCCCAGGCCACCACCCGCCCCCGCCGGCCGGTGCGGAAGCCGTCGCCCGGCTCGAGGACGTGGTCGATGGGATCGCCCTCCTGAGTGACGAGGAAGCTCCCCGCGCGCGCCCGGACGGTGACGCCCCGCCGGCGCGGCTCCAGGCGGAGGGTGGCGTTCTCCCGGAGCTCGTGGGTGCCGGGCGCGCGCGCGCCCGCCCGGGGCGAGAGGCCCTGCAAGCGCCGGGCGGTCGCCTCGAGCATCGCCTTCACCACCCCGCGCGTTGCGCACGCGGCGGCGAGGGGGTCCTGGATCGGGGTGCCGTGAGCGTGGGTCCGCATGTCCGTCCTCCGTGGTCCTTCGCGATGGTCTAGAGGTAGCGCCTGCCAGCGGGCGCGGGAATGCGCAGCCGAGCGCCGCCCAGGCGCAGGAACGCGCGGGGAGGCCGGCGCAAGGCCGACGCGAGCGGCACGCCTGCGGTGCTCGGTCGTCGGGTGCCCCGCTCGGTGCTCAGGCTCGCTCGCCTCGCGACGGCCAGGGGGTCATGGGATGCGCTCTAGGCGTCCGCGCCCCGGGCTGATATGTCCTCGGGTCCCGTGCGCGACCCCGACACCCTCACCCTCGCCCTGGAGCCGATCGCCCAGCGGTCCGCGACCCCGGATCCGGCGACCGCCGCCGCCGCCCACGCCCGGCGCTCCCGCGCCCTGGGCATCGCGTACGTGGCGGCCTCGGCCCTCTGCTTCGGCACCCTCGGCGTCTTCGGCCGGCTGGCCTACGACTCGGGCGCCGACACCCAGACCCTGCTGCTCCTCCGCTTCGGCATCGCCTCCGGCATCATCTGGGTGGTCTTCGCCGCCCGGCGGGCGCGCCTCCCCCGCGGCCGGGGGCTCCTCGTGCTCGCCGGCATGGGCGGGATCGGCTACGCCGGCCAGGCGTTCGCATTCCTCACCGCGGTCTCGCTCACCTCGGCCGGGCTGGCGGCCCTCCTGCTCTACCTCTACCCGGCCCTGGTGGCGATCCTGTCGCGGGTCGTGCTCCGCCACCCGCTCTCCCGCGTGCAGGGCCTCGCCATCGGCGTGGCCCTCCTCGGGAGCCTGCTCATCGTCGGGGCGGGCGGCGACGCCCACCCCCTGGGCGTCGCGTGCGGCCTGCTCGCCGCCCTGATCTACGCCGGCTACATCCTCGCCGGCAGCCGCCTCCCCGCGGACGTCACCCCCACCGCCTCCGCCGCCGTGGTCACCACCTCCGCTGCGGTGGTCTACGGCGCCGTGGCGCTGGTGCGGGGCGTGCGCCTCCCCGGGACCGGGCTCGGCTGGCTGGCGGTGCTGGCGATCGCCCTCGTCTGCACCGTCCTCGCCATCGCCTTCTTCCTCGCGGGGCTGGAGCGGCTCGGCCCGGTGCGAGCCTCCATCTACTCCACCCTCGAGCCTCCGGCGGCGGTGATCGCCGGCGCCCTGGTCCTGGGCGAGCAGGTCACCCCCCTGCGCGTGCTGGGCGGAGCGCTCATCCTCGGGGCGGTGCTCCTCCTCGCCCGCGCCGACCACCGCGGCTGATGACGCACGGCGACGGGCACAAGGCGGCCGGGGTCGGGTACGCCGCGGCCGCCTACCTGGCCTGGGGCGTCTTCCCCCTGTACTTCCGGTCGCTCGCCGGCGTCCCGCCGCTCGAGATCCTGGCCCACCGGATCGTCTGGTCCGCCGTCTTCCTGGTCCTGCTCCTCACCGTACGCCGCCGGTGGGACGGCGTCCTCGCCGAGCTCCTCTCCCCCGGGACGCTGCCGCGGCTGGCGCTGAGCGCCGTCTTCATCTCCGCCAACTGGCTCACCTACATCTGGGCGGTCAACTCCGGCCACGTGCTCGACGCCAGCCTGGGCTACTTCGTGAACCCGCTGGTCACCGTGCTGCTCGGGGTGGTCTTCCTCCGGGAGCCGCTCACCGCCCGCCAGCGGGTGGCCCTGGCGCTGGCGGCCGCCGGGGTGGCCTCGCTCGTGATCCGGGCCCACCGGCTCCCCGGGATCGCCCTGGCGCTGGCCCTCACCTTCGGCCTCTACGGCCTGGTCCGGAAGCGCGTGCCCGTCCGGGCCACGTCCGGGCTGCTCGCCGAGGTGATGCTGCTCGCGCCCCTCGCCCTCGCCTGGCTCGCCTGGCTCGGGCACGCCGGGACGGCTCACTTCGGGGCCGGGCCGCGGCTCACCCTCCTGCTCGCCTCCGCCGGCGCGGTCACCGCCGTGCCCCTGATCTGGTTTGCCCTCGGGGTGCAGCGGCTCCGGCTCTCGACCATCGGGATCCTGCAGTACCTCAACCCGACCCTGCAGCTGGCCATCGCGGTCTTCGCCTTCGGGGAGCGGTTCACCGCCGGCCACGCCCTGGCCTTCGGCTGCATCTGGGCGGCGCTGGGGATCTACACCGTCGACGCCCTCCGCCCGCCCGTGGCCCGAACGGTGCCGGCGGTGGAGCGGTGACCGATCGAGAGTGATCCGGCGCTCGCGCCGCCGCGGGTCGGGCGGGCTCCAGCTCGGCCCCGTCGCCCCGCCCGGGAACCCGCGTCACCCGATCGCGGAACGCGAGCTCCTGCGCCGCCAGCGAGTGAATCCCCGATCCCTCTTGGCGAGCTCGCCAGACGGGGCTGTTGGGGTCGCCCTGACGCCGCGCGAGCCTCGACTCAGGTGACCTTGCCGCCCAGGTAGGCGTTCTGTACCCGGGGGTTCGCCGCCAGGCCGGCGGCGGTGTCCTCGAGCACGATCCGCCCCACCTCCATCACGTAGCCGCGGTGGGCGAGCTTGAGGGCGGCCCGGGCGTTCTGCTCCACCAGGACCACCGTCACCCCGCCGCTCTCGTTGATCTCGCGGACCGTGCGGAAGATCGCCTTCACCAGGAGCGGGGCGAGCCCGAGGGAGGGCTCGTCGAGGAGCAGGACCTTGGGCTTCGCCATCAGGGCCCGGCCGATGGAGAGCATCTGCTGCTCGCCGCCCGAGAGCGTCCCGGCCAGCTGCGTGCGGCGCTTCTCCAGGACCGGGAAGAGCCGGTAGATCCAGGCCAGGGTCTCGGCGATCCCGGCCGCGTCGGTCCGGGTGAAGGCGCCCAGGGTCAGGTTCTCGAGGACGGTGAGGGTGCCGAAGATGCGGCGCCCCTCGGGGGCCTGGGCGACGCCCAGCCGGACCAGCTCGTGGGCGGGGACGGTGTGGGCGGGCTTCCCCTGGTAGCGGATCTCGCCGCCGGAGGGGCGGAGCAGGCCGCTGATGGTCCGGAGGGTGGTCGACTTCCCGGCCCCGTTGGCGCCCAGGATGGTGACGATCTCCCCCGGCTGCACCGTGAGGCTCACGCCGTGGAGCGCCTCCACGTTGCCGTAGGCGACGCGCAGGTCCCTGAGCTCGAGCAGCGGCTCCGCCATGCCTAGGCCTCCTCGGTCCCGAGGTACGCCTCGATCACCCTGGGGTCGGCCCGGATCGCGTCCGGCGTCCCCTCGGCGATCTTCTCGCCGTACTCGAGCACCACGATGTGCTCGCAGGCGCGCATCACCAGGCTCATGTCGTGCTCGATGAGGAGGATGGTGATCCCCCGCTCCTGGATCCGGCGGATGAGGCCGACCAGCTCGTCGGTCTCGTGCTCGTTCATCCCGCCGGCCGGCTCGTCGAGGACCAGCAGCTTCGGCTCGGTGGCCAGGGCCCGGGCGATCTCCAGGCGGCGCTGGTCCCCGTAGGCCAGGTTCTTGGCCAGCTCCAGGGCCCGGCCCTCCAGGCCGACGAAGGCCAGCTCGGCCATGGCCCGCGCCACCGCCTCCGCCTCCTCCCGCGCCTGGCCGGGCGTCCGCACCATCGCCGCCAGGAGCCCGGCCCGGGTGCGGCAGTGGCGGCCGGCCAGCACGTTCTCCACCGCCGAGAGCTGCTGGAAGAGGCGGATGTTCTGGAAGGTGCGGGCGATCCCGAGGGTGACGATCTTGTGGGTCCGGAGCCCGCCGATCGATCGTCCCTCGAAGGTGATCGTCCCCCGGTCGGCGCGGTGGTTCCCGGTGATGACGTTGAAGGTGGTGGTCTTGCCCGCGCCGTTCGGGCCGATGAGCCCGACCACCGAGCCCTTCGCCACGTCGAAGGTGACGTCGCCCACGGCGGTCAGGCCGCCGAAGCTCTTGGTGACGTTCCGGAGCTCGAGGAGCGCGCTCACTTCGCCCCTCCCGGCGCGGCGCCCGGGGCGGGCTCCGCTCGCGGCAGGTCGGACCGCTTGAAGCGCGGAGCCCGGAGCGGGAGGAGCCCCTGCGGGCGGACCACCATCATCACCATCATCACCAGGCCGAAGAAGAGCATCCGCGCCGAGGCCAGGCCCCGGAAGAACTCGGGGACCATCACCACCAGGGCCGCCCCGAGGAGCACCCCGGGGATGGAGCCCGAGCCGCCGAGGATCACCATCAGGAAGACGACCACCGACTCCCAGAAGCTGAACGACTCGGGGGAGATGATGGTCATCTTGGCGGCGTACAGGCTCCCGGTCATGCCCGCCCAGCCCGCGCCCAGGGCGAAGGCGAGCAGCTTGTAGCGGGCGGTGTTGACGCCGCTCCCCTCGGCGGCCACCGGGTCCTCGCGGAGATAGTTCAGGGCGCGGCCGAAGCGGGACTGCTCCAGCCGGTGGAAGAGGAAGACGGTGAGCGCGACGAAGGCCCAGATGAGGTAGAAGAACTCCTGCGGGCGGCGGATCTTGTGGTCGAGGATCGACGGCCGCGCGATGCCGAAGATCCCGTTGGCGCCCCCGGTCAGGCCGAAGACGTCGTTCACCAGGGCGATCCGGACGATCTCCCCCAGGCCGATGGTGACGATGAGGAGGTAGTCACCGCGGAGGTGGATGACGGGGCGTGCCACCAGGGCGGCGAAGAGCGCCGCCACCAGACCGCTCACCGGGAGGGCCCAGAGGATGGGGACGTGGAGCTGGGTGCTCAGGATCGCGGCGGTGTAGGCCCCCACCGCGTAGAAGGCCGCCTGGCCCATGTTGAAGAGCCCGGCGTCGCCCAGGATCAGGTTCAGGGAGAGGGCGAGGAGGGCGTAGAGCCCGACGCTGTTCAGGACGTCGACCCAGTACGGGTCGAGGAAGAGCGGGGCGATCCCGAGGACCACCGCGGCGCTGGCGTAGCCGACGAGCAGCCGGCGGCTCATACCTTCTCCGCCACGCGCTCGCCCAGGAGCCCGGAGGGCCGGACGATCAGGATCAGGATGAGGACGAAGAAGGCGATCGCGTCCTTCCAGGCGATGGACAGGTAGGCGGCCCCGAGCGCCTCGATCACCCCGAGAAGGAGGCCTCCCACCATCGCCCCCGGGATGTTGCCGATCCCGCCCAGGATGGCGGCGGTGAAGGCCTTCATCCCGTAGGTCCACCCCATGGTGAAGTTGACCTGCCCGTAGTAGAGCCCGACCAGCAGGCCGGCCGCGCCGCCCAGGGCCGGGCCGATCATGAAGACCAGGCGGATCACCCGGTTCACGTCGATGCCCATCAGGCGGGCCGCCCCCTGGTCGATGGCGGCGGCGCGGATGGCGGTCCCCACCTTGGTCTTCTGCACGAACAGGTAGAGGACGGCCATCATCCCCACCGAGACCAGCACCACCGCGATCCGGACCACGGGCACCGTCAGCCCGAGGAGGCTCACCGCGTTCTGCGGGAGGATGTCGGGGTAGACCTGGTAGCGGGCACCGTACACCAGCATCAGGGCGTTCTGGAGGAAGATCGAGGCCCCCAGGGCCGAGACCACGGCCGAGAGCCGGGGGGACTCGCGCAGCGGCCGGTAGGCGGCGCGCTCCAGGACCGCGCCGGTCACCGCCACGAGCCCCATCACCATCACCGCCAGGAGCAGGAGCCCCGCCGCCGTCCCCAGCCGGTCCTGGAGGAGGAGCGAGGTGAGCAGGGTCATGCCCAGGTAGGCGCCGAGGGTGAAGAGGTCGCCGTGGGCGAAGTTGATGAGCTTCAGCACCCCGTACACCATCGTGTAGCCGAGGGCGATCAGGGCGTAGATGCTCCCCACGGCCAGGCCGTTGGTGAGCTGCTGGAAGAACTGCTCCATGGGCACCCGTCCGCGGCGGAGGGGCGGCGGCGAGGCCCGGCTCGGGGCCCCGCCGCCGGTACGGCCAGGCTACGGCTGGAGCGCGAACCCGCCGGTCTTGTCGACCTTGTAGACCCGGTAGAGCTCGCCCACCCGGTCGCCCTTGGCGTTGAAGGAGATCTTCCCGGTGTAGCCGGGGAAGTTCTTCAGGCCGTTCACCAGGTACTCGCGGAGCTGGTCGGCGCCGGTCGCCTTGGCGCCCTCGATCGCCTTGGCGACCACGCGGAAGCCGTCGCCCGCGAGCACGCCGTAGATGGAGCTGGGCGCCTCGCCGTACTTCTTCTGGTAGGCGGCGACGTAGGCCTTGGCCTCGGCGGTGTCCAGGTCCTTGGGGACCGGTGGCGAGAGGAACTCGAAGCCCTCGGCCGCCTCCACCCCGGCGATCTTCACCAGGTCGGGGTTGTTGATGGCGTCACCGCCGATGAAGGGCACCTTCCAGCCCATCTGCCGCTTCTGCTTCAGGAGGAGCCCGGCCTCCGGGTAGTAGCCGGTGAAGAAGACCACGTCCGGCCCGGCCGCCTTGAGCTTGGTGAGGATGGCGGAGTAGTCCTGCTCCTTGGGGGTGAGGGCGTCGAAGAAGACCACCTCCACCGGCTTGCCCTTGAGCCCCTCCTTGATCTCGTCGGCCAGCCCCTTCGCGTAGGCCGAGTTGTCGTGGAGGATGGCCACCTTCTTGGCGTGGGTCTTCGCCAGGACGGCCGCGCCCACCCGCCCCTGCTCGTCGTCGCGCGGACAGGTGCGGAAGAAGTACTTGAGCCCCTTCTCGGTGAGCCGGACGGCGGTCGAGCCGTTCGCCACCTGGATGATCTTGGCCTCGTCGAAGATGTTCTGGGTCGCCTCGGTCACCGCGGAGCCGTAGGTGCCGATCACCGCCACCACGCCCCGGGTGGTGAGCCGCTGGGCGGCGAGCGACGCGGTGCGGGGATCCCCGCCGTCGTCCTCGACCACCACCTCGACCTGCTTGCCCAGCAGGCCGCCCTTGGCGTTCTGCTCGGCCGCGAGCAGCTCGACGTTCCGCTTCATCTCCTGCCCTTCGCTCGCCCACGAGCCGGTCAGGGGCGCGAGCAGGCCGATCTTGATGGTGTCCGCCGCGCGGGCGGAGCCGATGGCTGCGAGGATCAGCACCAGCGAGAGACGCGTCGCCGTCTTCATCCGGTCCTCCTTCGAAGGTTTGTGGAACGACGCATTTCACCCCAACGCGGTCCCCCGATCAACGACGACGAGCGCCGCCCGCGAGGTCACGCCGCGCCGCGGCACGCCGATTCCGGGTGGCCCGGGGAGCGCCCGGCTGATAGCTTCCGCCCGGCGGGCGTCCCCCGGCTCGCGGGGGCCCGGGAGCCGGGGCGCCCGTCACCCCTGGAAACGAGCCCACCGTCGCAGCGGGGCCGGGTCGCGCCCCGCCGGAGCGTCGAGATGCACGGCATCGGAACCATCGTGAACACCTTCGCCATCCTGGCCGGGACCGGGGTGGGGCTGCTCTTCGGGCGGCTCGTCCCCGAGCGCGTCCGGACCACCGCCATGGCGGCGATCGGCCTGACCGTCCTCGGGGTGGGGCTGCAGATGGCCCTCGATCCTCGGATCGACCCGGCCAAGCTGCACTACCACGGGCCCCTGCCCTTCCAGCCCAACCCGCTGGTGGTGATCGGCGGCCTGGTGGTGGGTGGGATCGTGGGCGAGCTGCTCCAGCTCGAGCTCCGCCTCGAGCGCTTCGGCCAGCGGCTCCAGGCCCTCGCCGCCCGCCTCCCCGCCCTGGCTCCCGGCCGGGGGCGGGCCGAGGGGCACGACCTGGTGGAGGGGTTCGTGACCGCCTCCCTGCTCTTCTGCGTGGGGGCGATGGCAGTGCTCGGCTCGATCCAGGACGCCGCCGGGCAGCCGCAGGTCCTCTACATCAAGGCCCTGCTCGACGGCATCACCTCGATCGTCCTCGCCACGTCGCTGGGCGCCGGCGTGGGGCTCTCGGCCTTGCCCCTCGCTCTCTACCAGGGGGGGATCACGGCGGCGGCCGGGGCGGTCACGGCCTACCTGACCTTGCCGGTGCTCGCCACCCTCACCGCCACGGGCGGCCTGCTGATCGCGGCGATCGGGCTCGACATCACGGGCATCAAGCGGCTGCCGGTGGGCAACCTGCTGCCCGGGGTCTTCGTCGCCGCCGCCCTGGCGTACCTCGTCAGCTAGGGCGGGCGATCGGGGTAGCGAACGGGCGAGCGAGGCGAGCCCGCCGGGCGCCGCCCCCGTTCGAGCTAGTGGATGGGGGCGCCCTCGGGGTCCACCTCGACCGTGGCCGGCGTGAGCGCGTAGACCACCACCCGGCCGCGAGGACGCGTGTCGAACACGCCCGGACCGGCCAGGACGTGATCCTCCGGGTCGGCTTCCTGCGTGACCCAGACGGTTCCGCTGCTCACCCGCACCCGCAGCCCCTCCCGGCCGGCGGGTCCGCTCCACGTCTTCGACTCTCTCAGTTCGAGCTGCATGGTCTTCTTCTACCGCCGGTCCGGCCACCGGAACAGATACAGGAATGTCGAATTGATACCAGTACAGATGTAGTTCTTCTTCTTCTGTGCTATCCTGCCGCAGTGAGCAACGCGACCCCTTCCCGGGATGGGGACGGCGCGGGGAGCGTCCTCCCCCGCTACGAGCAGATCGCCCGCCGCTACGCGAGCGCCATCGAGGCCGGAACGCTCGGCCCCGGGGACCGCTTCCCCTCGGTCCGGCAGCTGGCCGCCGACGAGGACGCCTCCATCGCCACGGTCCTCCAGGCGCTCGCCCAGCTCGAGTCGCTCGGCCTGGTGGAGGCGCGGCCGCGGTCGGGCCACTTCGTCCGGCACCGGGCGCGCCCTCCCCGCCCGCAGCCCCAGTGCCCCGACGGCGGCGTGGTGAGCACGCCGGTCTCGGTGAGCGACCTGGTGGCCAAGATCTACCGGGCCTCCAACGATCCGCGGGTGGTCCAGCTCGGCGCGGCCGTCCCGCACGAGGACCTGCTCCCCACCGCCGCCCTCGCGCGCGCGGTCGCCTGGGCGGGACGCCGGCCGAAGGACGCCGGCGCGCCCTACGAGATGCCGCCGGGGCTCCCCGAGCTCCGGCGCATGATCGCCCGGCGGGCGCTCACCTGGGGGTGCGCCCTGGGCGAGGACGACCTGGTCATCACCAGCGGCGCCTCCGAGGCGGTCTCCCTCTGCCTCCTGGCGGTGGCCCGCCCGGGCGACGTCGTGGCGGTCGAGTCGCCCGCCTACTACGGAACGCTCCAGACGCTCGAGGCGCTCGGCCTGCGGGTCCTCGAGGTGCCCTGCCACCCCGACACCGGCCTCCACGTCGACGAGCTCGCCGCCCGCCTCGATCGCCACCGGGTGGCGGCCGTGCTGGCGGTCCCGACCTTCGCCAACCCGCTCGGCAGCTGCATGCCGGACGAGGCCAAGCAGCAGCTGGTGGCGCTCCTCTCCGGGCGCGGGATCCCGCTCATCGAGGACGACGTCTACGGCGAGCTGGCCTTCGGCCCCACCCGCCCCCGGCCGGCCAAGGCCTTCGACGTCGACGGGACGGTGATGCTCTGCTCCTCGTTCTCGAAGACGGTCGCCCCGGGCTACCGGGTCGGGTTCGTCGCCCCCGGCCGTTTCCGGCAGCGGGTCGAGTTCCTCAAGTTCGCCACCGGGATCGCCAGCGCCACCCTCCCCCAGCGCTCCGTGGCGCGCTTCCTCGCCGGCGGGGGCTACGAGCGCCACCTCCGGGCGCTCCGCGACCGGGTGGCGGGCATCGAGGCCCGGACCGCCGCGGTGGTGGGCGACGCCTTCCCCGCCGGGACCCGGGTCTCCCACCCGCGGGGCGGCTGCTTCCTCTGGGTCGAGCTGCCCGGCGAGGCGGACGCGATGGAGCTCCACGCCCGGGCGCTCGACGCCGGCGTGAGCATCGCCCCCGGGCCGATCTTCTCCCCTTCGGGAGGCCACCGGAACTGCATCCGCCTCTCCTGCGGGACGCCCTGGAGCCCGGCCATCGAGGGGGCGATCCGGCTGGTGGGCAGGCTCGCGAGCCGCCTGTAGGAGGCGCCTCCGCGCCGGCGCGGAGCCTCGCTCGACGAGGACGGGGCGGCCGCCCGGCGACCCGCCGCCCGCCCCTCACCGGCCGGCGGCGGGCTCCGACGTCCCGCAGGACCGGCGGACCACCAGCGTGCCCTGCAGGAGGATGTCGCGCGTGGGCAGGTCGCCGCCCGCCACCCGGTCCAGCATCGCCGCCATCGCCGCCGCCCCGATCTGCCGCGTGGGCTGACGCAGCGTGGTGAGGGGCACGGGGAGCAGGCTCGCGTAGTCGAGATCGTCGATCCCCACCAGGCGGACGTCGCCGGGTACCGCCCGGCCGAGCGCGAGCAGGGTGTGCATCAGCAGGGCGGCGGTCCGGTCGTTCCCGCAGACCGCCGCCTCGGGGCGCTCCACCTCCAGGAACGCGAGGACGGCGCCGGCGTCGGCCGGGTCGAGCCGCCGCGCCAGCGACGGCGCGGGGAGGAGGCCGCGCGCGTGGAGCGCCTCCCGGTACCCGGCCTCGCGGGCGTCGACGGTGGCGGCCGCGTTCGGCATGGCGAGGAAGGCCACCCGGCGGGCCCCGTGCCGGAGGAGGTGATCGGTCACCAGGTAGCCGGCGCGCCGGTTGTCGATCCCCACCAGGTCGTGGGCGCCGCGCTCCGGGTAGGGGACCGCGGTCCGGTCGAGGAGGATCACCGGGATGCGCGCCTCGTCGAGGGCGCGCGTGATGCGCCGGTTCACCTCGTCCTTGTCCGGGGTGAGCTCGAGGGGCGCGAAGAAGACCCCGGAGACCTTGCGGTCGACGTACTGCCGGCAGAGCTCCCAGGCCCGCTCCTCCTTCGAGGCCCCGGGGGCGCTCTCGCTCCCCCAGACCAGCGCGTGCTCGCGGGCGAGCGGCGACGCCATCATCCCCTGGCAGATGGGCTCGAAGATCTCGGTCTCGCCCAGGTCGGGGATGAGGAGGCCGAAGGAGAGGGCGCGCCCCGCGGCGGCCCCCCGGACGAAGGTCCCCGAGCCGGCCCGCCGCTCCACCAGCCCGGCGAGCTGGAGGTCGCGCACCGCGCGGCCGACGGTGATCCGCGAGGCGCCGAACTGGCGGACCAGGTCGGCCTCGCTCGGGAGCCGCTCCCCGCGCTTCCAACGCCCCGCTCGGATCCCCCGCTCGAGGGCGCCGTAGACCTGCTGGTACTTCGGGACGCGGTCTGGATCCAGGCCAGGCACGAGCCTATTGATATGACAATTTGCACGTTCCTGCAACGACGTTTCAGATTTGTTTCCAGGTATATGTACGTTTGCGTTGACACGGTGCGGCTCTGATAGCATCTACTTGGCCGCCCGGCTGACATATCTGCATGGCCGGGTGGATAGGAGCTCACCATGACCGCACCCACGCCTCGCGAGAAGCGCTTCCTCCTCGTCTCCGACTTCGACCAGACCCTCAGCTTCAACGACTCCGGGCTCGTGCTGAGCGAGCTGCTCGGCGCCCCCCGGTTCCAGGAGAAGGTCGAGGGCCTCGCCCGCATCAACCTCGTCCAGCAAGGCGCGGAGCTCGCCTACCTGATCCGCCACGATCCGGACTTCCGGAGCGTCCGCCGCGAGCACCTCATCGAGGCGGGCCGACGCGTGCGCCTGCGAGGCGACATCCCCGCCCTGGTGCGCTTCCTCGACCGCGGGATCGAGGGGCACCGGTTCTCCTTCTTCGTGGCCTCGGCGGCCCCGAAGGAGGTGATCCAGTCGGCCCTGAGCGGCGTGGTCGCCCCCGAGAACATCTACGGGACGGAGTTCGACTGGGACCCCCGGTCCGGCGAGGTCCGCTCGATCCTCCGGACCCCCGCCGGCTACGGGAAGGTCTCGGTGGTCGAGGAGCTGGAGAGGAAGCTCGGGATCGATCCCGACCGGACCATCTACGTGGGCGACGGCTCCTCGGACGTGCACGTGATGCTGCACGTGAACAACCGGGAGGGCTTCACCATCGCGGTCTCCGAGAACCGGCTCCTGGCGAGCATCGCCCGGGCCACCGTCCTCTCCGACAGCGCCTTCGGGATCGTGGTGCCGATCCTGGAGCAGGTGGCCGGCTGGCGGCCGGCCCGGATCCGCGACCTCTTCGACGCCTACGGGCTCAACCTGCACGAGTGGGAGAAGGCCCGCACCGACCGGGTCACCGTCCACCAGGCCGCCCTCCACCCGGGGGCGGACGCCGCATGACCCTCGCCTCTCCCGCCCTCGTCGACGCCGTCGGGTGGACGGCCACGGGCGTCTTCGTGGCGTCCTACTTCCTCGCCCCCGGCTGGCTGGTCCGGACGCAGATGCTCGGCGCCCTGATCTGGACCGGGTACGGCCTCCTGGTGCGCGCCCCGCCGGTGGTGGCGGCCAACGTGCTGGTGCTGGCGGCGGCCGCCTGGAAGGCCAGGCAGCCCGCGGCGGAGGTCCCCGGCCGGATCGCCTCCCCCGCGGCACGCCCTCCCCTCCGCCGGACCGCCCCCCCCGAGCTGCAGGGCTGAGCCGGAAGCCGGCCGGCGAGGGGCGCGTCGATCCGGATCGCGGCGCCGAGCTGCCGGGGATCGGCCCCCGCCCTCGTGATTCACGATCGGTGATCCCGGCCTCGCCCGCGCCCCGCTCCTCCGGGCGCGCGCGCCGGATTCTCGACCGGCACGCTCCACGTTGCGCCCTGGGGTGGTGTTGAATCCGTGCCCTCGATCGTGCTTCGCTGTCGGGCACACTCTTCACCGGGAGCGGACGTGCCTCTTGCCTTCCTGCGCAAGATGCTCACCTGGGAGCGGCTCCCGCCGCCGCCCGCCTCCACCCCGGGCCGCGCCCGCCGCCGCTGGGCCGCCCTCCTGCTCCGCCCCGAGCCGCTCCCCGAGGCGCCGCCGCCCTCGCCCGCCCGGCCCGCGCGCCCCGGACTCCTTCGCCTGCTGCTCGCGCCGGAGCCGCTCCCGCGCGACCCGCCGGCGCCCGCGCGGCGACGGGGGCGCTGGCTCGCCTGGCTGCTGTTCCCCGAACGACTCGACGACCGCTGAGGAGAGGAGAGGCGCGAGATGGAGCACGCACGGCACGTCTTCCGGGCAGCGCTGGTCCTGGTGGTGGCGGTGGCGGCGGTGATGCTCGGCCGCGGCCTGCTCGTCCCCCGGTCCTACGGGATCTACGGCCCCTACCGCGCCGACAACGTGGGCGAGCAGATGGCGGTCCGCGAGCCCCGGCACGCCGGGCCGGCCGCCTGCGCCGCCTGCCACGAGAAGCAGGCCACCGCCCGGACCGCCGGGGGCCACCGGACGGTGAGCTGCGAGATCTGCCACGCCCCGCTCTCCGCCCACGTCCGGGCGGGGGCGGTGGTGGCCAGGATGCCGGTCGACCCCTCGGTCGCGCTCTGCGCGCGCTGCCACCGCCGGATCGCCGGCCGCCCGGAGAAGTTCCCCCAGGTGGTGCTGGAGCAGCACGTCGAGGGGGCGCTCGAGAGCGGCGTCTGCCTCGGATGCCACGACCCCCACTCGCCGAAGCCGTGACGGAGCCGCCCATGCCCGAGAGCCCGAGCCCGACCCCGGCCGCCCCCGCCCCCGAGGACCCCGCGCGGCGCGACTTCCTGGAGCAGGCCCTCCGCCTGGCCGGCGGCGCCTTCGTCTTCTTCTGCGGGGGGACGGCGGCGGAGGCGGTGAGCGGCGCCGCGGGGGAGGCGTACAACTGGGACGAGCACCGCTACGCCTACCTGATCGACACCGAGAAGTGCATCGGGTGCGGCTCCTGCGTGCGCGCCTGCCGGGCGGAGAACGACGTGCCCGACGGCTTCTTCCGCACCTGGATCGAGCGGTACGTGGTCGGGCCGGAGGGATCGCACGTGGACTCGCCGGCCGGCGGGCTGGAGGGCTTCCCGCCGGTCCAGACCGCCTTTACCCCCACCAAGTCCTTCTTCGTCCCCAAGATCTGCAACCACTGCAAGGAGACCCCCTGCATCCAGGTCTGCCCGGTGGGCGCCTCCTACCGGACCCGGGATGGGGTGGTGCTGGTGGACGGCCAGCGCTGCATCGGCTGCGGCTACTGCGTCCAGGCCTGCCCCTACGGGAGCCGCTTCCTCTCGCCCCGGACGCACACCGCCGAGAAGTGCACCTGGTGCTACCACCGCATCACCAAGGGGCTCCGCCCGGCCTGCGTCGAGGTCTGCCCCACCGGCACCCGCCAGTTCGGCGACATGAAGCGGGACGACGACCCCGTGCGGCGGCAGATCGAGCGGGAGCGGGTGGCGATCCTCCAGCCGCACCTGCTCACCGAGCCGCAGTGCTTCTACCTCCACCTGGACAAGGAGGTGCGGTGATGCCCGAGATCACGGGGTTCGCCTTCCCCAACGACATCCACGTCCACTGGAGCCTGATGATCGTGATGTACCCCTACATCACGGGCTTCGTGGCCGGCGCCTTCATCGTCACCTCGCTCTACCACGTGTTCGGCCGCCCCGAGTTCAAGCCGGTGGCGCGCCTGGCGATGGCCACCTCCTTCTGCTTCATGGCGGTGGCCACCTTCCCCCTGAACCTCCACCTCGGCCACCCGGAGCGCGGCTGGTACGTGCTCGTCACCCCCCACTTCACCTCGGCCATGGCCGGGTTCGGGCTCCTCTACAACTCGTACCTGGCGGTGATGGCGCTCGAGGTCTGGTTCGTCTGGCGCCGGGAGATCATCGAGGCGGCGCGGCGCAGCCGGGGCCTGCGGCGCGCCCTCTACGCCGCCCTCGCCCTCTGGACCTACGACACCTCGCCCGAGGCTCTCGAGATCGACCACCGCGCGGTGAAGGTCCTCGCCGCCATCGGCCTCCCCCTGGCCTGCATGCTCCACGGCTACGTCGGCTTCATCTTCGGCGCGGTCAAGGCCAACCCCTGGTGGTCGACGCCGCTCATGCCCGTGATCTTCCTGCTCTCCGCGGCGGTCTCGGGCATCGCCCTCCTCACCCTCCTCTACCAGGGGGTCTCGAAGCTCCGCCGCGCCCGCCCCGAGCCCGGCTGCGTCTCGGGGATGGCGCGCTGGCTCTGGTTCTTCCTCATCCTCACCATCACCCTGGAGCTGCTCGAGATCCTGATGCTCGCCTACGAGAAGTCGGAGCCCTGGCACATCATCTCCGAGCTGCTCACCACCCGGCTCGAGTTCTCCTTCATCACCATGCAGATGATCATCGGAGGGCTCATCCCCCTCATCCTCCTCGGGATCGTGGTGATGATGGATCGCTACCTGCACGAGCGGGTCCGCAACACCCTCTGCGTCGCCTCCGCCCTGCTGCTCCTGCTCCAGGTCTTCTCCATGCGCTGGAACGTGGTGATCGGAGGGCAGCTCCTCTCCAAGTCGCTGCGCGGGCTCCGCTCGCCCTACGTGCCCGAGCTCTTCGACCGGGAGGGGATCCTGGTGGCCATCGCCCTGATCATCGTCCCCTTCGTGCTGCTCTGGCTCTTCGACCGGATCCTCCCCATCGACGAGGGCGGGCCGGCCCCCGAGGGGCCGCGCCGGGAGGCCGAGACGGGGGTCGCCGGGGCCTAGAGCGCATCCCGCGGCTCAGGCCGCCCCCGCCCCCGGCCCGGCCGGATACGGAAAGCCGGGCGCCGGCGCGGTCGGGACCAGGGCGTGGAACTGGCGCAGGTCGAGGAGCATGTTCCCGTCGGGCAGGTCGAAGAGCACGTCGGCCAGCCGGGCGCCCCAGACGACCGACCGGCTCATCCAGGTCCGCTGGGCGTGCACCGCCTGGAGCGAGGTCTCGTCCACGCCCACCACCGCCAGGGTGAGCTCGACCTCCCCGGCGGCGAGGCTCTCGGGCGTGTCGCCGAGGAGCGGGCTGCCGGCCTCGATCCGGTGCAGCACGGTCCAGGAGCGGGAGAGCGCCGGGGCCCGCTCGCGCAGGAGGGGGACGTCGGTGATCCGGTAGATGGTCACGCCCTCCCGGGTCCGGGTGGTCCGGGAGAGGGTGAGCCGGAACGAGGCGTCCACGATCCGCCCGCGCCGCTCGTTCCCGATCCGGATCATGAGCGACGGGACCCCGTCGAGCGGGCCGATCGCCACGCTCGAGGAGAAGACCACCCGGGCCCGGGTCTGCGAGAAGCGGGCGAAGACCAGCCCCGTCGCCAGGGCGGTCGCCACCAGGCTGGCGACCGACTCCGCTACCACGAGGCCGTTCGCCAGCCGCGTGGCCGGGTACATCGCGCCGTACCCGATGGTGCCCATGGTCTGGACGCTGAAGAAGAAGGCGTCCGCGAACGAGCCGGGCGCCGCGTTCGCCACGCCGCCCGCCGCCAGGTAGGCGAGGGCGAAGGCCGCGTTGAGGAGGAGCCAGGCGACCACGATGGCGGTGAGCGCCGCCCACCAGGGGACGCGCAGGAGCCAGTGGTAGACGTCGCGGAGGGTCGGCGGAGGCCCTCCCTCGACCCGGATCTCGTACCCCTCGCTGCGGTAGACCTCGCGTGGATGAAAGGCGCGCATCCGGCGAGTATCACCGGGCGACCGGCCGGGCGCACGGCCTGCCTGCCACCCGCCGGCGGGCGCCGTGAGCGGCACCCGGCCCCTGCCTCACTCCTCGTCGCCCGACCCGAGCAGGGCGCCGATGCTCGGCCCCCCCCGGGCGGCCCCGAGGCGGCGGACCGCGTCGAGGTGGTGCAGGAGGAGCTCGCGGTTGTCGCCCACGCTCAGGTTCTGCAGCTCCAGGGCGCCGATCCGGTCCTCGGGGGTGAAGGCCGGCTCCGCCACGCGCTCCATGGAGAGCTTCTCCGGCGCGTAGCTCATGTACTCGGCCTTGGTGGCGAGGAGGGTCCAGTCGTCGCCGCGCCGGAGCTCGAGCTTGACGGAGCCGGTCACCGCCGGCGCGATCCAGCGGGTCAGCGCGTCGCGGAGGAGGAGCCCCTCCGGGTCGTACCACTTGCCCTCGTAGAGGAGCCGCCCCAGGCGGCGACCCAGAGTGAAGTAGAGGTCGAGGGTGTTCTCGTTGTGGATGGCGGAGAGGAGCCGCTCGTAGACGAGGTGGAGGAGCGCCATGCCCGGGGCCTCGTAGACGCCGCGGCTCTTGGCGTCGATCACCCGGTTCTCGATCTGGTCGCTCATCCCCAGGCCGTGCCGCCCGCCGATCCGGTTCGCCTCGAGGAACAGCTCGTACGGAGAGGCGAAGCGCCGGCCGTTCAGCTCCACCGGCATCCCCTGCTCGAAGGCGACGGTGATCTCCTCCGCCGCCACCGCCACCTCGGGCCGCCAGTGCGCCACGCCCATGATGGGGTTCACGATCCGCATGCCGGTGTCGAGCCGCTCCAGGTCCTTGGCCTCGTGCGTCGCGCCGAGCACGTTGGCGTCGGTGGAGTAGGCCTTCTCCGTCCCCATCTTGTAGGGGAGCTTCCGGCGCTCCAGGTACTCGCTCATCTCCTTGCGGCCGCCGAAGGCGGAGACGAACGCCTGGTCGAGCCAGGGCTTGTAGATCTTGAGCTGCGGGTCGACCAGGATCCCGTAGCGGTAGAAGCGCTGGATGTCGTTGCCCTTGTGCGTCGAGCCGTCGCCGAAGACGTGGACGCCGTCCTCGCGCATGGCCCGGACGATGGCGGTGCTGGTCACCGCCCGGCCGAGCGGCGTGGTGTTGAAGTACTTCTTCCCCCCGGAGGAGAGGTGGAAGGCCCCGCACTGGATGGCGGCCAGCCCCTCGCGGACCATCGCGTCCCGGCAGTCGACGAGGCGCGCCTTCGCCGCCCCGTGCTGGAGGGCGATGGGCGGGATGTCGGCCGGGTTGGCCTCGTCGGGCTGGGCCAGGTCGGCGGTGTAGGCGTGGACGGCCATGCCCTGCTCGGACATCCAGGCCACGGCGCAGCGGGTGTCGAGGCCGCCGCTGAAGGCGATGCCGATGGCGGTGCCCTTGGGCGGGAGGGACTTGTAGATCCGGCTCATGGCCCCGCCACGTAGCAGAAAACCCGGCCGCGTTCCAGCGCCCCACGCGCGCGCCGGCCGGGCCCTTCCGCGGTAGCATCCCGGCGCGGCCTTGGCCGCGGGAGGTCGCCATGGACGTGGCCGGGTGGAGAGCGCGCGTCTTCACGCCGCTCCAGGTGGTGGTCACCCTCGCGCTCTTCGTGGAGTGCGCGGTGGTCCTCGGCCTCGCGGCGTTCCCGGGGGTGGAGCTCTGGCTCCTCGCGGAGCGCCACGCCCCGGCCGCCGGCGCGCTCCGGGTCGCCCTCCTCTGCGTGGCGGGGGCGGCCGCCTACTTCGTCGCCGGCCTCGCCCTGCTCCTCGTCCTCCCCGCGGCGCGCTGGGCGACCCTGGCGCGCGGCACGCCGGTGGGGCGCTTCCCCTACCTGTCGTTCGGCGCCTGGCGCTGGGCGAGCTTCAACGCCCTCACCCTCATCCTCCGCTTCTCCTTCATCAACTGGATCCGGGTCACCCCCTTCCTGCCCCTCTACCACCGGCTGATGGGGATGAAGCTCGGGGCGCGGGTCCAGATCAACACCGCCGTGGTGGCCGACCAGAACCTGATCTCGATCGGCGACGACAGCGTGATCGGCGGGGACGTCACCCTGGTCTGCCACGCCGCCGAGCGCGGGCACCTGGTCACCGCCCCGGTGCGCATCGGCCGGGACGTGACCGTCGGGCTCATGGCGGTGATCTTTCCGGGCTGCGAGATCGGCGACGGCGCGGTGATCGCGGCCGGGGCGGTGCTGTCCAAGGGAGCGAAGGTCGGCCCGGGCGAGGTCTGGGCGGGCGTCCCGGCCCGGCGCGTGGGGCGCCGGCGCTCCCGGGCGCGCCCCGGCCTTCCCTCGGCCTCCTGACCGGCGCGCCAGGCCCGGGGCGGGACCGGCACGCCCCACCCGGCTGCTGGCGCCCCCGCCCGCCACGCGCCATGGGAGCCGGGCGCGAGGAGGCCGGTCCGATGCCGCAGGTGAGCTTCACGAGCACGCTCGAGCGCCACCTGGCCGCCCCCGCCTCGACCGTCCCCGGGGCGACCGTCCGCGAGGCGCTGGAGGAGGTCTTCCGCGCCAACCCGCGGCTGCGGAGCTACGTGGTCGACGAGCAGGGGCGGCTGCGGAAGCACGTGGCGGTCTTCGTCGACGGGGAGGTGATCCTGGACCGCCTCCGCCTCAGCGACCCGGTGCAGCCCACGAGCGCGGTCTTCGTCATGCAGGCGCTGTCGGGAGGGTGAGCGGATGAGCGACGGGCTCCACGTGGCCACGCGGAAGGGACTGTTCCTGCTCGAGCGCGGCGCGCGCGGCTGGGAGATCGCCCGGATCTCGTTCCTCGGCGATCCGGTGTCGATCGTGCTGGACGACCGGCGCGACCGGACCCTCTACGCCGGCCTCGCGCTGGGCCACTTCGGGGTGAAGCTGCACCGCTCCGCGGATCGCGGCCGGAGCTGGACCGAGGTCCGCGCCCCCGCCTTCCCCGCCGCGGTGGAGGGGGCGGAGGAGGCGCCGGCCGTCCAGCTCGTCTGGTCGCTGGCCGCCGGAGGGCCGGGCGAGCCGGGCGCCCTGTGGGCGGGGACCCTCCCGGCCGCCCTCTTCCGCTCCGCCGACCGGGGCGAGGCCTGGACGCTGGTGCGGCCGCTCTGGGACCGGCCCGAGCGCAAGCAGTGGATGGGGGGCGGCTACGACCACCCGGGCCTGCACTCCATCTGCGTCGACCCGCGCGACCCACGGCGGCTGGTCTGCGGCATCTCCAGCGGCGGGGTCTGGGCCACCGCCGACGGCGGAGAGACGTGGGAGACCCGCGCCCGCGGGATGTACGCGGAGTACATGCCGCCCGAGCGACGGGAGGACCCGAACGTCCAGGACCCCCACCACCTCGCCCAGTGCCCGGCCGCGCCCGACGTGATCTGGGCCCAGCACCACAACGGCGTGTTCCGCACCACCGACGGCGCGCGTCGGTGGATCGAGGTGACCGCCGTCCGCCCCTCGAAGTTCGGCTTCGCGGTGGCCGTCCACCCGACCGATCCCCGCACCGCCTGGTTCGTGCCGGCGGTGAAGGACGAGCGCCGGGTCCCGGTGGACGGGCGGCTGGTGGTGGCGCGGACCCGCGACGGCGGCCAGTCCTTCGAGGTCCTCTCCCAGGGGCTGCCGGAGGCGCAGGCCTACGACCTCGTCTACCGGCACGGGCTCGACGTGGACGAGACCGGCCGGCGGCTCGCCTTCGGCTCGACCAGCGGCGGTCTCTGGATCTCCGAGGACGGGGGCGACCGGTGGCAGCTCCACCCGGCCCGCCTGCCTCCCATCTACCAGGTGGCGTTCGCCGGGTAGACGGCGATGGACCCTGCCGGCTCCCGGCCGGGCCATGCAACGACGAAGGGCCCCGGCGGCACGACCCGCACCATTGCGGGCCGGCGCGCCGGAGCTGTGCCTCCGCCCGCAAGGAGGGCAAGGAGCGGGGACACGCCGGATGGACACGCGGGGGACGGGAAGGTTAAGCGCGATCCTGCCCTCCCCTCCGCCCGGCCTTTCTTGCCCACCTCACGTCGTTGGCAACGGAGTTGCTAGCTCGAGCCCGCGCAGGGCTCGGCGCGCACCGGCGTGCCGAAGGTGAAGGCTCAAGGAGGGAAAGGAAGCGGAGATGGCGGTCAGCGGAATCAGCAGCGCGACCAGCGTCGCGAGCGTGGACCTCTCGCAGGTCGATCTGACCCAGATCGACCCGAGCGGGCTCCCCCCCGCGACGCAGTCCAGCATCTCGCCGGAGGGCGGGCTCATGGGGGAGCTGAGCGAGCTCTCGCAGAGCGACCCCTCGAAGTTCAAGGCGGTCATGCAGGAGATCGCGGAGAAGCTGCAGGGCGAGGCCTCTCAGGCCTCCGGCGACAAGGCCCAGGCCCTCGGCAACCTGGCGGACAAGTTCGACCAGGCCGCCCAGACCGGCGACATGTCGTCGCTCCAGCCGAGCGGGGCGCAGAAGCACCACGGGCACCACCGGCACCACGCGAGCGGCGCCGGCGGGGCCGGCCAGGCGGGCGACGGCCAGGCCAGCGGCGGCGTCGAGTCGCTGGCCCAGATCATCCAGGCGGCGCTGCAGGACGTCGACGGCAGCACGGCGACGCCGGGTACGACGTCGTCGTCCACCTGACGCGCCATCGGCGCGCCCAGGTCAGGAACGTGGCGCGACCCCGGGGCGCCGGGCCGGGTCCGGCAGGACCGGCCCCGTCCCCGCCCCGGGGTCCGCGACCCGGCCCCTCGTGCCCATCGCCCCCCTCCGGCGTCCGCCGCGGCCGGGGCCTCAGCTCCCGAAGACCTGCTTCAGGAAGGCCATGGCCGCGGCCCAGGACTCCTTGTCCGCCTGGGCGTTGTAGGCGAGCCCCTCCATCCCGGCCTTGCCGGCGTCGGGGTTGGTGAAGCCGTGCCTCGCCCCCGGGTAGGTGACCACCTTCACGTTCGCCCCGGCGTCCTTCATCTCCTTCTCGAACCCCTCCACCTGCTCCTTGTTGATCATCGGATCGTCGGCGCCGGTGAGGACCAGGATGGGCGGCTTCACCGTCCCGGGCTGGGCCGGGCCGTGGTAGGGCTTGAGCGAGCCGTGGAAGGTGACCACCGCCGCGAGGTCCTTCCCGGCGCGGGCCATGTTGAGGGCGACCCCCCCGCCGAAGCAGTAGCCGAAGGCGGCGATCCTCGCGGGGTCGACCTGGGGCTGCTCCTGGAGCAGGCGGTAGGCGGCGTCGAACCGGGCGGTGAGCACGTCCGGATCCCTGGACGCCTCTTGCATGAACGCCATCGCGTCCTTGGGATGGGTGGGGGCGGCCACCTTGCCCTTGCCGTACATGTCGAGGGCGAAGGCCACGTACCCGACCTTGGCCAGGCGCTTCGCCTGGGCTCGGGCGTGCTCGTTGAGGCCCCACCACTCGTGGATCACCAGCACGCCCGGGCGCTTCCCCTTGACGGCGTCATCCCAGGCGAGGGACCCGCGCAGCACGGTGTCGCCCTGCTTGTACTCGATGTCCTTCATCCGGACCTTGGCCGCGGCCGAGCCGGCGATCAGGCAAGCGGATGCGGCGGAGCAGATCTTCGCGAGCGTCGATGTCACGGGGCTCCTCCTGGAGGGTCCACTCCTCCTTGCGGCCCCGGCCCCGCCGCGCAACGTCTCTCCTGGGATGGCGCGCGCCGTGGTTGCACCGCGGGCGGCCTGGCCGATCCCGCCGAAGGACGAGGGGCGGACCCACCGGTCACCCGGCCGGCGGATCCTCGGGGCCGACCAGCCGCCTCGCGCAGGCCGGGCAGATGCCGTGGGTGAAGGTGGCCTTGGTCCGGGAGGCGACGAAGGCCTCGATGCGCTCCCAGTACCCGTCGTCGTCCCGGACGCTCTTGCAGTAGGCGCAGATCGGGACGAGCCCCTCGAGCTGCTTCACCTCGCCCAGGGCCGCGGTCAGGGCGGCGTTGAGCTCCCGCTCCCGCCCCAGCGCCTCCGCCAGCGACCGCGACCGCCGGTCCGCCAGCCACCGCAGCCTGCCGACCAGCAACGCCATCGCCGGCATGGTGAGCGCCTGGACGAGCAGGCGCTGCGCGTCCTGGGGCGCGTAGCGGAAGGGCCGGCCCGGGATCGACCAGTACACCGCGGTGAAGGCGAAGGTGATCGCCACGCTGGCCAGCCCGATCGGGATCCCGCCCAGGAACGCCGAGAGGACGATCGAGAGGGCGAAGAGGAGCACCGGGTTCGGGATCCGCACCCCGATGTGCTCGAAGAGGAGCAGGAGGAGCACGAGCCCGAGCGCGCTCGCCGGGCCGGCCACCTTGCGCAGGACGCTCGCTCCGCCGGACACGCCCCACGAAACCCTCCGGGGGACCCCGGCGTCAAGGCCGGCGGCGCCTCGGCGACGGCCTCTCCCGCCACGCGCGGGCGAGCCCCGACCGAGGGTACGGGCTCGCCGATCCCCGGCGCGGCGGCTCCGGAGCCCGAGGCCGGTTTGGGCTCCGACCCACTCGTGAAGGGCGGCGCCCGGACGCGTGGAGCGCGCCGCGGTTAGAAGAGGCGCGCTGCCTCGCCCCGCGCCCCTGTGGGCAGGGGTGAAGAGATGCGCGCGGACCTCCTCCAGCTCGCCGCCACCCTCGCCGCCCGCGGCGAGCCGTTCGTCTTCGCCGTGGTGGTGCGCCGGGAGCCTGCCAGCTCCGCCCAGCCCGGCAACGTCGCCCTGGTGACCGCCGCCGGGATCGCCCACGGCTGGCTGGGCGGCAGCTGCATCCAGCCGACGGTGGAGCGCGAGGCCCGGCTGGCGCTCGCCGAGGGGAAGCCCAGGCTCATCTCGCTCTCGCCTGCGCCCGATCAGGACCGGCGGCCCGGGGTGGTCGTCCACTCCATGACCTGCCACAGCGGAGGGACGGTGGACATCTACCTCGAGCCGGTCCGCCCCTCGCCGCGCCTCCTGGTCTTCGGCGCCGCCCCGACCGCGCGGGCCCTGTGCAGCCTGGGCAAGGCGATGGGGTACGCGGTGGACGTGATCGATCCGGAGGCGGGGCGCGCCGCCTTCCCGGCCGCGGACCGGATCCTCCCCGGGCTGCCGGCCGAGGACCCGCTCACCCAGCCGCGGACCAGGGCCGCCGAGGTGTTCGCGGTGGTCGCCACCATGGGGCAGCGGGACGACGAGGCGCTCCTCGCCGCCCTCGCCCTGGCGCCCGCCTACCTGGGGGTGATCGCCAGCCGCCGGCGCTACGGGGAGATGCGCGACCTGGTGGCCGGGCGAGCGGCCTCGCCGGGCGCGCTGGAGCGGGTGCGGAACCCGGCCGGCCTCGACCTCGGGGCGAAGTTCCCCGAGGAGATCGCGCTCAGCGTCCTCGCCGAGATCGTGCAGCTACAGCGAAGCGCCGGGAAGGCGGCCGGCCCGGCGGTGGCGGAGGAGGAGGCGACCGCCCTCGACCCCATCTGCGGGATGACCGTGGTGGTGGCCCGGGCGCGGCACCTCGCCGAGCACGCCGGGCGCACCTTCTACTTCTGCAACGCGCGCTGCCGGGAGCGCTTCCTCGCCGCCCCGGAGCGCTGGGCGGCCGGCGCCACCGCGAGGGCGGCGCCGTGAGCCCGGAGATCCGCGCCATGCACGAGGCGCTGGAGCGCCACGGCTACGTGGCCGACCCGGCGATCGCCACGGCGCTCTTCCTCGCCACCGCCCTCGGGAAGCCCCTCCTCGTCGAGGGCGACGCGGGGGTGGGGAAGACCGAGACCGCCAAGGTGCTCGCCCGGCTGCTCGGGACCGAGCTCATCCGCCTCCAGTGCTACGAGGGGCTCGACGCCTCCACCGCCCTGTACGAGTGGAACTACCCGCGCCAGATGCTGCGCGTGCGCCTCTCCGAGCGGGAGGGGGCGGCGGCGGCCGAGACCGAGGCGACGATCTTCGGCCGCGAGTACCTCCTCGAGCGGCCGCTCCTGCGGGCCATCACCCGCCGGGAGGGGGCGCCGGTCCTCCTCGTCGACGAGGTGGACCGCGCCGACGACGCCTTCGAGGCCTTCCTCCTCGAGCTGCTCTCCGACTTCCAGGTGACCATCCCGGAGCTGGGGACCCTCCGCGCGGAGCACGTCCCCCACGTGATCCTGACCTCGAACCGCACCCGCGAGATCGGCGACGCGCTTCGCCGCCGCTGCCTCTACCTCTACATCGAGCACCCCGAGCTGGAGAAGGAGGTGCGGATCATCCGGCGCCGCGTCCCGGAGGCGTCGCCCGTCCTGGCCGGGGAGATCGGCCGTTTCGTGCAGGCCCTCCGCCGCCGCCGGCTGGCCAAGGTGCCGGGGGTGGCGGAGACCATCGACTGGGCGCAGGCCCTCACCCGGCTCGGCAGCGAGCGGCTCGACGCCGAGACCGTCGCCGACACCCTCGGCTGCCTCCTCAAGGACCGGCAGGACCTGGCGGACCTGGCCGGGCGCGCGCTCTCGCCGCTGACGGACGAGGCGCGGGAGGGCGCGGCCCCGTGAGCGGCCAGGCCCTGGCCCCGGCGATGGCCCGGCTCGGCCGGACCCTGCGCGGGCAGGGGATCCCGGTCGAGCTCGGCGACGAGATCGACGCCGCCCGGGCCCTCGCCCGCCTCTCGGACCCGGACCGGGAGGAGGCCCGGCGGGCGCTCCGGATCGCCCTCAAGCTCCGCCCGGACGCCTGGGCGCGGCTCGACGCGATCCTGGAGGCCCTCTGGCCCGATCCGGCGGCGGCCGCGAACCCGGCCGCGGACCGGCCGACCGCCTCGATCGACGGGAGGCGCCCCGGCCGCGCCGGCGGCGAGCGGCGCCGCGCCCGCTCCGCCGACGGCGGCGGGGAGGCGGGCACCCCGGCCGACGGCGCCCTCCCCGGCTACAGCCCGGCCGCCCTCCTCCGCCACCGGCCCTTCGAGGCGTGCAGCGGCGACGACCTGGCGGCCATGGAGGAGGTCCTGACGCGGCTCGCCGCGCGGCTGGCGACGCGCCCGAGCCGCCGCCTGGTCCCGGCCCGCGGCCGGGGCGTGCCCGACCTCCGCCGGAGCCTGCGCCGCGCGGTGGCCACCGGCGGCGAGCTCCTCTCGCTCGCCCGGCGCGCCCGGGCCGTCGAGGTGCCGCGCCTGGTCTTCCTCTGCGACACGAGCGGCTCGATGGACGCCCATGCCCGCTTCCTGCTCGCCTTCGTCCTCTGCCTCCGGCGGGCCGCGCGCTCGACCGAGGTCTTCGCCTTCAACACCGAGCTGGTGCGCCTCACGCCCTGGCTCGCCGCCGGGGCGCTCGCCGGGGCCCTGGAGCGCCTGGCGGCCTCGGTGCCCGACTGGTCCGGCGGCACGCGGATCGGGGACTGCCTGGCCCGCTTCGTGGCCGAGGAGCTCCACCGGGTCGACGCCCGGACGGTGGTGGTGATCCTGAGCGACGGGCTGGACCGCGGCGAGCCGGAGACGCTGGCCGCCGCCATGCGGGCGATCCAGGCCCGCGCCCGCAAGGTGGTCTGGCTCAACCCCCTCCTCGGCGACCCGCGCTACGCGCCGACCGCGCGCGGGATGGAGGCCGCCCTGCCCTTCGTCGACGAGTTCCTCCCCGCCCACGACCTCGCGTCGCTGGAGGACCTCCTCCCCCGCCTCTCGGCCTGAGAAAGGAGCCGCCATGTTCCCACCCTCGTTCGACTACCACGCCCCGAAGACGCTCGCCGAGGCGGTGGCCCTGCTGGCGCGCTACGGCGAAGAGGCCAAGGTGCTCTCCGGCGGGCAGAGCCTCCTGCCCCTCCTGAAGCTCCGCCTCGGCCAGCCGGCGCACCTGGTGGACATCGGGAGGATCCCCGGCCTCGAGTACGTGGAGGAGCGGGACGGCGTGCTGGCGATCGGCGGCCGGACCCGCGAGGCGGCGCTGGAGCGCTCCGAGGTGGTCCGCGCCCGCTACCCGATCCTGGCCGACACCGCCGCGGTGATCGCCGACCCCATCGTCCGGAACCTCGCCACCGTGGGCGGGAACCTGGCCCACGGCGACCCGGCCAACGACCACCCGGCCACGATGATCGCCCTGGGGGCGCGCGTGGTCGTCGCCGGCCCCAAGGGGACGCGCGAGATCCCGGTGGCGAGCTTCTTCACCGGCCTCTTCACCACCGCCCTGGCGCAGGACGAGGTCCTGACCGAGATCCGGGTCCCGGGCCCGCCGCCGCGGAGCGGGGGCGCGTACCTGAAGCTGGAGCGGAAGGTGGGCGACTTCGCCACCGCCGCGGCCGCGGTCCAGCTCACCCTGGGCGCCGGGGGAGCGGTGGAGCGGGCGGGGATCGCGCTCACCAACGCCGGGCCCACCCCGGTCCGGGCGGAGGAGGCGGAGCGCTGGCTCGCCGGGAAGAAGCTGGACGAGAAGACGGTCGCCGAGGCGGCGCGGCTCGCGGCCAAGGCGACGAGCCCCACCGAGGATCGGCGCGGCACGGTCGAGTACAAGCGGGAGATGGCGCGGGTGCTCACCGCCCGCGCCCTGCGCAAGGCCGCCGAGCGGGCGGCGGGAGGTCGGTAGCCATGGCCCTGCACCGGATCCGGGTCGGCGTGAACGGCACCCCCAGGGAGGCGGAGGTCGAGTCGCGGCTCCTCCTCGTCCACCTCCTGCGCGACGTGCTCCGCCTCACCGGGACGCACGTCGGCTGCGACACCACCCACTGCGGCGCCTGCACGGTCCTGCTCGACGGCGTGCCGGTGAAGTCGTGCACCGTGCTGGCGGTGCAGGCGGACGGCCGGGAGGTGATGACCGTGGAGGGGCTGGAGAAGGACGGGAAGCTCCACCCGGTCCAGGAGGGCTTCTGGGAGATGCACGGGCTGCAGTGCGGCTACTGCACGCCGGGGATGATGATGACCTCCTACGCCCTCCTCCAGCGGAACCGGAGCCCCTCCGAGCCGGAGATCCGCCAGGCGATCTCGGGGAACCTCTGCCGGTGCACCGGCTACGTCAACATCGTCAAGGCCGTGCAGTACGCGGCGGACAAGCTTCGCAAGGAGTGAGCCATGGCCCCTCGAACCTCACCCGAGATCTCCGGGATGGGACACTCCATGAAGCGCAAGGAGGACCCGCGCTTCATCCGCGGCCAGGGGCGGTACGTGGACGACGTCCAGCTGCCGGGGATGGTCTACCTGGACATCGTCCGCAGCCCCTTCGCCCACGCCCGGCTGAAGAAGATCGACGACTCGCGGGCCCTGAAGGTCCCCGGGGTGCTGGCGGTCATCACCGGCGAGACCCTCGCCAAGTTCAACCTGCACTGGATGCCGACCCTGATGTCGGACACGCAGATGGTGCTCCCCACCGAGAAGGTGATGTACCAGGCGCAGGAGGTGGCGGCGGTGATCGCCACCGACCGGTACGCGGCCGCGGACGGCGTGGCGGCGGTCGAGGTGGACTACGACCCGCTCCCGGTGCTGGTCGATCCCTTCAAGGCCCTCGCCCCGGGCGCCCCCGTCCTGCGCACCGACAAGAAGGACAAGAAGGACAACCGGATCTTCCACTGGGAGGCGGGCGACCGGAAGGGCGTGGACGCGGAGCTCGCCGCCTCCGACGTGGTCGTCAAGCAGGACCTCTACCTCCCCCGCATCCACGTGGCCTCGATCGAGACCTGCGGGTGCGTGGCCGACTTCGACCGGGCCCAGGGGAAGCTCACCGTCTACATGACCACCCAGGCGCCGCACGCCATCCGGACGGTCTTCGCCCTGGTGGCGGGCCACGTCGGCCTCTCGGAGGAGAAGATCCGGATCGTCTCGCCCGACATCGGGGGCGGCTTCGGGGGCAAGGTCCCGGTCTACCCCGGCTACGTGATCGCGGTGGCCGCCTCGGTGGTGCTGGGGAAGCCGGTCAAGTGGATCGAGGACCGGATGGAGAACCTCCAGGCCGACTCCTTCGCCCGCGACTACCACATCACCGCGGAGCTGGGGGCGAAGCGCGACGGCACCATGACCGCGCTCCGGATCAAGACCATCGCCGACCACGGCTACACCGACGCCGCCGCCAACCCCTCCAAGTTCCCGGCCGGCCTCTTCTCCATCTGCACCGGCTCCTACGACCTCCGGCGGGCCTTCGCCGAGGTGGACGGCGTCTACACCAACAAGCCGCCCGGCGGGATCGCCTACCGCTGCTCGTTCCGGGTGACCGAGGCGGTGCACACCATCGAGCGGATGACCGACATCCTCGCCCACGAGCTGGGCGTCGACCCCGCCGACCTCCGCCTGAAGAACTTCATCCCGCCGGAGAAGTTCCCCTACAAGTCCCCGCTCGGCTGGGAGTACGACAGCGGCAACTACGCCGGCGCGCTCCGCAAGGCGATGGACCGGATCGGCTACGCCCAGCTCCGCAAGGAGCAGGCGGAGAAGCGCCAGCGCGGCGAGCTGATGGGGATCGGGATCTCGAGCTTCACCGAGATCGTGGGGGCGGGCCCCTCGAAGCAGTTCGACATCCTCGGGATCAAGATGTTCGACTCCTGCGAGATCCGGATCCACCCTACCGGCAAGGCCATCGCCCGCTTCGGCACCAAGTCCCAGGGGCAGGGGCACGAGACCACCTACGCCCAGATCGTGGCCGAGGAGCTGGGGATCCCCGCCGCCCACGTCCAGGTGGAGGAGGGGGACACCGACACCGCCCCGTACGGCCTCGGCACCTACGCCAGCCGCTCGACCCCCACCGCCGGCGCGGCCGGCGCCCTCGCCGCCCGCAAGATCCGGGACAAGGCGCGGAAGATCGCCGCCCACCTGCTGGAGGTGAGCGAGGAGGACCTGGTCTGGGAGCCGGGGAAGTTCTCGGTCAAGGGCGCGCCCCAGCGGTCCAAGACCATCCAGGACGTGGCCCTGGCGGCCTACACCAACCACCCGCAGGGGATGGAGGCGGGGCTCGAGGCGGTCTCCTACTACGACCCGCCCAACCTCACCTTCCCGTTCGGGAGCTACATCTGCGTCGTGGACGTGGATCGGGGCACCGGCGAGGTGAAGATCCGCCGCTTCGTGGCGGTGGACGACTGCGGGAACATCATCAACCCCATGATCGTGGACGGACAGATTCACGGCGGGCTCACCATGGGGATGGCCCCGGCGCTCCTCGAGGAGATCTCCTACGACGAGGAGGGCAACATCCAGGGCGGCAGCTTCATGGACTACCTCCTCCCCACCGCCATGGAGACGCCGAGCTGGGAGACCGACAAGACCGTCACCCCCTCCCCACACCACCCGCTGGGCGCCAAGGGGGTGGGCGAGTCGGCCACCGTCGGGGCGCCGCCGGCGATCGCCAACGCGGTGGTCGACGCCCTCTGGCACCTGGGCGTGCGCAACATCGACATCCCCATCACCCCGGAGAAGGTCTGGAAGATCCTCCACGAGAAGGGGGTGGCGGAGTAGCGTCCGCCCATGGCCGGCGCGCGGAGCGAGCCCCTGGTCGTCGAAGGCCGCGAGGTGGCGGTCTCGAACCCGGACAAGATCTTCTTCCCCGCGGCCGGGATCACCAAGCTCGAGCTGGTCCGCTACTACCTGGCGGTGGCGGAGGGGGCGCTCCGCGGGGTGCGCGACCGCCCCATGGCGCTGAAGCGCTACGTGGACGGGGCGGAGGGCGAGTTCTTCTTCCAGAAGCGCGCCCCCGCCTCTCGCCCGCCCTGGATCGACGTGGTGGAGCTCCGCTTCCCCTCCGGGCGGAGCGCGCAGGAGGTCGTGGTCCGCGACGCCGCCCAGCTCGCCTGGGTGGTGAACCTGGGCTGCATCGACCTGAACCCGCACCCGGTCCGGAGCGGCGACCTCGACCACCCGGACGAGCTCCGCGTCGACCTCGACCCCGTGCCCGGCGTGGGCTGGGACCAGATCCGGGCGGTGGCCGCCCTCTCGGCCGAGGTCCTGCGCGACCACGGCCTGGTGGGCTGGCCCAAGACCAGCGGCTCGCGGGGGATCCACGTCTACGCCCGGATCGAGCCGCGCTGGACGTTCGCCGAGGTGCGGGGCGCGGCCCTCGCCCTGGCGCGCGAGATCGAGCGGCGCGCGCCCGCCCTCGCCACCAGCAAGTGGTGGAAGGAGGAGCGGCACGGGGTGTTCGTGGACTACAACCAGAACGCCAAGGACCGGACCGTGGCCTCGGCCTACTCGGTCCGCCCCACCCCGGACGCGCGCGTCTCCACCCCGCTCACCTGGGAGGAGCTGGCCGCCTGCGAGCCCGGCGACTTCACGCTCCGCACCGTGCCCGCCCGCCTCGCCCGCCTGGGCGACCCGGGGGCGGGCATCGACGCGGCGGTGGGCCGGCTGGACGGGCTCCTCGAGCTCGCCGCGCGCCAGCGGGCGGCGGGGATGAAGGACGCCCCCTGGCCGCCCCACTACGCCAAGGGCGAGGACGAGCCGGCGCGCGTTCAGCCGTCGAGGCGGAAGGGGGCGCGCGGGCCCTCCCCGAAGATGCGCGACAGCTCGTAGGGGACCGGCGCCTCGAGCTGCGCGTAGGTGCAGCCGGCCGGCGAGCGGTCGGGGCGCCAGCGGAGGAAGTGGGTCCCGTGGCGGAAGCGGCTGCCCTGGAGGTGGTCGTAGGCCACCTCGCAGACCCGCTCGACGCGGAGCGGCTCCCAGGAGAGGTCCTTGCCCCGGTTCCAGCGACTGGTGGCGCCCGGCATCCGCTGGCCCGGGGCGTCCCCGTCCGCCTCCCCCGCCCACTCGCGCCAGGGGTGCCCCTCGAGCGCGCCCGCGCGGAGCGGGGCGAGCTCCGCCGCCAGCTCCCGGCCGCGCGCCGCCGAGAAGCTCGCGCAGATCCCGACGTGCTGGAGCCGCCCCGCCTCGTCGTGGAGCCCGAGGAGGAGCGACCCCACCCGCTCGTCCCGGGCGTCCTTGTGCCAGCGGAACCCGCCCACCGCGCAGTCCGCGGTGCGGGCGTGCTTCACCTTCACCATGGCGCGGACTCCGGGCTGGTAGGGGCCTTCGAGCCGCTTCGCCACCACCCCGTCCAGGCCCGCCCCCTCGAACCTCGAGAACCAGTCGGCGGCCAGGGCCGGATCGCGGGTGGCCGGGGTGACCAGCACCCGCGGATCCGGGCCGCTCCCGGCCAGGGCCCGCTCCAGCAGCGCCCGCCGCGCGGCGAAGGGCGCGCCGCGCAGGTCCCGGTCCCCGAGGGCGAGCAGGTCGAACAGGACCAGGCTGGCCGGGCGTTCCTCCGCGAGCTTCCTCACCCGGGAGGCGGCCGGGTGGATGCGCAGGAGGAGGCGCTCGAACTCGAGCCCCGCCTCCCCGGCGATCACGATCTCGCCGTCCACCACGCAGCGCTCCGGGAGCCGGGCGCGCAGGGGCCCCTCGAGCTCGGGGAAGTAGCGATCCAGGGGCCGGAGCTCCCGGGACTGGAGGAGGAGGCTCGCCCCGTCCCGGAAGACGAGGGCGCGGAAGCCGTCCCACTTCGGCTCGAAGGCCCAGCCCTCGCCCGCCGGGAGGGCGTCGCTCGCCCGGGCGAGCATCGGCGCGACCGGCGGGGCGATGGGATAGGCCACCCCCGCTCCATACGCGGCAAGCCGGGCCGGCGCACGGTAGGATGTCGCCATGCTGCGCGCACTCGGGCCGGGCGCCCGGATCTCGGCCGCGCTCCTGGCGGTCTCCGCGGCGGTGGCGGCGGTCACCGCCGTCCTCTTCCTCCGCGACGTGGCGGTCCTCGAGCCGCACCTGGCGGCCTTCGCCTGGCGCACGGCCGCCGTCGCCGCCGTCTCGATGGCCGCGGCGGCGGTGGCCCTCGCCCTCCTGCTCCGCGCCCTGGCGGAGCGGAACCGGGTCTCGGCCGCCGCCCTGGCCGAGACCGAGGCGGAGCGGAGCGCGCGCCGGGCGGAGCTGGAGATGATCCAGGCGGTGGTCGACTCGATGGCCGACGGGGTGATCTTCATCGACGCCGCCAACCGGATCGCCCTGGTCAACCAGGCCGCCCGGGTGCTGCGCAACCTCTCCGGCGGCCCTGGGCGGGACGTGAAGGACTGCCACCCGACCGCCACCCACGCCATGCTCGACCGGGTGATGGGCTGGCTCCGCGCCGGCGACGGCTCCGGGCCTGCCCACTCGATCATCAAGGAGAAGGAGGGGCGCTTCGAGACCACCTACGCCCCGGTGCGCTCCCCCGCCGGCGCCTACCTCGGGACGGTGATGGTGATCCGCGACATCGCCGAGCGGCGCCACCTCGAGACCCGCCTCCTCGACGCGGAGCGGCTGGCCGGCTTCGGCCAGATGTCCGCCCAGATCGCCCACGAGCTCCGCAACCCGCTGAACGCCATCGCCGGGGCGGCCCGCTACCTGGCGCGACGCCTGCCCGGGGATCCGGACGTGGCGGAGTACGGCGGGCTGATCGGCGAGGAGGTGGAGCGCGTGAACCGGTTCGTGGGCGAGCTGCTCTCGCTCTCGCGCCCCGCGGAGCCGGTCTACGCCCCCTCGAAGGTGAACCGGATCCTCGGCGAGGCGGCCCAGAAGGCCGCCCTGGCGCGCGGGCTGCCGGCCGGGACCCTCCGCCTCGACCTGGCGAAGGACCTGCCCCCCCTGGACCTGGACGGGCCCATGGTCACCGACGCGGTCGTGAACCTCCTCGCCAACGCCCTCGACGCCGGCGGCGCCGAGGCGCCGGAGCTGGCGAGCCGCTTCGAGGCCACCGGGGGCGAGGGGGCGGTGGTGATCGAGGTGCGGGACCGCGGCTGCGGCATCCCCGAGGAGAAGCTGGAGGAGGTCCAGCGACCCTTCGTGACCACCAAGACCCACGGCACCGGCCTGGGGTTGGTGATCGTGCGGCGCACCGCCGGGGTCCACCGCGCCAGCTTCGGGCTCTCGCGCCGGGAGGGCGGCGGGACGGTGGCCACCCTCCGCTTCCCGCTCCGGCGGCTCGCTCCGGTGGCCTCCGAGGTCGCGCCGTGAGCCACGAGGGGCCGATCCTGGTGGTGGACGACGACCCGGGGACCCGCCGGGTGGCCCGGGCGAACCTGTCGCTCGAAGGGTTCGACGTGCTGGTGGCCTCGTCGGGGGCCGAGGCGATGGAGCGGCTGGCCGAGGGCGATCCGCTCGCCCTGGTGACCGACCTCAAGATGCCGGACCAGGACGGCATCGCCCTGATGGAGCGGGTGCACGCCGAGCGCCCCTGGCTCCCCGTGATCCTGGTGACCGCGCACGCCACCGTGGAGACCGCGGTCCAGGCCCTCCGGCGTGGCGCCCACCACTACCTGTCCAAGCCGGTCCACTGGGACGAGCTGGCCCTCTTGCTCCGCCAGGCGGTCGCCCAGGAGCGGGCCCGGCGCGACCTGGAGCGGGTCCGGGGGGAGCTCGACCGGGCGGCGGGCTTCGAGGAGCTGGTGGGCGACTCGCCCGCCATGGTGGAGGTCTTCCGGGTGGTGCAGCAGGTGGCGGACGCGGACGCCACCGTCCTCCTGCGGGGCGAGACCGGCACCGGGAAGGAGCTGGTGGCGCGGGCGCTCCACCGCCGCTCCGGGCGGCGCGATCAGCCGTTCGTCGCCCTGAACTGCACCGCCGTGCCCCGGGAGCTGATGGAGTCGGAGTTCTTCGGCCACGAGAAGGGGGCCTTCACCGGCGCCACCGCTCGCCGGCAGGGGCGCTTCCAGCAGGCGGATCGCGGCACCCTCTTCCTCGACGAGGTGGGGGACCTGGACCTCGCCATCCAGGCCAAGCTCCTGCGCGTCCTCCAGGAGCGCGAGGTCACCCGGGTCGGATCGAACCGGGCGGAGAGCGTGGACGTCCGGGTGGTGGCGGCCACCAACCGGGACCTCGAGGCGCAGGTGAAGGAAGGCCGCTTCCGCGACGACCTCTACTACCGGCTGAACGTGATCCCGCTCCGCCTCCCGCCGCTGCGCGAGCGCGCCGGCGACCTCCCCGCCCTGCTCGATCACTTCGTCCGCTCCTTCGCCGACCGGTACGGGCGGCCGGTGCCGCTGCCGCCGCCCGAGGTGCTGGCGGCGGCCCGCACCTACCCCTGGCCGGGGAACGTCCGCGAGCTCCGCAACGTGTGCGAGCGGGCCGCGCTCATGGGCTGGGACGCGGTCGCCCCGCTGCTCGGGCAGCCGCTCGCGCCCGGGCCGGCGCTCGCCTCGGCCGCCGAGCTCTCCCTCCCGCTCCTCGACGCTCGCGCCCGGCTCATCGAGCGCTTCGAGCGCGAGTACCTGACCCGCCTGCTCAAGGAGCACAAGGGGAAGATCGGGGAGGTGGCCCACGCCGCCGGGATCGCCGAGCGGAACCTGTACGAGAAGATGAAGGCGTACGGCCTCTCGCGCGACGACTACCGCTGAGCCGGGGCCTCGCGCCCCCTCCTGCCCGGGTGAGCCTCCCGGTCGCGGACGCCCGCATCCGGCGATCGGATGGGCCCATCCGATCCGCCGCTCCTCCCCTGCCCGCCTGGACGCGCCAAGCCCGCGTTTCGCCGCGGGCCGCCGCGGACCCCGCCTGGCCCCCGGCTTGCTCTGCCCTCCTCGGCCTTCCACCGGGAGGAACCATGAGCCCCCGTCTCGCCCTGGCGCTCCGCGCCGCCGCCGCGCTGGCGCTCGCCGCCCCGCTCCCCGCCTCGGCCGGCCCGGCGGCCCGCGGGCGCGGCCACCTGGACGTGAAGGGGGAGCAGGACTGCGCCGCCTGCCACCGGACCGACACCCCGGAGGTGTTCGCCGCCTGGGAGGCCTCTCCCCATGGGCTCGCCCTGGTGAAGTGCGTCGTCTGCCACGGCTCGACCGGCAAGGACTTCCGGGCGCGCCCCGACGCCAGCCGCTGCCGCGGGTGCCACGCCGCCCTGGTGGAGTCGCTCCCGGCCCGCGCCGGGAGGGACTGCTTCGCCTGCCACGCGCCGCACTCCCTCGCCTCCAACCCGCACCGCTGACCGAGGACGCCATGAGCCCCATGAACCGCCGCGACTTCCTCAAGGCCTCCGCCGCCGCCTCGGCCCTCATCGCCCTCGGCTCGCGCGCCCAGGCGGCGCCCGCCGACCCGCCCGGCCTGGCCTGGACCAAGAGCGTCTGCCGCTACTGCGGCACCGGCTGCGGCCTCTACGTCGGCACCCGGGACGGGAAGGTGGTCTCGGTGAAGGGGGACGCCGACGACCACAACGCCGGGTTCCTCTGCCTGAAGGGGTTCCTCCTTCCCCAGATCATGCAGGCGCCCGACCGGCTCACCCGCCCCCTGGTGCGCAAGGGCGGTCGCCTCGTGCCGGTGAGCTGGGAGGAGGCCATGACGCTCGTGGCCGCCCGCTTCCGGGCCGCCATCGACCGGCGCGGACCGGACGCGGTCGGCTTCTACGGCTCCGGGCAGGGGCTCACCGAGGAGACCTACGCCGCCAACAAGCTCTTCAAGGCCGGGATCCGGACCAACAACGTCGACGGCAACCCCCGCCTCTGCATGGCCTCGGCGGTGGCCGGCTACGTCACCACCTACGGCAAGGACGAGCCGATGGGGTGCTACGAGGACATCGACCACGCCGACGTCATGCTCCTCGTGGGCTCGAACGCCGCCGAGGCGCACCCCATCCTCTTCCGGCGAATGGTGAAGCGGAAGCAGACCGGGAAGGACGTGAAGATCGTGGTGCTGGATCCGCGGCGCACCGCCACCAGCCGGGTCGCCGACCTCCACCTCTCCTTCACCCCGGGCACCGACCTCGCCATCCTCAACGCCATGGCCCACGTCCTCCTCGTCGAGGGGCTGGTGGACGAGGCCTTCGTCGCCCGGCACGTCGCCTTCGGCGAGGGGACGGAGGCCGGCAAGGCCCTGCCCGACTACAGGGCTTTCCTCGCCGACTACACCCCGGAGCGGGCGGCGGCGATCTCCGGGGCGCGCGCCGAGGACATCGTCACCGCGGCCCGCTGGTTCGGCGAGCGGGGGCGCACCGCCATGTCGATGTGGACCATGGGGCTGAACCAGCGCACCAGGGGGGTGTGGGCCAACAACCTGGTCCACAACCTCCACCTCCTCACCGGCAAGATCGGCCTGCCGGGGTCCACGCCCTTCTCGCTCACCGGCCAGCCGAACGCCTGCGGCGGCGTGCGCGACGGCGGCGCCCTCTCGCACACCCTCCCCTACGGCCGCCTGGTGGCCAACGAGAAGCACCGGGCGGAGATGGAGAAGCTCTGGAACGTGCCTGCCGGCACGCTCGCCCCCAAGCCCGGCCTGGCCACGATCGACATGTTCCGGGCCCTGGAGGAGGGCGAGCTGGAGGCCCTCTGGATCATGTGCACCAACCCGGCCCAGAGCCTCCCCAACGCCGACCGCTACCGGAAGGCGCTGCGCCGCGAGGGGGCCTTCGTGGTGGTCACCGAGGCCTTCCATCCGACCCGCACCAGCGAGCTCGCCGACGTGGTGCTGCCGGCGGCGCTCTGGGCGGAGAAGGAGGGCGTCTACGGCTGCGGCGAGCGACGCTACCAGCTCCTCGAGCGGTCGGTGAAGCCGCTCGGCGAGGCTCGCCCCGACCTCGAGATCCTCTGCGACCTCGCCCGGCGGCTCGGCCACGGCGCCCTCCTCCCCTGGCGGTCGGCCGACGAGGTCTGGGACGAGCTCCGCGAGGTGTCGCGCGGGACCGCCTACGACTTCCACGGCATGACCCGCGCGCGGCTCCGCGGGGCCCATGGCCTCCTCTGGCCGCTCCCGGTGGAGGGCCACCCGGGGACCGCCCGGCGCTACGTCCGGGGCGAGGACCCGCTCGTCCCCGCCGACGCGCCCGATCGGATCCTCTTCTACGGGCGGCCGGACAAGCGGGCGGTGGTCTGGCTCCGGCCGCACAAGGCGCCGGAGGAGGTGGTCGACGCCGAGTACCCGCTCTGGTTCACCACCGGCCGGGTCATCGAGCACTGGCACACCGGCACCATGACCCGCAACTGCAAGGAGCTGCGCCAGGCGAACTACGAGTCGGTCGCCGAGCTCCACCCGGAGGACGCGGCCGCCCTGGGCGTGGCCTCCGGGGACCGGGTGCGGGTCACCTCGCGCCGCGGCAGCGAGGTCTTCAAGGCCCGGGTGGTGGACGGGGCGCGCAAGGGGCTGGTGTTCGTGCACATGCACGACCCGGAGCACATGTGCAACCGGCTCACCATCGACGCGGTGGACCCGGTCTCCCGCCAGCCGGAGTTCAAGATCTGCGCGGTGAAGGTGGGCAAGGCATGACCACCGTCGCCGGCGTGATCTTCCTCACCGCCCCCCACGCCGGGCCGCGCGTGGCGGTCCGGCTCGCCCACGAGGCGGGGCTCACCCTGGCGGGCGGCGACGGGGAGTCCCGGATCGCCGCCGTCTGGGAGGCGCCCGACGGCGTGACCCTGGAGACCCTCGCCCAGCGGCTCCTGGCGGGCGATCCGGAGCTCCTCGGCGTCTACCCGACCTTCGTGGGCGAGGACCAGGAGCCCTGAGCGTGGACGGGCCGGGCGCCTTCCTCCGCCCGGTGGTCACCGACCGCTGCGTGGGCTGCGGCCTCTGCGTGCACCGCTGCCGGGCCGAGGGGCCGGCGATCGGGGTCGAGCCGCGGAGGAGCGCATGACCGGGGGGCCCTGGACCCGCCGGCCCTGACGCCCCACCCGGGAAGCTTCGGATGCGCGGATCCGATGCCGGCGCCGCCCATCCGATCCCGCCGGTGCGCGCTCCCGCACGCCGGGCTCGTCGCCCCCTGTCGACGCGGGGTTGGGCGAACGGCCCGCCGGCGCCGGGCTGGCGCGGCCCTTGCGAAAGGATGGGGCAACCCTCGAGGCCCCTCATGACGAAGAGCCGCGGCATGTCCCTCCTCCCCGTCCCGATGGCGCTGGCCGCCGTCAGCGCCGGCCTCGCGCTTGGCATCGGGGGCTACGCCTTCCACTACGCCAAGGGGTCCTCCTACCTCGGCAACGACCCGGCCACCTGCGCCAACTGCCACGTGATGGTCAGCCACTACGCCGGCTGGCAGGCCGCGCCCCACCACCTGGTCGCCACCTGCAACGACTGCCACACGCCGGCTGGCCCGATCTCGAAGTACGTGGTGAAGGCGATGAACGGCTACCACCACTCGATGGCCTTCACCCTGGGAGGCTACCCGGACGTGATCCGGGCCCGGCCGGAGAGCAGCGCGGTGGTCGAGGGCAACTGCCGCCGCTGCCACGCCGACCTGGTCGACAACATCTCCCACGGCGGCGACGTCTCCTGCATCCGCTGCCACGCCTCGGTCGGCCACCTCCGCTGACCCTCGCCCTCACGCCGCACCGCCCAAGAAGGAGCACCTCATGTCCGCCGAAAGCCAGCCCCAGACCAAGCGCGGGCTCCTCATCGCCCTCGTCGCCGGCGTCTTCGCCCTCGTGGCGGTCGGCGTCGCCGCGCTGCTCGTCAACATCGCCGAGCGCAAGCAGGAGGCGAAGCACGCCTACGTGAAGCTCGTCGAGGTGGGCGAGAACGACGTCGACCCGGCCAGGTGGGGCACCAACTGGCCGCGGGAGTTCGACGGCTACAAGCGCACCGCCGAGCCGACCAGCACCAAGTACGGCGGCGCGGCGGGGGCGAGCGAGGCGCAACCGGCGCCGGAGAAGGCGGTCCGCGACCCGTGGCTCAAGCGGATCTTCGCCGGCTACCTGTTCGCGGTCGACTACCGCGACCGGCGCGGCCACGCCTACATGCTCTTCGACCAGGAGACCACCAAGCGAAACGTGCCGGCCGAGGCGAAGCAGTCGGGCAACTGCCTGCACTGCCACGGCTCGATCATGCCGCTCTACAAGAAGCTGGGGAAGGAGGCCGCCCCGCAGGCCTCCGAGGCGGACCAGATCCAGGCCGGCCTGGTGAAGGTGAGCGAGCTCGGCTACTGGGAGGCCCACAAGCAGCTCGAGCAGCTCACCGGCGGCAAGGTCCACCCGGTCGCCTGCGTCGACTGCCACGAGCCGCAGTCCATGGAGGTGCGGGTCACCCGCCCGGCCTTCATCACCGGCCTCCAGAAGCTCGCCGCCTCGAGCGCCGACGTCCCCCACCTCCCGAGCGTCGAGCGCTGGCGCAAGGGCGACAAGGCGCGGCCCTACGACCCGAACCTCGACGCCACCCGCCAGGAGAAGCGCTCCTTCGTCTGCGGCCAGTGCCACGTCGAGTACTTCTGCGGCAAGGGGCTGACCATCTTCTTTCCCTGGGGCGAGGGGCTCAAGGTCGAGCAGATGGAGCACCTCTACGACTCCATGGACGTGAAGGGGCACCGGTTCAAGGACTGGACCCACGCCGAGACCGGCATGGAGCTCCTCAAGGCCCAGCACCCCGAGTTCGAGATGTGGAGCCAGGGCATCCACGCCCGCAGCGGCGTCTCCTGCGCCGACTGCCACATGCCCTACAAGCGCGAGGGGGCGCAGAAGATCTCCGAGCACTGGGTGCGCAGCCCGCTGCTCTCCCCGAACCGGTCCTGCGCCGGGTGCCACCCGTACGGCGACGACGAGATCAAGGCCCGCGTGCTCGCCATCCAGGATCGGCACTTCGCCCTGCTCACCCGGGCGGGCGAGGCGGCGGTGGCGATGATCGACGCCATCGTGGCGGTGCGGAAGCCGTACGACGACAAGGCTCGCGAGGCGGCGACCGCCAAGGCGAGGGAGACGCTGGAGAAGCAGGAGGCCTGGCAGAAGGCCCCCAAGGAGGAGCAGGCGAAGAAGCTCGACGCCGAGGTGAAGGCCAGCCTCCTCGCCGCCTGGCGCGAGGTGGTGGAGAAGACCCCGGCCATCAAGGAGCTCGAGGAGCTGCAGCGCGCCGCGCAGTGGCGCCTCGACCTGGTGGCGGCCGAGAACTCGATGGGCTTCCACGCCCCCCAGGAGATGGCCCGCATCCTGGGCGAGTCGATCGACCTGTCGCGCCAGGCCCAGGTGAAGGCCGCCCTGCTCGGCGCCGGCGCCCTGACGATGGCCCCGACCGCCCCGCCCGCCGTGGTCCCGGCCGCCCTGACCCCGAAGAAGGCCCGCTAGGCGGCCTCCGACCGCCCGCTCCGGCCGCGCGCCGGGGCGGGCGGTTGCCGTTCGCGGGCTGGCGGCCCATGATCGGGCCATGGCCATCCGCGTCGTCCGGCTGGGCTCGCCGCGCGCCCGCGGCGAGGGGCTGCGCATCGGGACCGTCCGCCACCCGCCCCGCGGCGTGCCGCGGGCGCGGCTCGCCGCCGACGACTGGTACGACGTCTGGCTCCCCGCCCTGGCACCGTCCGCTCCGCTGGTGAAGCAGGCCCGCGCGGCGGCCACCGACCGGGGCTGGGCCCTCTTCCGCCGGCGCTACCGGGCCGAGATGAAGGCCCCCGACGCCCGCCACCTGCTCGCGCTCCTGGCAGCGCTCTCGCACCAGGCCGAGCTGGCGGTCGGCTGCTTCTGCGAGGACGAGGTGCGCTGCCACCGCTCCGTCCTGAAGGAGCTGCTCCGCGAGGAGGGGGCGGCGCTCCGCGAGGGGGCCGGCTAGGCCATGGCCGGCACCGGACGGCGGCCCGCCCCCTCCCCGGCGGCCCTGCTCCTGCTCGCCGCCTGCGGCACCGTCTCGGTCACCCCGGCCCGCTCCGGCGTGACGACTCCGCCGCGCCCCCGGGGCTGCTCCGTCGAGTTCCTCCGCGCGCCGCCCGCGCGCCCGCACGACGCCCTCGCCGAGCTGTACACGTACTACAGCCGGATGGTGGAGCCGGAGGAGGTCCTGCGGGAGAAGGCGTGCGAGGTCGGCGCCGACGCGGTGATCGTGACGCTGGACTTCGTGGTGGCCACCGACCGGACCCCCGACCGCAAGCTCATCGCCGGCACCGCCATCAAGTACCGCCAGACCGCTCCACCCACCGCGCTCCCGGAGTGAGGGCGCGGGCCGCCGCCGGGTTGAGCAGGCGCCGGGCCTGGGCAATACTGCGGGCCCGTGCCCGAGATCCGCGCCGCCCAGCTGAAGGAGGATCTCCTCGCGCTCTCGGAGCTGGGGAGCGAGCTCGCGAGCCGGGTGCTCGCCGACCTCGCCCCCGCGACCCTCCGCCGGATCGTCCTCGCCACCCGCGTGGACTGGCTCCCGGCCGAGCTCAACGTGGAGCTGGCGCACGTCGGGGAGCGGGTGCTGGGCGAGGACGGGCTCCGAACCTGGGGACGCGCCTCGGTGCTGCGCTCGATGGGCACCTCGCTCCTCCAGCCCATCCTCGAGGGAGCGGTCCGGCTCTTCGGGCTCTCGCCCCCCGCGATCTTCCGGACGGTGCCCTCGGCCTACCGGGCGGCCTACCGGAACTGCGGGGAGATGGTGGTGACCGGCGGCGAGCCCGACGCGCGGATCGTCACCCTCCAGGGGCTGCCGGCGCCGCTCCAGGACCACGCCTTCCTGGTCGCGATCGAGGGCGCCCTGGAGGGCGTGTTCGACACCTGCCGGGTCGAGGGCGCCGTCCGGCTGGTCTCCCCGATCGGCGAGCGCGTCGAGTTCAGGGCCAGCTGGCGCCCCCGGTGAGCGTCGGGCCCCGGCGGAGGCACGCCGGAGGCGTCACCGCACGAATTCGAGCAGCGCCTTCTCGAACGCGGGGAACGCCTCCACCTGCGGCACGTCCGGGTCGAAGGCCTCCGGCGGGGGCTGGGCCGTGGGCGCGCCGCCCGCGGCGGTCCCGGGCCCCGCGGCGCCCGCCTCCGGCCCGCCGGCCGCGCCCTGGGAGGCGGCGGCGCGGCAGGCGGAGGCGAGCAGGAGCAGCGCGGCGGCCGCCCAGGCGCGCGGCCGAAGGCGGCGGCTCAGTGGTGGCACGCGGGCGAGCAGACCAGTGTGCCGTCGGCCTCGGCGGCGCAGGCGCCGTTCACCGTGTCCCCGTCCTTCCAGGTGAAGGAGCAGGCGTCGCCGGCCGCGTGGGCCGAGCAGGCGTCCACCGCGGCCTGCGGCGGCGCGGGCGGCGTGAGCACGCAGGTGAGCATGGTGCCGGTGGTGGGCTGCTGGCAGGTCCCGCTCCGGCTCATGCCGAAGAACGACACGGAGCAGTCGGCGCCGGCGGCCTTGCCGTCGCAGGCGGCCACCCGCGGTCGCTCGGGAGGCGGGGCCGGGAGGCAGACCAGGATCGCGTGCTCGCCGATCGTGTAGCAGTTGCCGGTGTGGGGGCTGGACGGATCGCCCCAGCTGCACGTGTCCCCGGAGGCCTTGCCGGTGCAGGCGGCCACCGGCGGCGGGGGCGGAGGCGGCGGCGGGAGGCAGGCGAGCGCGGTCCCCGAGAGCACCGAGGTGCAGAGGCCGGCGAAGGAGCGCTCGTGCCCCGTCACGGTGCAGGAGTCGCCCGCGTTCTTCCCCGTGCAGGGGTCGGTGAGGACCGGGGGGAGCCCGTCCGCGTCCTCGTCCGCGCCGCACATCAGGACGCCGTCGTCGCTGCCGCACTTCGCGGTCACGGTCTGGCCCTCGCGCGTCACGGTGCAGCTGTCGCCCGCTGTCTTCCCGGTGCAGGCGGCCACCGCCGGCGGCGGTAGCGCCGCGGTGCACTGCACGCCCACCGCGGCAAGCTGGGCGCTGACCGCCGCGTCGGCGGTCGCCCCGGTGGCCGAGCCGGTGGAGCTCGAGCCCCCCGAGCAGGCGCAGGCGGCGATCGCGGAGGCGATCAGGGCGAAGCGGATCTTGGTCATGGCGAATCCTCCCGCAGGTTCCCCCACCAGACTCCTTCCGCACCGTAGCGGCCACCGGAGGCTCACGCGAGAGGCCCCGCCGGGGCGAAACCGCGAGCGCCACGACCACGGCGGGGGCTTCCCTGCGTCGCCTCACCACATCGACCGCGGCCTCGAGGAGCGATCTGATCGCCCGCCGGGCTCGCCGGATGCGGGCCGGGAGGTCCCTCGATGAAGCTGCGCCTTGCCCTGCTGTCGCTCGCGCTCCTTGCCGCATCCCCTCTCGCCCGGCCCGCGGAGCCGGCCGGCCGGATCCCGCTCCCGGCGGCCCGGACGCAGGGCCCCGTCTCCGTGGAGGCGGCCCTGCACCAGCGCCGCTCGCTCCGCAGCCCGGCCGACGCGCCGCTCTCCCTGGCCGAGGTTGGCCAGCTCTGCTGGGCGGCCCAGGGCGTGACCGACGACAAGGGCCACCGGACCGCGCCCTCCGCCCGGGCGGCCTACCCGCTCCAGCTCTACCTGGTCGCGGGCGCGGTGCGCGACCTGCCCGCGGGGCTCTACCGCTACCTCCCCGCCCCGCACGCCCTGGAGCTCGTGGCCACGGGCGATCGCCGGATCGAGCTCGAGCAGCGCGCCGTGGGCCAGGCGTGGATCGCCCGGGCGCCGGCCGTCTTCGTGGTCGCGGGGGCGCTCGCGAAGATGAGCGCCATGGGGGACCGGGGCGCCCAGTTCATGGCCGTCGAGGCGGGGCTCGCCGCGCAGGGCTTCTTCCTCCAGGCCGAGGCGCTCGGCCTGGGCAGCACCTACGTCGGCGGCTTCAAGCCGCGCGAGGCGCGCGAGGTGCTCGCCCTCCCGGAGGGCGAGGAGGTCCTCGGGGTGCTCCCGGTCGGCCGGCGGCCGTGAGGCGCGCCCGCCCCTCCGCTCAGCCGGCGGACGCCTCCTCGCACACCGGCACCACGTAGGGTCCCTCGGGGATCACGGCCACGGCGGCGTCCCCGCTCGCCCGCACGCTCGCCGCCACCGCCTCCTCGATCGAGTCGACGAGGTACACGCCGGTCAGGGCGCGGTCGTCCGGGCCGAGGCCGCGGGTGTAGAGGTGGACCCGCGCCCTCCGCATGGGCTTCACCTGCATCTGCGTCTGCCACTCGTCCACGTCGGCGAAGCGCTTGTCGGCGATCTCGGCGAGGAAGCCGTCCTCGCCCAGCGCCACGAGCCGCCGCTGCGCGGCCACGTACTCGCGGGAGCCCATCCCCTCCGAGCACTCGGAGGCCACGATCAGGTTCGCGCCGGGGGCGAGGATGTCCTTCGGCGCCACCATCCCCTTCACCGTCTGGTAGTAGGTCTTGTCGAGCGGGTAGCCGGCCGCGCTCGTGACCACGGTCCGGAACCGGCGCGGGACCCGCACCACCGCGAACCGCTCCACGAAGGCCACCGCCGCGGCGTGGCTCGCCAGCACTTCGCCGAAGTTCACGAAGGAGAGGCGCCGCGCCTCGTCCAGGACGGTGTTCACCGCCAGCACGCGGCCGAGCATGCCGGCGATGGCCACCTGCTCCTCGTGCAGCGGGTTGCCGGCCAGCACGCAGTTGTCGGCCCGCGGGTGGGCCATGAACCGCGAGCTGTGGAAGGTGGTGATGGTGTCCCGGTGGGCCACCCCGGGCGCGATCAGCTTTCGCCCGCCCGAGTAGCCGGCCATGAAGTGCGGCTCCACCAGCCCGGTCACGAGCTTCAGCTCCGCCCCGGCGAAGCGGCGGTCGATCTTGACCGGCGTGCCGCTGGCGGTGCGGCCCAGGTCGAGGTGGGCGGCGTCGTCGCGCGCGTCGTGGTTCTCGACCTTCACCGTCTCGAGCACCCACCGGTCGCCGATCAGCTCCGCCAGCTCCGCCCCCAGGTTCGGCCGGTGGAGCCCGGTCGCCACCAGCACCGTGATCCGGTCGCGGGGCACTCCCCCCTCGAGCAGCTCCCGGACGATGGGGCCGAGCAGGAGACCGTTCGGGACCGGACGGGTGATGTCGCAGACGAGGATACAGGCGCTCGTCCGCCCGTGCGCCTCCTCCCGGAGCGGCCGCGCCGCCACCGGGCCGGCCAGCGCCGCCCGGACCGCCTCCTCCGGGTTCGGCAGGACCGGCATGGCCGGCTTCCGGACGACCGTCACCTGCAGCTCGCCCGGGAGGCGCACCCGGAGCGTCCCGCGCCCGTAGAGGAGCTCGAGGTCCATGCCCGCCATCATAACCGCGACGCGCGGCCGGGGGGACCATGCGCCGCGGGGCCGTGGGAGCGGGGAGCTAGCGCGCCCCCGCCCCGGTCGCCGGCGCCGGCCGCAGCTCCCTCACCAGCCGCTCCGCGCGGTAGATCTTGTCGAGCGCCTCGAGGATGGCGGCGCTGTGCACCGACACCGCGCGGTTCACGGACTCGTCGAAGCCGTAGTCGCCGCCCAGCGACTGGATGTTGCCGTCGAAGACCAGGCCGACGATCCGCGCCTCCTTGTCGATCACCGGCGAGCCGGAGTTCCCGCCGATGATGTCGTTGGTGGAGCAGAAGTTGAACGGCGTGCTCGGATCGAGCCGGGGCTGGGCCTTGATCCACGAGTCGGGCAGCTGGAACGGGTCCCGCCCGGTGGCCCGGGCGAAGGCCCCGCCGAGGGTGGTGATGGGCTTCACCTCGTGGCCGTTCTCCCGGTAGCCCTGGACCGAGCCGTACGACAGCCGGGGGGTGAAGGTCGCGTCAGGGTAGGTGCTCGTCCCGTAGATCTCGAACCGGGCCCGGGCGACCAGCTCCTCGTTCTTCTTCAGCACCGACTCGACGTCGTCCTCGAAGTGCTTGCGGATCGCGCGGGCGTCGGGGTCGACCAGCCGGGCGAAGGCGATCATCGGGTCGCTCGACGCGTCGACCGCGGCCCTGCCCTTCTCCCAGAGCGACTTGCGCAGCGCGAGCCCGGCCGGATCGGTGCCCAGCTTGGTGCCGCGGACGAGCTCGGTGGCCAGCTCCTTCGGCGACTTCTTGCCCAGCACCTTGTGCACGAACGGGTCGTCCGCCCCCAGCTCCTCGCGCAGCTTCGTGAGGGAGAAGGTCAGCTTCAGGATCTCGAAGTCCCGGTAGACCGGCGCCCGGGAGAGCAGGTGCGCCTTCATCTGCGGGAGGCGCGCGTCGGAGTACTCCTCGAGCCGGACCCCGTTGTCCTTGGTCCGCTCCTCCGCCGCCCGCACCAGGGTCTGGGCGGCCCGGAACAGGTCGGAGCTGAACGCCGCGCCGAAGCCGACGTAGCCGAGGGGCTTGCGGAGGTCGCGCTGCTCGGCCTTGGCCCGGGCGATGGCGTCCCAGGCCCCGCCGTACCTGGCCCTCAGCGCCGCGTTCGCCTCGATCTTGGCGCGGAGCTCCTGCTCGGCGGCGACCTTGCCGGCGAAGAAGGGCTTGTCGACCAGGGCCTCGAACCGCCCGCGCAGCGCCTTGTAGGAGTTCTCCACGTAGAACAGCATGGCGGTGGAGATCCGCTTCTGCTCCGGCCCCCGCTCCTGGAACTCGGTGAGCAGGCCTCGCCACTGGGCCAGGACGATCAAGCGCTCCGGGAGGGTGACGTCCCGCTCGTACTCGAGCTCGGCCACCGTCCAGTTGCGCGAGGTCCCTCCCGGGTTGCCGGAGACGAAGGTGAGGTCCCCTTCCTTCACCCCCGCCGGCGACCACTGGAAGTAGCTGTCGGTCCGGGCGGGCTTCCCGTCCTCGTAGACCCGGACGAAGGAGACGTCGAGGTCGTAGCGGGGGAACATGAAGTTGTCGGGGTCACCGCCGAAGAAGGCGATGGCGAACTCGGGCGCGAACACCAGGCGCACGTCCTGGTAGCGGCGGTACCGGTACAGGTCGTACTTCCCGCCGTGGTAGAGGCTCACCACCTCGCAGCGGACCTTGTCGTTCCCGCCCGCGCACTCGTTCTCCATCTGGGCGAAGACCTTCTTCCGCGCCTCCTCGTAGGGCGGCCCGGAGAGCCCGGCGGTGGCCTGGCTCACCCGGTCGGTCACCTCGCTCAGGTCGGTGAGCTGGTCGATCTCCAGGGCGGGGCACTTGACCTCGTCCTTCTCGGTCTTGGCGAGGAAGCCGCTCGCCACGAAGTCCTTCTTGGCGGTGGAGAGCTGCTCGATGCACGAGTGGGCGCAGTGGTGGTTGAACATCACCAGGCCGTTCGGCGAGACGAAGCTCGCCGAGCAGCCCTCCGCCATGCGCGCCGACGAGAGCCGGACCTTGTCGAGCCACTCCTTGCTCGGCGAGAAGCCGTACCTCGCCTGCACCTTGTCGGAGGGGAAGCCGTTGAACGTCCACATCCCCTCGTCGGCGAGGGCGTTGCTGACGAGCAGCAGGGCAGCCAGGGGCAGGTATCTCATGGTGGACATGCCTGATAGCACGCGCTCCCGGGGTCGGGCAGCAGTTCTTGACGGGCGCCACCCGGTCCGGGCCAGCCCGGGGGAGCCTCGGGTGGCGACCCGCAGCCGGGGCCCCGCCGTTCGGTTAACCTTGGTCCCATGTCGGGGTCGAGGTCCGAGATGCCCCCCAGCGGAGACCCGGCCCCGGACGCCGCCTCGACGGCCGCGACGCCCTCACCGCGCGCCCTGACCCGGGCCCGGGCCGTCACCGCCGGCATCCTGGCGGTGGGCTGGAGCGTCGCCGTGGCCGTCTACCTGGCGGCTGCACCGGCCGCGCAGAACGACCTGGTGGACGAGTGGGAGGGGTCCCGGAGGTACCAGCGGGAGGTGGAGGTCATCGGCGGGAAGGCGGTCCTCTTCGCCAGCGAGGCCGACCGGTGGCTGGCGAGCCTCTGGCAGGGGCGGAACCTCGCCTACACCATCGCGGTCCTCGCCGCCCTGGCGGCGCTCGGCCACCACCTGCTGGCCGGGCGCTCCCGCGACGTCACTCCACCGGCGGCGGGTTCCGGTCCTTGAACTGCCGCTGGTGCCAGTACGGGTAGACGAGGGGGCGGGCGCTGGCCGCGTCGAGGGTGGCGACCTGCGCCGGGGTGAGCCGCCAGCCGAGCGCGCCCAGGTTCTGCCGGAGCTGCTCCTCGTTCCGCGCGCCGATGATCACGGTGGACACGGTCGGCCGGGAGAGGAGCCAGGCGAGCGCCACCTGCGGCACGGTCTTGCCGGCCTCGCGGCTCACCGCCTCGAGGGCGTCCACCACCCGGTAGAGGTGCTCGGGGTCGACCTGCGGGCCGCCCGCCATCGTGACGTCGCTCCGGACCCGGCTCTCGGCCGGGGGCGGCTGCCCGCGCCGGAGCTTGCCCGTGAGGCGCCCCCAGCCGAGCGGGCTCCAGACCACCGCGCCCACGCCCTGGTCGAGCCCGAGCGGCATCAGCTCCCACTCGTACTCACGGCCGAGCAGCGAGTAGTAGGCCTGGTGGGCCACGTAGCGCGCCAGCCCCAGCCGGTCGGACGTGGCCAGCGACTTCATCAGGTGCCAGCCGGAGAAGTTGGAGCAGCCGACGTAGCGGACCTTGCCGGCGCGGACCAGGCCGTCGAGCGTCCCCAGCACCTCCTCGACCGGCGTCAGGGCGTCGAAGCCGTGCAGCTGGTAGAGGTCGATCCGGTCCGTCCCCAGCCGGCGCAGGCTGGCCTCGCAGGCGCGGAGCAGGTGGTGGCGCGAGGAGCCCACCTCGTTCGGCCCCGGTCCCATGCGGAAGGTCGCCTTGGTGGAGATCAGCACCTCCTCCCGGTGGCCCTGGATGGCCTTCCCCAGGATCTCCTCGGCCAGGCCGCCGGAGTAGACGTCGGCAGAGTCGAACATGCCGAGGCCTGCCTCCAGGCAGATCCCCACCAGGCGCCTCGCCCCTGCCACGTCGACCGAGCCGAACCCCTTGAAGAAGTCGTTCGCGCCGCCGAACGTCCCCGTCCCCAGGGTGAGCGCCGGCACCATCAGCCCCGACCTGCCCAGCTGGCGATGTTCCATGGGGAGTGGACTAGCGGCGCGGCGCGCGCCACGCCAGCCCGACCCTCCGCCTACGGGTGGGGGGCTCCGCCCCTCGGGCCCACGGCCCCCAGCCCCCCGAGCGTCACCCCGAGGAACATGAGCGCCCCGATGCAGGCCGAGCCGGTGGTCCACGCGAGCCCCGCCACGTTCCGGGCGGCGGCCGCCTCGTAGGCGGCCACGTCCGCGACCAGCTGCGGGGGCGCGCCGTGTCGCTCCAGGCTCGCCGAGAGCTCGGCCCGGTCGCGCCGCATCCGGGCGTCGAAGGCCCGGTCCGCGGCCGCCTGCGCCGAGTAGGCGATGAGGCCGTAGGCCAGCGGCGCGAGCAGGAGCACCCCGGCCCGAAGCTTTGCTGCGCTCATGCGCGGGAGCCTAGCACGAGGGGGTGGCTCGCAATCGGCCACCAGGGCGGACGGGCCACCCTCCGCGTCGCGTCGCGGGGTTGACTCGGGGGCGATCGCGCCGCCGCGGGCGCGGGCGCCTCCCTGCGACAGGTCCGTCGAGCGGCGATCGCCGCCTCGCTGCCCAGCAGGAGCCCGATCGCTCCCGTGGGGAGATCCCGTATCGACCCTATCCGACATCGTTGACCCCCGCTTGGGCTCCCCCGAACACATGGCAGAAATCACTTGATGCCAAGCAAGGAGGGCGCTGAGATCCGATCGGGTTCGGTCGGATCCCTCGGCGGGTCCGGACGAGGCGCCTTGAACGGGGAGGACCCGGCATGGCCAACAGCCTCGGCAGCTTCTCCGTCGGCATCCCGGGCGAGCGCCGTGAGCGAGCGAGCAGCCACCCCTGACGCCGGCCTCGACGTCCGGGTCCTCGGCAAGCTGATCCTCGCCGAGAGCGCGCTGCACGCGCTGCCCGACCTGGAGCGGATCGCCAGCTTCCTCTGCGAGGCGGCGTGCGCCATCCCCGGGGTCTCCGGCGCGGCCCTCTGCTCCGAGCGCCGGCTGGTCCGCGCCACCGGGCCCTGGCCGGCCCCGGCCTCTCCCTGCGACCGCCCCGGTGGCGGCTGCGCGACCTGCGTCCACCAGCCCCCGGGATCGGACGCGACCATCCACCCCCTGCGCACGGCGACCGCGGACTACGGCCAGCTCGCCCTGCTCCTGTCCGACCGCGCCGCGGCGGCGCCCTACCTCCCCTTCCTCCAGAACGTCGCCAACGTGGCGGCGACCTCCGCCGAGAACCGCGAGCAGCAGCGCCGCCTCCTGGAGCTCGACGGCCAGCTGCGGGACAAGGTCCACCAGCTGGTGGAGGTCCAGGGCGAGCTGTCCGCCGCCCAGCGGGCGCTCGAGGCGACGGTGGCCGATCGCACCACCGCGCTGCGGACCTCGAACGAGCTGCTCCGCCAGAGCCAGAGCTGGCTCCTCCTGGCGCAAGAGGCCGCCGGCGTGGGCATCTGGGAGTGGCGGGCGGCGGACGGGAAGGTGACGCTCTCGGGGGCCGACGCCGTCACCTTCGGCGTCGCCCGCGGCGAGCCCGTCCCCCTGGAGCGGATCCTGTCCCTGGTCCGCCCCGAGGACGTCGGCGCCCTCCGGGCGGCAGTGCGGCGCTCGATCGCCAAGGGCACCCGGGTCGACCTGCGCTTCCGCGTGACCCGGGCCACGGGCGAGACCCGGTGGCTCCTCGCGGTCGGGAGGCCCGAGTACGACCCCGGCGGCGGCGTGCTGCGGGTGGTCGGCATCGACGTGGACGTGACCGAGCGCCGGCAGCTCGAGGAGAGCCTCCTCCAGGCGGCCAAGCTCGAGAGCGTCGGGCGCCTGGCGGGCGGCCTGGCCCACGACTTCAACAACGTGCTCACCGTCATCATCGCCGCGGTCCAGGCGGCCGAGCAGGCGGACACCGAGGAGGAGCGGGCCGACGCCCTGGGCGAGATCCGCTCGTCGGCCGACCGCGCCGCGGCCCTCACCCGGCAGCTCCTGCTCTTCTCCCGCCGCCGCCTCGCCGCGCCCCGGGTGGTCGAGGTCAACGGGGAGATCCGGGCGCTCACCCGCATGCTCGCCCGGCTCGTCGGCGAGAGCGTCGAGGTCGTCGCCGACCTGGCGCCGGACCTCTGGCCGGTGGTGATCGATCCCGGCCAGCTCGGACAGGTCCTCACCAACCTCGCCGCCAACGCCCGAGATGCCATGCCGCACGGCGGGAGGCTCGCGATCGAGACGCGCAACCGGCGGCTCGACGCGGGCGCCGCGACGGCGATCGGCCTGGAGGAGCCCGGCGACTGGGTGGCGATCGAGGTCGCCGACAGCGGCGAGGGCATGAGCCCCCGGGTGATGTCGCACCTCTTCGAGCCCTTCTTCACCACCAAGGGCGAGGGGCGCGGCACGGGGCTCGGGCTGGCGACCTCCTACGGCATCGTCGCGCAGGCGGGGGGACGGATCCAGGTGACGAGCGAGGTCGGGCGCGGGTCTCGCCTCACCATCTGGCTGCCGCGTGCGCCGGCGGGGGCGCGGGCAGGCGAGGAGTTCCGCGAGCGGCCCGAGGAGGTCCCTTCCGGGAACGAGACCGTCCTCCTGGTCGACGACGATCACTCGGTCCGGCGCACCGCGGCTCGCGGCCTCGAGCGCCTGGGCTACCGCGTCCTCGAGGCGGCGACCCCGAGCGAGGCGCTGGCCGTCGCCGCCAAGCACCTGGGGCCCATCCACGCGCTGGTCACCGACGTGGTGATGCCGGGGCAGTCGGGGCTGGAGCTGGCCTCGGCGCTGCTCGGCGCCAACCCGCACCTGGCCGTGCTCTTCGTGTCCGGCCACGCCCCGGAGGCGCTCGGCGCGGAGCAGCCCTTCCTGGCGAAGCCGTTCACCACCGGCGCGCTCGCCCGGCGCCTGCGCGAGCTCCTGGACCGGAGCGGCGCCGGGCCGGCGCCGTCGCCCGCGGTGGCCTGGCCCCGGTTCGGGCTCGACCCGGAGGAGAGGAGCGCGGCCCGCTTCCAGCTCTCCCAGTCGGTGGCCCACATCGGGAACTGGGAGATCGAGCTCGCCACCGGCACGGTCTGGGCGTCCGACGAGGCCTTCCGGATCTACGGGCTCCCGGTCAGCCCCGGGCACAACCTGCCGCTCTCCGCGGTCCAGGCCCGTCCGCTCCCCGAGGATCGGCCCGCCCTGGACCAGGCGCTGAAGGAGCTGATGACCCACGGGATCCCGTACGACCGCCGCTTCCGGATCCGGCGGGCGGACGACGGGGCGGTCCGCATCGTCCACTCCCTCGCCCAGGTGGTCCGCGCTCCGGCCGGCCCGCCCCTCCTCGTCGCCGGCACGGTCCAGGACGTCACCGAGTGGGAGGAGCGCCTCCAGCGGATGGTGGACGCGCTCGCGGCCAGCGAGGAGCGGGCCCGGCTGGCCTTCGAGCGCGCGGCGGACGCGATCCTGATCATCGACGGGACCCTCGCCGTCACCCAGGCCAACGAGCGGGCGGTGGCGCTGACCGGGCGGCCGCTGGCGGATCTCGCCGGCCGCAGCCTCCGGTCGCTCTTCTCCGAGGCCGAGCTGGCGGCGAAGCCCTTCCGCGTCGAGCCGGTCCTGGCGGGCGACACCGTCCGCTCGGAGCGGCTCCTGCGGCGCGCGGACGGCGGCGAGGTCGCGGTGGAGACGACGACCCGGCGGCTCACCGATGGGCTCTACCAGATGATCCTGCGCGACGTCGGCGGGCGCGGCCGGCGGGGGGAGTAGCGCCGGGAGGAGCGCGGGCTGCCCGGGCGCCTGCCTCAGGCGGCGCGCTGCCGGGCGGCGCGCTCGGCGTAGAAGCGGCGCGACTTCGCGTCGAGCTCCGCCGCCTCCGCCGCGGCGACGCTCGGGCGGGCGAGCACCGCCTCCGCCCAAGCCGAGACCCTCGGGAACGCCCCGAGCAGGCGCGCCTCGGCCACCCCCCAGCCCTCGGCCATGCGCCAGCGGCGGAGGAAGGGCGCGTAGCAGGCATCCACCAGCGTGAAGCTCCTGCCGAGGAAGAACGGGCCGCCGCCGGTCGAGAGCCGGCCCTCGAGCTTCCCCAGCGCCTCCCGCAGGCCGGCCAGCGGCTTCGCCAGCGCCTCGCCCTCGGCGCGGCCGGCGATCGCCAGCATCGCCGCCCCGCCGCCGGGCATCAGCACGTCGTTGGCGAAGACGATCCAGCCCCGCCCCTCGGCCCGCCCGATCGGATCCCCCGGGAAGAGTGGCGGCTCGGGGTAGAGGTCGTTCAGGAGCTCGTTGATGACCATCGACTCGAAGACCGGCCGGCCGTCCACGATCAGCACCGGCACCCGGCCCATGGGCGACACCTCCAGGAACCAGGCCGGCTTGGCCGCCAGATCGATGAACGTGATCTGGTGGGGGGCGCCCTTCTCCAGGAGCACGATGCGGCTCCGCTCCACGTAGGGGCAGATGTCGAAGGAGATCAGCTTCAGGTCGTGCGCCATGGCTCTTGCATAGCGGCGCCCGAGGCCCCCCGCCTTGCCCTGGAAGGCCCCGCCGCCCGCTACTGGCCTTGCGGCGCGTGCTCGTCCCTGGGGAGCACGGGCAGGTTCCTCGCCGCCCACCCGAAGAGGAAGATGGTCGCGGCGACCAGGCCGACCGAGACGCCCCACTCGAAGACGCTCGGGGCGTAGGGCCTGGGCACGAACGGCATCGGGCCCCGCAGCCCCATGGCGAAGACGACCACGTCCGCCCGGTGCAGCACCACCCCGCCGCAGGCGAGCAGCGCGCCCCAGAAGAGCGTCATCGGGCGCTCCCGCAACCTGCGGACGCCGAGGACGACGAGCGGCACCGCGCCGCCGAGTACCAGCTCGCCGGCGAGCAGCGCGCCCTTCGGGTCGGCGAGCGCCGGGCCGAGCTGGCCGCGGACCACGAGGTCGGCGACGCGCAGCGCCTCGAACGCGGCCAGCGCCCAGAAGCCGATCCGCGCCAGGGAGGCGAGCGCCGCCGCCGGCAGGGCGCGACCCCAGGCCTTCGCCATCCACATCTCCACCAGGATCACGAGGGAGATGCCCGCCGCGATCGACGAGACGAAGAAGGAGATCGGCATCACCGGCGACCACCAGGCCGGGTGGAGCTTGTCCGGCATCAGCAGGAACAGGGACCCGAGCGAGCTCTGGTGCATGGTGGAGAGGGTCACCGCCGCGATCGCCAGCATGATAGGCACCGGCTTCTCCCCGGGCGCCGGGCGGAATGCCCAGGCGAGCGTGGCGAAGACCAGGAAGGCCAGCCCGGTCCAGAGGGGGTTCCGGGACATGAGGTAGATGAAGAGCGTGACCGCCACCACCACCCAGGCCGGGGCGGCCGTCCTCCACCAGGCCATCGCCCTCGGCCCGCCCCACCGCTCGAAGACCACGGGCATGAACTCGAACGCCAGGACCGTCACGTAGAGCCCGACGCACCACGAGACCTCGAACATCGCCGAGTGCTTGGGCGCCTGGACCCCGAGCTGCCAGAAGTGCCAGGGCAGCCCGAGATCGGCGACCAGGGTCACGGTGACGAAGGAGTAGCTGAGGAGCCCCATGAGCACGGCGCTCCGACCCAGACCGTACAGGTCCCTCCGCCGGAACACGTAGATGATCCCCGCGGTGGCGAAGGCGCCCGCCGCGACCGCGATCCAGACGAGGTCGAAGACGATCCAGAGCCCCCACGGCCAGGTGTCGTTGAGGCCGGTCGAGCCGCCCAGGCCGAGCGCGAACCGGGCGACGAACGAGATCGCCCCCCAGGCCATCAGCGCGGCGAGCAGGACATTCGCCGGCGTCCAGAGCTTCCTCGCCAGCGGCGCGAACTCGACGTGGTGCCCCTCCGCCTGCGCCACCTCGTCCTTCCGCTTGCCCAGGGCGTACGTCGCCCCGAGCAGGGCGCCCACCCCGACCACCGCCGGCGGCACCGCCGACAGGGCGGCGACGCTGCGCCCCGGGTAGCTCTCCGTGCCCACGTCGGGGAGGCCGAGCTGGCCGAAGGGGACCGCCGCGAGGTACAGGGTGGCCGTCCCGCCCGCCTCCTTCTCGCCGTACACGTGGTCGACGTACCTGCCGTTCCCCTCCCGGATCCGGCCCTTCGCCTTCGCCAGCATGTCCTCGCGCTGGCCGAAGTGGAGCGCGTCGGCGGGGCACGCCTTGACGCAGGCCGGGATGGCGAAGGCGGCGCGGAGGAGCTCGCCTTCCTCCGCGGAGAGCGCGCGCCCGTTGAGCTCCGTCGGCGCCGGCAGCTCGAGCCGGTCCGAGCAGAGGGTGCACTTCTGGATCCTGGGCGTGAGCGAGTCCCACTCGGAGCCGATCGCGCCGAACGGGCAGGCCAGCATGCAGTAGCGGCAGCCGATGCACTTGTCCTTGTCGTAGACGACCGGCCCGGCCTTCGTCTTCCGGAGCGCGGTCACCGGGCAGGCCGAGGCGCAGGCCGGGTCGTCGCAGTGCATGCACTGACGCTTGGTGAAGATGCTGCGGAACCCGCCCGGCATCCCCGGAGCGTCGATCTCGTGGTGCGTGAGCAGCATGTACGTCTTGCCCGAGAGGGTCGTCGGGTTCTGCAGGCCGAGCCCGCCGGTCTGCAGGTGGGTGAGCTCCCCCGGGAGGCCGTTCCACTCCTTGCAGATGACCTGGCAGGACTTGCACCCGATGCACTTGGTCGTGTCGATCAGCTTCGCGTAGCTCATGGCCGTCCTCCCGGTGCGCTACCGCGAGGCGAGCGGAGGCTCCGCCCGGACGACGTTCACCAGGCAGGCCTTGGTCTCCTGGGTCCCGGCGCCGGGGTCGCCGGCGTCGATGGTGAGGACATTGACGCTCGGGCCGGTGGAGAGCCCCCGGAAGCCCCAGTTGTAGGGCATCCAGACGATGTCGACGTCCTGCCCGGCGGCGCGGAGCGTCTGCATCCGCCGGGTGACGACCGCCTTCACCACCAGCTCCCCGCGGGCCGAGGTCACCCTGGTGAGGTCGCCGCTCCGGATCCCGAGCTTCGCCGCGAGCGTCGGGGGGAGCTCGATCATCGGCTCCGGGGCGAGCTCGTTCATCCAAGGGATGTTGCGGGTGGTGGAGCCGGCGCACCAGTGCTCGGTGAGCGTGGACGTCATGAGGACGTAGGGGAAGTCCTTCGAGGTCCCGATCGGCTGCTTGCCCTTCACCCGCGGGTACTTGAGAACGGGGTTCGACTGGACGGCCGGGTGGACCACGTTCGCCACCGGGCTCTCCACCGGCTCGTAGTGCTCCGGGAAGGGGCCGTCCTTGGGGACGTAGGCCACGTCGCGGGGGAGCCCCTTCTCCCCGCTCTTCGGGTCCACGTACGGGCCGGCCATCAGCCGCCCGGCCCCCTCGGGGTTGAGCCGGAACGCCATCGCGCCCTCGGGCGTGCCCGGCCCCTTCCCGATCCCGCGCACGTCGGGGGTGTCCACCCCGGTCCACTTCCCCTGGGCGGGGTCCCACCAGACGAGCGGCACGGCGGGAGCGAGGACGTTCCCCCGGGCGTCGCGCGCGGGCATCGGCTTCCCCTCCGCGTCGCAGGAGGCCCGGTTGTAGAGGATCTTCATGTTCGCCGGCCAGGTCCAGGCGAAGCCGGTCGCCAGCCCCAGGCCGGTGGGGTCGCGCGCGTCCCGGCGCTTCGTCAGGTTCTTGCCGCCGGCGAAGCAGCCCGCGTAGATCCAGACGCCGGACGAGGTCGCGCCCTCGAGGTCGAGGTCGCCGATCCTGGCCACCAGGTCCCCGTTCTTCAGCCCCTTCGCCGGCAGATCCCTCCAGGCGCGCCCGCTGATCTCCTTGAGGACGTCCTCGGCGAGCGTCTGCTTCCCGTAGCCCCACTCCGCCTGGAGGAGGGCGGTGTCCTTCGGTGCGGCGGAGCCCTGGTACAGCGCCCGGACCCGGTGGAAGACCTCGTCGATGATCTCGAGGTCCGCGCGCGCCTCGCCCGGGGGCTTCACGCCGGCGTAGCGCCACTGCACCATCCCGCCCGAGTTGGTGATGGTGCCCTCCTTCTCCATGAAGTAGGCCGCGGGGAGGAGCAGCACCTCGGTCCCCACGGTCCTCGGATCGACCCCCGGCGCCTGCCAGAACGCGGCGGTCTCCGTCTCCCACAGCTCCTGCACCACGAGGAACTCGAGCCGGGCGAACGCCTCCCGCACGTAGTTGAGGTTCGGGCTGGTGACCAGCGGGTTCTGCCCCAGCACCCAGAGCGCCCGGACGTCGCCGGCGTGCATCGCGTCCACGATGCCGAAGGCGCTGTAGTCCTTCCTCGTGCTCCGCTTCGGGAGCCAGGCGTAGCCGAACTCGTTCTCGGCGGTGGCGCGCTCGCCGAACCAGGCCTTGAGCCCGTTCACCACCGCCGCCCGGTTGATGGTCCCGTTGTCCCGCGCCCAGTCGGTGAGGGTCTGCTGGGTGTCGACGGGGTAATCGAAGTAGCCGAACCAGTACCCGCTCAGCACCGACATGTCGCAGGCGCCCTGCACGTTGGGCTCGCCACGGAGGGCATTCACCCCGCCGCCCGGCCGTCCGACGTTCCCCAGCAGGAGCTGGAGGATCCCGTAGCAGCGGATGTTCTGCACCGCGACGGTGTGCTGCGTCATCCCCAGCGCGTAGAGGATCGTCCCGGGGCGGTTGAGGGCGAAGGTCTCGGCGATCTCCCGGATCTGCGCCGCCGGGACGCCCGTGACCTGCTCCGCCAGCTCGGGCGTGTAGCGGGAGAAGTGGGCCCGGAGCTTCTGGAAGACGCAGCGCGGGTCGTCGAGCCCCTTCGCCTTCCTCGGCGTCCCGTCCGCCTCGAGCTGGTAGCCCCAGGAGCTCGGGTCGTACCCGTGCTTCTCGGCGTCGTAGCCGCTGAAGAGGCCGTCCTGGAAGCCGAAGTCGTCGCGAACGAGGTAGAGCGCGTTGGTGTGGAGCTTCACGTACTCGGCGTCGTACCAGCCGCTCTCGATCACCAGCCGGATGATCGCCCCCTGGAACGCGATGTCGGTGCCCGGCCGGATGCGCGCGTAGATGTCGGCGAGCGCCGAGGTCCGGTTGAAGCGCGGATCGACGTGGATGATCTTCGCCCCCTTCTCCTGCGCCTGGCGGATCCACTTCATCGCCATGACGTGGTTCTCGGCGACGTTGGAGCCCTCGATGAGGAAGACCCTGGCGTTCTTGAGGTCCGCCCAGTGGTTCGTCATCGCGCCGCGGCCGAACGAGGCCCCCAGACTGGGGACCGTGGGGCTGTGTCAAAGCCGCGCCTGGTGCTCCACGTAGTTGGTCCCGAGGAGGCGTCCGAGCTTCGCCCAGAGGTAGCACTCCTCGTTCGTGCTCTGGGCGCCGCCCAGGAGCGCGATCGCGTCCGTCCGGCGGACGACGAGGTCCTTCTCCCCCACCCGCTCGGTCTCGACCCAGGTCTCGTCGCGCAACGCCTTGAGCCTCCGGGCCAGCTTGTCGAGCGCCTCGTCCCAGGAGATCTCGGTCCAGCGATCCGAGCCGGGGGCGCGCAGCCGCGGCTTCCGCAGGCGCTGCGCCGAGCGGTGCGTCTCGAGCATCGCCGAACCCTTCACGCACAGCGACCCCTCGTTGACCACGTGCCCGGGATCGCCCTCGAGGTTCACGAGCTCGCCGTCGATCACGTGCCCGATCATCCCGCAGCCGCAGGAGCAGAAGTTGCAGGCGGTGGTGAACTCCTTCGCCCCCGCGAGCCGGAGCTCCTCGGCCCGCGACGGCTGGATCACGAACAGGTCGCCGATGGCGGCGGCGGCGCCGCCGGTCGCGATCTGCTTCAGCCACTCCCGTCGGCCGCTCGCCATGTCGGACCTCCGCTCGGCACGCGATCCTAGGTGAGCGCGACCGGGACGGGGGATCGACCGAAGTACCTACGACCCGGGAGGAGGGTTCGTTCCGGGCCGCGTCCGGGCCTCGGGGGGGGGCGAGGGGAGCCGCGGCGACCGGGCGGCCGCCCGGTCAGGCCGGCGGAGGCCCGAAGCTCCGCTCGAACAGCGCCCGGATGGCCGCGCGCCCCTCGTCGGACACCGATCGCGTCCCCGCCCCCGCGAACCGCTCCTGGGTGATGGTCGGCGGCGCCACCGCGCCCCAGTCGCCGCCGCTCCACCGGAACCAGCCCCTCCGCTCCTGGTCGAACAGGTGGACCGGCTTTCCCCAGTGCCGCGCCAGCTCGACCGCCCAGCCCGTCCCGCCGTGCGCCGTCTTGTCGGGGCGGATGGCGCCGACGGAGAAGACCTCCCCTGCCCTGCTCACCTGGTGCCAGATGGCCTGGAGGACGCGCTGCAGCTCCGGCGACCCGGAGAGCGCGCGGTGGAGGTGCGCCTTCACGTAGGCGGGGCTGACCTGGCCGACGCGGAGATCGTCCTCGCTCAGCTCGACGAGGCCGCGCGTCCGGACGACCTCGTGGCGGCCGGCGAAGGTGAAGTTCACCTCTCCCACGCCCCAGCGCTCCGCGCAGGCGCCGAACTCCTCCTCGGCGCCGGCGAAGCCGCTCACCAGGAGCGTGAAGTCCTCCGGGCGAGGCTCGATCAGCGGGGCCTCGTCCTGGTCCTCGTCCTCGATCCGCAGGGCGCCGCCCTCCAGGACGAGCGGGACGTCGGCCGCGGGGAACCGCCCGAAGTCCTTCACCAGGGTGAGCCGGGCGTGTCGCCCGTGCGGCTCGAGGAAGACGCCCACGTCGACGAGCGCGGCGCAGTCGTCCGCCAGAGGCGCGATGGGCGGCGCGCCGCCGGGCGCGTCCCGCGCGGTCATCCAGAGCTCGGCCCCCACGCGGGCGGCGCTCGCCTTGAGGGCGCCGACCGTCGCCGCCGCTCCGGGTCCCTCCCATCCGAAGCCGTCCACGAGGACGGCGGAGGGCGCGCGCCCCGAGTGGGCCTGGAACGCCCGCAGGGCCTCGTCGAGCGCGTGGGCGCCGAAGGCCCCGTCCATCGACGACCAGATGAGCCGCCGGCGGGCGATCGCCTCGCGGACCTTCCCCCGATCCGCCAGGTCGACGCGGTCGGCCAGCGCGTCGAAGACCGCGGCGTACCGGGCGGAGACGTGCTCCACCGGTTGCCCGACCCCGACGTGCAGGACGGGCCGCTCGCGCAGCAGGGCGTCCAAGCCGAGCTGGACCAGGCAGGCGGACTTGCCGACGCCCGCCGGCGCCATGATCACGCCCAGGTGGCCGGGGCCGAGCCCGCCGCGGAGGGTGCGGTCGAGGATCCGCAGCGGGCTCTGGAGGATGGCCTCCTGCCGGATCATGGTCCAGCCGGAGTCTACTTCTTGCCGCCCGCCGCCGCCTTGGCCGCCTTCGTCATGAGCTCCTCGGCCATGGCGGCCGGGACGGGCAGGTAGCGCGAGAACTCCATGGTGAACTCGGCCTTGCCCTGCGTCGCGGAGCGGAGCGTCGTCGAGTAGCCGAACATCTCGGCCAGCGGGACCTCGGCCTCGATCCGGGAGAGCTGCCCGTCCTCCTGGGAGCCGATGATCATCGCGCGCCGCTGCATGAGGCCGCCGAGCACGCCGCCCGAGAACTCGGAGGGGGTCTCGACCACGACCTTCATGATGGGCTCGAGGAGGCGCGGCTTGGCGCGGTCGAAGCCCTCGCGCCAGGCGCCGCGGGCGGCCTCCTGGAAGGCGATGTCCGACGAGTCCACGGCGTGGCTCGCGCCGTCGTTGATGACGACGCGGACGCCGACGACCGGGAAGCCGAGGAGCCGGCCCTTGCCGATCATCGACTTGAAGCCCTTCTCGCAGGAGGAGATGAACTCGCGCGGGATGGCGCCGCCCACCACGTCGTCGACGAACTCGAAGTCGCCGTCGAACGGCTCGAGGTAGCCGCACACGCGGCCGAACTGGCCGGAGCCGCCGGTCTGCTTCTTGTGCGTGTACGCGAACTCGGCGCGCTGGCCGATCGTCTCGCGGTACGCGACCTGCGGCGGCGAGGCCACCACGATCGCGTTGTACTCGCGCTTCATCCGCTCGATGTACACCTCGAGGTGCAGCTCGCCCATGCCGCGGATGATGGTCTCGCCGCTCTCCTCGTCGATGCCGGCGCGGAAGGTCGGGTCCTCGCGGGTGAAGCGCCGGAGCGCCTTCCCCATGTTGTTCTCGCTCTTCGAGTCGGCGGGCTTGATGGAGAGCGAGATCACCGGCTCGGGCACGTGCATCGAGGTCATGTTCAGCTTGACCGTGCCGTCGGTGAAGGTGTCGCCCGTGTTGCACTCGATGCCGAACATCGCCACGATGTCGCCGGAGCCGGCGGCGTCGATGTCCTCCATCTCGTCGGAGTGCATGCGCACGAGCCGGCCGATCCGGTGGTCCTTCTTGGTCCGCATGTTCGTGATGAACATGTCGCGCTGCAGCTTGCCCTGGTAGACGCGCAGGTACGTGAGCTGGCCGTAGCGACCGTCCTCGAGCTTGAACGCGAGGGCGACGGTGGGCTTGTCGTTGTCGATGGTGAGGACGGTCTTCTGCTCGTCCTTCGTGAGGTCGTGCGCCTCGTTGACGACCTCGCGTGGATCCGGGAGGTAGCTCACCACGCCGTCGAGCAGCTTCTGCACGGCCTTGTTCTTGTAGGCCGAGCCCATGAACACCGGGGTGAGCTTCAGCTCGAGCGTGCCCTTGCGGATCGCCGCCCGGATGAGCTCCTCGGTGACGCGCTCCTCGAGGATCGCCTCGGTGAGCTCGTCGGAGAACATCGAGGCCGCGTCGAGCATCTCCTCGCGCGCCTTCTTCGCCTCGTCGAGCAGCTCGGCCGGGATCTCGGACTCGACGATCTCCTGGCCGTCCTTGCCGTGGAAGCGGACCGCCTTCATGGTCACCAGGTCGATGACCCCCTCGAACTTGTCCTCCAGGCCGATCGGGAGCTGCATCAGCACCGGGTTGTGCTGGAGCTTCTCGCGGAGCTGGTCCTTCACCCGCAGCGGGTTGGCCCCGGACCGGTCGCACTTGTTGACGAAGGCGAGGCGCGGGACGCGGTAGCGCCGCATCTGGCGGTCGACGGTGAGCGACTGGCTCTGGACGCCGGCGACGGCGCAGAGCACCAGGATCGCGCCGTCGAGGACGCGCAGCGACCGCTCCACCTCGATGGTGAAGTCGACGTGGCCGGGGGTGTCGATGATGTTGAAGTGGAGCCCCTTCCACTCGCAGTGCGTCGCGGCGGAGGCGATGGTGATGCCGCGCTCGCGCTCGAGCTCCATCGAGTCCATCTTGGCGCCGACGCCGTCCTTGCCCTTCACCTCGTGAATGGCGTGGATGCGGTTGGTGTAGAAGAGGATCCGCTCCGTCAGCGTGGTCTTCCCGCTGTCGATGTGGGCCGAGATCCCGATGTTCCGGAGCTTCGAGAAATCCGTGTACACGTCGTACCTCCCTCCCCTGCGGGGCGGGCCAGCGTCAGCGAGGGCGAAGTTCGGTGCGCGGCCCGCTGGCCCGGCCTTCCGGCGGGCAGCATGGACGCCGCGCGTGTCGAACCCGTTGCGCGCGTGCTGCGTTGTCGCGAGCGGGGGCGACCGGGGCGAAGAACGCGCGCCGTTCACCCACATCCCGGCGTCGCGCGGGCGCACCCTCGCACAATCGGGCGGCATCATGCAACTCGGCGGCCGCGGTCGATTGCGAGCGAGTCTCAGGACGGCCCCGCCCTGCTATCCTCTCCGGCGCCGCCCCTACTCGCCGATGATCTTGACCAGGACGCGCTTGTCGCGCCGGCCGTCGAACTCGCCGTAGAAGATCTGCTCCCACGGCCCGAAGTCGAGCGCGCCCTCGGTGACGGCGACGACCACCTCGCGCCCCATCACCTGCCGCTTCAGGTGCGCGTCGCCGTTGTCCTCGCCGGTGCGGTTGTGGCGGTAGGCCTTCGGGCTCGGGTCGAAGGGGGCCAGCCGCTCCAGCCAGGCGGCGTAGTCCTGGTGGAGCCCTGCCTCGTCGTCGTTGATGAAGACGGAGGCGGTGATGTGCATGGCGTTCACCAGGCAGAGCCCCTCGCGCACCCCGCTCTCCGCCACCGCCGCCTCCACCTGCGGCGTGAGGTTCACGAACGCCATCCGCTCGGCCGTGTGCAGGGTCAGCGTCTTGCGAAAGGACTTCACTGGGCACCTCCACCGGGGAGGGCGGCGAGGTCGCGCTGGCCTCGGCCGCCCCCCGGGATGGTCGCCGGCCGCCGTGCTCGGCGAAGCCCGTTCAGGGCGAAGTCGAACACGTCGAAGTTGCGCAGCTGCCGGGTGACCGCGATGCGAGCATACGCGTCGCTCACCTGACGCGCGATGACCTTCATGGCCTCCTGGGGGCCAGCCTCGCGTTCGGGAAGACGGTCGCGAGCGAGCCGGAACGCGCCAGGTCTCGCTTCCCCGTGACGCGGTGCGCAGCAGGCGGGCGGTCGGCCGCCTTGCCGCACGCCGCTGGCCTTGCCGCCACTGACCCGGCGTGGCACCCTGCGCCCCCCACCGTGGCTCACCAACGGGGCCCGCGCCCGCGGGCACCACCGAACCGCAGGAGGCTGCACGTGCACAGGTCCATCCGAGTCGTCGCCGCCCTCGCCATCGCCGCGCTCGCCGGCTGCCAGCAGAAGCCGGCCCAGCCCACCACCGTGAAGCTCGGCGTGTTCGAGCCCATGACCGGCGCCAACGCCGCCGGCGGCGCGATGGAGGTCGAGGGCATCAAGCTGGCCAACGCGATGTTTCCCACGGTGAAGGTCGGGGACAAGGAGCTCAAGATCGAGCTCGTCGTCGCGGACAACAAGTCGGACAAGGTCGAGGCCGCCAACGCCGCCCAGCGCCTCGTCGACCAGGACAAGGTCACCGCGGTCCTCGGCTCGTGGGGGTCCTCCCTCTCGATGGCCGCCGGCCCGATCGTGAAGGAGAAGAAGGTCCCGGCGGTCGCGATGTCCGCCACCAACCCGCTCGTCACCAAGGGGAACGACTTCTACTTCCGCGTCTGCTTCATCGACCCCTTCCAGGGCACGGTGATGGCGAACTACGCGGCCAAGGAGCTCAAGGCGAAGAAGGCGGTCATCATCCGCGAGGTCTCGAACGACTACTCGGTCGGCCTGGCGCGCTTCTTCGCCGACAGCTTCAAGAAGCTCACCGGCGACGACGGCGCCATCCTCTCCGAGCTCAACTACAACACCGGCGACCAGGACTTCACCGCCCAGCTCACCACCGTGAAGTCGATGAAGCCGGACGTCATCTTCGCGCCCGGCAACTACACGGAGAGCGCGCTCATCGTGAAGCAGGCCCGCGAGCTGGGCATCACCGCCCCGTTCCTGGGCGGCGACACCTGGGAGACCCCGGAGTTCATCGACGTGGGCAAGCAGGCCGTGGAGGGCGCGGTCTTCTCGACCTTCTTCGCCACCGAGGTGCCGATCACCGAGACCTCGAAGACCTTCCTCGACGCCTACCGGAAGCAGTACCAGAAGGAGCCGGCGGCGGTGACCGCCCTCGGGTTCGACGGCTACCTGGTGGTCCGCGCCGCCATCGAGAGGGCCGGGACGCTCGACGGCGCCAAGCTCCGCGACGTGCTCGCCAGCACCTCCGCCTTCCCCGGCGCCGCCGGCCTCATCACCTTCGACCAGAACCGCGACGCCACCAAGAGCGCGGTGATCAAGGTGGTGAAGGGCGGGAAGTTCACCTACCTCACCACCGTCCAGCCGTGACCCACCGGCGCGGCGCGGGGCCCGCCGCGGCCCCGCGCCCGCCCGCCGCCGCGCCATGACGCTGCCGCTCTTCCTCCAGCACCTCACCAACGCCCTCTCGCTGGGCAGCCTCTACGCGCTCATCGCCATCGGCTACACGATGGTGTACGGCATCCTGCGGCTCATCAACTTCGCCCACGGCGACGTCTTCATGCTGGGGGCCTACCTCGCGTTCTACTCGGTCGCGACCTTCCTCCTGCCCTGGTGGGCGGCGCTCCTCCTCGCCATCCTGGTCACCGCCGCGTTCGGCGTGGTGCTGGAGCGCGTCGCCTACCGGCCGCTCCGCGACTCGCCGCGCATCTCGGTGATGATCAGCGCCATCGGCGCCTCCTTCCTCATCGAGAACGTCGGCATCGTCCTCTTCGGCGGCCGGCCCAAGGGCGTCAGCGTCCCGGCCGTCCTGGACGTGAAGCTCGCCCTGGGCGGCGTCTCGGTCATGTCGGTGAGCCTGGTCATCCCGGTGCTCACCTTCCTGGTGCTGGCGGTGCTCGTCTGGATCGTCCAGCGGACCCGGACCGGCATGGCGATGCGCGCCGTCTCCACCGACCTCGACGCGGCGCGCCTCCAGGCCATCGACGTGAACCGCGTCATCTCCTTCACCTTCGGGGCCGGGTCGCTCCTCGCCGCGCTGGGCGGGATCATGTGGTCGTACAAGTACCCCCAGCTCAACCCGCTCATGGGGACGATGCCCGGCCTGAAGTGCTTCATCGCCGCGGTGATCGGCGGGATCGGCTCCATCTCCGGCGCGGTGCTCGGCGGGTTCCTCCTCGGCGCGATCGAGCTGCTCACCGTCGCCTTCCTGCCCACGCTCAGCGGCTACCGGGACGCCTTCGCCTTCGTGCTCCTCATCCTCGTGCTGCTGGTGAAGCCCTCCGGGCTCCTGGGCGGCACCCAGGTCGAGAAGGTGTGACGCCGTGAGCCTCCTCGAGGGAAGACGCACCCACCTGCTCACCGCCGCGGCGGTGATCGTGTTCGCCGCGTTCCTCGCGGTCGCCGACCGCACCTTCGACGCCTTCACCCTGCGGGTGCTCAACCTCTGCGGCATCTACGTGGTGCTGGCGCTCTCCCTCAACCTGGTGAACGGCTTCACCGGCCTCTTCTCCCTCGGGCACGCCGGGTTCATGGCGGTGGGCGCCTACACCTGCGCGCTGCTCACGCTGACGCCCGAGCAGAAGGAGCTGAACTTCTTCCTCGAGCCGATCGTGCCCTGGCTCGCGCACGTCACGGTGCCGTTCCCGGTGGCGCTCCTCGCCGGGGGCGCTGCCGCCGCCGTGCTCGGGTTCCTCATCGCCGCCCCGGCGCTCCGGCTGCGCGACGACTACCTCGCCATCGCCACGCTCGGGTTCGCCGAGATCATCCGGGTGGTCCTCACCAACGCGCAGCCCGTCACCAACGGCGCCCTCGGCCTGAAGGGGCTGCCGCCCTTCGCCGGGACCGGCGTGGTCTGGGTGTGCGCCGCCGCGGCGGTCCTCTTCATGGTGCTGCTGGTGCGGTCGGCGTATGGGAGGGCGCTCAAGGCGGTGCGCGACGACGAGATCGCGGCCGCGGCCATGGGCGTCGACGTCTTCCGCGCCAAGGTGGTGAGCTTCACCGTCTCCAGCTTCATGGCCGGCGTGGGGGGCGCGCTCCTCGGGCACGTGATCACCACCATCGACCCGAAGATGTTCACCTTCATGCTCACCTTCAACATCCTGCTCGTCGTGGTGCTGGGCGGGATCGGCTCCATCACCGGCTCGGTGATCGCCTCGTTCGCGGTGACCATCCTGATGGAGGCGCTGCGGTTCCTCGACGGGCCGCTGAACCTCGGGTTCCTCCAGACCGAGGGGCGCCCCGGCCTGCGCATGGTGGTCTTCTCCGTGCTGCTCATGGCGGTGGTGCTGTTCCGGCAGCGCGGGCTGATGGGCTCGCGGGAGTTCTCCTGGTCGATGCTGGCGCGCGCCGGACTCCTGCCGCGCCCGGGCCGGGGCGGCGCCGCGGGAGGACCGCATGGCGCTGCTTGAGACCGAGCGGGTCACCATGCGCTTCGGCGGCCTGACGGCCGTCTCGGACCTCGCCATCCGGATCGAGCAGGACGAGATCGTCGGCCTCATCGGGCCGAACGGCGCCGGCAAGACCACCGCCTTCAACGTGATCACCGGCATGAACCGGCCCAGCGAGGGGCGCGTCCGCTTCGCCGGCGAGGACGTCACCGGGCTCGCCCGCCACCAGATCTCGCGCCGCGGCGTCGCCCGGACGTTCCAGAACATCCGGCTCTTCCGCGAGCTGACCGTCCTCGAGAACGTGCTCGTCGGCTGCCACGCGGCGATCGCGCCCGGCGTCTTCTCCGCGCCGCTCCACCTCCCCGGCTACCGCCGGCGGGAGGGCGAGGCGCGCGAGCTCGCCGCCTCCCTCCTGGGCGAGGTGGGGCTGGAGGGCAACGCCGCAGACCTCGCCGTCAGCCTCCCCTACGGCAAGCAGCGGCGGCTCGAGATCGTGCGCGCGCTCGCCACCCGGCCCCGGCTCCTCCTCCTCGACGAGCCGGCCGCGGGCATGAACCCGCAGGAGTCGCTCGAGCTGATGCACCTCATCCGCCGCATCCGGGAGAAGTTCTCCCTCACCATCCTCCTCATCGAGCACCACATGCAGGTGGTGATGGGGGTGTGCCAGCGGATCTACGTGCTCGAGTACGGCGAGACGATCGCCCAGGGGGATCCGGCCGCGATCCAGAACGACCCGAAGGTCATCGAGGCGTACCTGGGAGCGCAGTGATGCTGAAGATCCAGGGGCTCTCGGCGCACTACGGCGGGATCCACGCGCTCCAGGGGATCGACCTCGAGGTCCCGGACCGCTCGATCGTGAGCCTCATCGGGGCGAACGGCGCGGGCAAGAGCACCACGCTGCGGTCGGTGGTCGGCCTCGTCCGGCCGTCGGCCGGGACGGTGACCTGGGACGGCCAGGCGATCACCGGCCTGCCCACCAAGGACATCGTCTCCCGGGGCGTGTGCCTCGTCCCCGAGGGGCGGCGGGTGTTCCCCAACCTGACCGTGGACGAGAACCTCACGCTCGGCGCCTATTCCCGGTCGGACCACCCGGCGATCGCGGCCGACCGGCGGAAGGTCTTCGAGCTGTTCCCGCGGCTCGGCGAGCGGCGGCGCCAGAAGGCGGGCACGCTCTCCGGCGGCGAGCAGCAGATGCTCGCCGTGGGCCGGGCGCTCATGACGCGCCCGAAGCTCCTCATGATGGACGAGCCGTCGCTCGGCCTCGCCCCGCTCGTCGTGAAGATGATCTTCGAGATCGTGAAGACCATCCACGCCGAGGGCGTGACCGTCCTGCTCGTCGAGCAGAACGCCAAGGCGGCCCTGGAGATCGCCGACCAGGGCTACGTGCTCGAGACCGGGCGCATCACCCTGCGCGGCACGGGGCGAGAGCTCCTCGCCGACGACCGCGTGCGGCGCGCCTACCTGGGCGAGGCGCACGCGCCCTGACCCGCCGGGCGATCAGGCGCCCGGCGGCAGCGCCCGCCCGTTGATGGCCGCCCAGGCGCGCGCCGCCGCCGGGAGCGGCAGCGCCGGGAGGCCGAGCAGCCCCGGCAGCCGCGCCCACCCGGCGGGGTCCTCGACCCGCTCGGTGACCTTCCCCTCCGGCCGGTAGAGCGTCCGCTCGCCGTCGCGGAAGGCGAGCACCTCGCCCTCGCGGCTCCGGATGAGGACGATGGCGCTCGTCACCCAGGTCTCGCGGGCGCGGTGGTGGCGCTGGTAGGCGAGCTCTCGATCGGCCTGGGACTGCGGCCGCAGCAGGTAGCGGCAGTACGGTTTCCAGCCGGCCTCCAGCGCGCGCTCCTGGACCCAGACGCCCGCGTCGGCAGGGGCGGCGTGGAAGCGGTACCCCAGGCCAGCCCGCCGGATCTCGAAGGGGCGGTCGAGCGGGATGGGCTCGAGGAACGGGGCACCGTTGCCGACGTCCACGAGCCAGCGCTTGCCGGCGACGTCGGCGAGGAGCGCCTGGTGCGAGCCCGGGAAGGAGATCTCGCCGGCGATGGGCGTGACGAGATAGCCCAGCGCGCCGAGGAGCCGCCCGAACAGCTCGCTGTGCTCGAAGCACACCCCGCCGCCGCTGCGCGCCTCCCAGGAGGCGAGGAGCGCCTCGGGGTCGAGCGCCGGCACCGGCCCCGTCCCGGCCGCCCGGCGCCGCAGGAGCGACGTCGCGTTCTCGAATGGGACCGTCTGCACGTGGGCGCGGATCAGCCGCGCGAGCGCCTCCACGCCCGGCGCAGCGTGCTCCACGCGAAGGAGCGCGAGGTAGCGGCTCACCCAGCGGGACGAGGGCGTGCTCACCGCGCCCGCCTCGCCGGGGGGCCTGCGTGGGGGTACGGGCGAGCGATGGCCATGAGCGCTCCTAGCGCGACGGCGTGACCGAGGTCAACCAGGCAGCGCCCAGCCAGGAGCGCGTCACGTACGGGCCCCCGGGCCGCCTCGGCCCTCCGTCAGGTGCCGGCCGCCCGCGGCTCGCCGGCGGCGGCCCGGCGCTCGATGTCCGGCAGCAGCGCGGTGAGGAGCCCGATCGCCGGCAGGAACGAGCAGACGCGGTACACGAGCTCGATCCCCCATCGATCGGCGACCTGGCCCAGCAGCGCGGCCCCGATGCCGCCTACCCCGAACGCGATCCCGAAGAACAGCCCCGCCACGGCGCCCACCCGCCCGGGCATGAGCTCCTGGGCGTAGACCACGATCGCGGAGAAGGCCGAGGAGAGGACCAGGCCGATGATCACCGTGAGCACGGCCGTCCAGAGCTGATCGGCGTAGGGCATCAGCAAGGTGAACGGCAGCACTCCGAGGATGGAGGCCCAGATCACGTACCGCCGCCCCACGCGATCCCCGATGGGTCCGCCGATGAACGTCCCGACCGCGACCGCGCCCAGGAACAGGAACAGGTACAGCTGGGCCGTCCGGATGGAGACGTGGAACTTCTGGATGAGGAAGAACGTGTAGAAGCTGCTCAGGCTCGCCATGTAGAAGTACTTCGAGAACACCAGCGCGACCAGGACCGCGACCGCCCCGACGACCTGTCCGCGAGGGCGCGCCGCCCCGGCGGGCGAGCCGTGGGCGCGCCGGGCTCGCCTCCCGGCGTACCACCGGCCCACGCGCAGCAGCACCAGGAAGCCGGCCGCCGCGCCGACGGAGAAGAGCGCGACGCTGCGCTGGCCGAACGGGAGGATGACGAACGCGGCCAGGAGCGGCCCGAGCGCCGAGCCGAGGTTCCCGCCGACCTGGAAGAACGACTGCGCGAACCCGTGACGGCCGCCGCTTGCCATCCTCGCCATGCGCGACGACTCCGGGTGGAACACCGCGGAGCCGATCCCGACGCAGGCGACCGCGACCAGGATGAACGCGTAGCTCGGGGCGACGGCCAGCAGGAGCAGCCCCGTGAAGGTGAGGCACATCCCGGCGGCGAGCGAGTACGGCAGGGGCCTGCGATCCGTGTAGATGCCCACGAGCGGCTGCAGGAGCGAAGCCGTGACCTGGTTGGTCAGCGTGATGATGCCGATCTGGCCGAAGTCGAGGTGGTAGGCCCCCTTGAAGATGGGATAGGCGGACGGGATGGCCGACTGGAGCATGTCGTTCAGCAGGTGACAGAAGCTCACCGCGGCGAGTACGCGGAACGCGGTTCGTCCATCGTTACCCTGGCTCATGCGGCCTTCCTCCAGTGCGGCCTGCTGCCCTGCCGCGGAGGACGCTTGTTGTCCCCTGCTTCGGCCCGTTCTGTCCAGCCAGGGCCCGGCCCACGACTCATCAATGAAGACCAGCGGGCAGCGCGGGAGCCCGGTCAGACCACCTTGATGGCCCGCACCTCGGCGGCGCGCTCGTCGACCGGGACGACGGGGAGCTTCGCCTGCCCCTTCACCGGCAGCCTGCGCAGATGGTCCATGATGGCCTGCCACTCCTTGATCTCGCGGGCGCCGTTCTTGCCGACTCCGGCGGCGACGCTCGCCTTGTCGAGGGTGCCCTCCGGCGGCAGCAGGTACGGCGTCTGCGCGTCGCGAGGCGCATCGAGCGCCTCGACCCTCGAGCCGAGCGGTTTCCCGTCCTTGTCCTTGGGGACGAGCGCCAGGAGCCCCTTCGTGTACTTGGGGATGGCCACGACGATCAGTCCGAGGTAGAGGGGGCAGGACACGCTGTAGAGCCGCCCGTCCTGCTCGGTGATGTCGATGGCCCGATAGCCGCGGTCGAGATCTCCCAGCTCGATCGCCGTCACGGCGTCGAACTTCGGGCGCGAGGGGTCGTAGCGGTACCTCATGCCGGAGGTGCGAGGGAACGTCTCCCCGGGGTGGGCCGGGTTGTCCACGAGAAGGAACTCCAGGATGTGCTTCAGCTCCTGGCCGGCGAACCATGCGGTCACGAGCGCGCTGCCCGCCGTGTCGTCCACCACCCCGGCGCCGAGGGGCGCCACCGCGAAGACGTCGTAGACCGTCTGCACGCCGGACTTCCCGCGTGTGAGGGGGGCTCGCATGAGCCCGTTGGCGGTGAAGCCGATGTCGGCCCCGGTGGCGTCCCGGAACGCGTCGGTGACGAGGTTGGCGAGAATCGTTCCCGCCGGGATGTCCGTGAAGGTGTTGGACAGGTCCTGCGGCACGATGGCGAGCGGCTGGTCGACCGAGTAGCCGCGCGAGGCGAACACGGTCGCGGTGACGTTCTGCTTGAGCTGCTCGATCTCCTCGGCGGTCGGGTGGTCCCCGGCCACGGTGTCGTCCATCGGGTGGAGCCGGTAGGACGCGACCGTGACCTTGCCGCCTTCCAGCGCGAGCCCCAGCTCTCCGAGGTTCGCGCCTTCCTTCCCGGCCTGGACCACCGGCGTGCGCCCGTCGACCAGGATCGGCTCCGTGAGCTCGGTGTGGCTGTGGCCGCCGATCACCACGTCGATGCCCTGCACCTCCCTAGCCAGTCGAACGTCGTCACCTTCGCTGTAGAGCCCGTCCCTTCCCTTCACGACGCCGCCGTGGCTCACGCAGATGACCACGTCGACCTTCTCCTGCTCGCGCAGGACCTTCACCAGCTCCGTCGCCGTCTGGATCGCGTCGGTGAACTTCGTCCCACCGGTGTAGTGACCCGCCTCGTCGCCGAGCAGTCCGATGAGGCCGAAGCGAAGCCCGCCGCGCGCGATGACGGCGTGCCGCCGGACGACGCCCTCCTTCGCGAGCCGCTGCAGCCCCGCGAGCCTGGGATCGCTCGCCGCGAGGTCGACGTTGCCGGAGAGGACCGCCGGGATCCGTCCGGCCTTCGCCGCGGCGCCGATCGACCGGGCCAGGCCGTCCGGCCCGAGGTCGAACTCGTGGTTGCCGAAGGTGGTGACGTCGAAGCCCATGCGAGCGAGGAGGCGCAGCTCGCCGCCGGTCTCGCGGGTGGCCGCGCCGAAGGCGGTCCCCATGCTGTAGTCGCCGGCGTCGAGCGTCAGCACGGGCCCCTGGGCCCGGCCCGCCTTGCGGCGCCTGGCGATCGCCGCGGCCAGCCGCGCCCAGCCGCCGCGGGTCGCGTCGTCGTTGAGCGTGAACGGAGTGTAGTCGCTCGACGGCCCCATCCCGATGAAGCTGGAGTGGAGGTCGTTGGTGTGGAGGATGGTGAAGGTCCGCTTTCCCTCCGGCTCCGCGGCGAGAGCGTCAGGCAGGAGCGCGGTCGCGCCGACCGCCGCGGTGGCCGCGAGGAACTCGCGGCGGGTCACTTTCCTTGCCATGTCCGCGCTCACTTACCGTGAAATGAAGGCGGGCAGCACCCCGTACCAGAGACGCTGCCCGCCGGAATCCTACGCCTCGTCCTGCTCTGGCGTTACTGCTTGCCGGCGTTGCTGGTGACCGCCTCCATGACCTTGTCCAGGTTGAACGAGCCGGGCTTCATCCGCGGCGGGAACTCCTTGAAGCTCTGGAGCCACTGGCCGACGAAGCTCGCCGCCGGCGCGAACGCGTACATGTGCTCGATGTACCAGTGCTCGTAGTCCATGCCGACGTCCTGGGCCTGCTCGAACGGGTCCATGCGCAGGTTCGTCAGCATGGGCGCGCGCATCGCCGTGAAGGGCTCCTGCCAGACGTGCAGGCCGTGGTGGTCCTGGCGCAGGAAGGTGATCTTCCAGCTCTCATAGCGGAGCGCCGCGACGCTGCCGTCGTCGGTCCAGTAGATGAACTCGCGGCGCGGCCAGGCGCCCTCGCCCTTGAGCGCGGGCAGCAGGTTGTAGCCGTCGAGATGGACCTTGTAGGTCGTGCCGCCGGCGGTCTTGCCCTTGAGCAGCGCCTCCTTGACCGAGGCATCGCCCGCCGCGGCGAGCAGCGTGGGCAGCATGTCCTCGTGCGCGCCGATCTCGTTGTTCACCGTGCCGGGCTTGATGACCCCCGGCCAGCGGATCAGCGTCGGGACGCGGAAGCCACCTTCCCACTGCGTCGCCTTCTCGTTCCGGAACATGGTGGTTCCGCCGTCGGGCCAGGACAGGGTCTCCGCGCCGTTGTCGCTCGAGTACATGACGATGGTGTTGTCCTCGACGCCGAGCTTCTTCAGCTCCTCGAGGAGCTGGCCGACCATCCCGTCGTGCTCGACCATGCCGTCGGCGTAGATGCCGAGTCCGGTCTTGCCCTGCGACTCCTTCTTCAGATGGGTGAAGACGTGCATCCGGCTGGAGTTCCACCAGACGAAGAACGGCTTGTCGGCCTTCACCGCCCTGTCCATGAACTTGAGGGCGGCGGTGGTGACCTCCTCGTCCACCGTCTCCATCCGCTTCCTCGAGAGCGGGCCGGTGTCCTGGCAGGTCTGCTTGCCCATCTTGCCGAAGCGCGGGTCGTCGGTCGGGTCGTCCTTGTCCGACGCGAAGCAGTGCATCACGCCGCGAGGGCCGAACTTCGCCTTGAAGGCCGGGTCCTTCGGGTAGTCGACGTTCTCCGGCTCCTCCTCCGCGTTCAGGTGGTAGAGGTTGCCGAGCCACTCATCGAACCCGTGGGCGGTCGGCAGCATGTCATTCCGGTCGCCGAGGTGGTTCTTGCCGAACTGGCCGGTCGCGTAGCCGAGGGGCTTCAGCAGCTCGGCGAGGGTCGGGTCGTCCCTGGTCAGGCCTTCCTTCGCGCCGGGCAGACCGACCTTGGTGAGCCCGGTGCGGATGGGGGACTGCCCGGTGATGAAGGCGGCCCGGCCGGCGGTGCAGCTCTGCTGGCCGTACCAGTCGGTGAAGACCGCGCCCTCCTTCCCAATCCGGTCGATGTGGGGCGTGCGGTAGCCCATCATCCCCATGTTGTAGGCGCTGATGTTGAACTGGCCGATGTCGTCGCCCCAGATGATGAGGATGTTGGGCTTCTTCTGCTTCGCCTGGGCGGCGGCCGATGTGCCGGCGCACGCGACCATCGCGACGACCAGGGCCTGCGTGAGGACTCTCATCGCTCTTCCTTCTCCGTTGACTTCGTCCAGATGTGTCGGCCCGCGGGCTTCGGTGACGCCGAGCGCGGCCCGTCTCGGGGACATTCCCCGGCGCCCGGCTCGTCGAGCCGGTTCCCGGCCACGGCGCGAAGAAACGAGCGGGCAGCCTAGGCCCGGGCGAGGGGCCAGTCATGCGCATTCGACATCCTTGTTGGGTTGGGCGGTGACCGATGCCCGGTCGACTCCCATCTGCCGCGGGCGGTAGGATGTGGCCCGTCCTCGGCACCGAATCGGCGGGGCACACGGAGAGAGCGGCACATGACGGGCGGGGACTCGACGACGGAGAGGGGCCGCCCGGCCTCGGCCGGGCGCAAGCCCTCCGGGTTCTCGAACCTCGTCCTCCACCTCCACCCCCGCGCCGTGCCGGCGGAGGCGCTGAGCCTGTCGCGTACCTTCGGCCTCGGCGGCGCGGCGCTCGTCTTCTTCCTCCTCCTCGCCGCGACCGGCGCGCTGCTGCTCGTGTCCTACGAGCCCTCGCCGGAGCGCGCCTACGGCACGGTGACGGCGCTCGTCGACGAGGTCCGCTTCGGCGCCTTCGTCCGCAACGCGCACCACTGGGCCGCGAACGGGCTCGTCCTCGTCGCCTTCCTCCACCTTCTGCGGGTCTTCTACCGGGGCGGGCACCTGCCGCCGCGGCGGGGGAACTGGCTGGTCGGGGTTGCGCTCCTCTTGCTCGTCGTGGCGAGCGCCTTCACCGGCTACCTCCTCCCCTGGGATCAGCTCGCCTACTGGGCGGTCACCATCAGCACCGGGATGCTCGAGTACATCCCGCTCGCGGGCGGCGCGCTCCTCCGGGCCGCGCGCGGCGGACCCGACATCGGGCCGGCCACGCTCGCCCGGTTCTTCGTGCTGCACGTGGCCATCCTGCCCATCGCGCTCTTCACGCTCGTCGCGTTCCACTTCTGGCTGGTGCGGAAGGTGGGAGGCGTGGTCCTGCCCGGCAGCGTGGGGGACGCCGCCGGGCCGCGCGGCGCGCTCGTCCCGACCTCCCCTGCGCTGACGCGACGCGAGGGCGTGGCGGCGCTCGTCGTGACGGCGGCCGTGCTGCTCCTCGCGGCCGTCGCCGATGCGCCGCTGCTCGCGCAGGCGAACCCGGGGCTCTCCCCGAACCCGGCCAAGGCGCCCTGGTACTTCATGGGCGTCCAGGAGCTCCTCGTCCACCTGCACCCGCTCTTCGCCGCCGTGATCGTGCCGGCGCTCGCGCTGGCGCTCGTCGCCGCGCTCCCCTCGCTCGGCGGGAGCGCGACGACGCCCGGTCGCTGGTTCGGGTCGCCGCGCGGCGCCCGGACCGCGATCGGCGCGGCCGTCGCGGGGGTGCTGCTCGCGGCCGGCGCGATCCTCGTGGACGAACCGCTCCGGCGGGCACCGCCGTGGTTCCCCGCGCTCGCGCCGGCGATCCGCGGCGGGCTCTTCCCCGTCGTCGCGGCGGCGGCGGCCGTCGTCGCCGCCGCCCTGCTCGCCCGGCGCCGGGGCGCGTCGCGCCTCGAGGCCGTCCAGGCCGCGTTCACCTTCGTCGTCGCCGCGTTCGCCGTCCTCACGGTCACCGGTGTCCTCTTCCGCGGCCAGGGGATGGCGCTCGCGTGGCCGTGGTCGCGCTCCTAGGAGAACTCATGACGACCCCGACCGCGCACGCGCCCGCCTCGCCCGAGCGCCGCACGTTCCTCGACCGGGTCTGGAAGGCGCTCGGGATCCTCGCCGGGGTGGAGCTCGTCGCGGTGGTGGCCGCGTACCTCGCCCCCAGGGAGGAGGGCGGCGCACGCGGCGCGGCGCTCGTCGCCGCCGGGCCGGTGGCGGAGTTCACGCCCGCCTCGGTGCGCCCGTTCCCGGCGGGGAGGTTCTACCTCGTGCGGCTCGCGGACGGAGGGTTCCTCGCCCTCTCCTCGCGCTGCACGCACCTCGGCTGCACGGTGCCCTGGAACGAGAAGGACAAGGTCTTCCCGTGCCCCTGCCACGCCTCGCGCTTCGACATGCGGGGCGAGGTGCTCTCGCCGCCCGCGCCACGCGCGCTCGACCTGTTCCCGGTCGTCATCGAGGCGGGCATCGTCAAGGTCGACACCGGCCGCCGCGTCGAGCGGAGCGGGTTCGAGGCGAGCCAGGTGACGTATCTGTAGCCCGGACGATTCGTGAACGGCTCCCGGACCCCCGCCGCGGCTGGCCAAGGCGAGCGCGACGCGCTCCGCCGCTGGCGCGCCGCCGGCGTCGCCGCGACCGCGGCGATCGTCCTCGCCATCCCGCTCCACGTCGCCGTCCGCGCGTGGCGGGGCCCGCGCACCACCCCGCCCGGCGAGGCCACGTACGTCGGGAGCGAGCGCTGCAGGGCGTGCCACGAGAAGGCCTACGACGGCTGGAAGGGCTCGAACCACGCGAAGGCCATGCAGGCCGCGCGCGACGGCACCGTGCTCGGGGACTTCGGCGACGCCGCGTTCCAGCATCGCGGGAAGACGTGGCGCTTCTTCCGCCAGGCCGGGAAGTTCGTGGTGAACGCCGAAGGTCCCGACGGCGCGATGCGCGACTACGAGGTCGCGTACACCTTCGGCCTCGATCCCCTGCAGCAGTACCTCGTGGTCTTCCCCGGGGGGCGGCTCCAGGCGCTCTCGGCGGCCTGGGACACGAAGGCGCGGCGCTGGTTCTACGTGAACCCCGGGCCGGACGCGCCGCCCGGCGACTGGCTCCACTGGACACGCCCGGGCCAGAGCTGGAACGCCATGTGCGCCGACTGCCACTCGACGGCGGTGCGCAAGCGCTACGATCCGGAGCGGGACGCTTACCAGACCACCTGGTCCGAGATCATGGTCGGCTGCGAGGCCTGCCACGGGCCGGCCTCGCGCCACGTGGCCTGGGCGGACCAGCCCGCCATGGGCCGCCCGCAGGTCGAGAACGCCGCCCTCGTCACGAGGACGTCGAAGCTCGCCGGGCCGGAGCTCGTCGCGCTCTGCGCGCCCTGCCATACCCGGCGCGCCCAGTTCGCCGACCAGGGCGTCCCGGGCGGCGAGCTGCTCGACCGCTACCTCCCGGTGCTTTTCACCCCCGGCACCTTCCATCCGGACGGCCAGCTCCTCGACGAGGACTTCGAGTGGCACGCCTTCACGCAGAGCAAGATGTTTGCGAACGGCGTGCGCTGCAGCGACTGCCACGACGTCCACTCCGGCAAGCGCTACAAGGAGGGGAACGCGCTCTGCACCCGCTGCCACCGCGCCGACACCTACGACGCGCCCTCCCACCACTTCCACAGGGCGGAGTGGAAGGGGAAGCCGAGCGCGGGCGTGCTCTGCGTCTCCTGCCACATGCCAGGCCAGCGCTTCATGGTGGTGCACCTCCGGCGCGACCACTCCATGCGCGTGCCGCGCCCCGACCTCACCGCGGCGCTTGGCGTCCCGAACGCCTGCGGCGCCGCCGGGTGCCACGCCGACAAGCCGGCCGCGTGGGTCCAGGCCAAGTACGACGGCTGGTACGGCAAGAAGCGGAAGCCGCACTACGGCACGATCCTCGCGGACGGCCGGAGGTCGGCGCCCGGGGCGGAGGCGGGCCTCGTCCAGCTGTCGCAGGACCAGCTCCGGCCGATGGTGGCGAGGGCGACGGCGGTGGACCTCCTCGCGAACGACCCGAGCCCAGCAGCCACGGCCGCGGTGGTGAAGGCGCTCGCCGATCCCGAGCCGCTCTTGCGGGTGACCGCCGCCCGGCGGCTGCCGGTCGAGGATCCGGCGACCCTGGCACGCCTCCTCGCGCCGCTGCTCCAGGACCCGGTCCGCGCGGTGCGCGACGAGGCCGCCGCCCGCCTTGCCGGCGCGCCGGCCCAGCTCCTCGGCGACGCGCAGCGAAAGGCCCACACCGCGGCCCTGGAGGAGTACGTCGACGCGCAGCGCTACATGTCGGACCTGCCCTCGGGCCCGTACAACCTCGGCAACCTCTACGCCGCCACCGGGCGCCCGGCGGACGCCGAACGGCAGTACCGCCGCGCCCTCGCCATCGACGACCAGCTCTTCATGGCCAAGGCGAACCTGGCCATGCTCCTCGCCGCGGACGGCCGCCTCGACGAGGCCGAGGTCCTGCTCCGGGCGGCCCACGCGGCGCAGCCGGGCCAGGCGGGCATCTCCTTCGACCTCGGGCTCCTCCTCGCCGAGGCCGGGAAGCGCGACGAGGCGGAGCTGCTGCTCCGCAGCGCCTGGGCGTCCGACCCGCAGCTCGCGCCGGCCGCGTTCAACCTCGCCGTCCTGGTCGGCGAGCGAAGGCCGCCGGAGGCCGTGAAGCTCCTGCGCCGGGCGACCGCGCTGCGCCCGGAGGACCCCCGCTATGCCTGGACGCTGGCCTTCTACCAGGCGAGGTCGGGAGACCTCGGGGGAGCGGCCGCGACGCTGGAGGCGCTGCTCCGTTCGCACCCGGACCACGGCGACGCCTACGGCCTCCTCGCCGAGGTCTACGCGCGCCAGGGCCGGGACGCCGAGGCCGCCGCGCTGCTCCGTCGGCGGCCCGCCGCGGCGCGGTGACATGGCTCACAGCCGATTGCCATGTCGCCAGATGGTGAAGGCCTCTAGAGGCTGCGCGAGCGCTCAGCCTGAGGCCAACTCGTTACCCCCGGGTGCGTCGCGGATACACGTAGCTTGGCGGAAGCTTGTCACCAGCGTCGGCACGAACGACCGTGAGACGGTCGTGCTTTCAGGTGCCGTAGTCGATGCAGTGCTTCACTCATGGCCGTCGTCCGTCGGCGTGCTGCTCAGCGACGGAAGCCATAACCGACCGAAGCTGGTCATCGGGGCGCGCCGGCACCGGAACGCCATTTTTGAACGTCACGCTGGTCCGGACGAGGGGGAGCAACGCTTGGCAACACTCCTCGAAGTGTTCGAGGGGATGTTGAGCGAGTCGGTCTTCGCGCCGCGACCGTACGAACTCGCATCGGCTCTGGCTGGCGTCATGGAGCGGAGGGACACAATGCGCTGGTACCACTACATCGCGTACTTCTTCGGCGGCGCGTTCCTGGCGAACGCCGTGCCGCACTACGTGAACGGCGTCTCGGGGAACGCCTTCCAAAGTCCGTTCGCGCACCCGCCGGGCGAGGGGCTGTCGTCCGCGCTCGTGAACGTCCTCTGGGGCTTCGCCAACGTCGTCATCGGCTACTTGCTGCTAGCCAGGGTAGGGACGTTCGACCTGCGACGCTGGCGGCACCTCGTCGTCGCGGGGACGGGGGCTCTGTTGATGTCCGTGATGCTGGCGCGGGCCTTCGCACGGTTCCATGGCGGGCTGTGATGGTTCGCACCAAGGGCGTCCTGAGGAAAGGCTGACCTTGACCTCAGCCTAGCCCCCGACGCGATGCGCTGCCCTCCCCGCCCGCCGCCCGAGGGTGAAGGGTGGAGGAGGCCGCGCCGCCGCGTCGGGCGTTGCCCGCAACGTGCGCAGCAAGGCATCCTACTACCCTCCACGCCCGATGACTCGCTCGAGGAGCGCCCTGACCCTTCCCAGGTGCGGAAGCAGTTCGAGGACCTCTCGGGCCTCCTGGACCGAGCCCCCGAGCGCGCCCGCGAAACCGCGCGGCGCCTCCTGACGGACATCACGCTGACGCCGGCCGTCGAGAACGGCGAACGGGTCTACGAGGCTGTCAGCAGGACTCCCATCTCCGGCTGGTAGACCCGGACGTCGTCGAAGCAGGTCGTCAGGTACTCGTCAAGACGAGCACCGCAATCCCGGCCGTGATCGGATCGGCCTTGAGCGCTCGGCAGACCCGGAGCCCGTCTCGGTGACCAGGATGGGTCATCCTGGACCTGTTCTCGAAGCACGCGGTCGGCTGGTCGCTCTCGCCGGTGAACGACCGCGAGCGGACGAGCGCGCCCCAAGCGGGAGCCCACCCCTGCGGGGCTTGGAACGGTACCGGTCGGGACGTAATTCGCGCACACCGAGACTCGATTGGGGGCGACCAGATGAGCGCTGGATCCTCAGTTGGTTCGCCGGACGGAAGCTCGGCCCCCATTTCACCGCTCGACGATGCGACGGTCCGACCCTGCCGAGGCATCGTCGCGCTCGGCGCCTCCGCGGGCGGGCTCGCCGCGTTCGAGCGGTTCTTCCGCTCGCTCGAGCCGGGTTCCGGCCTCGCGTTCGTGGTCGTGCAGCACCTCTCGCCGGAGCACGAGAGCATCCTTCCGCAGCTCCTCTCCGCCTTCACGAAGATGCCGGTGGAGCCGGTCACCGACGGGACGATGCCGGCCGCGGACCGTGTGTACGTGATTCCGCCCAAGGCGGCCCTGGCATTTCGAGGCGGCCGGCTCCGCCTCGACGCGCTCGAGCCGCGGGCGTCGCGCCAGCCGATCTCTGCCCTGTTCAGCTCGCTCGCGGCGGAGCTCGGTCGCGACGTGATCGCGATCGTGCTGTCGGGCACGGGCAGCGACGGTGCCGCGGGGCTCCGTGCGGTGCGGGCGCGGGGAGGCATGACCCTCGTCCAGTCTCCGTCCGAGGCGCAATACGACAGCATGCCGAGGAGCGCCCTCGCGACGGGGGACGTCGACGTGGTGGTCTCCGCCGCGGACATGCCCGCCCTGATCGCGCGGGAGCTCGACCGGCGCGCGTCCCAGCCGACGAGCGTGACGCTCCCGCCGGCCGATCCCGTCGTCGCGCTGACGGAGGCGCTGCGGCGCCACACCGGCAAGGAGTTCGGCGCCTTCAAGCGCACGACCCTGCTCCGCCGCGTCCAGCGGCGGCTGACGGCGCTCGGGATCGCCGGCCTCTCGGAGTACGCCGCCCGGCTGGACGTGGACGAGGCGGAGGCGAGGACGCTCACCTCCGACCTCATGATCGGGGTGACGCGCTTCTTCCGCGATCGCGACGCCTTCGCGGCGCTCGAGGAAGTCGTCCTCCCGAAGCTGCTCGAGTTCGCCGGGAACCAGCCGGTCCGGGTCTGGGTCCCCGGGTGCGCGTCCGGAGAGGAGGCTTACTCGCTCGCGATCCTGCTCGCGAATCACGCCGAGCGGCTCGCCGGGCCGACGGGGGGCCTCTCGCGGATCCAGGTCTTCGCGACGGACATCAACGAGGCCGCGCTCGCCGTCGCCCGCGTCGGCCACTATCCGGCGACCATCTCGGACGACGTCCCACCGGACCTGCTGGCACGCTACTTCGTCGCGGACGAAGGCGGCTACTCCATCAGCCGCGAGATCCGCGACTCCTGCATCTTCTCGGTGCACGATGTGCTGGGGGACCCGCCGTTCAGCCGCCTCGACCTCGTCTCCTGCCGCAACCTGCTCATCTACATCGATCCGCCCGTGCAGGCGCGCCTGCTCCCGCTGTTCCACTATGCCCTCAGGCCCTCCGGTTTCCTGTTCCTCGGGAGCTCGGAGACCGTAGGCGACCTCTCCACGCTCTTCGAGGCCGTCGACAAGAAGCAGCGGATCTTCCGGAGGAGCGCCGGTGGCGCTTCGCGCGTCCCCTTCCCCCTCGCGGTGGCCCGAGGCGAGACTCGCCTCGAGCGCTCGCAATCGACGAGGCCCGCGGACGGCGTCGAGCCGGACACCGAGCTGGTTCGAGCGGTCATGGCGGGGGTGCTCGACGACTCGGAGACCGGGGTGGCCCTCGTGGACGCTCGCGGGGCGGCCCGCTATTTCGGCGGCCCGATCTCCCGGTACCTGCCGACCCCCACCGGGGCCCCGACCGCGAACATCCTGGAGCTGGCCACCGGCGATCTGAAGCTCGAGCTCTCCGCCGCCCTCCAGGCCGCCGCGTCCGGGTTCGGCGAGGTCCGCCGCGAGCTCGCGCTCGGCCCCGAGCCGGGCGAGCTGAACGTGGTACTCACGGTGAAGCCGCTCGTCTTCCCCGGGGCGCCGCGGGACCACTTCCTCGTACAGCTCCGCGAAGGCAAGCCGCCCGTTTCCCAACTGGCCGGCGCCGCCGACGAGCGAACGCACGTGCTCGAGGGCGAGCTGCGCGTGGCGACCGATAGGTGGCGCCACGCGGTCCAGGACCTCGAGAGCACAAACGAGGAGCTGCGCTCCGCGAACGAGGAGCTGCAGACGATGAACGAGGAGCTCCAGTCCTCGAACGAGGAGCTGCAGCTCTCGCAGGAGGAGCTCCAGTCGGTGAACGAGGAGCTCAACACCGTCAACTCCGAGCTCGCCGCGAAGGTCGAGGAGGTGAACGGGCTCTACGCGGACCTCCAGAACCTCTTCCAGAGCACCCGCATCGCGACGGTCGTGCTCGATCGCGAGCTGTGCCTCACGCGCTTCACCCCCGCGGCCACCCGCCTGTACCCCCTCGCGGAAGCCGACGTCGGCCGTCCGCTCGCGAATCTCGCCGACCCCTTCGCGGACTCGACCGTGCTCGCCGACGCGCGCGCGGTCCTGGAAGACCTGGGTCCCCGCGAGCGGATCCTCGAGCTCGCGGGCGGTGGCCGCTGGCACCTGCTGCGCGTGCTCCCCTACCTCTCCCTGTCGCGCGCCGTGGACGGGGTCGTGCTCACCTTCGTCGACGTCACCGAGCTCAAGCGCGCGGAGGCGGCGCTCCGCGAGGCGCAGGAGCGCGAGGGCCGGCGCGCGGCAGAGCTCGAGGCGATCATGCGCTCCGTCCCGGCTGCCGTCTTGATCGCGCACGACCCGGCCGCCGCCCGGGTCGTCGGGAACGATGCCGCCTACCGGCTCTTCCGGATGCCCCCGGGGCGGAACCTCTCGCTCGCGGGCGCCGACCCGGGCCGCGCCGCGAACTTCCGCGTCCTGAGGGACGGGCGCGAGCTCGCCGCGCACGAGCTGGACCTCCAGAGGGCGGCCGCGACCGGAAACGAGCTGCGGGACGTCCAGGAGGAGGTCCACTTCGACGACGGCACGCACGTCCATCTGCTCGGGCACGCGCTGCCGTTGCTCGACCGCGATCGCCGGCCCTCCGGCGCGGTGGCGGCCTACATGGACGTGACGCGCCTGAAGGACGTCGAGGACTCGCTGCGCGCGAGCGAGGCGCGGTTCCGGGGCGGGCTCGAGGCCTTGCTCGACGCCTTCGCCGTCTTCCGGCCGGTGAGGGGGAGCGACGGGAAGCCGGTGGACTTCGAGCCCTACTACCTGAATGCCCCCGCGCGGACGATCTTGCGGGCCGACGAGACCAAGCGGCGCCTCCGGGAGTTCGTCCCGGACGGCTCGCCGCTGCTCACGGTCCTCGGTGAGGCGCTCGAGCGGGGGACTGTGGTCGAGCGCATGGACGCGCCGGCCGCGGTCGGGAACGACGAGGACCGGGTCTATGATCTCAGGGCCTCGCCGCTCGGGCACGGTGAGGTCGTGGTCGCCTGGCGCGATGTCACCGAGCGAACGCGCGCGACCGAGGCGTTGCGTCACGCCGACCGGCGCAAGGACGAGTTCATCGCCGCGCTCGGTCACGAGCTGCGAAACCCGCTCGCCGCCCTCCAGACCGCGCTCCACCTCGAGCAGCAGAACGGCGCCTCCGGCGCGCGCCCCGCCTCGAGCCACATCGACCTCATGCGCCGGCAGGTCCGGACCCTGGGGCGGCTCGTGGACGATCTGCTCGATGTGACCCGCATGACCCGGGGGAAGGTCCACCTCCAGCTACGCTCGGTCGACCTGGTCGAGCTCGCGCGCGCCGAGTTCGCGCTCCACGAGAGATCCGTCGGCGACCGGCTCCGGCTCACGCTCGCGACCCCGCCCGCGCCGCTGTGGGTCCAGGGAGATCCGGACCGCATCACGCAGATGGCCGGGAACCTGATCGCGAACGCCTGCAAGTTCACCGAGCCCGGAGGTCGGGTGGAGGTCGCGATCGCCGCCGGCCAGGACGGCCGCGGCGAGCTGGTCGTTCGCGACGACGGGATCGGGATGACCCGGGAGACCCTGACCCACCTGTTCGAGCCTTTCTGGCAGGCCGACGCGACCATCGACAGGGCGCGGGGTGGGCTCGGGCTGGGGCTGTCGCTGGTGAAGGGCATGGCCGAGCTCATGGGCGCCGACGTGCTCGTCCGCAGCGACGGACCTGGAATGGGCTCGGAGTTTCGTGTCCGCTTCCTTCCGGGCGAGCCGCCTCCGGATGTCCCGGAGGCGTACGACGACCCCGCATCCGGCCCTGGCCAGCGGCTCCGGATCCTCGTCGTCGAGGACAACCAGGACGTCCGCGAGACGCTGTTGGAGTTCCTGGACTACCGGGGTCACGAGGTCAGGTTCGCGGACAACGGGGAGACGGGGGTGGCCATCGTGAAGGACTGGGCGCCGGAGCTCGTGTTCTGCGACATCGGGCTTCCCAAGCTCGACGGCTACGCGTTCGCCAGCATCGCGCGGGGTACGCCCTCGCTCGCCGGTACCGTCCTGGTCGCGATGACAGGCTACGGAAGCGAGGGCGACATCAAGCTCTCACGCGCGTCCGGGTTCGACCATCACTTCACGAAGCCGCTGGACCTCGATGTCCTCGAGCGTTTCCTGGACAAGGTCGCTGCTCAGAGACCCGTGCCGCAGGGCGCGCAGGGGGGCCGACGGCGCGAGGGCCCTGCGTGAGGTTGGGGGCCGAGCTGCGATGGAGCCTGGGCTCACGCGGACGGCGCGCGTCGCGATGCACGGTCCGGCTTCCGTGCGGCGAGACGCTCGAACCGTCAGCTCACGCTGGCGACCGGCTGGGCGGCGAGCGCGACGCCGTCGCACGGCAGCTCGACCGTGAACGTCGAGCCGACGCCCGGTTTGCTCTCGAGGTGGACGGCGCCCCCGTGCGCCCGGACGATCTGGTCAGCGATGAAGAGCCCGAGCCCGAGCCCAGGTATTGCCCCCGCGACGACCGCCCGCTCGAACTGTCCGAAGATGCGGGCCTGATCCTCCACGGCGATCCCTATCCCTTCGTCCGCGACGGTGAGTCGGCCGCAGCGCAGTCAGCTGCTGGGCACCAATCGGACACGGTTGACCATAAGTGAGACCTGAAGCACGAAGCCCCCGCCGGCAAGTGCTGGCGAGGGCTCCGGAAGGACTGGTTGCGGGGGCAGGATTTGAACCTGCGACCTTCGGGTTATGAGTCCTTACCCACAGTGCGGGCAGACGGGCGTCGTCGTTGCGGATTCTTGATGGTTCAGGGGCTTGCGCAGTTCGCCGACTCGACGGGAGTCGACCTGAGAGTACGTGATCGGACGCTGGACCGGTCACGATTCGGGCACGGTTTGGTCGGGTCGAGAACCCGAAGGTCGGGACTCCGCCCGGGGTCCTCACGCAGACCGGTGCCGTCCCGGCGCGGGGCTGGTCGCCCGGCGCACACGCGCCACGACAGCGCCCCCCTTCCCCTTCACCGTTGCCCGCTTCCGGAGCGCGTGCCAGAGGTCGTAGTCCGCCTGGAGGCCCATCCAGAACTCCGGCGTCGTGTCGAGCGCCTACGCGAGGAGGATGGCCGTCTCCGCGGTGACGCCCCGCTTGCCGTTGACGATGGTGTTCACCCGCTGGATCGGGACGCCCATCCGCGACGCGAGCTCCACCTGCGTGACGCCGCGAGGCTTCAGGAACTCCTCGAGCAGCATCTCGCCGGGGGCGGTCGGGGGTCGGTTCTTCGGCAGCATGGCGGTCCTCACCTCAGTGGTAATCGACGATCTGGACGTCGCGCGCATCGCTCCGCTGGAAACGGAAGACGATCCGGTACTGCTCGTTGATCCGGATGCTGAAGTACCCCGCGTAATCGCCCTTCAGGGCCTCCAGCCGGTTCCCCGGCGGGTCGGCCAGGTCCCGCGGCTCCCTCGCCCGGTTGAGCCGGTCGAGCTTTCGCCGCGCCGCGGGCCACAGCTCCGGCGGCAAGCAGCGGCGCGCTGCCTTGCTCCGGTTGCCGTGGAAGATGTCCTCGCTGGCCTCGTCGGCGAAGTCGAGGATCATGTGACGTTATACCGCTTGCACGGGTTCCGTGCAATGCGCAACTCGGCCACCCCCGCCATGACCTTGCCGGTCATCGCTTGCGCCCCGTCACGAGCCGCTCGAGGAGTTCGGTCGCGACCTGGCGCTCGCGCGCGGAGCCGCCGCGGATCGCATCCACGAGCGCCGTTGCCTCGTACATCGGGGGGTCCGCGAGGATTGCCCTGATGACAGCTAACGAGGGGTAGAGCGGCGAGAACGACTCGCCGCGAACCGCTCCTTCGGGATCGGGCCAGACGGGCGGCAGCCCCTCCCCTTCCACGATTCGCTTCCGGAGCACGGGGGCGGCGTACGCGGTCGGATGGCCACGCGTGACAGGGCCGCGAGCGACGGGAAACGCGTACTTCAATCCATGGACGAGAAACTCGAGGAGGTTCTGCGGTTGGATACGGAACCCCTTCGGCTGCTGGGCCACCGCGAGCTTCGCCAGGACCGCAATCGCGGCATGGACCTCCGACGCGCTCATCCCGAGTTCCGCAGCGATTCGCGGGT
>Ga0335076_10000033_pt1 | contig 119236 bp, 104 predicted proteins | sample Lox_Sample_25_FD_206717 | JGI IMG/M metagenome (GOLD analysis project Ga0335076, IMG submission 206717) | Soil microbial communities from Loxahatchee National Wildlife Refuge, Florida, United States - Lox_Sample_2.5 | ecosystem: Environmental > Terrestrial > Soil > Wetlands | place: USA... | reverse complement strand
CGGAATGTAGATGTCGATGGTCAGTCCGCCGCGCATGGGGAGTGAGTTGGTGGTCTCGAACATCACGTCGGCGCCTTTGACTTCCGACGTGGCTTCCCCTTCCGTCGAGCCGTAGACGCCGGTGAAGGCCTGGGCGCGAAGCCCGCCTCCGGCGTTTTCCGGCAAGGTGACGAACGCAGAGGCGCGATCGATGGGCACGGGCCAGTCGTTGCCGGTCACGTTCCAGTAGAACTCGTCGTGATCTTCAAAGTAACGCACGCCATTGCGGACGGTGTAATCGATGTTCACCACACGCGTCGCATCTTCGGCGTCGGGAATGTAAATCTTCAGGTCACGATAGCCGCCAGACTTGCTGGACTCGTATTTCAGCTTCCTGTTTTCTTCGTCGGTTACGCTCTTCACGTCGAGATAGAGCGTGTAGTTCGTGCCGTGGGGTCCGGGATACTCGATGGGGATGGTGCGGTGAATGCCGTGCCACTGTCCGACGAAAACCAGCGTGATCTTCTCGCTGACCAGAGCACCACCGTCTTCACTGATCGCGATGGTGTCTTTGAAGTCCGCGATGCGCCAGTTGCGGGTCTGGGCGGAGGATGCGCATGGCAGCACAGAGAGAATCGTGATTAGGACAAGAAAAGCACTAACCACGAAGGACACGAAGGTACACGAAGGAGGAAATCGTGTCGGCTTCATCGTCAGAATTTCACGGCCACCGGTTCGCGGTCGGCAGCCTCGGTTTCGAAGAACTGCTTCTGCTGGAAACCGAACATGCCCGCCAGAATGTTGGTGGGAAACGACTGGATCTTGGTATTCAGATCGCGTACGACCGCGTTGTAGTAGCGGCGTGAATTCTGAATCGCATCTTCTGTCTGACTCAGCGAGTTCTGGAGTTGGGTGAATTCCTGCGAGGCCTGCAGCTGCGGATAGTTCTCGGCAACCGCGAACAGGCTTTTCAGGGCGCCCGTGAGCTGATTTTCCGCCACGGCCTTGTCGGCGGGACCGGTAGCCTGCATGGCCATGGAGCGGTATTTCGCTATATTTTCGAAGGTTCCTTTTTCGTGCGCCGCGTAGCCTTTTACGGTTTCCACCAGGTTGGGGATCAGATCGTGGCGGCGTTTGAGCTGAACGTCAATGTCGGACCAGGCGGAGTCGGCGCGCACGCGCAGCTGCACCAGGCTGTTGTACATCGCGACGAGGAAGAATCCGAGCAGGACGACAACGGCAAGAAGGCCAATGAGCATGATGGCTGCTCCTCGATGCGGTTTCAAGGCGACGGTAACACACCGAAATGCGGGGCGCAATGGCAGGGAATGGTGCGTGTCGAATGGGCGGTATTCTCTTCCTTCAACCGCTTTCTTCGTTTCTCCCCGGCGAATGCGGGCGCGCAAGAACTTTCGCACTTCCTATTCGCCGAAAAGGGCGCGCAGCGCTGTTTTTCTTGACAAACCGCAGTTGTCTAAACCAGAATTCGTTCACAATCCGAGAGTCATTCGTTCCCGTCTTCGGGCTCTCCCGCGCTCACTTCGCGATTTTCCGATAGAGGAAATTCTTATGTCTGCTCGCTGCTTTGCCCATCACACGTTCGTAACCCTCCTGCTCGGCTGTGCCGCGCTGGCGCAGGTCGCTGTCACCACCCAGCACAACGACAACTACCGCACCGGACAGAACACCAGCGAGCCTACTCTCACGCTGGCCAACGTCAACAAGACGCAGTTCGGCAAGCTCTTCACGCAGACGGTGGACGGATATGTGTACGCCCAGCCGCTGTATGTGCCGAACGTGAGCGTCGCCGGCAAGAGTACGCACAATGTCGTGTATGTGGCGACCGAGCATGACAGCGTCTACGCATTTGACGCGGACAACAAGACCGGTGCGAATGCGAGCCCGCTATGGCAAAAAAGCTTCATCAACCCCGCCGGCGGGATTAACGTCGTGAGCAGCGGGGACGTGAGCTGCAGTGACCTGGTGCCCGAGATCGGCGTCACGGGCACACCGGCGATCGACCTTGCGACCGGCACGATGTACCTGATCGCAAAGACAAAGGAGAACGGCAACTTCGTGCAGCGGTTGCACGCGCTCGACATCACCAGCGGGGCGGAAAAATTCGGAGGCCCAATTGTCATACAGGCGCAATTCAACGGCACGGCCGACGGCGGAAAAAAAGTGGCGTTTGATCCTCTCCGCGAGGCCCAGCGCGCCGGCTTGCTGGTGCAGAACGGAGTGGTGTACATCGGGTGGGCCTCGCACTGTGACATCGGTCCGTATCACGGCTGGGTCATGGCATATGACGCTTACACGCTGCAGCAGAAAAGCGTGTGGAACGCGACGCCCAACGGTGGACTGGGCGGATTCTGGCAGTCAGGGGCGGGAATCGCGGTCGATTCGCGCGACTTGCTTTACGTCGCCAGCGGAAACGGGACCTTCGACAAAGATCAGAAGGGCAAGGATTTTGGTGACAGCATTGTGAAACTCGGCTTCAACACGATGGGCAAACTTATCGTGAAAGATTACTTCACGCCGCATGATCAGGCATTTCTGGAATCAACGGACCTGGACTTGGGATCCGGCGGCGTGCTGTTGATCCCCGACCGTCCCGGAAAAGTGCACCCTTATCTGCTGGTGCAGGTCGGGAAAGAGGGAACGGTTTATCTCACGAGCCGGAACAAGATGGGGAAATACAATCCGAACGACGACAGCCAGATCATCCAGAATCTGCCCGGCGCCGTGGGCGGGAGTTGGGGAATGCCCGCCTTCTGGAACAATAACGTCTATTTCGGCGGCGTCAGCGACAACCTGAAGATGTTCAGCTTCGACCCGAATGCCGGATTGCTCTCGACCACGCCGGCTTCCAACACCGGCACGTTCTTCAACTACCCGGGAACGACGCCTTCGATTTCGTCGAATGGCACGAGCAACGGAATTGTGTGGGCGCTTCAGACCGACCACAATCCGGCCGTGCTCCACGCCTACAACGCGACCAACTTGAGCAGTGAGCTGTACAACACGACGCAGAATGCCAGCCGAGATAACCCGGGGAACTCGGTGAAGTTTACGGTTCCGACCATCGCCAATGGCAAGGTGTACGTAGGGGCGCAGAAACAGATCAGCGTCTTCGGACTGCTCTGAGTCCGTCTTTGCGGCAGAAGAAGGCGAGAATTTTGACCGCAAAGGGGTCGCGGAGTTCGCTAAGATTATTGGCGTGGGGCGTAATAGCCACGGCGCGCCCGGACCTGCAGGTCTTTTTTCAGGCTGGTGATTTCGATGGAACGATAGCGGCCATCGGCATCGAAGTCCGAGGGCTTGTAGGAAACCGCATACTGGCTGCGCAGTTCGTCTTCGATGGCGGCGAAGGAGCGCGAAATGTCCTTCATCTTGAAGGGGAAGAAGGCGCGTCCACCGGTGGCCGAGGCCAGGTCTTCGAGCGTTTTGTCGCCCCGCAAGATCAATCCGCTGTCATCGGTCGAGATCGCGTAGATCAGAACTTCCGAGCGCTGCGCCATTTCGATGGCTTGGGCTCGCGTCACTTCGCTCTGATTGTCTTCCCCGTCGCTCAGAATAATGATCGCTTTGCGCACCGGGTGATCGGAATGCTCGCGCGCGAGTTTCTCGCTGCACGCTTTGTAGATGGCGTCGTAAATGGCGGTACCGCCACCGTTGTTGAGTTCACGCACGCCCGCTGAGAGCAAGTGGACGTTATCGGTAAAGTCCTGTGTCAGATAGCTTGCCTTGTTGAAGCCGACGACAAATGCCCGGTCATAGCCGGGCCGCAGAATATGCTGCAGGAATCCTGTAGCAGCCAGTTTTTCAAAATCGAAGCGGCCATGCACTGAAGCGCTCACATCCACCAGCAGGCCCATCTGCAACGGCAAGTCCGTTTCGCGGCGGAAGTTCACGATCGACTGCACCGGCTTGTGATCGTCGAGAATGGAAAAGTCGTTTTGATTCAGGTTGCGGACGAACTTGCCATGGCGGTCCGTGGCGATGAAGAGTACGTTCACTTCATCGACGCGCTTCTTGATGGTGAGAATCGGTTCGTCGGCTCCGTTTGCCCCGTCCGGTGTGGCTGACGCGACGGATACGGCATATGCTGACGTGGCTGGTACCGGCGGTGCGGCATAACGACTACTCTGGCCCCAAGCGGGAACGAGCAGACCGATAACGGCGAGGATTGCGAGACCGGATTGTCTGTACTTCGTCATTCTTTCGCTCTTCCTCGCTTCGACGCCGTTCAAAGGAACCTCTACAACTTTCGATGCACGCCAGGGGCCGAAGACTGGGTTTCTGTCCTGGCCTCCGACTGTAGGCTGATTGGGCCGCTAAGTCCAAGTTACAAAAGGAGTACGCATCCAGTGTCCGTATTAACCGGCGCGGGGTCAACAAGTTGTGAGCCGCAATTTTGCGGGATCGAAGTCCGCGAATCAAGCAAAGCGGTCGGAGACTGGAAATCAGCGTGCACCGCAGGCCACATCAGGTACTCTGATAGAGAATCCCAGGATATTTTTTTCCTGATTACGGAGGTTTTATGCAAAAACTTCTGTCGGTGATTTTTTGCGTTCTGGTAATGGTTTTCCCGGTTGCAGCGGACAGCGAGAAGGAAAGTGACCGGGTGCAGGAGTCGGGTCAGGTCATGAAGGAGATTCTCGACATCCCTGACGATATTCCGAAGGACCTCCTCGATCGTGCGGAGTGCGTGATTGTACTGCCGTCAGTAAAGAAATTCGCCATCGGAGTCGGCGGGAGCTATGGCCGCGGCGTGATGACCTGCCGCACCGGTCTGCATTTTACAGGGCCGTGGAGCGCGCCCGCGCTCTATGCCCTGGAAGGCGGGAACATCGGATTCCAACTGGGCGGACAGGCGACCGACTTCGTACTGCTCGTGATGAATCCACGCGGCGCGAACAGCCTGATGGGCAGCAAAGTAAAACTCGGCGCCGACGCAGCCGCGGCCGCAGGTCCGAAGGGACGCTCGGCGACCGGAGCTACGGACGTCGTGATGCGGGCTGAGATCTTGTCGTACTCGCGTTCACGGGGCCTGTTCGCTGGGGTTTCCCTGGAAGGGTCCACATTGCGGCCGGACAACCGCGCCAACGAAAAATTGTACGGCCGAAAGTTGAGCGCGAGAGAGATTGTAAGACAGGGAAGGGCTGGTGCTCCTCCATCGGCCAGCGAGCTAATTTCTCTGCTGAACTCGCATTCGCCGAAGAACCGGTCGGATCCAAAATCGTTGAGGTAGGAATTCATCAACCACTTGGGCTGACGATGCGCCAGTGGTACCCTTGAACGGTTTGACGTATTCAAGGGGCCTCCATGCTTTTCGAGCAGTTTTACCTTAACTGCCTGGCTCACGCCTCCTACATGATCGGGTCCGGAGGCGAGGCGGCCGTGATTGATCCGCAGCGCGATGTCGACCTGTATCTGGAGGCTGCCGACGAGCAGGGTCTCAAGATCCGCCACATTTTTGAAACGCATCTGCACGCGGATTTTGTTTCCGGACACAGGGAACTGGCGGCCCGCACCGGCGCGAAGATTTACATCGGCGCCGAGGCGCATGCCGAGTTTCCGCACGTGCCGCTCCGGGATGGATCTGAGATCAAAGTGGGGGCGGTGAGGATTCGCGTCCTCGAAACTCCCGGCCACACAACCGAGAGCATCTGCCTGATCGTCACAGACGAGGAAAAATCTGCTGAGCCATGGGCGGTGATGACCGGCGACACCCTCTTCATCGGTGACGTTGGGCGTCCGGACCTTTCCCCGTCACACACTCCACAGGAACTGGCGGGGTTGCTCTACGACAGCCTGCACCAGAAGCTGCTGCGGCTGGCCGATTCCGTCCTGGTGTATCCGGCTCACGGAGCAGGGTCGTTGTGCGGACGCAGCATGCGGGCGGAGCGATGGTCGACTATCGGAACCGAACGTCTAACGAACTACGCGCTGCAGATCCCGAGCCGGGATGAGTTCGTCCGGCAACTGACAACAAATCTACCGGCGCGTCCAGGCTATTTCACGCAAGATGCGGAGATCAATCGCTCCGGCGCCGCTCCGCTTACGGATCGGCCTCCGCTTCCGGCCTTCGCGCCCGCCGACGTGCAAAGACTCCTGAGCGAGAAGGCGAATGTGCTGGACGTTCGCCCGCCCGACCAGTTTGCCGCCGCCCACATCCCAGGATCGATCAACATCGCGCTAGCGGGGCAGTTCGCTTCGTGGGCCGGAACGATACTCGGGCTCCGGTCAAAGCCGGTGCTGGTAGCGGAAACCGATGCCCAGGTGGAAGAAGCGAAGCTACGGCTGTCCCGCGTAGGGATCGAGGATCTGCACGGGTACCTGTCCGGCGGAATCGCAGCCTGGAAAGAGGCCGGGCTTCCGATCATCAAGACTCAGCAGATGTCGGCGCAGGAGCTCCACGAGAAGCTGCGCGACGGTAGCGTGCGCGTGCTCGATGTGCGCCGCCTCGGCGAATGGCAAGCTGGGCATATCCCTGAGGCGCAAGGCCATGCACTCGACAGTTTCCCGCAGGGATTGCCGGCGATCGATGGCCAGTTGCCGCTGGCCGTGCACTGCAAGAGCGGGTACCGCAGCATGATCGCCTGCAGTTTGCTCGAGCGCGCCGGACATCGCAAGGTGATCAACGTCGCCGGTGGGTTCGACGCGTGGCAGGCCGCTGGTCTGCCCGAAGTTTCTGAAATGGCCAAAGTGTAGCGGCCGTTGGAATCTGAGCGCGCGAGAAATGGTCGATTTTATCCGCCACCAATTCCCGACAATCGTCATTGTCCTCACTATTTGCATGGCTGCTTCCCTTCAGGTCACACCAGCTCAGGTCGACGCCCTGGTTTCAAAATTGTGCCGCCCGCGCGAACCGGGCTGTGCCGTGCTCGTGGTCAAAGACGGCAGCCCGGTTTGCCGCAGGGCCTATGGCGTCACGGACCTGCGCTCGCCGCGTGCGCTCGGGCCCGGGACAAATTTCCGCTTGGCATCGCTGACCAAACAGTTCACCGCGACCGCCATCATGTTGCTGGTGCGAGACGGAAAGCTGCGCTACGACGACCATCTCACGGATGTGCTTCCTGACTTCCCCGCTTATGGCAAGGCCATCACGATCCGACACCTTTTGAACCACACTTCGGGTCTCCTCGACTACGAAGACATCATGGAGAAGCAGTATGCGGGAGTTGCAGAAGACAAGATCCCGCAGATTAAGGACGCTGGTGTTGTCGCACTGCTGAAAGAGCGGACCGCGACCAAGTTCACTCCGGGCACGCGCTGGGACTACAGCAACTCCGGCTATGCGGTGCTGGCCGTGGTGGTCGAGAAGAAATCCGGGATGGGCTTCGCGGATTTCCTGCGCGAACGGATCTTCTCACCGCTCGGAATGAGCAACACAGTTGCGTACGAGAAGGACAAGAACGAAGTCAAGAACCGCGCTTATGGTCACACGCCGACGGCAACAGGCTGGCAAGAGACTGATCAGAGTTCGACCTCGGCAGTACTGGGCGACGGCGGAGTGTACAGTTCGCTCGACGACCTGGAGAGGTGGGATCGCGCCTTGAGCGCGCATACGCTGCTTTCTGAGAAGGACATGGCACCGGCTCTGACCGCAGCCATGGGATCCGGCGGCGGGCCTCTGTTGAAGCCTGACGGCAGCCTGGCGCGTGTCTACGGATTTGGATGGTTTCTCGATCCACTGCACGACCATCGCCGCTATTCCCACTATGGCGAAACGGTGGGGTTTCGCACCGCGATTGAGCGCTTTCCCGACGACCATCTTACTGTCATTGTGCTGGCGAACCGGGCCGACCTGGATGCACCGGCTTTGGCAGAGAGCATTGCAAGGTTGTATCTGGAAACGAAATAGGCTGGATCCGGATCCAAGGCTGCTCGAAGCTCGCTGCGCGGAGCCCAAAAGCGGAAAGAGCGCGTTCCGCTCCGGCCGGTTTGCCAGGAACGAAACGCGCTCTCGTCTTTCTCTAGAAGTTCGAACTAGCTATGTGCACCCGCACCGGCTGCCATGGCCAAGGCCGGAGTTACAGACTGCATGGCTTTGGCAAAGTACAGACGATAGGAGCGATAAATCCCGAACATCACCGGAAGCATCGCGAATGCCGCCAACCACCCGACGTAATGGCCGACGGAGCTGACCATGGATGTCACGCCCGCACTGACCACGTAGTAAGGGAATGACATCTGCGCGACGTTGCTCCAGACTCGCCGAATGGCACCGCCGTCAGTCAATGCGACAATCACCGATACTGGCAGCGTCTGGCCCAGGAAGAAAGCTGCGGTGGTAGCGGCCAGCAACAATTGCGCTGAACCCCAGCCCAACCTCCCCAGCATCTGCTGATGGAAGATCATCCCGGCGGCACCGCTGGAAAACGCCATCATGCTCACGTTGAAGAGCAGGCGGACAGGTTTGAGCTTGCTGCCGTCTTTGGGCAGCGTTTGAATGATGCTGGACGCGCAGGCGATGAGAATCGATTCCGTCGCGCTGAGCATGATCACCGACAGCATCAGAAACGGCAGGTTCATCGACATGCTACCGTTGATACCGGGAATCGTGACCTTCATCCGCGAAGTCACCATCGCGATCACCAGCAGCGTCAGTGCCAGGTACGGATGCCAGCCTCGGCCATGGAAGACTGCGTCGGCAATCGTTGCCGCAGCAGCCAGGACCATAAATCCGATGAATGCTTTTGTCAGCCGTGTGTATTGCATCTAAGGTCTCCTCCTCTCGTCAGGGTTCACACGGTTGATCACTGTCCGGAATCGCCATCGTCGCCGTCAATATCAATAGAGAGAGCGTCGACTGCGTCAGCATTCGATCCCCATACAACACTGGTGGCGGAATCGGCGCCGGTACTCGTACCCCAGACGACGCTGAAGCCGCTCATAATGGAGCTGCCCCAAACCACCGAGGTGCCCCAGACCACGGAACTGCCGCTGACGTTGGTCCCCCAAACAACCGAACTGCCCCACACTACCGAGCTGCCCCAAACCACCGAGGTACCCCAAACAACGGAGCTGCCGTTGACGATCGACACGGTACCGGTTGTGGCGTCATAGACTGCGCTGGGTGAAACGGCAGAACCCGCAGCCGCGGGAGCCAGGTCGGTGTTGCTGAGGGCAGCCGCTACGTCCATGTAGCCGGCACCCACGGTGAAGAGATCGTAGTACTCGGTGAAAGTCTGCCCGGTTGTTGCATCGGTCGCAACCGTAACCGTTGGAAACGTCTTGTATGCCGTCTTCATCAGACGAGCCTTTACCTGGTCAGGCGTGAGCGCGGGATTCTGTTGCAACAGAAGCGCGACCGCGCCAGCCGCCGCGGGAGTGGCCATGCTAGTCCCACTCAATACGAAATAGGGGCCTGAGCTGGCATTCCACTTGCCACCATTCGCGTTGCGATTGTTGGCGGGATATTCCCCCTGGAGTGTGCTTCCCTTGTCGACCAGAGAAACGATGGAGTTTCCCGGTGCGACGATATCCGGCTTGACGACGTGGTCGAATGTCGTTGGGCCCTTGGAGCTGTAGCTCGCAATCTGATCGTCGGAGCGATCCCCTGTGTTCATCGTCTTCATCGCGCCAACCGTCAGGACCATCGGGTCATTGCCCGGCGCGGTGACCGTGCCGTAGCCATTGCTGCCGTTTACGCTCAGGCGACCGAAATTTCCCGCCGCTACCACCACCACGATCCCAGCGCGCCAAGCTTGTTCGACTGCCTGGCAAAGAGGATCATTGGCGTAGCCTGTGGCGATTCCGCGTCCAAGCGACAGGTTGATTACGCGGATGTTGTAGGTGCTCTTCAACTGGATCGCGCGCTGGATTGCAGCGATCACCGTGCTGTCCGACCCACCGCCGTTCTGGTCGAGAACCCGCAGGTCGATCAGTTTCACGTTTGGCGCCATTCCGGCAAACCTCCCACCGGATGTGCTGCCGTTTCCGCCTAAGATGCCGGCCACGTGCGTGCCATGGCCATAGAGATCCCACTTGGCTCCATTAGAGTTCGTGTTTGAGGTGCCGGTGAAGTCCTGGTGGTAGACAACGCGCGAGTTCACCCCGGCAGAATCTTCCAGGTCCGCGTGATTATCGTTGACACCGCTATCGATGATCGCGACGCCAATTCCTGTGCCGTCATATCCGGCATTCCAGGCCGCGTTCACCCCTACGGCAGCGTCGGTCAGATCATCCATGGCTTTCAGCTTGTGATCCGGCGAAATGTAAGCGACATTGGGGTCGGCAGCCAGTGCCCGCAGGGCGGCCGGCGACATGGTGAAGGCCCCGCCCCTTACCAGGGCAAGCTTCGAATGAAACTTCGCCCCCATGGCCTGGACCTTGGAAAACTGACTCGTGCTCGGCGCGTTCTTGTACTGCACGATGACGCGCTGGTTCCCGCCGCCGTTCGCCTGCAGCATCTTGGCCAGATCGGGCGAGAACTTGCGAGTAACGGTCGAGTCGCTGCCATCCCCCTGAACCTGAATCGCCTGTCGAGCTTGAGCGAAGGCCAAGTTGGCAGTCAGAACGAGAATTAGGAGCGCTACTGGCTTTCCACCCCAGACAGCGCTATGGCGTTCATTGCGTTGCTTTGACGCCTTTTTCTTGTGGCTGCGCATTTCGATCGTCCTTTGTGGCGCAAACGTACTGGTTGACATCACGGCTAATGTTGCACGGCTGGGGCCATCAGGGCCACGGTAAGTTGCTGATTACACAAGGCGATACTGGCCAGTTGGGGGCCCGCAATCTGGCCAGATTGTCCCCTCACCCCGGCGCTGAGACAGTTTGTCCCGCGCACACCAAGAGGCGTGGTTACTTTAGTAACCAATTGGACATGAGGGGTCAGCCCGATACGGGTTGCGCGTTTGCCGATCCAGTACCGGCGCGAACCGCGGCGGCCTTTGTTCCGGTGGGAAGGTGCGGCAGCGAAGCCATGAGACGCTGGGTGTAGGGGTGGTTCGGGCGAGAGAAAATCTGTCCGGCGGTCCCGCACTCAACGATCTGGCCTTCATGAAGAATGGCGATCCGCTGGCAAATTCCGGCGACTGACGGCAGATCATGCGAGATGTACAGAATCGACATGCCGGTCTCGCGATGCAGGCGCGCGAAGAGTTCCAGGATTTCTGATTGCGTGATGACGTCGAGCGCGCTGGTTGCCTCGTCAGCAATCAGCAGGGCAGGACGATGCATCACCGCCATGGCAATCAGGACCCGCTGCGCCTGGCCGACGCTAAGCTGCGAAGGATACTTCTTCAGGAAGTCTGCGTCAGCAGGCAAGCTGACGCTCGTCATGGCTGACTGGATGGCCTTGTCACAATCCACCGCAGAGCCATCAGCGTGGGCACGCCAGGCTTCCTTCAACTGAGTGCGGATTCGTAAAGCCGGATTCAGCGACGAGAGCGGGCTCTGCAACACCAGGCTGATAGCGCGACCGCGCAGGTTGCGCAGATCGCGCTCTGGCATCTTCAGCAGGTCGGCGCCCTGGAAGGTTATGTTGCCTTCTACTGCTGCGCGCTTTCGTCCGAGCAAGCCAAGGATGGCCAGCGCCAGAGTGCTCTTGCCGGAACCGCTCTGCCCCACCAGGCCTACAACCTCGCCAGGTGCAATGTCGAGCGCGACGCCGTTCAGCACCGGCGCTTTCGCCGGGTAGCGGACCGTCACTCGCGCCGACAACAGGTTGGCGGTGGCGTCGGTCATCGGCTGGCCTGGGAGGCGGAGTGCAATGTGAGGCGATCGGCATTCCAATACGTCTGCGGATGAAGGATCACCGGACTCGCTCCCTCGACTGACGTAGAGACCGCAGAAAGCGCGTTTTTGTTGATCAGGTAGATGAACGGAGCCTGTTCGGCCACGATCTCCTGCACGCGATCAAATGCGGCTTTGCGTTTCTTCGGATCGGTGGCCGAAGCCTGCTCGCGCATCAGGCGGTCCATCTCGGCTTCCCATGCGGTTTCAGGAGATTTCTGTTGCGGGTTCCACGCGTGGTTCTCGGCGGAACTCAGCCAGATGTTCATCTGCCCGTTGGGATCGAGGTCCACGTTCTGGAATCCGAGGATGGCAGCCTCGTAGTTGAATTTCTGGGCAATCCGCTCGATGAGAGAGGGAAAGTCGAGGGTGACGACGTTCACCTTGACGCCGATCTTCGACAGGTCCTCCTGAATCAGGACGGCCATGCGCTCGCGGTACTTGTTCCCGGCATTGGTGACGATGGAGAATTCCACGGCATTGCCAGCCTTGTCGCGGAGTGTGCCGTCTTGCAGTCGGAATCCGTCGGCCAGCAGGCGCTGGAGAGCGGAGTCGGGCTTATAGGGTTCCGCATGGAGGTGACTGTTGAACCAGAATTTGTTAGCAGGTGAAACCGGACCGACCGCAGGTTGGGCATGGCCATTGAAGACAACGCGGCTGAGATCGTCGCGGTTGATGGCCGCTGAGATCGCGTTGCGGAAACTCGTGGAGCGGAACCAGTCGCGCTTGTAAGCGGGAATGGGCGCCGTCGCAACCTGATTGAACCACATGAATTCCGAGTCGAGTGAGGGGCCGGCGTCGTGGACTACGGCCGGCGAACTGGAAGCGAGACGGTCGTAGTACTCTGTATCGATCGAATTGATCAGGTCGAGTTCGCCACGGCGGAAGCGCAGCACTTCGACGTCGCGATTGGGCTGAATGTCCAGGCGAATGGAATCGAGAAATGGCAGCGCGCGTCCCTGGGAATCTTTCTTCCAGTAATTCGGGTTGCGCTTCAGGAGAATATTTGCGCCGGGCTTGTATTCCGCGACCATGAAGGGGCCCAGCACGGCACCGTCTTTGTTGGCTGAGTGCGAAGAGACAATCGCCACCTGATCGAACAGGCGGTCGAGGCCAACCACAGGAGCGGAGAAGATGACCGCGATCTGATCCGGCGCGAGGATCTTCGTCTCTACCTTGCTGTTGCCGGAACGAAAGGCGTCGCCGGTGGAGGAGTGAAGTTCAGGATCCATGAGGCGCTTCACCGTGTAAGCCACATCGTCCGCAGAAAACGGAGCGCCGTCAGAGAAGCGCAGGCCACGGCGCAACTTGAAGGTGATCTGGCGCGCATCCTTCGACAGTTTCCACGACTCCGCCAGTTCTGGCTCCAGGCCCTGAGTCTGGCGGTTCACGCGCACGAGCACGCCACCGGTCAGGTAGCGGATCGTGAGCGAGGCGTCGTCATCCACTTTGAGCGGGTCGAAGGTCTTGGGCTCGGCACGAAGGCAGAAACGCAACTCAGATCCCTGGCCGGCTGCGCTACCGATCAGCAGTACAAGGCAAAGAAGATGTCGCAAGAAAATTCGGCGGCTCATGCGGCCACCTCCTCAGTCTCGTCCGTCAAGAGCGTTTGAAACGATGTCATGACCACAATCAGCAACAGCAGTGGAACGAGCCGCCAGGGCTCGTCGCGGAACGACATCATGCCCTCTAACTCCCGCAGAAGGCTGCCCCACGAAGGCAAGGGTTCGGCTACTCCGAGGCCAAGAATGCCAAGGTTGGCCTCGCTCAAGATGAACACCGGAATCGAAATCCAGAACTGCGCATAGAGCACCGGCTTCAGGTTTGGTAGCACATGAACGAGAAACAAGCGGAATCCACGTACTCCGGTGGCGCGCGCCTGGAGCACAAAATCTGAACTACGGAGGGTCTGCGCGCTGGCGGCGAGCACGCGCGCCGAAGCTGCCCAGCCCAGCAGGCCCAGGATCAGGAATGTGATCAGGACCGAGACCAGGGGCGATACATTGAGCGGGAGCAGAGCGCGAACCGTGATCAACAGAAACAGCCAAGGCAGGGAGAGGAACAGATCCGTGAAGCCGGTTGCGAGACGTAGCCAGATTCCACCGAGATACCCGGCAAGTCCGCCGACGAGCGCGGCCAGGAGCGTAGAAATCAGTGCTGCCGCGGGGGCCAGCAAGAGCGAAATCCGAGTTCCGTAGAGCACCCGCGCGAATCGGTCACGGCCAATATCGTCGGTGCCCAGCCAATGTTGCCGCGACGGTGGCGAGCTGGGGGCTTCGCGAAATTGTCTGGCATAGCCGGACGGTGCGAACCATCCCGCGCCGAGAGACACTACGCACACCAGTAGCAAGACCACACACGCCAGCGTGCGGGCTAGGTTCATGCCTCCTGGGACCTCGCCATGTGAATGATTACATCGGCCCCGGAATTGGCCAGCAAGGTAACTAGCGTAACGAGAATCGTGACATTGACCAGCAGCGGCAAGTCACGCGCGAGTGCCGCCTGCCACGCGAGTTGCCCGATGCCGGGCAGACCGCACAGAGCTTCGACTGGAATGCATGCGCCGAGGGCAATGCTCACGGTGATGCCCGCCAGCGCGACCATCTGCAGCCCTATGACCGGCAAAGCGTGCCAGATCAGGATTCGCAGTTCGCCCAAGCCGCGAGCACGTGCCGCAATGATGTGTGGCATCGCATAGGCCTTGGCCAGCAGATTCCGTGAATAGCGATAAGTCTTGGGGAATACGATCAGGGCGATGGCAAGATATCCGGGCGCATTGAACATCACCGACAGCAGCGCCAATACCGCAGCTGGAATACAAAGGAACGCTCCACTCACGGCGGTGCCCAGGATCTCGCAGGCAGACACGCGTGCCAGAGAGACGATGAAGGCGAGCGCCATCGCCAGCAACCATCCGAGCAGAAGGCCGACGCCGGCTATGCGCACCGTCACCATCGAGCGTTCGCGCAGCAGGTTCTGGATCGGTTGATTCAGGGCATGCGATACGCCGAGCTCGCCGTGCAGCGCCCCGCGGAGATAGCTCGCGTAGAAATACAGGACGTTCTGTTCCCCGGCGTGCGACGAGCGCAGGGCACGGACGCTTTCCGCGCTGAGGTTTGGATCGAGCTGATGCTCGTCCGTATCGAAGCCGGGAGCAAGGCGGACCAGGGTGGCCGATATCAAGCCGCCGAGCAGGACGATGCCGGCGATGCTCAGCAAGTGGCGCGTGATTCTCCACAACATAGCGGGTCCTAGTTCACGGACGCACCGCGCGCCCGCGTGTTGGACGAAGGCGAATCGCGTTCGACATCGGCGTGGTGAATCTGCTTCATGGAGTACATGCGGCGGTCCGCCTCGGCAAGCAGTCGCTCGACGTCGAAGCCATCCTCCGGGCAAAACGCCGTGCCCACGCTGAGCGAGATCAGGTTCCTTCCGGAAATCTTGTGTCCGGCAAGAATGGCCAGTTGATTCAGCCGGCTCGCCTTTTCGTCGGCGGCTTCGCGATTCAGGCCCGGCGCGACGATGACAAATTCGTCACCGCCCATGCGAGCAACATAATCGTAGCCGCGGCAGATTTCCTTCAGGTGACCTGCGAACTCACGCAGCAGCTTGTCGCCCTCCAGATGGCCGTAGAGGTCGTTGATCTGTTTGAAATTGTCCATATCGCAGACCATGACGGCCAATGCGGTGCCGGTGCGGCGGCAGCGCGCCAGTTCACGCGCCAGATGGACAAACAGCGAGCGGGCATTGGGCAGGCCAGTGAGGTAGTCCGTGGTCGCCGAACTCTCGGCCTGCTGATATTTCAGAGCATTTTCCACTGAGAGAGAGATCTTGGAACTGATCGCGAGCAGAATGCGCAGATGATCGGCGGTGAAGGCATCGCGCTCGGCCCGATACATGGCCAGCACGCCGACCACCCCATTCAGTCCTTCGAGCGGAACAGCGAGGGCAGAGCGAAGCGTCGTGTATTTCTCCGGATCGGCCACATATCCGGATTCGAGTTGCGGGTTGGCGTTCATGATCGGCTTGCGATTCTCCGCAACCCAGCCACACAGGCCCTCGCCCGATCGGATGTTGAGCGAAGAGAGCAGGCGGAAGTTGTCGCCGCTGACCAGTTCGGGCACCAGGCGGCCGTTCTTGAAGAGAAATACCGCCATCGAGTCATAGGGAATCAGCTTGCGCAGGCGCATCGACAGCACCGACAGCGTCTCGCCCAGGCTCAGCGAGTTGCCCAGATCCTGGCTGAGTTCGAACATCGTCTGCGCTTCCTGGCGCGCCGACGCGATCGAGGAAAGGAAGTCGGAATCGCCACCAGCAACGGAAATGACGGCCGGGTCCTCGAATCCGTCGGTCGGCGCAGTCCCCTTTTCGACGCGCACGTCAGCCGACAAGACGGTGGCCTCCGACGTATGCGATTGCACCATGTGTTCCAGTTCGAGATAACGGCGCTTCAGAATTCGGACCACTCGCGGATCGAACGCCGTGCCCGACATTTCCGCTACTTTTTCCATCGCCGCATCCAGGGACATGGCACTACGGTATTGGCGGTCGGAAGCCAGGGCATCCAGAACGTCCACCGCGGTTAGAATGCGCGCTCCGATGGGGATCTCCTCTCCCTTCAGGCCATCAGGGTAGCCGGTGCCATCCCACTTCTCGTGATGCGAACGGACGATTGGCGCCACCGGATACGGAAATGCGACTCTTTCCAGAATTTCTGCGCCAACAATCGGGTGGATCTTCATCTTCTCGAATTCTTCGGGCGTCAGTTTGCCGGGCTTGTTGATGATGTGCTCAGGAACCGCCAGCTTGCCGATGTCGTGCAGCAGAGCAGCAGCCCGCAACGCTTCGATTTCGTTTTCCGAGAGACCGAGTTCCTGCGCGATCGCTACTCCGAACACCCGGACACGCTGCAGGTGCTTGTGCGCAGTGTGATCCTTGGCTTCGATGGCGAGCGCCAGAGCTTCAATCGTGCGCACGTGCAAGGACGCGACTTCCTCGACGTGCTTCTTCTCAATCTCGACCTGCTTCTTCTCCGCTTCCAGGCGTCCCAGATAAAGACGGTAGGAACGATAGAACCAGAAGATGATGGGGAGGACCAGAAGCGAAGATTGCCATCCCGCGTTCTTGTTGATGAAACCGATCAGGAAAACGACAGCCGCGCCTACCAGGTAATACGGGAACGACCAGAAATAGCACTCCGACCAGACTTTGCGTGGCGACTTTCCCTCGGTCAGCGAGATGATGACGGAAACTGGCAGGGTGTTGGACAGGAAGAACACCAGCGCGGTAACCACCAGGAGGATCGGGGTATTTTCGCCAAGGACGCCAGTCAGGCGGTGGTAGACGAAGTAGGAGAGCCCGATGGCGTTCGCCATCATGCCAAACACATTGAAGATGATTTTGGCGGGAACGATTTTTTGCCGCGTCTGCCAGACGCACTGTACCAGGCTGGCCGAGCACCCAATGATGAGCGTCTCAAGCAGGCTCATCTCCTGCACGCCGAGCAGAATGAACAGGAAATTGACGGACATGGTCCCGTCAATGCCGGGCAGTTGGATCTTCAGACCTGAGGACAGCAGGGCAATGATCAGGAAGCAGGCAAACCGCTCCAGGCCGGTACTCTGCCCTTGCGCGAAGGCGTAGGCCAACACCGACGCCCCGATCGCGGCCGTCGTGCCGATGAACAATATGGCCCGCTTCGACATACGTCGACCCCACCCCACTCACCTGATCCGCAAGTGGCCCACCACCTCCACGACTGACGTTACCTGTGTTACCGTGCGGGATGAGTTCACTTGAGTTGCACAACTCAACCCGCTGAAACTACGCCCTTCTCCAAAGTGACGGTGGCTCTCCCGAGCCAACTCAGGCCCGGTTTTCGGCACTTGTGACAAGTCTTCGCAGTCGCTCCTCCCGATGGTAGTGCAGGGTTCACATGTCACATATTTACCAAGGTAACTTCCCGTCGCGGACGCCGGCATGACTGTCAAGAATCCTTAACACGTTGCAAGCGTTAGAGAAGTGCGTGAAGCCATTTAGGGTCGGCTGTTCGAAGGTTGAATGCCATCTGTTACCTGGAGGAGGTTACTTTGGTGTCGCGCTGCCCCCTCAACAAAGTGGGGATGTTCCCCGGACTGTGGCAGCATCGTTAACGGGTGTGTTCGGTCCAGGTGTATGGCGAACTTGCGCCGTGACTCGATCGACCCGAGCGAGGGTGAAGCCCGGCCTTGATTGCCGTCAGGGTCAACCTCCGTTCATGACTCCACCTATGGGGAAGGACCAGAAATCCTCGGGACGGGACAACAACCAACAGGCGCGCGCCTGGGCGGAATGGGCTGTCCTTCCGTCTGGCATCCTTGACCAGTTGCAAGATGCCGTCCTCACCGCAGACTTGAAGGGCAACATCACCGGCTGCAACAAGGGCGTGAGCCTCTACGGCTTTGCTCCCGACGAACTGGTGGGAAAGAACATCGCGGTGCTGTACCGCCCCGAAGAGCAGGCGTTCCTGACCAATCAGGTGCTCCCCGCGGTGCTGGAGAGAGGACGCTTCGAGGGAGAAATCCGATCGCGGGCCAAGTCGGGCCAGGACGTCTACGTGCATTTGTGCATGACTCTCCTGCGCGATCCTGACTCCGTTCCCGCAGGCATGATTGCGCTCGCCATTGACATCACTGACAAACAGCTCCTGGAGCGCGCTCTGAGTGAAAGCGCCACGAGCGGGAGGGTTGACGACAGCGGCAAACGCAACGTAATCCGGCGTGAGGTTGACGGGACACAGTTCATCATGGCCAGCCCGCTGATGCACAAATTCATGGGCATGGTGGATCGTGTTGCCGGACACACGGAGACGGTGCTCGTGGTCGGCGAAACCGGAACCGGTAAGGAGCTGGTAGCTCGAACGATCCACGAATCGTCGCACCGCGCAAAGAAGCCTCTGGTCGATATCAATTGCGCCGCGCTCCCGGAGCACCTGGTGGAAAGCGAATTGTTCGGTTACGAGAAGGGAGCCTTCAGCGGAGCCGACTCCTCCAAGCCGGGACTGTTTGAACTCGCCGACAAGGGAACCCTCTTCCTCGATGAAATTGGCGAACTGCAGCCGCAGGTGCAAGTGAAACTGCTGCGTGTTCTTGACGGAGCGCCCTACTACCGGCTGGGCGGACATCGCAAGATCATGGTGGACGTTCGCGTCGTCGCCGCTACCAACCAGGACCTTGAGCTGGCGGTGAAGGAAGGGCGATTCCGGAAGGACCTCTACCACCGCTTGCGGCAGTTCCAGTTGCGCGTTCCGGCGCTGCGTGAGCGCCTCGACGATATTGCCGTTCTGGCGCAGCATTTCCTTTCGCTTAAGGCGCCAGACAAGACATTTTCTCCGGAGGCACTGGTGGCGCTGCAGTCGTATGACTGGCCGGGCAACATCCGCGAATTGCGCAACCTTGTGGCGAAACTCGCCATGGCTGGGCCGGGCGCGGAAATCTCCGCCGCCGAGGTTCTGGAAGAACTGTCCGGTGAAAAGCCGGTGGCCGTCCTCGCCGGGGCAGCTCTGCCTCTCGGCAATCTTGAGAACATGGAAGAGCAAATGATCATCAGCGCGCTTGAAAGAACGGGCGGGCATCGCGCTCAGGCGGCTGAGCAGCTTGGGATCTCACGGCGCACATTGAGCCGCAAGCTGCGCGAATATGGTATCGAGATGCCTGCGGGAGAGAAGCGCGGCACTCTGGGGACAATCAGCCACGAACAGCAGAAGTTCTTTCGCGCCAAGGTAAATCTGCCGATCACGTTGCGTAACGCCGGAGGCAAAGAGTGCCAGGCGCAAGCTGTGAACTTGAGCACAGGCGGAATGGGTCTGGACAACGTCGCCGATCCGGGCACGTTTTCCGGTTTGCTGGACATCAGTTTCCTTCTGCCCGATACCGAGATCGTCATCCAGGGCAAGGGACGTCTGGTCTGGGCCGATGCCGGCGGCCGGGCCGGTCTGCGGTTTGTGGTCATCGAGCCTTCGCTCTTCGAGCAGTTGCAGCACTGGACAAACACAAAGATGAAGGACGAAGGCTGGGAATGTCCAGCCTAACGAAGGAACTGGTCGATTACGTATTTTCGGCCATCAGTTGCTGACAGCTCACTTTGAGGAATTTCACGCTTGAGCAAGGATGTTTCGGTCTCGCACGAGGAATCGGGGCTTCAGCCCGGAACGAAGAGAATCGTTCCGCGCTATCCCTTCGAAGTCCGATTCAAGATCCGGATCGATCGTTCCGGAAACGTCCTTGAGACCGAGGGCTGGTCCCGCGACCTGAGCGAGAGTGGGCTGGGAGCTTTCGTTGCTACTCCAATTTTTGTTGGAGAGTCGGCAAATCTTCGGATTCCGCTGCCCAGTGGACACGAGCTCGTCATTCCCTCGAAAGTAGCGAGAAAATCGGGAACGCAATGCGGCTTTCGCTTTACCGCACTGAGTTCCGAACAAAGAAATCAGATCCTTCGCGCTTTCGCAGGGAAGAAGGCGATCCCTTTCAATCCTGCTTCGCTATGAGTGTCACCATGGTAAAGGCCGCCGGCAGAGGATCAGATTGAGATTCACCGATGCGGCAAAACCGACCACTACCAGCTGCCGGACGACGTGACAGCGAGGCGAAAGTGAAATAATCTAGAAGCTTCCAGTCGCCTGCACTCCAAGCCGGGATGGCGGAACTGGCAGACGCAGCGGACTCAAAATCCGCCGGGCTTCGGCCCTTGGGGGTTCGATTCCCCCTCCCGGCACCAGCGATTCACATTCCACGATCTTTGGGTTCTCAATCCTTCAGAAGTTAGTTCTTTACGCCGCTCGATCGGCAGAGTGGTCTGTCGCTGGATTCTCGACAACGCCAAACTGGGACGGCAAGCCCAACGCGCGAAACCGAAACGCGTCCAGAAGCCAGTCCGGCAGAATTCGCGCCAACGTGGCCAAAAGCGCGGCATGATTGCCCACGCGGTAGCGAATCCGCGGGTTGCTGGCGGTTAGCGCGTGATGTACCACTCGCGCAACCGCCTCCGGCGGACTGCCGTTCTTTTCCCTCTCATAGCCGCGCCGAGTGACCGTTCTCAGCAAATCTCCGTACTGCTGGCGGCCGGAAGCTGGAAGACTCTCGATCACGCCTTCAACGTCGCCCAGCGTCTTGTCCACGGCCGGAGTCGCAATCGCTCCTGGCTCGACCGTGCTTACGTGAATTCCAAAGGGATATAGTTCGAGGCGGAGCGTGTCGCTCAAACATCCGAACGCGCTCTTACTGGCATTCAACGGACCCGCAAAGGGGATTGCGATGTGCGCGCCAACGGAGCTGATGTTGACGACCCGTCCGCGCTTCCGGCGAAGCAAAGGGAGAAATGCCTGGGTCACCGCGATCTGTCCAAACACGTTCACATCAAATATCTTTTGCAAGTCGCGCTGGGTGACATATTCGACGGGCCTGACCATGCCGGTGCCGGCGACATTCACTAACCCGTCCAACCCCGATCCACAAGCTCGGGCGATTTGCTCCGCGGCAGCGAAAATCAATGCCCGGTCTTCGACATCCATCATCACCGGCACGAGATTTCGCCCGCCCTCGGCCTGTAATCTCTCTTGATCTTCGACCTTACGAACGGTGGCGAACACGCGCCATCCCGCGCCAATCATCCTCAGGACGCAGGCTCGGCCGATTCCGGTCGAAGCACCGGTGATGACGACGGCTTTCGTCGCTTGTTCCACGTTCAATCCAGACAGAAGATGTCCAGCGGATCAGATGCTTGCCGGAAGAAAGCAGTTGGATGGGTTTCCGGGGAAGACCGCTGCAGGGCGCAGAGTCAGGCTGAGAATCGCTACCGGTGTTCCTTCGCAGTGAGCCTTGGCGTAGATTCACGCTCAAGTGATAGTGTGGTCTAGCCCGGACTGAGACACGCCGCCAAGGGCTTTCTCCGAAGGCACCCGGGCACAGGACGAGAGAGAAATTTCCATGGCAATCGCCACTGTCAATCCCGCAACCGGTGCGCTGGTAAAGACCTTTGAAGCACTTACGCCGGATCAGATCGAGAAGAAACTTCAGCTTGCAGCGGAGATGTTCCGTCAGTATCGCCACACTCCGTTCGCGGACCGCTCTCGCATGATGTCACGGGCCGCCGAGATTCTGGAAAAAGAAAAGGACGAGTGCGGACGCTTGATGACTCTGGAGATGGGCAAGCCGTTCAAGGCTGCCGTGGCTGAAGCGGCCAAGTGCGCGACTGGCTGCCGCTACTATGGCGAGAACGCGGAGCGCTTCCTCGCTGACGAAATCGTCGAGACGGGAGCCAAACGCAGTTTCATCCGCTATCTGCCGTTAGGGCCGATCCTGGCCGTGATGCCATGGAACTTCCCTTTCTGGCAGGTCTTTCGATTTGCTGCGCCGGCCCTGATGGCAGGCAATGTTGCGCTGCTCAAGCATGCTTCCAACGTTCCGCAGTGTGCTCTGAAGATCGAGGACATCTTCCGGCGTGCCGGCTTTGCCGAAGGCGTCTTCCAGACTCTGCTGATTGGTTCAGGTCCTGTAGATGGCATTCTGAATGATCCTCGGATCGCAGCCGCCACGCTGACCGGAAGCGAGCAGGCCGGAATTCAGGTGGGAGTGTCGGCCGCGAAACGCATCAAGAAAGTCGTGCTGGAGCTGGGCGGGAGCGATCCTTTCATCGTAATGCCTAGCGCCAACCTGGAATCGGCTGTTACAACCGCGGTCGAAGCCCGGATTCAAAACAACGGCCAGTCCTGCATTGCCGCCAAGCGCTTTATCGTGGCCGAGCGTATCGCTGATGAATTCGAGCGCCAGTTTGTGCGCCGCATGGAGGCGTTGCGAGTCGGCGATCCGTTTGACGAAGCTACGCAGCTGGGTCCGCTCGCTAACGAAGACGCCGTGGCGTCGCTCGACTCCGATGTGAAAAAGACCGTCGCTGCGGGAGCGCGATTGCTCACGGGCGGTCAACCTCTGAAGCGTCCGGGAAATTTCTACGCGCCCACCGTGCTGACCAACATCCCCAAAAACTCCCCCGCCTATCGCGAAGAGTTCTTTGGTCCGGTCGCTTCGATCTTTCGTGTCAAGAACGCAGCCGAAGCCATCGCGATCGCCAACGACAGCCGTTTTGGCCTTGGCGCCAGCGCATGGACGAACGATCCTGCCGAAACCGAACAGTTCATCAACGAACTGGAGGCCGGCATGGTGTTCATTAACAAAATGGTCGCCTCCGACCCACGCATTCCGTTCGGCGGCGTCAAGCAGTCAGGCCACGGCCGTGAACTTGGCGTACACGGGATCCGCGAATTCGTGAATATTAAGACGGTATGGGTACAGTAACGCCAGCGACTCGCCGGCGGTCGCGAGGGCGCCCCGCCCTCGCGCTTCTACCACTGACTAATCGTCAGATATTCGTGGATTGATTTGGCCGCCCGCCGGCCCGCGCCCATAGCCAGGATTACGGTGGCGCTCCCGGTCACGATATCGCCTCCGGCGAACACGCCCTTGCGCGACGTCTTCTGCGTCGTTGCATCGGCTTCAATGTAGCCTCTCTTGTTCGTATTCAATCCGGGCGTCGTGCTCTGGACGATCGGATTCGCGCTCGTCCCAATTGCAATCACGGCGACCGACAGGGGAACGTCGTATTCCGAACCCACGACGGGCACGGGACGCCGGCGTCCGGATGCATCGGGCTCGCCGAGTTCCATTTTCTGACAGCGCGCGGCGGACAGCCAGCCCTTTCCGTCAGAGAGGAACTCAATCGGCGCCGTCAAAACGTGGAATTCAATTCCTTCTTCTCTGGCGTGCTTCACTTCCTCGGCACGGGCCGGCATCTCGGCTTCACTTCGCCGGTAGAGCACATAGGCTTTGCGGGCGCCCAGCCGCAACGCCGATCGGATCGCATCGAGCGCCGTGTTCCCGCCGCCGATGACGGCCACGTCCTTGCCGCGGAAATCCACCATAGGCTCGTCATACTTGGGGAATTCGTAGGCATGCATCAGGTTGATACGCGTGAGAAATTCGTTGGCCGAGTACACTCCGTTCAGATGCTCGCCCGGAATGCCCATGAACTGCGGCAGTCCTGCGCCAGTGCCGATGAAGACCGCGTCGAAGCCTTCTTCTTCCATGAGCTCATCGATGGTGACGGTACGTCCTACGACCACGTCGGTTTCGAACTCCACTCCCATGGCGCGCATGTAGTCCACTTGCTCGCGGATGATCTGCTTGGGCAGGCGGAATTCGGGAATGCCATACACCAGCACTCCTCCGATTTCATGCAGCGCCTCGAAAACGTGCACCTGGTGGCCCTTTTGAACGAGGTCGCCGGCGGCGGTCAGGCCCGAAGGCCCACTGCCGACGATGGCAACTTTCTTTCCCGTCGGTGGCGCCTTCACAATGTTCTTCACATCGAAATGCTTCTGCTCGTAGTCGGCGACGAAGCGCTCCAGATACCCGATGCCGAGTGACTCGCCCTTCCTCTTAAGCAGGCAGTCGCCTTCGCAGTGATCTTCCTGCGGACAAACGCGGCCCGTAATTGCGGGTAGAACGTTGTCTTCGCGGATCTTGGCGGCAGCGCCGAGGAAGTCGCCATCCACGATTAACTGGACAAATTCCTTCACGTTTACGCCGACCGGACAACCTTCAGTACAAGTTGGCTTGGCGCACTCGATGCACCGCAGCGCCTCCTGCCGTGCCAACTCTTCCGAATACCCCAGGTTGACTTCGGTGAACTGGTGGGCGCGCTCCGCAGCCGGACGTTCCGGCATGTGCTGCCGGAGAATCTTCATGCGATCGCGATTGGGCAGCGGGTTCTTGGACTTCGTCGGCGTGGTCGGCATCACTTGACCTCCAGCGCACACGTTACCGGTTCTTCAGTCGTGGCCGTAGCCTTCTTTGCCTCTATGTCGTGCCGATACTCTTCCATCGATCGCTTTTCGGCCTCGCGGTACATCGCATTCCGCTGCACCAGTACATCGAAATCCACGCGATGGGCTTCGAACTCGGGACCGTCGACGCAAGCAAACTCGCTCTTGCCGTCAATCAGCACGCGGCAGCCGCCGCACATGCCCGTGCCGTCGATCATGATCGGATTCAGACTGACGATGGTGCGAATCTTCTCTTTGCGTGTGACTTCCGCCACCGCGCGCATCATCGGGATCGGGCCGACGGCGAGCACCAGATCGATGCGGGTGCCACGTTCGATCAACTGACGCAGTTTGTCCGTGACCAGACCTTTGTCCGCATAGCTGCCGTCATCGGTCGTGACGAACACAGAGTCGCTGACTTCGCGCATCTCTTTTTCGAGAATGACGAGATCTTTCGTGCGCCCGCCGATAATTGAGATCACGCGATTGCCGGCACGCTTCATCGCCGAGGCGGTCGGATACGCCATGGCCGTACCCACGCCACCGCCGATCGCGACCACGGTGCCGAAGTTCTCGATTTCCGAAGGCTTGCCGAGCGGTCCAACGATGTCTTGGATGCCGTCGCCGGTTTCGAGGGAGTTCAGCAGGTGGGTCGTCTTGCCGATCGACTGCACGACGATGTTGACCGTGCCGTTCTGTGGGTCGGACTTCTCGATCGTGAGCGGGATACGCTCGCCGTTTTCGCAAATCCGTATGATTACGAACTGCCCCGGGCGCTGCTTGCGCGCGATCCGGGGCGCCTCGATGATGAAGCGCTTGATTCCAGGAGCGATGAATTGGGCTTGAACGATTTTGAACACGCGGGCACCTTTGCACTCCACCTTTATTGTCACGTGGGCGTGTGACAAGAGGCTGTGATGCTCATCACCCGGAAGGGGTCAGAGATTCATGGACTTACGGGTTTCCTTCGTGAACCTTCGTGTCCTTTGTGGTCCGCGCCTTTCCTGGCCCAACCCCGGAAACCATGAAGGCCACGAAGGTGCACGAAGGACTGCCGATCAACAATTCACTCACAAATCTGAGAAACTCTGATTCAGCAATGCTTTCGACTCTGGAAATGCGGATCAAGGAACTCGCCCGCGATGCTGGCTTCGACCTCTGCGGCATCGCCCAGGTCCGCGAATTTCGCGAGTTGAAGACCTTTCCCACCTGGATCGCCGACGGCAATCACGGCGAGATGAAGTACATGGAATCGCGCGACGAAGCGGGCAAATTGAAACGCGCCTCGCTCGCCCATGTTGCGCCCTGGGCCCGCAGTGTGATCGTCTGCGCCATGAACTACAACACGGCCCAGCCATACTCGACTCAGACAGAAGATCCCAGTCGCGGCTGGATCTCCCGCTACGCCTGGAGCCGGCGGGATTACCACGATGTCGTCCTGCAGCGATTGCGCCACCTTGAGAGTCAGATCAAGAATGAATTCGCTAACCACCAACCACGAACCACGAACCACTCATTTCGCTGCTACGTTGACACCGGCCCCCTGATCGAGCGCGTCTACGCCAAGTATGCCGGCATCGGCTGGATCGCCAAGAACACCTGCGTCATCAACCAGAAGCTGGGTTCGTGGCTGTTTCTGGGCGTGATCCTGACCGCGCTTGAACTCGAAGCGGACCTGCCCGCCCCGGATCGCTGCGGAACCTGCACGCGCTGCATTGATGCCTGCCCCACTCATGCTTTTGTCGGGCCCGGCCAGCTCGATGCGCGCATGTGCATCTCCTATCTCACCATCGAAAAGCGTGGCGAAATTCCCGAGGAACTTCGCTCCGAAATGGGCCGTCAAGTTTTTGGCTGTGACATCTGCCAGGACGTCTGCCCCTGGAATCGCAAAGCTCCCGTGACCACGACGTCCGAATTTCAGCCGCGCGAAGGGCTAGTCAATCCCGCGCTCAGCTGGCTGGCGGAAATGCAGCAGGAGGAATTTCGCGATGTTTTCCGAGGATCGCCCATCCGCCGCACCAAGCTTGTCGGCTTGCGTCGCAACGCCGTGATCGCGATGGGAAATAGCGGAGACGCAAAGTTCGTGCCCACTCTGAAGAGGTTGCTGGCGGATCCCGATCCGATTCTGGCCGATCATGCTCGTTGGGCTTTAAGCAAGTTGGTGTAGAGATGCCGGGTTCGCCGCGCCTCGTGCGTACCTGCGAGAAGCGAACAGTGAGCGCCAAAACGCTACAATCATCCCCATGTTCCAGACTGATCTTCTCCGCAACAAGCGCATTCTTATTACCGGCGGCGGCACCGGATTGGGCAAGGCTTCGGCCCAGCGTTTTCTTGAACTCGGCGCCGAAGTCTACATCTGCGGACGCCGCCAGGAAGTCCTGACCGCAACCGAACAGGAATTGCGCCAGCGCACGGGCGGTAAGATTCACTCCCACCGCTGTGACGTGAAGGACGCGGCGGCGGTGGAGCAAATGATCGCCGCCATCTGGGCTGAAGGCCCTCTCGATGTGCTCATGAACAACGCCGCCGGCAACTTCCTGGCACGCACCGAAGAACTCTCTCTCGGCGCATTCCAGGCCGTGATCGGCATCGTGCTGATGGGTACCCTGCACACGACACTCGCCTGCGGCCGACGTTGGCTTGCGTCCCGTCATCGTGCCGTCGTGCTGAACGTGACCACCACCTATACCGAGACCGGTTCAGCGTTTGTCGTACCCTCGGCCGTCTCGAAGGCGGGGGTGCAGGCCCTGACCCGCAGCCTGGCTGTTGAATGGGGTCCGCGCGGTATTCGCATGAACGCCATCGCTCCCGGACCCATTCCGACCGAAGGAGCGTTTTCGCGCCTCCTGCCGCGCCCCGAACTTGAACAACTGGCAAAGCAGAAGAATCCTCTGGGTCGCTTCGGGACCGTGGAAGAGTTTGCCAACCTGGCCGCCTTCCTCGTCAGCGACGGCTCCGGCTACATCAACGGGGAAGTTGTCACCATGGACGGTGGGGAGTGGCTGGAAGGCGCCGGAGAGTTCACCAGCCTAGGCCGTCAGCTCACCGAAAGAGAATGGCAAATGATGAAGCCGGCCAAGGGTCCGCCCCCGAAATAAAAGCGGCGCCCGCGTGCGCCCCTCAGATCGGTCTTTTCGTGCATAATATCTTGTCTAGCTAAACCGATTTAGTAGGAGTTCATTCATGCCATCCGCATGCGTGGCAACGCTCACCGCCATCCTGATCTTCATCAATACCGGTCTGGTCGTAGCGCAGGCCCGGCCAGTGGAGACCATCGTCGTTGACGCTTCCGCTCCCGCGCATCCTTTTCCTCACTTCTGGGAACAGACGTTCGGGTCGGGTCGAGCGGTGCTGGCGCTGCGCGACAGCTATCGCAACGATCTTCGAGAAGTCCGCAAGGCAACCGAGTTCCGCTATGTTCGTTTCCACGCCATTTTCCACGATGAGAACGGCGTCTACGACGAGGACGACCAGGGAAATCCGGTGTACAACTTCTCCTACGTCGATCAGATTTACGATGGCTTGCTCGACAACGGCGTTCGGCCGTTCGTCGAAATCAGTTTCATGCCTCGGAAACTCGCCGCGAAGGAAGCGATCCATCCCTTTTGGTACAAGCAGAATGTCGCCCCGCCGAAAGACTACACCAAGTGGGACGACCTCATCCGCGCCTTCGCCGAACACCTGATCCAGCGCTACGGCATCCACGAAGTGGCGCAGTGGTATTTCGAGGTCTGGAATGAGCCGAATATCGATTTCTGGGCGAGCGAACCCAAGCAGTCCACCTATTTCGAACTGTACGATCACACGGCGCGGGCGTTGAAGGCCGTTGATGCGCGGTTGCGAGTTGGCGGTCCGGCAACTTCATCCGCCCACTGGGTCGACGACTTTCTCGCGCACGTGGCGCAAAACAAGGTTCCGGTGGACTTCGTTTCCTCGCACGGATACGCCGACGACACGGTGGAGGATCTGTTTGGCACGCAGGAAGAGATCCCGATGGATCAGCGGGTCTGCCGGGCTATCGGAAAAGTGCATAGCCAGATTCTCGCCTCGGCGAATCCCAAACTGCCCCTAATGTGGACGGAGTGGAACGTGCCTTCGTTTGGCGATTTGAAAGCGCGTGACACGATTTACGTCGGCGCCGCGCTCGCCGACGACATCGCGCAGTGCGACGGCCTGGTCGACATGATGTCGTACTGGACCTTCGACGACGTGTTCGAGGAAAACGGCCCGGTGCGCGAGCCCTTCTATGGCGGTTTTGGCCTGATCGCCGCCGGCGGCATCAAGAAGCCCGCATACAACGGATATGCGCTGCTGCACAAGCTCGGGCACGAGCGCATAGCCAACAAGGGGTCGGGCGTCCTGGTCACGCGACGGCAGGATCGTACACTCGCGGTGGCGGCATGGAATCTTGTCGACCCGGACCACACCGGATCGACCCGCACCGTGCGGTTCGAATTCCGTGGTATGCCACCGAGCGCGAAAGTGCGGGTGACGCGGGTCGATGCCGAACACGGCAATACCCTCGCCGCATACGAGAAGATGGGAAAGCCCAGATATCCCACGAGGAAACAGATTGCGGAACTGAACCGTGCCTCGGTAGTCGTTACCGAAAGGACGTCACTCAAAAATGGCAAGTTCGGGCTCGAATTGTCGCCGAATGCCCTGGTGCTGCTGGAAGTGAGTAAGTAGCGAAGAAGGCCAGCCACTGGCAATCGGCTGCTGACAACTGAATCTGGTAGGCCCGGCAGGAATCGAACCTGCAACCCTCGGATTAGAAATCCGATGCTCTATCCGCTTGAGCTACGGGCCCGGAGAACCGCTTTGGACGCGTTCTTGGCCAGTCCAGCGGAGTTTAGTCTCCGGCCTGAGTATCGCATAGCGGGTGTACGGCTGCCAGCCCAGCGGCTAAGCAAAACACTCATCTGCTGTTTCTCTTCCCCATCAGGGGGCAACCCCGCCGCTATCCAATCCTCGCGGCCCTCGTCTAGAACTACGTACACTCATGGTCTTGGCTCGAAAGATCCATGAAGCGTAAGGCTCCCAACTGCCCAATACGGCGTCGACCGCCGTAATCACAGGAGACATCATGCGCAGAACAGAATTGCAGCGGCTCGTTTGCGGCGGAGTGCTCGCCCTTAGTACCCTCACCTCGGTTGCCTGCAGCAAGTCGGGCGACACGCCCGCGACCGCCTCGGCCGAGGCCGGCAAGGTCCCCATCACCGCCAAGTCCCAAGAAGCGAAGCAGGAATTCCTGCAGGGGCGTGATCTGGCCGAAAAGCTGCGCGCCCAGGACTCGGTTGCACACTTCGATAAGGCTATCGCGCTTGATCCCGATTTCGCCTCCGCTGAGCTGGCGAGGGCCAATAGCGCGCCCACCGCCAAAGATTTCTTCGAGCACCTGAACAAGGCGGTGGCGCTCACCGCAAAAGCGTCGGAGGGAGAGAAGCTGTTCATCCTCGCCAACGAGGCCGGAGCCAATGGCGAGGTGGTCAAGCAAAAGGAGTACCTCGATAACCTCATCGCTCTTCATCCCAACGACGAGCGCGCCCGCTTCGCGCTCGGCAACTACTATTTTGCGCAGCAGGAGTATGAGCAGGCGATCGCCCACTACAAGAAAGCCACCGAAGTTGCCCCCAGTTACTCGCCAGCCTACAACATCCTGGGTTATTCGTATCGCCAGCAGGGCAACTATCCGGCGGCTGAGCAAGCCTTTCAGAAGTACATCGAGCTGATTCCCGACGATCCCAACCCCTACGACTCCTATGCCGAGTTGCTGCTGAAGATGGGCAGGTTCGATGATTCCATCGCGCAGTACCGCAAGGCGCTATCCAAGGACGAGCACTTCGTGCCCTCGCACTTCGGTATCGCCGCCGACCTCATGTATCTGGGCAAGCCGGACGAAGCGAAAGCCGAACTGCAGAAAATGGCCGACCTGGCCCGCAATGACGGCGAACTGCGCACTGCCTACTTCGGCATGGCCGTGGTGGCGGTGGACCGGGGCCAGATGGAGAGGGCTCTCCAGGCCATGGATCAGGAGTTTGCCGTGGCCGAGAAGAAGAATGACCCAGCCGCCATGGCCGCCGATCTTCAGGCCAAGGGCAACATCCTGGCGGAGATGCAGCGCTACGACGCCGCACTGCAGCAGTTTGACCGGTCACTGCAGCTGATGGAAGGCTCAAACCTCTCGCAGGCCATCAAAGACAACGCGAAGCTGCAGCATCATTTCAATATGACGGTGCTGGCGATCGGTAAGAAAGACTACTCCACAGCGAAGAGCCACGCGCAGGAGTACCGCGCAGGCGCCGATGTTTCCAAAAACCCGGGGCAGCTCAAACTCGCCCATGAACTCGCGGGCCGGATCGCGCTCGGCGAAAAGGATTTTGACACCGCCATCGCGGAACTGGAGCAGGCTAACGATCAGGACCCCCGCAATCTGTATCGCTTAAGCATGGCCTTCCAGGCGAAAGGCAACAACGACAAGGCGCACGAGTACTGCAAGCGGGCAGCGGATTTCAATTCACTGCCGCAGATGAACTATGCCTTCATCCGGCTGAAAGCACAGAAGGCGGCTGCTGGAAAGAAATCATAGAGCGTCGCGCAAAAAAATCGGGGCTGCTGGCGCAGCCCCGAGGAGTCCTGCAAGATCGTTCAGTGGCAGACTGCCTGTGGCGCAGAGAAGCCGTTCAGGAAGGTGAACCACCCGTTAACTGAGGTTGACGGCGTGATACGCGCAAACCACGGCAGGAAGACAAGATCCTCCGGATGGTAAGTGAACGGGAATGTCCCGCCCATGGCGACCGTGAAAGCGTTGCCGGTCACCGGATCGCCAACTTCCAAATTACCCTGGCATCCACCCACCTGCCCCACGTGACCCCACGCCGGCACAATGTTGACCGACGGGATCAGTGGATCATCCATCCACTCGCCCATTTCGTGACTTAAAGCGTGAATGTCCTGAATCGGTACGCCGAAAATTCCTGGATCGCTGTAGGCCGCGACGGCATAAGCCTGGGTCCCGGCATTGTTGGTGCTGTGATAGCCGAGAATGCAGCACCCGCCCGAAGTCAGGAAGGTGTTGTAATCGAGGAACAGAGGCAGGGTGTTCGCGGGAATACTCAGCGACGTCAGCAACCCCATGGCGATGTTGTCGAAGAAGTTGATGTCAACTTCTCCGATTCGCGCGCACGGTCCGGCGACGGTAAAGCCATTCGCCCCAACGTTGATCGTCTGCACCGGCTTCATTTGGATCGGTTTGAACATGACGTGATAGTTCGGCGCACTGGAGCTGACAATCTTCCAGAAATTGGCGCGCTGAAAGGCATCCATGTACTGGGTTGTGCCCACGTTGGTGCCACCAGGAGTAAATGCCGCTTTCTTGATCAAGGGTGAGTTCTTGACCCGGAAATTCGTGTTCTTCACGTCGCCGCACACGGTTTGTGTAGCCGAGAGGGTGGTTCCGTCGGTGAACTTGAACTTGATCGGAATGATCACCAGCGGGATGTTGGTCGTCGCGGAGCCCGCCGAAGGATCGGTCCCAACCATGTGGTAGGTGAAGGTGCTGCCGCCGAACGAGAAGGTGCCTGTCCAGATCGGAACTTGAACATCGGGAGCGGCCGCCGCCGGCGCGCCAGCCACGCGTGGAATCACGGCAAACATCGGCTGTGCACCCGGGATATAAGCTGATTTCCCCTGCACGACTTGCAGCTTGGTGAACTTCTGGGCGAAGCCGGTGCCTACCAGCAATGCCAGACAGAGAAAGACAACAATAGATTTCTGGGATTTGCTCACTGCATCCTCCTGAGAGATTTGAGACTGACCCTTTGTTGTGGATCCCTGTTACCGCAGGGATGCGGGGGGAAAAGCTAGATCACAAAACACTGCCGGTCATTGTGTCTGCGGCGCGCCCTGCTGTCAAGGGATTTTATGCTTCCGAACCACGATGGAAGCTAGTAGAAAGAACAGCCAATGTCGCAAGAAATTGCCGCCGGATTCTAGTCTTTGAGCGGAACCATGGTCTGATCGCCACGGCAGAAGGTAGCTACCCGCAGGAGCCCTCCATCGGCTTGGGGCATGGTCATCACCGGACCGTAGCAGTACACGGCGTGGCCATTGGCAGCCATGTGCCAGCGGCCTCCCTTGGCCTGCGCCGCCGGTCGGGCGGGGACGAGGGAGGGCTTCGCTGGGGGTGCTAACCTGGGGACGGGAAGAGACAGTATCAAGGCTAGGGTCAGTGCCTTCATGGAACGTCGTCTCTCAACACGGCCCTACCACAGGCCGCAGTTTCACTAAGCCAACGTTAGGATCAAATCGCCCGCTTGGAGCGCCGCACATCCTGAAGGTCCGCGGCGGGGGTTTCGGGCACTTCTTTCATCGTTCTGGACTTACCCTGTTGCCGCGTTGCCTTGCCTGTATTGGGCGCAGCGCTTTCGGCGTTACCGGAATTCGTGCTGCCTCCCGTCGCCGGGTCTTGACGCTCCGTCCGTGGCCGGGCCTTTTCCTGGGAATGCGCAGCCGCTGCTTCGCGGGCCATTTTGCCTTTCAGGGCTGCCAGCTGTGAACTGTCCTTGAGCATTTCACGAAGGAGGCCGCGCTGCGTTTCAATCGTCCGCCCCTGCTCGACCACGAGCAGGGTCAGAATCGAATATGAGATCACGAACAGCACAACCAGCAGCGGCAGCAAAGGACTCCGGGATTTGTTTTCAGGAGCCTCACTCTGCGCGGCATAGATGACGGTCACGGTGCCCCCAAGCTCCCGATAACATCCGGGTACCTGCGCTCTTGAATGCACCTGTTAATCCATCCCGGAGATTGACGGTAAGATGTTGGCACGCTTGGACTTAAGCACCAGACAGACGCCAAATGAAGCGCCCGGCGTGCAACCATCTGCACTTTATGAGTAACGAACCCAGCGTTACTGGGGTAAGTTTGGAGGGAGGCTGCGTGGAGGACGGCGTGCCCCAGTTGTGGCTCTGGGCGCGGCTTCTGGGCTGCCCATCCGCAGTCAGGAGGGCTGTAATTCGCTCACGATTCGACGGAATTCTTCGTCGCTCACCAGGCCGCGTTTGTTCACCGCGGCTTTCTTGACCGCCGCCAGAACCGGCCCGCGCTGCTCGGGCCCAATCGTCAGGCCCAGCTCCTGGCACTTGAGATCGATGCTGTCGAGACCGCTTTTCTTCCCGAGAACGATCTTGCGTTCGGCTTTTACGATCTCGGAGGAATACGGCTCAATCGCTTCCGGCAGATGAAACTGGCTGGCAACGGCGCCGCTCTCGCGCATGAACAAGTTTTGTCCGACCAACGGCTTCCAGGCCTCGACGGTGTACCCTCCGGCTCGTTGGACAACTTCGGAAGTTTGACGCACCTTCTCCAACTTCATCTCCACCGGGACGTCATAGAGGCAACGAAGCGCCAGCGCGATCTCCGCGATATCGGCATTCCCGGCGCGCTCTCCCATGCCGTTGATCGTGCCCTGAATCCAGGTCGCACCAGCCTTTACGGCCGCAACCGCACACGCCGTGGCCATGCCGAAATCGTTGTGCCCGTGAAAGTGAACCGGCACGTCCCTGCCGACCCACTCACGGGTTTGGCGAACCAGATACTCCACGGCTTCAGGCCCGCATGCGCCGATGGTGTCGACGACGACGATTTCCTTGGCGCCGGCGTCGAGGGCCGACAGGTACACCGTCTTCAGGAATTCCAGATCGGTGCGGGTGCCATCGACAGCAAAAAATGCCACCGAGATTTCAGCCGCGCGGGCGGCGGCGACCGCTTCGCGGACCCGGCTCAGAACCACTTCCCGCGTGATGCCGTAGGCCTTGAGCTTGATGTCGCTGGTCGGCGCCTCGATCACTGAATAGCGAAGGTTCAGCCGGACGAGCTCGTCCACATCGGCCTTGACCGCTCGCGAGAATCCCCACAATTCGGCCTTGATGCCAGCCTTCTGCATCAGGCCGATCGCTTCCGCATCCTCGGATGAGACCCGTGGAAAACCCGCTTCAATGCGGCTCACTCCAAGTTCGTCCAGCATTCGTGCGATCTCTAGTTTTTGTTGTGGCGAGAGCACGACCCCCACAGTTTGTTCCCCATCGCGCAGAGTGGTGTCGTAAAAATGGACGGTGGCCTTGGGAAACGCCGACCGCACTTCCGGCCGAGCATTGAGTTCACTGACCCAGATCTGGGAATTGGCCATCTTCGAGTCCATACTGTCTTTCACCACAGAGTCACGGAGACACAGAGGAGAACTTGAGACAGAATCTTCTCCGTGACTCCGCGGCGGAATCGCTCTCCCTTGGATCGGCAGAAGTCCAGGACCCGACCACTAGCCACGAACCCCTGCCTTCCCGTACGCCTTCTCCCAAGAAATCACCGGATTCCTCAGTACCCCGATGTTCTCGATTTCGCATTCCATCACGTCGCCCGGCTTCAGATACCACGCCTTCGGATCTCCGGAGAAGGCGGCGACGCCGGAAACGGTGCCGGTCGAAACGACGTCCCCGGCGCTGTAGCCCATCGGCGAATAGTGGGAGAGGATCTCTGGAATTTTCACTGACATTTTGCTCGAATGCGACCGCTGGCGCGACTCGCCGTTGACGCGAAGTTCCATGGCCAGATCGTGCGGATCGGAAATCTCGTCGGCAGTGACGATCCACGGTCCCAGCGGACAGAACGTATCGATGCCCTTGCAGAAGCTGAATACGCCGGACTTCATCTCGCGCCGCTGAATATCGCGCGCCGTAATGTCATTGAAAATCACGTACCCGCCAATGTAGTTGCGCGCTTCCTCAGGCGTGAAGTGCTTACCACCTTTCTTGAGAACGACTGCCAGCTCCAGTTCGTAGTCCAGTTCCTGGGTGAGGTGTTCAGGATAGATAACCGGCTCGTCCGGCCCAATAATCGCATCCGTGTTCTGGAAGAAGACGATCCATGGCATCACCGGATGCGAGAATCCCGCCTTGGTCGCTTCTTCGTGGTGTTCCCGAAAGTTGCCGGCGGTGTGAAAGAACTTCTTGGGGATGATTGGTGCTTTCAGCTTCACATTGCCAAGATCATAAAACAGCGCCTCGCCGCGCGGGCCGGTCGCACCAGCTCCGAGCCCGGTCGCGTGATCAAACGCCTCTTGTGCCGCCTGGAGGCTGGTATCGCCGCCGCGGAACAAGGCTCGCATATCGGGAGGAACGAGCGCGGCGGCCAGGCGGTAGAAGATTGGCTCGCGCTTAATCTCACGCAGGTAGAGCGCGCAAGCGGTATGCAGATCGACGACCTGGTCCTTGCCATGAAGCGCGCCAACGCGAGTGTGCGCGCCGTGTTCAAGTGTTACAAGTTTCATTGAGGTTCAGGCCCAAAGGGGAACAGCTGGCAGAGAAAGTCTAGTGAGGCCTTGTGAAGTTGTCTAGCTCAGCGCGGACCAACGCCAATGGCGCACCGATCGTACCCCTTTACCCCACATCCGATAAGGCCCCAAACTTGAGTAACTTGGGACGGCTTTCCCGTATTCGATATCGTAACGAGGAGGTCTGCTTGGGGTGCGAAGTCTGTCTAGTCTGCCGAGGAGTCAAAAGACCTGGGGCGGCGTGGTGGCGGTGTTGCTGCTGGCGCAGGCAGTCGTGGCTTGCTTTGTCCCGAGAGGCCCCGCCCTCACCGATTCGTCGGAGGCGGTGGACTGGACACTGCATGTTGCAACCGCAATTATTTTCTTCCACATTGCCTGGACGTCGACCGGACGGACGAGGCTCTTCTGGTCTCTGCAAGCGGCATGCTGGTGGATGCTTCTCGTAACCAACACCCTTTGGACGTATTACGGCGTGGTCCTGCATCAGGAAGCTCCCGGCCTGTTTGAGGGCGACATCCTGCTCTTTTTGTCCGGCGTTCCAATGTTTGCCGGCCTGATGTTGCGTCCCCATCGCCAGTCGGCCTATGCCCCGTTTGGATTTGTCGATCTCACGCTTCTCGTGCTCTGGTGGCTCTCGCTCTATCTTTTCTTTGTCACGCCCTGGCAGTACATCATTCCCGATGAGGTTCTCTACGGACCCAACTACAACTTCATCCTGCTTGCCGAGGACATGGTGGCGGTCGTCCTGCTGATCTTTCTCTGGCGGGATAGCTCCGGAAGATGGAAGCGTTTCTATGGAAGCTTGCTGGGCGCCCAAGCCCTGATCGCTACCGCCGCTTATCTTGCCAATCACGCCATCGATACGAAACGGTACTTCCCCGGGAGCTGGTACGACGTCTTGGTCGATGCCGCTGTCGCTTGGTTTGCCTTGACCGCTCTGCTGGGTTCAGGCCTTGCGCCCGAGACGAACCAGGAAGAAGACACCCTCGAGCCCGCAGGCCGTCGCACAACGATCATTGCGATGCTAGCGGTGCTGTCGATTCCAGCACTGGCCGCGTGGGCCCTTCTGCGCTCGGCGGCACCTCCCGAGGTCACCCGCTTCCGTGTGCTGGTCGCTCTGGCGACGATCACTGTGATGGGCTGCCTCATCTTCGTGAAGCAGCGGGGCCTCGGAAAAGAACTGGCCCGTACGAATCGCATTCTGCATGAAGCGTCTCTGACCGACCCTCTTACCGGCTGCCGCAACCGCCGCTACTTCGATTCCACCATTGAAGCTGATATCAGCCACGTCCTGCGTTGCTTCAGCGACGGCCGCGATCAGCACCGGCGAGATCTGATCTTCTACCTGATCGATGCAGACCTTTTCAAAGAGGTGAATGACAAGTTCGGCCATGGTGCCGGTGACAGGGTTCTGGTCGAGATGGTCCATCGCATCAGCTCGGCGATCCGCTTGTCCGACGTCCTGGTGCGCTGGGGAGGCGACGAGTTTCTCGTGGTATCCCGTTACACCGATCGTACGGAGGCCGATGCGCTTGCCGCACGCTTGCTGACCGCCATGTCCAGCCGCGAGTTCTCCGTGGCGGAAAATGGCCCTCCTGTTCATCAAACCTGCTCGGTCGGCTGGGCTGCGTTTCCCTGGCTGGTCACCAAGCCGGAAGCGTTCTCTTGCGCCGAGGTCCTGGCTCTGGCTGATCGGGCTTTGTACGAAGCCAAGCAAGCGGGCCGCAACCGCGCCGTTGGCATGCGGACGGGTGGAAAGATGGTCACTGAGCTTCCCGCTTCAGCCGTTCCTTCCGAGAAGGCCTGAGAAGCACTCCCGAAACTTTTTTCCCTGTTCTGCATCTCAAGTCATGGGACAAACCATGGCTGAAAAACTCACTGACAAAATCCGCAAGACTGAAGACGAATGGCGCGAAAAGTTAAGCCCTGAGCAGTATCACGTAGCCCGCGAAGCGGGCACAGAAAGGGCGTTCACCGGCAAATACTGGAACAACCACGAGCAGGGAATGTATCACTGCGTCTGCTGCGGCGCCCCGCTGTTCGACTCCGAGACAAAATTCGACTCTGGCACGGGCTGGCCCAGCTTCTGCGCTCCGGCAGACGAGCAGAGTGTTTCCGAACACACCGACCGAACCTACGGGATGACTCGTACCGAAGCTCGCTGCGCCCGTTGCGATGCCCACCTCGGCCACGTCTTTCCCGACGGCCCCAAACCAACCGGACTGCGCTACTGCATGAACTCGGCGTCGTTGGATTTCAAGGCGAAAAGCAGCGGCCAGTAGCCACTGCCCAGTTGCCAGTTAGGATCCATAGAAAAAAGCCATCGGCGTCGGACCGATGGCTTTTGTTTCTCTGGGTACTGGGTACTGGGTACTGGGTACTAGCTGCCCGCCGTCGCGGCCATCGCCTTCGGTGGTTCCGGTTTGGCCTGATTCTGAGGCTGGGCTTTCTTTTCCGTAGCGCGTACTTCGATTCCACCCTTCAGTACGGCGCCTTCTTCCACGCTGAAGCGATGGGTAATCACATCTCCGGTAAGGGAGCCATCGGCGCGGATATCGAGCCGGTCGGCGCACTCCACGTTGCCCTGCACCTTTCCCATAATGACGAGTTCTTTGGCGTTGACGTTAGCCGCGACGTTGCCGTTGCGGCCGATCGTAACCCGGCTCTCAGGAAAGCTGATGGTGCCTTCCACGTGGCCGTCGATGAAAAGCGCTTCGGACCCGCTGACTTCGCCCTTGATCACGAGCGTGCGTCCGATGGTGGCCTGCTCCATCATTGGAGCTGCCGTTTTGACTGGGGTGTAACTGTTGGTGGGGGCCGTAGGAGAGTACTTCGGTTCCGGAGACTGCAACATGTCTGAACCTCACTAGAGTTCCGCAGCCGGGTGAGAGGCGCCCGGAAAGTTCCGGAGATCGAAGCGGCTTGCGGCAATTGGAGAATCGCACGGAAGGAGGGGGTTACGACAGGTTACCGAAGCCGATGTACGGTGGGGTAAGGCATAAAACAAAAGGGACATCGCGGAGAACGATGTCCCTCACCTACCAGCAATCTCTGCTACTTGTTCTCGTTCGGGCCGCCTGCGCCAAATTCCTTGCGCTGCGCGATCGGGCGTACGGCTCTCGCTGCCACCGCCGGAGCCCCTGCTGCCGCGCCGTAGCGCTCCAGCAATACCGGAACCATGGCGCCTTCGGCTTCCTTGACGAAGGTCAGCTTGCTTTCACCCAGCAGATCAATGCGCACGAAATCGCCAAGCTTCACTTGTCCGGTCGCCACCAGGTTGGCCAGCGGGAAAACGATATTCTTTTCGATGGCCCGCTTCAGGTGACGCGCTCCGTACTTCGGGTCGGTGCCTTCCTGCAGCAGGAACTGCTTCACCTTCGGCGTGCAGTTGAAAACAAACTGATGCGCGCCCGCAGCCATCAGCACGCGCTGCTGCACCATGCCCAGTTCGATCTCCAGAATCTGCTCCAGGTGTTCCGGACGCAGCGTCTTGAACACCACCACCTTGTCGATCCGGTTCATGAACTCGGGCGTGAATTTGCGCCGCGCCGCATCGACCGCCGTGCGGTTGATCTTCTCGTCGAGCGAGGCGTCCACATGAACCGGTTTCGGAGCGAAGCCGAATCCGCCGTCGACTAGTCCGCTCATTTCGCCCGCGCCCAGGTTCGAGGTCATGATGATGATGCAGCTCGACAGGTCAACGCGCCGGTTGTCGCCAAGGGTCAGCGTGGCCTTGTCCAGAATGCCCAGCAGTAACTGCCACAGCGCATCCGAGGCTTTTTCAATTTCGTCAAACAGCAGGATCGAGAGTTTCAGCTTCTCCGTGTGCCACTGATTCAGGGCTTCCTGTGTCAGCAGGGGGTGGGTCTCGCGGTGTCCCAGGTATCCCGGAGGCGAGCCAATCAGTTTCGCGATCTCGTGCGAATGCTGGAATTCCGCGCAGTCAATCTTGATGCAAGCGCGTGCGTCGCCGAAGAGGGCTTCGGCCACGGCTTCTACGACCCGTGTTTTGCCGGATCCTGTCGGCCCCAAAAAGAGGAGGTTGCCTACCGGTCGTCCCGGCGGATTCAGGCCGGCCAGAAACATCTGGTAGATTTCTGCGACTTTTTCGAGCGCCTGGTCCTGGCCCACAATTTTGCGCCGCAGGGTGCTCTCGAAATCGCGGGCATCATTGCTGCGACGGGTCGGGTCAAGTACGGTGGCCAGATTCGTTCTCATAGGGTCGGGGCCCTTCTTCCTTTCGGGAAACTGTAAGTTGCCTGGGACGCTGGACATGTTCGCACCGCTTGCCGGGGAGCAATGGCAGGTTCTACCCCGCCATGTATCGAATCGATTTAGAGCAAGCGATTCGCCATCCTCCCAGGACCCCTTATTTCCCTTCTACTTAGTGCTTTAGATGCTGGTAGCCGCCTTCTGGAGACATCTCACGTATTCTCCCGCTTTCCCTGAAGGGAAATTCTTTGCAGAGTGCGGGTATTTCCCTTGTGCCAGGGAACGTACTTACCAATGCCGTTGTCCCTAAGCCCCTGAGTCGCTTTGGCCTGCCGTAACTGGCATACTAAAAACAGGAGCCCTAGGCTAAAGGCTGCGCTTTTCCCGGAGAATAACCTTGTCCCGACTTTTGGCGCGCGCCTTCGTAGCCGTTTCGTTCCCCCTGATCCTGGCTGGTCTCCTTCGCCCGGCCTTCGCTGTACAGAACCCGCATGTGGCTCACTTGATCTCGGTCAAGGCGCGGACCACGAAGAAGCCGTCGCAAGAAGTCTCGGTCGTTCCATTGATTGCGCCCCCAGGAACCATCGTTCACCAGGCTCGCCGCGGCGACAGCGTACCTTCGGTCGCCCGCGAATACCTGAAGAGGACCAGCTACCTGACTTCAACCGAACTGGGCGACGCCATCCGCGAGGCGAACACTGGCCACCAGGGCACTTACCTGAAACCCGGAGATCAACTCATCATCCCCGGAATTCTTGAGTCGCCGATTGTAGAGAAGAGCGTTCCCGTTGCCAAGGATTTTGAAGTGCGAGCCATCTATCTCACCGGTGTGATGGCAGGCAGCGATCATGGCGTGCGCATTATTAAGAAGTGGCGCGAAGTTGGCGGCAACGCGGTGGTGTTCGATATCAAAGACAGCGACGGCATCGTCAATATCGCTTTTGATCATCCTCTGGCGAGCGGACAAAAGCACTATATTCACGATCTGCCGAAGTTTACACGCTTCCTGCACTCGCAGAATATGCACGCTATCGCCCGCATTGCCATCTTCCGCGATGAGCACCTGGTCACGGTTCATCCCGAACTCGCCGTGAAGTCGCGCCGCACCGGCCAGCCCTGGCGCGAAAACGGCAAGTTGGTGTGGACCGACCCCTCGAATCCCAAAGTCGAGGAATATGACATCGCCCTGGCGAAGTTCGTGGCCGAGTCCGGCGTGGACGAGGTGCAGTTTGATTACGTCCGCTTCCCGGCCGAGGGCGACCAGAAAGACGCAGGATTCGCATTCCAGACCGAGCATCCGAAGTGGCAGCGTTCGGACGTGATCGCCGACTTCCTGAAGCGCGCCTATGCTGAGATCCACCCCGCGGGAGCTCTGTTCTCGCTCGACGTGTTCGGCATCATGGCCTGGCAGCGCCAAGTTGACCTTTCGCATACCGGACAGGACATCGTCGCGATGGCGAAGCATTGTGATGTGCTCTCGCCCATGATCTATCCTTCGCACTTCTTCGGTATGGACGGCATCGCCCGCCCGGGCGATGCGCCCGAGCATTTTATCGGCGAATCCATGGACCGCTTCATGAAGATCACGCAGGGAAGCGGCGTCGTGATCCGCCCCTGGCTGCAAGCGTTTGCCTGGCGCACCAAGACTTATTCTCCGAAGTACGTGGAAGTGCAGATCGAAACCGCAAAGAATCGGGGCGGGGTTGGCTTCCTCTTCTGGAACGCCAACAACGACTACTCCAAGCCCTACACAGCGATGCCAGAGATGCGGGAAGCCAACGCCAAAGAAAAAGACAAGTTCTTTCGCGGGGACGAACTGCCGGCGGCGGGAAAAACCGAACCCGTCGCTTCGGGGGCGCCGGTGGCGTCAGCTCCGCCGGCGGCAAGCCCCGCGGTTGCGGCTCCCGAGCCCGGATCGCATCCGGTGAAGATCTGGAGACACTGAGCGACCAGTGCTGCCGAAATCCGGCCTTCTTCTAGATCAGCGCGATACCGTCTGGATGGCCGTCATCGCGGCTTGAACTGGATGCTTCACCTCATACACGGCAATCTCTGCTTCATGCTGTAGTGTCAGGCCAATATCGTCCAATCCGTTCAGCAGGCATTGGCGGGAAAAGTCGTCCATTGTGAACACGGCGGAGAACCCGCGTCCGTCTCCGACACTCATGCTCTCCAAGTCAACCGTGAGTTTGTAATCGTCGATCGTGCGCGCGCGGTTCATGATCGCCGCCACCTGATCGTCAGCCAGCCGGACTGTCAGCAATCCATTCTTGAGGCTGTTGTTGGCAAAGATATCTGCGAATGAGGACGCGATCACGACCCGGAACCCATAGTCCACGAGGGCCCACACGGCATGCTCGCGCGAGGAACCGCAGCCAAAATTCTTTCCGGCGACGAGAATGGTCGCGTTCTTGTATCGCGGTTCATGCAGGATAAAATCGGTCCGTGTTGTTCCGTCTCCGGCAAAGCGCCAGTCATAGAACAAAAACTCGCCGAACCCCGTGCGTTCGATGCGCTTCAAAAACTGCTTGGGGATGATCTGATCGGTGTCGACGTTGACGCGATCCAGCGGAGCGACGATGCCGGTGTGTTTGCGAAAGGGTTGCATCTCAAATCCTGAATTCTGTTCTGCTACCAGTTCTATTCGTTGAACTGCCACTTCCTGACATCCGTAAAGTGCCCCACAATCGCCGCCGCCGCCGCCATCTCGGGGCTGACCAGGTGTGTCCGACCGCCACGTCCCTGGCGGCCTTCGAAATTGCGATTGCTGGTCGATGCACAGCGCTCGCCCGATTGCAGAATATCGGGATTCATCCCCAGGCACATCGAGCATCCTGACTCGCGCCACTCAAAACCAGCGTCGAGAAAGATGCGATGCAGCCCCTCCTGCTCTGCGGCGTGCTTGATCGCCTGCGAACCCGGCACCACCATCGCACGTACCTTTGGGCTCACGCGGCGGCCTTTGGCCACACGCGCCGCAGCGCGCAAGTCCTCGATGCGCGAGTTGGTGCAGGAGCCAATGAAAACGCGATCCACGGCAATCTGTTCCATCGGAGTGCCTGGCTGCAGCGCCATATAGGTGAGCGCCTGCTCCGCCGCTCGTCGGTCAGATTCCTGGGCAAAACTGCTCAACTCAGGAACGCGTGCGTTCACTGGCACGACCATTCCGGGATTCGTGCCCCAGGTCACGAACGGAGCCAGAGACGCAGCGTCCAACTCGATAACGCGGTCATATTTCGCGCCCGGATCGGTGACCAGCGTCCGCCACGACGCAACCGCCTCGTCCCATTTGTCGCCCTTGGGAGCGAAACGCCGCCGTTTCACATAGGCGAACGTAATCTCGTCCGGCGCGATCATACCCGCACGTGCCCCGGCTTCGATGCTCATATTGCAGAGCGTCATCCGCCCTTCCATCGAGAGCGACCGGACGGCCTCGCCCGTGTACTCGATCACATACCCGGTGGCGCCGTCGGTGCCGATTTGTCCGATGATGCCGAGGGCCAGGTCTTTCGCCGTCACGCCTCGGGGCAATTTCCCGCGGACATTGATCTGCATCGTCTTCGCCTTCTTTTGCGGCAGGCACTGGGTGGCGAGCACGTGCTCGACTTCTGATGTTCCAATCCCGAACGCCAGCGATCCGAAAGCACCATGTGTAGAAGTGTGGCTGTCCCCGCAGACGATCGTCATCCCTGGCTGCGTGATACCCAGCTCCGGACCGATCACGTGTACGATGCCCTGCTCGACGGAATCCATATCAAACAATGGCACGCCGAACTCACGGCAATTCTTCTGCAGCGCTCCGATTTGTTTCGCCGCAATCGGATCCAGGATCGGCAAGCCGCGCGGGGTAGTCGGAATGTTGTGGTCCACCGTCGCCACCGTGCGCAGGGGCTGGCGGACGCTGCGGCCATTGGCGCGCAGCCCGTCAAAAGCCTGCGGCGAGGTGACTTCGTGTACCAGGTGCAAGTCGATGTAGAGAAGGGGCAATTGCCCATCGGGCGCGGCCACCACGTGGGCGTCCCAGACCTTTTCGAATAGAGTGCGGGCAGTCATAAAGCCAATGCAGAAGTTAGAAGTCAGAATGCAGAAGTGAACCCGTCGAATAGGTAGGTCTCACTTTTGCATTCTGACTTCCATCTAGTTTATCAGCGCCGCGCCGCCAAAATGCGGTTATCATTGAAGGAAGACAACCAGATCACAAGGATTTTTCATGATCAACGGCAAGCGGATCGCCGTGGTTCTGCCCGCCTACAACGCGGAGAAAACGCTCGAAGCGACGGTTCGGGAACTGCCTGACCTGGTCGACATACGCATTCTCGTCGACGATCACAGTCGTGACCGCACCGTCGAAATCGCCCGCCAGCTCGGCCTGCAGTACTACGTGCACGATCGCAACTACGGATATGGGCGCAATCAGCAGACCTGCTACCGCGAGGCTCTGGCTGCGGGTGCCGATGTGGTCATCATGGTCCACCCCGATTATCAGTACACCCCGCTGCTGGTCACAGCGATGGCCAGCATGGTGGTGTATGGCGTTTACGATGTCGTGCTCGGCTCCCGCATCATCGGCGGCACCGCTTTACGCGGAGGCATGCCCCTGTACAAATACATCTTTAACCGCCTGCTAACGGCGGTCGAAAATCTGTTTCTGGGAATCAAGCTCTCTGAATATCACACCGGTTATCGCGCCTTCAGCCGCGACGTGCTGACACGCCTTCCCCTGCGCGAAAACAGCGACGACTTTGTCTTCGACAACCAGATGCTGGCGCAATGCGTCCACTTCGGCTTCAAAATCGGCGAAGTTTCCTGTCCCACCAAGTATTTCGAGGAGGCATCGTCCATTAACTTCCGGCGTAGCGTGCAATACGGATTGGGAGTGCTGGGCACAACCTTGCGTTTCGCATTCCAGCGGGCAGGTCTCTGGCACAGCGCGATCTTCGACGCGCACGGGAAAACTTTAGAAGCCGACGGCGAGACTTACTACGAGACCGGATTGCCGGCCGTTTCTGGCCGGTGAAGAGCTAAGCAACTGAATCAGCGTTTGCGCGACAGGAACCCCAGCACCCGGCTGGCAAACTCGTCCGAAAATCCAAAGCGAGCCTTGGCCCTGGAATAGAGATCCACGGCCAGCTTATCCATCCAGATCATGGCCGACTTGACCGGTCCGTCTTGCGGGCGCGGGCGATAGTTCGTGGAACGGCCGGTGACCGTCGCACCCGGGTCGAGTGTGTAGTAATAGAGCGCCACGCTCTTGCGCGATTCGCCTTCAGGACAGCGCAACGGCTCGGGAAATCCGTGGTAGGAAATGTCGTTCGTTTCAAAAATAAGGGCGTCGTTGAGCAACGGCGGCACCTTGGCCACACATTTCCGCACATCGCGATCCCACAATTCGATCGCCCCACCCCACTCCTCGCGCCATCCCGGATTCAGGTAGAGAATCAGGTTCACCCGGCGCCGCCAATGCTTGTGGTAATGGTGCATCGAGAAGTCGGTGTGAACATTGAGGAAGCCGCCGGGCCCGGACTGATGCAGTCCGCCGCCCTCTAACAAATCATCGGCCAGCAATCCGGGGATACCCGTGACCTGCGACAGCCAGTGCACAAAATCCGGAGAATTCAGTTCGTCCACAACCTCGCCGAGCCGCGGCGGGAAAAGAGACCGCTTCGTGAGGCCCAGTTTGTTTTCGTTCGGATGTTTGTAGCTCGTCCACGCGTCCGTTCCGAGCCCGGGAAACTCGCGGGCGAGTTCTGCCGCCACGTCGGGCTCCAGAAATCCCCTGAGATGCAGATGCGGATAGGGCTGGTTCTCTCGGAATTGCCGGGTCAACGAACCCGCTTGCAAAGACCATTTCCCATAAGGAAATAGTGGCCGGGCTGTGACCGCTAGGCTCGCGTTTGCCATGAAATGATTTTGTTAAGGTAACACACCGATACTCCAACTCACCAACCGGCTACTCGATTCGGCAAACGCTTACGGCGGAGTTCTGGTAAGGACACTCGCCAGTGCCTCCAGGCTGCTCGATCACAATCCAGGTGACTCCATACTTCTTGCGCAGGTAATGGAGGTCCCTTTGATGGAGCTTGTACCAGATGCTCAGATCATTCACTTGCTCCAGCCACTGCTCTGAGAGTGCTGGGAATGCAGAGGCGGCTCCCTTGTCCTTGACAGCGTCCGCGAGCCTGCTGCGCTCGGCGCGCGCGCGGAATCCGTTCTCGTCCTCGCCGCGTAATTCCATATGCTGGGGGTTGAGCACGAATATTGCATCGGTCGGGGTGTTTGCGCGAATCCACACAAACGCCTGCGCCCAGGGATTGCGCGGTTGCGACCAAGGCCATTCGAGATGCTGGCTGGCGGGAAACAGCTGCCGCTGCGCCAGGAGCATTCCCACGGAGAGCGGAACGAACAACACCAGCCAGCGCCAAATCCGGTCCCGCAGGACATGTTGAGCCAGCAGCCCGCCGCCGATCACGATCAGGACCATGTACGCCAGGGCCAGACAGCGAAGCGGCTCAAACCGAGCCAGCGGCTCCAGACGTCCGGGAATCGAGAGCGCGACCGCGGCAACGGTCGCCACCAGGATGAATGGGATCATCGCCCGCGCGACCCACTCTACGTTCTGCATGTTGCGTTGACGCGCCCAGCGGGCGATCCACCAGAACAGCAGTACGGGTCCGATCAGTCCCAGCCACTCGTACCACTCCCAGCGCAATACAAAAAAATACGGCTGCCGAAGGGCGACGTCGTGATAGGCGGGCGGAGCAGGATCGAAAATCCCAAGGGGCAAGAAGACCGAAAAGCCCAAGCCTCTCGGCCGATAGTGGTCCAGCATGACGAGCCACACGCAAAAAGCGATGGCAAAGCTCGACATCAGCGGGTGGACAGCAGCGGCGAGGACGAGCCACAACAATGCAGCGACATAGCGGCGGTGTAGCACTTCTGCGACGGCGAAGACCGCAGCAAATGCGGCCAGGTTCCGCGGGTTCAGATACTGATCGTCGATGTACAGAGCCGTCCCCGCGACCGGCAACGTCAGGAGCGCAGCCATCAGCGCGACGGAACCCCAGCGTGCGCGTTCCTCCTGAAAGAACGCGCCGGCCAAACGACACACCGCCGCTAACAGCAAGAAGATTGACGCAACCTGAAAAAGAAAGGTGACCCACGGCAGCGGCAAGTGGCTCACACGAACGAGAGCGGCAATCAGCCTAGGATAAAGCGAGTGCGCCGCATGCTCGGCGAAAAACTCAGCATGGGTTGGGAACAGGGTCGGGTTCAGCAGCTTCAGCACGCCGGGCAGATAAATTTCCGCATCTTCGGCGTATGGATGGTAGCCCTGAATCAGCAACGCCGCTGCGGTGAGAAACACCAGGCCGCCAATCCGTCGAAGGTAGGGCGGGTTGGGCGTCATCCCCGGCTCAACGCACTGGAGGCCGTTGCATCGCCCGACCTGCGCGCTAGCGCATATACGGCCAGAATCAGGATCATAGGATCAATCTGCCGCCGGAAATAGACCTCGACATGGGTCAGGTAGTACACCGACGGAAAAAAGAAGAGCACCGAGGAAAACAGGGCAGCCACAACCCAATCCTCCCACCACAGTCGCCGCACTCCGATGAGCATCAGCACTGTGAGTGCCGTGCAGAAAACAACGTTGGGCGGATCGAGCGGCTCCTCGGCGAGATAGGCCTTGTCGAAGCTCCAGAAGCCGGTCCAGATGTAAACGAATCGGCGAACCGAAACAACCGCGAACCAGCGCGGATGCGTGCGAATGAATTCGATCCCCCGTTGTTTCTCGCGATCCATGTAGGCGACTTCACCGAGTTGCTTGAAGTCCTGCCACTCCTGGTCATTGTGCCAGGGGCCGATCCAGCGCGGGCGCCAATGAAACGTGTCGCCGCTGTTGCCCATGTGGACTTCCATCCCCATGGTGTCGCGGAAGGGAATGAATTTGCCGAAGATGACGTAATTGCGCACGAACCATGGCGTCACGAACACAATCAAGCCCAGCATTCCAACCGCGAGCGGCAGCATCCAACTCTTCTTCTGGCGAATCATACGGTAACCGACCCAGGCCAGCATGAACGGCCATGCTGCCATCACCACCGGGTCCGTCAGTGCCACAAATCCCCAGAACAGTCCATACGCCGCCCAGCGCGCCACACTGGTCGATTCCTCCATGTACAGAGTGACGAGAAAGAGAATGCTGAACAAGAGCGTCGAAAGCCAGGTGTTCCAGATACGTTCGGCTGGAAAATAAATTGCGTAAGGAAAGAACGCCCAGGCCCATCCCGACCATCGCGCAATTCCTTCTCCGAACAACTTCCGCGCGATGTAGAAGATTGGAAGACAATTCAGCGCTGAAATCAGGCACTGGAATGTGAGCAGCACGAAGGCTGAAGTCTTGCTGTACACGCCAAAGATCTTGAACACGCCCGCGGTGAAATACGGATACACGGGAGTCAGCCAGGCGCTGACGCCGGTATCTTCAAACAGCGGACTGCTGAAGCCGCGTCCCTCGGCAATCGAACGCGCCAGCCGTCCGTTTTCATACGAAAAGCGCCAGTGGTCGCGCTCGGGATCCAGTTGTTCCGGATACAGGAAGCCCATCACCACCAGTCGAATCGCCAAGGCTACCAGCACCATGCACGTCGTACTTCGAAAGCAGGCCTGGAGTTTTGTCCGAAAGGACTGCACTTGCGATTCACCGGTATTCATGAAAACGGCCTGGTCCTCCTGGCGCTGCTTCGCTGACGCGGTCCCTGTGCAGCAGGCAAGAAGCGCCGCAAAACTTTGGCAGACGGGTGTTCTCGAAGAGCATACCTGCCGCTCTAAGCAGGGTCAACGCGCGGACCTCATGTGCCGCTTGCAGCGAGTGGCAACTCTCCGTAGCATCTAACTTTAGAGATGGCCAACGCTTCCAACGGTAATGGGCGCACTCACCTGGCGCTCGGCGAGATCTTCACTTTCGCCTACGACACATTCATCAGCAACAAGGTTCGCTTCGCACTTACCGCACTCGGAATGGTGATTGGCACCGCGTCTCTGATTCTCGTCACCACCATCGGCCTTACCGGAAAACAATATGCCCTCAATCAGATTCAGGCGATAGGCGCGAATCTGATCAACGTCGAATACGAGAGTGGCGGAAATCGCATCACCAACACCGGCAATGACGCCATCACCATTGACGACATGCTGGCCGTGCAGCGGCAGGTTCCCGGCATCGCAGCTGGATCACCGGTTGTTCCTCTGAACGAACGCGTCCCCATGGGGAACGGGAAGGAGCGCGATCTGCAGATCCTTGGCGTCTATCCCGAATATCTGCAGGTGCGCAACCTCGTTGTGTTAGCCGGGCGTTTCTTCGACAAACAGGATTCTCAGGCTCACAACAAGGTTGGCGTGCTGACCCAGAAACTCGCCGAACAACTGTACGGCAGCTCCGAGGAATCGCTGGGCAAGACTGTGAAGGTCAGCGGCCTGCCGTTCACGATTATCGGGACGTTCCGCGAACGGGTGGACACCTTCGGGCAATCCGAGGTGAGCGATAACACCATGCTCATCCCCTATTCGGTGATCCGCTATTTTCAGGACACGCCCACCGTAAAACAAATTTACTTTTCGACCACCGATGCGTCGCTGGTGGTCCCGGTGACGGCCCAGGTGCGAAGGGTCATCGTGTCCCGCCATCGTCCGGAGTCGGTCTACAAAGTCGAGAACCTGACACAACTGGTCGCCGTCGCGGACAAGATTGCCAATGCCTTGACGATGGTTCTGCTGGGTGTCGCTCTGGTTGTTCTGCTGGTCAGCGGCATCGGCATCATGAACATCATGCTGGCGACCGTCAACTCGCGCATCCGCGAGATCGGGATCCGAAAAGCGATTGGCGCCACCAATCGCGAGATCCGCTTTCAGTTCCTCTCCGAAGCTGTTCTGATCTCCCTCATCGGCGGGCTCATTGGCATCTTTATCGGGCTGGCGATCCCATTCTCTGTTCGCTATCTCACCGAATATCGCATTCCCATCTCGGGCTTGTCCGCCATCATCGCGATCGCGGTTTCCTCCCTGGTTGGAGTCATCTTCGGCACTCTCCCCGCCAGTCGCGCCGCGCAACTAGACCCCGTAGAAAGTCTTCGCTACGAATAGTTTGCAGCCCAGAGTGCGACTATCATTCAACAAGCTCTTCCGATTGAGCTTACAGGTGCAGCACACCCCCTTCCGACGCCTGACCGCGTTTGCAGCGTTCCCGGATTTCGCGTAACTTCTCTTCTGTTTCCGGGTTTATCCCTGGGAGGCACTATGAAGGCGAGGCATTGCGTCTTGGTTGGTGTTCTGCTGGCAATCGCCTGCGGCACTCTGGCCGCGGCGCCCAAGAAAGATAAGCTGCCGGCGAGCGCGCAAAAGGCTCAGAAGGCCGAAAAGCCTGCCAAAACCCAGAACCCGGCCACGTCGTCCGAGAAAGGTGCTTGCCACGATCTCGACACCCGCGCCAAAGAACTGCAAGCGCAGGAACGTCAGCTCCACCAGCAGGCCAAGCAGAAAGAAGGCGAGGAAGTATCCCTTCGGAGGCAGGCCAAGCAGATTGAGGCTGAACGGGAAGCCATTGAGCGCTCCCACCGCGGCGTCGCCGGAAAGGACACTGAAGCCGCGGCGAAGGAAAATCAGCGTGTTTCCCTCGAGCGCCAGGCCGACGTGATTTCCAAACAGCGCGAACAGATCGAGCGCCAGGCCACCGAGATTGGCAAGGAGCGCCGCTCCCTCGAAGCCCAGCATAAGCAAGAGTGCTCCCACAGCAATCACAAGAAGATCGGCTAGCCTCGCAAACGATTAACGGTTTTGTTGGCCAGCCGACCGATAGATTCCCTCCTTACCCCTGACCTGATGCCTGCCTGCCCTCGGCCACTCGGACACGGGATCCCTTGGCTGCCCTTCCCATTTCAGCGTGTACTTCTTCTCTCTTGACCCTGTTTCCGTCTGTGCGTAAAGTGCCGCAAGCTCAGGCGAAAAATTTGTACCGACAAAGCGTGCAGGTGGGCCCCGCCACGCAAGTCTCCCATCCGCAGGCAACCGATTTGTCACTTCGCTGAAAGCTTCGGCCGAACCTTGGGGCAGGATTCTTGGTGGTCCTCACCCTTCCGTGCAACGCTCGTTCTTTCCCCTATGGGGACTGGCCAGCCCCATGCTTGGAGATCACATGAAAACCTGGAAACGATTCGCTTTTCCAATTCTGCTGGCAGCACTGCTGGTGCTGCCGGCTGCGCTCGCAACGAAACGGCGGCTGCAACCGCAAAACGAGGCACCCACAGGCTTCACCACTCCTACGCTTTCCGACAATCCCGGCAGCCAGAGTGTAAGCAATGGCCTGCCGGAGCCGCCGGGAGACACCTTCGCCGAGGATCAAAGCACCTTCGAAGAATCGGACGGCGTCGATAAGGGCCTGGGACCCATCTACAATGCCAGGTCGTGTGCCGACTGCCACCAGAATCCCGTAACCGGAGGCGGAAGCCAGGTTGCGGAATTCCGCGTCGGTCATGTCGACACCAACGGAAATTTCGTCAACCCCACACTCATGATCAATCACGGCCAAACCGGGGTGCCCGAACGCTCCCTCGCGAATGACCGCGCCGTTTGTCCCGAAGCCCAGGAGCGCGTTCCCCTATCCGAGACGGTCCGGACTTTCCGTATGTCACTGAACGTTCTCGGAGACGGCTTTGTGGAAGCCATTGATGACAGCACGCTTCAGGCCATCGCCGCCGGACAGCCCGGTTTGAGCAAGGGCAAGGTCCACGGCGAGTTCATCCAGGTGCCGGTTCTGGAAGCTCCCGGACAAACGCGCATCGGCCGCTTCGGCTGGAAAGACCAGCATGGCAGTCTGCTCTCGTTCGCGTCAGATGCATATCTGAACGAACAAGGCATCTCCAACCGGCTCAGCCCCGTCGACACAACCACGGTGTGTAAGACCACGTCCGATCCCGAAGACGGTCCCGACAACAATGGTCTGGACGACATCGATCACTTCGCCACATTCATGCGCGGCACGATGGCGCCGCCCACGGATGACGCGGTGATGGCAACGCAGGCTGCGCAGGCCGGACAGACGCTCTTCACCAAGATCGGTTGCTCGGTCTGCCACGTGCCCTCCATCACGACCGCACCCACCGGTACGGTCATCAACGGCGGCACCTTTACCATCCCGGATGCTCTGGGAGGCAAGATCATCCATCCGTACGGTGATTTCCTGCTGCACAACATCGGCACCGGTGACGGTATCGTGCAGAATGGTCCCGCCGACACCGCCAACAAACTGCGAACCATGCCCTTGTGGGGGTTAAGGACTCGGGATCGCTTGATGCACGATGGCGCTTCCGGCTCACGCGAACAGGCGATCCTGCGTCACAAGGGAGAAGCCGCATCAACTCGAACAGCGTTCATCAACCTCACCCCGCAACAGCAAGCCCAGTTGCTGGCCTTCCTGGACGCACTGTGATCTGGCGTGTCTGATTCTGAAGGCCCTTTTCTTCGTGAACCCTGCGAAGGATAGGGCCTTCTGTTCAGTGAGCGGGGGAGACGTCGAAAGATGGCGGGCGGGTCACAGGCCTGGTCCCCCAAGACGGGCTGGGCTGCGGTCCGAGCATGAACTCCAACCGGTTGTGCTGCTCCGTCAGCGCTTCGAGCGGAAGCCATGTGCTGTCAAAGGGCTTCCCATTGAACGTCACATCTTGCACGTAGATTCCTTCGCCTTTGGAAATGATTTCCAGCATGCGGCCGTTTCCCATGTAAATCGTCAAGCGCGGGAACATGGGCGTCCCCAACACCAACCCGCTCACGCCGGGAATTACCGGATACATCCCCGCAGCGTTCCACACGTACACGCCGGACGTGGCCCCCAGATCGTCGTTCCCCGGAAGGCCTTCCGGCTTGGTCGTGAACGTCTCCCGGCGAATGCGGTCAACGACTTGTTGCGTCTTCCACGGTTGTCCGGCCCAGACATAGACGTACGGGGCGCAGAAATCGGGCTCGTTGGTTACGGTGAAAGTCGGTACAGCCCAGCCGGTGAGCTTCTGAAAGAACTTGTCCAGCTGGGGCAGCACCTTGTCGTTTCCGCCGATTTCGCGGAACAGGCCGGCATAGTTGTGCGGGATCATCCACGTGTACTGCCAGGTCGAACCCTCTTCGAAGCCGAACTGATCCGATGTGTCCCAGTTCTTGTGGCGCGGCATGAGATTGTCGGGGTCCCAGCCCGCCAGAAACTTGCCATCGCTGAGCCGAGGGCGGATGAATCCCGACTCGTGGTCGAACAGCTTCTGCCAGTTTTGCGCCGACTGCAGCAAGCGCGCGGCATTGCTCGCGTCGCCTCTCGCAGCGGCGAAGCGCGAGACGGCAAAATCGGCGCTGGCATATTCCAACGTTACGGACGCGGCCGTTTCGCGGTCGCCATCCGCTGGAATGTATCCCTTAGCAAGATAGTCGCTCAGAAAAGGTCGCACCGACTGCCCGTGCGGACCCGTGCCGGGTTGGGTTGCACCCTTGACCATGAACTGCAGCGCCGACAGCGTATCGAACTTCCGCGCGCCAAAGGCGTGAGCGCTCGACAGCAGAATCGCCGACGAGTCGCCACCCATGACGTAGCTGACGTCATTTGCCACGGGCCACCGCGGCAGCCATCCACTCTGCTCGGCATCGCGGACCAGCGATTGCATCATTTGACTGGTCTCATCTGGCAGAAGCAAAGCATGAAACTGGATAAGGTTGCGATAGGTGTCCCAGTCGGAGAAGTTCGCATATTGCGCTTCTCCCGCCCCGAGTCGCCGCACCTTGCCATCGAATCCGATGTAGTCGCCATTCCGATCGCTGAAGAGGTTCGGCGCAAGCAGCATGTGGTAGATGCCGGTGTAGAAGATCTTGCGCTGATCTGCAGTACCGCCCTCGGCCTGCACGCGGTCAAGCATCTTGATCCACGCGGACTTCGCTCCTTCCCGCACCGCATCGAAATCCCAGTTGGGGATCTCGGCCTGAAGATTAGCCGTAGCATTGTCGACGCTGACAAACGAAATGCCCGCCTTGACCAGGATCGGCTCGGTGCCAGCAAACGAGACATATGCACCGGCCTGGTGTCCCGTGGCAGAAGTTGGTGTCGATTGTCCTGTGTTTGTCCAGGTGCCCGAAGAAGCAAATGGCCGCGAAAATTGCAGTGCAAAATAGAGAACGTAGTTGCTGTCTGAGCCGCAAAAACCGCCACTATGCACGGTACCCACGATGGTATTCATGCCACGAACCTCAACTGTGCTCGTGTCGGCCTTGCGTTTCTCATCAGGGACGGTGGCGCTGTCACCTGTTTTGAGAGTCATCGATGGAACTATGCCTGCCGGGAACGTAAACCGTCCGATGCCGGCATGAGTGGTCACAGTGAGTTCCACGTCTACGCCATTGTCGAACCTGACCCGGTAGTAACCCGGGTGCGCCTGCTCATTGCCATGTGAGAACGCCAGCGCGGACTCGCTGAACGCGCTCGCGCTTTTCGGCAAGTCACCGATCCACGGCAGGATCGGCACATCGGCGTAGATCGGACATCCCGCGCCGCTGATATGGGTAAGGCTGAATCCGCGAATTGTCTTGTCGGTGTAGTGATACCAGCCGTCCGCACGCGTATCCGGCCCCCACTGCATCATGCCGAAAGGGAGGGTGGCAGCAGGGAACGTGTTTCCATCGGCGGCAGTGCCGATGAAGGGATCGACCGTATCGTAGCGCGTCGGTGAGACGGCGCTCTGGCCCAGAACAGCGAGTGAAGTCAGCAATAGGAATATGAGTAAAGTGCGCATCTGCCTCTCCTGAGAATGATGGCGCGAAGAACGAACTCCCTTTGCAAATATGACGGAGGCAGTCTACGCTTTCGGCCGGCCCAATTCAGTGACTTGTAGCGCTCGCCGTCGCACTACTCCGCCGGAGAAGAATCGCTGGGTTTGGAGGCCGCAGTCGCGCGCAAACGTGCCACCACCAGCTTGATGTCGTTGTAGCTGACGAAGGGCGGCACTTTCGCCTTGATATCCCCGAGTCGCTCTATGCCGATCTCAGCCGCTGCGGCTTCGATCTGCGCTTGCGCGCCGGGCGAAATCCACTCTGGACGCAACTCCACCCGGCCCGCCTCGATCAGAAGCGCGACGGTAGTCACGACGGTCGAAGGCTGAAGTTTCCTTGCCTGCGCGATTTCCCCGAGTGACTTGCCCTGGTTGAGCAATGCCAGAGTCTGTTCGGCAGGCCTGGTGAGACGCGCCGAGACCTGAGAGGCGCGCGCTCCACCGGCAAACTGCCGCAGGGCTTGAAGAATCGCGGCTCCGTATGTTTTCGCTTTGCTCTCGCCGATGCCCGGCACCCGGCGAAGTTCAGCGAGATTGGTTGGCCGCCTCCGGCACAGTTCCACGAGTGTAGTGTCGTGGAGCACGATGAATGCTGCGATCTTCTTCTCACGCGCCACATTCCGGCGCCACTCGCGCAGGTAGTCGGACAGCGCCGGATCGTATCCGGCGTTGGCTGCAAGAAGGTCGCGATCCGATCGCTGCACAATCGCCGTCCTTCGCTGCGGTGGTGGCGCAGTCGGGGTCTTCACTTCCGTTCTTAGCCACTCGGGTACGCTGCCGCAGTTGTCACAGGTTGCGCAGCCATCCCACTTGGGTATCTCGCCAAAATGCACACAGATCTGCTTGTGGCGGCACTGCCTGGAATCGACAAAGCGGCTGATCACGCGCTTGCGCTCCCATGACCGCTCGCGCTCCGCGTCGTCTTCGATCTTGCCGATGAAGTACTCCAGCAGCACGTGGTCCCGCTTCTGCCAGAGCAGCACACAATCGGCCGGAAGACCATCTCGCCCCGCACGGCCCGCTTCCTGGTAGTACTGCTCAATCGACCTGGGCAGCGAGAGATGAATCACCGCGCGCACCGAAGGCTTGTTGATGCCGAGCCCGAAAGCAATGGTGCCCACCAGGACACGCACCTCGTCCGACATCCAGCGTTCCTGGTTCTCGCGGCGCTGTGCCGACTCCATTTTTGCGTGATAGGGAATCGCCGGAATCCCGCTCTCCAGCAGGGTCTCAACCGTGTCTTCCACACGCCGAATCGTCGGCGCGTAGACGATGACGCTGCCTTCTGTGTAGTGGCGCAGCGCCCGCAGCAACAGCGGCATCTGCGTTTCCGTGTCGGATTCGTGCACCAGGTAGCGCAGGTTCTCGCGGTGGAAGCTGGCAATGTAAAGATCGGGATTGCGCATCTGCAACTGCTTCAGGATGTCGTGCCGCACTTGCCGCGTCGCACTGGCCGTAAACCCGGCGATGGGACGATCCGGAAACTGGGTGCGCAGGCGGCTCAACTGACGGTAGTCGGGACGGAACTCGTGCCCCCACTCCGAAATGCAGTGTGCTTCGTCAACGGCGAAGAATCCCACTGGCACGCGGTTTAGCCAGGCAAACGTGTTTTCCTGTGCCAGACGCTCGGGTGAGAGATAGAGCAGCCGGTAGTCGCCGCGCGCGGCCTTGTCCATCACCCGCCTGCGCTCGGCAGAATCCTGAAAGCTGTTGACCGCAGCAGCTGGAATGCCCATCTGCGCCAGTTGCGCAGCCTGGTCCTGCATGAGCGCGATCAACGGCGAAACGACGATCGTCGTCTTCTCCGAAACCACTGCCGGAAGCTGGTAGCAGAGCGACTTGCCGCCGCCAGTCGGCATCACGACGCAAGTGTCGCGCCCGGCAAGCAGGCTGCGGATAATCTTCTCTTGCCGCGGGCGGAAGGAGTCGTAGCCCCAGTAACGGCGCAGCGCCGGGAGAAGATCGATGTCAGCGGACACCCTAGCAGTATATGGAATACCGGCAGCGGTAAGGCTGTGACAGAATTACAGCGAATTTGTGATGAATTCCGGGCGACGTGAACCAGTCTTATGCTCATAGGCGTAATCTCCGATACCCACGGACTGCTGCGCCCTGAGGCGATCTCTGCTTTGCGCGGTCTTGACCGAATCCTGCACGCAGGAGACATCGGAGATGCGGGCACTCTTGCGCGGTTGCGCGAGATTGCTCCAATCACGGCCGTTCGCGGCAACGTCGATCGCGAGCCCTGGGGCCTGGAGTTGCCGGAGACAGAAGTGGTTGAGGTTCTCGGAGTCTCGATTTACATGCTGCACGATCTTGGGCAGCTAGACTTGAAGCCGCAAGCAGCCGGGTTCCGCGTGGTCGTGTACGGACACAGCCACAAACCGGCGATCGAAGAAAAGGGTGGGGTGCTTTACTTCAATCCCGGCAGCGCCGGTCCGCGGCGCTTCAGGTTGCCACTGAGCGTAGGGAGGCTGTTGGTAGAAGATGGAAGAGTCAGTGGAGAATTGATCAAGCTAGGGTAACGTCGGCATGCTGCGGCACTAACCAGCTGACACTCCGAGGAGTCTGAAGTGTTAAAGAAACTAACATTGCTACGAGAGCGCGTCGAAGATTGGAACAGCTATCCCTTTAGCGTTCCGGCAATCCACGAACTCGGCGAGCTGGTTTTTCGCTCGCGCGTCTGCTTCTTTGCGGGCGAGAACGGGACAGGCAAGTCCACACTTCTGGAAGCGATTGCTGACCATTACGGCTTCGGTCGCGAAGGGGGCAATCGGAATTTTCGGAACGATAGTACCGAGAGCAATCATTCGGTGGATCCGCTGGTAAAGGCCCTTCGGCTTTCGTTCGATAAACGCACGGGCGCTGGCTATTTTCTTCGAGCGGAGAGTTTCTTCAATACGGTCTCTTACATGGACGGGCTCGATAAAGACGAGGAGTTCGTCCCAGCGCCGCCAATCCGTGCATTCTATGGCGGCCGCAGCCTTCATACGCGCTCGCATGGCGAGACTTTCCTCACGCTTTTGCAGCTGAAGTTTCAACGGAATGGCTTGTTTCTTCTCGACGAACCAGAAGCCGCTCTTTCGCCACAGAGACAACTGGCTTTCATGGTCCTGCTCCACGATGTTCTAAAGAAATACAAGGATGCTCAATTCATCATCTCGACGCACTCACCGGTGTTGCTGGGATTTCCAGGCGCTCAGATTGTGTCGTTTGATGATGGACCCCTCCACGAAATCGAGTATGAAGACACGGCGCCTTTGCAGATTGTGCGTGGATTTATAAATCAGCGCGAACGCGTGCTGGAGGAACTGTTTAGGGAGACGCCGTCGCTGTTCGAGAGGACGGCAGACTAGCCTGGAGGAGTGGTGATCGTTCGACTCCGCCTCGCATACGCTCGGCCCGCTCAGGATGACCTCGGAGTGAGTTGCCCGCAGACTCACGGCTCGAAGCTCATAGCTTTTTTCGAGAACGAAAAAGGCCGGCTTCGCGGCCGGCCTCTTCTGTACTTCACTTCCGCTTTGACGGGCAGGAGTGCCCGTTCCACCCAACTACTTCTTCGGTGCGATCGCGTCCTTCGCGGCCTTGGCAACGCGGAATTTCACCACGGTCTTGGCCTTGATCTGGATCGGTTCGCCGGTCTGCGGGTTGCGCCCCATGCGGGCCTTGCGGTGCGCCTTCACCAGGCGGCCCAGTCCGGGCACGATGAATACGCCATTCTTCTTTGTCTCTTTGATTGCGGTGTCAGCCAGGTGCTCCAGGAACGTTGCAGCGGTCTTGTTGTTGGTGCCGAGTTTCTCGGCGAGATGACGAGTCAGTTGAGTCTTGGTCATGCCAGCAGCCATGAGTCCTCCTTGGGGGACATGCGTAAATTTCAGTGGAACCGAAGCGCATCTTAACGCACGCGCCTGTGGAAAAGAAGTGTTTTATGCAGATTTTATGCGGTTTTCTTCGAGGTACCTCTCCAAAATGGGCATGAAAAGCGGGTTTGGAGTATCTTGAGTACCCAGTCACCGGCCAGACCTCCCGGGTGTCGCCTCTCAGCTTTACCGGAAGAGCCGCCGGGACTGAGGCGCTGAATCCAAGCCAGCGTTGACCCACAGTCCGCGAGACCGGCTGACAGTCGGCTTTCGCTGACAGCCCCGAGCTGGAAACTGACAGCTGCCTCATGGTCATATCCCCGCGAAAAAACAGGCTTTACGACTAGCCTCCACGCGCGCAGCTTGGTTACACTGAATCCCATTTTTCACCCTCGAGGAGGATGGTTTATGCCCGATGCCACGCTCAGTGGCTCCGAATTCAAGAAGCAACTGCGCGCCGGAACGCCCAAGATGGGCCTGTTCCTGAACGCGCACAGCCCGACGGTCGCCGAGCAACTGGCGCACAGCGGATACGACTGGCTGCTGGTCGATACCCAGCACGGTCCTATGGGATACGAAAAGCTCTCGGCCATGCTCAGCGGCATTTCCAATGGTGGCGCCAAGTCCATGGTCCGCGTCGGCGGCTACGACGACCGCCCCGGCATTCAGCAAGCGCTCGACATGGGCGCCGACGGCGTTCTGATTCCTTACATCAATACCGCCGACGAAGCTCGCCAGGCAGTGAGTTGCGCAAAATATCCGACCGTCGGCACGCGCTCGGTCTATTTCCCCCAGCGCAGCATGAACAAGGCCGGGCTGCTCGGCTACGCGGGCAATTGGAACAACGAAGGCATCGTCGCCCTGCAGGTCGAAACCGCGTCCTGCATCGAAAACATCGTCGAGATCGCTGCCGTGCCCGGAGTCGACATTCTCTTCCTCGGCCAGAACGATCTCTGCATGTCGATGGGCCTCTATAACAAGTACGAGTTCCCGCACATGTACACGTCGCCAGAGTTGGGGGCCGCGACGCAGAAGCTGATCGAAAATGCCCGCAAGAACAACGTCATTCTCGGACTGTTCCTGTTCGGCACGTCGCGCGTCGGTGAGTTCTTGGAGAAGGGCTTCACCTTCATCAGCATTGGGAACGACCTGCATCACGTTCTGACGCAAGCCGGCGCCTACGTGAACGACATGGAGAACATCGCGAAGGAGAAGGGAAAGACCTGGAAGCGCCGAGCCACCACGCTCTTCTAGATCGTAGCGCCGGCGACTCGCCGGCAGTCCGGCGGGCGCCCCGCCCGCCGCGACTGGTCTTTGTTGTATGTCCCGGTAGATGTTGGGATACGCCGACTCAGCGCGCCACCCTTCCCGGATGAATCCCTTCGCCGAGAACGAAGGTGGCCCCAACCGCACCCACCACCGCGGATTGGCGCGTCAGGCCGAGTCGCTGTCGGATCCGGTAGACGCTCTCGATCCCCGTGCAATGGGCGCCAACCAGCTGCGACACACCAAAGCCCTTCAGCTTGTCCGCAGTCCAGTCGAGTTGCTCATCGGAAGCCGGAAACAGATGAAGTCCGCCGATAACGGCGTGGACCGATGTGCCGGGAAACTCCTTTTGGGCGAACGTCAGAATATTGACTACTCCGGCGTGTCCACATCCGGTGATCACGACCAGGCCCTTGGAAGTGTTGACCACCAGCGACTGGTCTTCCGGGATCGTGTCTTCCACCAGGCCCTCGGGCGTCTTGACCTTTCCTTTTACCGACCAGTTCCGCTCGGGAAAGGTGCGGGGCACTGGTCCCGTCAGCCATGCGCCGGGAAAAATTTCCGCCCCCGCGTCATGCTCAACGAACCGGGCACCGGTCGCCTCGTAGTCTTTTCGCAACGCTGGCACGCTGTTCGTTTCTTTGCCTTGGTCGTCGGGCCGGCTATACAAGATCCCCTTCCCAACGTGGGCCACGGAAAGAGCTGCCGGGTTCTTTTTCATCATCTCTCGGCGCAGTGTCAGTAAACCGCCCACGTGATCATCGTGGTTGTGCGTCAGGACAACCTCGGTCACATCGCTCAGGTCCAGACCCAGGTCATGCAGGTTGGAAAGGACGGTTTGCGGACGAGCTCCGGTATCCACGAGGACGCGGTGGCCGTCAGCCTCAACCAGCGCCGCAAAGCCCCACTCGCCGATGCCCTCGTCGGCGAGCATGGTCGAAAGAATCGTGACTTTCAGAGTTTTCACTTGCGCGTGCGGGGCTTTGTCGGGACCGGATTGTGCCTTCAGGAATCCCGCCGACATCCACAACACGCAGACGATGAACAGAACTTCGGACCTACGCTGCCATTTCATACAAAAACTCCGCGTACGACTTTACCGCGCCATCCATCCCCTGCACGTTCGGGTTGGTGGACTCGATCAGGTAGTACTCATTCGGCGCATGCGCGCCGTTGCCGTGGCCCATTCCGAAGCCGCCAGCAGCCAGGTGCAGTGGCTCCCCGGTGAAAACGTAGCCCGGCCACGAGCCGGCACTGCGCGGCAGCACGATCGGATCAATGCCTTTGTCGCGATACACCTTCAGCTGTTTCTGGATGATGCGAGCATCGATCGACGAACTGTTCGGATCGTACCCGCCCGTCATGTTCACTTCGATGTCGCTGAATCCCTGCTTCGCCAGGTGCGCCTTCAACGAAGCCAGGGCCTCGGCCGCGGTCATGTCGGGAACGAGGCGCAGATCCAGCTTTGCCGCCGACCGGTGCGGCAGGATCGTCTTCCCGCCCGGCCCGGTGTAGCCTCCGACAAGCCCTTCGATGTTTACGGTCGGGCGCGACAGCAGCATTTCAATTGACTGCTGCCAGCCCGCATCGTGCATCCAGTGTTTTACTCCGTATGCCTGCTTGGCATCGTCCTCGCTCATTCGCTTGGCGGCCTTCTCGATCATCGCTTTCTCGGCGGCAGAGAGCGGCCGCGCCTTGTCGGCAAAACCAGGAATTGCCGGATCATTACCGTCCGCCGAGACCAGCGTGTTCAGCGCGTGCACCAGACGCCACGCCGGACTGTCGACGCGAGCCTTTTCGCTGGAGTGAATGTCGTGCGTGGGGCCGCGCCCCCACTTTTCTCCGGATGAAACCAGCTCAACCTCGACGACGCCCTTCGCACCCAGTTGCACCGTGATACTGCCGTCGAGTTCCTGGCCGGCGTCGGGCAGGAAAATGCCATCCGACTTCTTGAGCGCTGCAATCACCTCGGGCCGCCGCACGATCTGGGCAAAATGCGGCGAGCCAATCTCTTCTTCGCCTTCCGCCACCAGCGCCAGGTTGACTGGAATCTTGCGTCCGGCTCCGCGGATCGCATGCAGCGCCGCCAGGAACGTGGCTTCGGGCCCCTTCTGATTCACCGCCCCGCGTCCAACGATGACCTTGCCCATGCCCGGCTTGTCGACCAGCGCCGCGTCGAACGGCGGCGATGACCACTCCTTCGGATCAACCTGCTTGACGTCGTACATGAAGTAAACACCCAGCGTCCGCGGAGCTCCGGCATCGAGCGTGGCAAAGATGCCCGGCTGTCCGTCAGTCGGGACCTTCGTGACCGACTGAAACCCCGCCTCCCCCAGCATCTGCATAGTCAGATCGCAGCCTTCCTGCACTTCCCGATTCTCGGCAGCGATCGAGGGCTGGCGGATCCAGGTCTGCAGCCGCTTCACGGCTTCATCGTGCCGCTTTTCGATTTCGGCAAATACGGGAGCCAGGTCAGCGCGTTCAGTTTGTGAAAGACCAGGAACAGTGATGGCAGCAGCGGTGGCAGCGGCCCCAACAACGAAGTCTCGACGATTCATGGCCCGAAGGGTAGCGTGAGGGCGAGAGGTTTGTCTACCGAGAGAGACCCAGGGTTGAGTGATGTTGGTGAAAAGGCGAAATATCGCTACTCAGCACTGCTTTAGCCGTCCACCACATTTTGAGCAGAACTCGGCTCTAGTGAACCACATTCCGCTGTGAATGGTTCTCCCACAATTCGGACAAACTCTGATGATGCGAAGATTCAAGAGAGAGATCAGTACGACTGCTGGAACCGTGAACGCCAGAACTTTCACATCTCCTACTATCAGGAACACGAAAATAGCGAAAACCGCGCCAGAACCAACGATGAAAACAGGGAGCAACCGCTTCTTGCGTGCGACATTCCTGTCGAGATAGGTACTCCATAACCCCAGAATTGCCAATACGATCCACGTTCCGATGAACCAAGGCGCCATTTCAGGATGCGGGCTCATGGACGAACCGAACCAAGTGCGCAGTTTACTCGAACTCCATCAAATTCCTCGCCCCAATTGTTGTAATCAATTATTCACAAACGGGCCATTTGCGAGAGCTTCAGAGTCGGTGCCCGCGCATCACAGTGACGGCCGACCCGTCGGTTAGGAGGGCGGATGTTGGCCTTCCACGGAGCACCGCGGCGAAGTCTTTCCCGTAAAGGTTGTCGACGTCTCCACTGAATTCAGCCTGCCGAGCGTTCCACACTCGCCACGATGGGTGCGCCACCCGATACTCCATGCAACCACCATCCGGCTGCGAGGCGTATCCCCAGTAGTGCTCGGTGATGAATTGCTCGTGAGAGCCGTCGCTCGGAAGGCGAGGTCCGCCCTCAGCCAGGACCTCGATCCCGCTCCAGTCCTGGTTTTTCCATCGGTAGGCGACTGTAAGGCCCTGACCGCTGGCTTTGCGGATCTCGTGCGCCATCGGCAGCGCCACGTAGTTTTCGTTGTAGACGGTGCGAGCGACCCAGGCGATGGCGCGCCGGGGAACGATCTCCCGAATGAAGACCACGCCGCGCCGGACCTCGTCGCCTTCGCAGCGCCGCACATAAAACCGCAGGTTTACTTCGTCGAAGTTCGAGTGAAACGGAATCGCGAGGCCGAACACTCGCGTCTTCAAGAAGCGAAACCCCACCAGGCTGACGAAAACCCTCCCGTCCCAGCGATCAAGTTCCGTACCAGCCGGAACTAAGGGCAGCAAGAGCCCGGCATCCACCTCGTAGTTCAACATCGCGAGGTAGCGCCACTCCGCAGTGAGAAACACCCGGTCAGAATTCACGTTCTTAAGGATGTAAAGACGCGAAGGCTGCGACTCAACGAAGTCCGTTCGCGAAATGTCAGAAGAATGCTGGTCTTCCTGAGACCTGACACCTGTAACCTGGTCTTCTACGGATCGTACACCGCGCTGCCCATGCCGGCTTTTTTCGCGGCGTCCTGCATCTCTTCGAGCTTTTTCTTTTGCTCGGCCAATTGGGTCTGCATGTTGGCTACCTGTTGTTGCTTCTTCACCTGGTACTGGTTGTACTGCGCGCCGTTGACATAGGCATTCGCTTCGACAAAACGGATCGACGCATTGAGCTTGTCGATCTGCTCCTGCAGGGTGGCAATCCGATTCTTCTGTGCCAGAATCTGGTTCTTCCAGTCTTCGGCGGACTGCCCACCAGCCGGCGCGCTGGACGGCGCAACCGGTTCCGACTTCCCGACAGTCTCCTGCTCACCCGGCGTGAGGTAGGGAGTTTCGGGAAGGTCTTCGTTGGTGATGACTTTCTTCTTGGCGGTTCCCTTAGACTTTTCCTTCGCGCGCGTTTCCCGCGCAACGTCGCCTAGCGACTGTGCGCACGCCGCACTCCCTGCTGCAAGTACTACCGCCGCCAGCCACATCGTGATAAAACGGCGCATGAACGCCTCCCGGTGCCGAAAACCAGAGCCTGGTGGGATGTTAGCTCGCTGGCTGGCTGCGCTCTAATTACCTATGTAACTGTCCCTTGGGCCATCGCGATGACCTGCCCGGCGGAGAGCCCGCTCTGCCGCAAATGCCGAATGCTCAACGCATCGTGACGTTTGGCCAGTCGCATCCCCAACGCATCCCGCACGAGCTCACAGTGAAAATAGTCCGGAATCGAATAACCCAGCGACCGGATCAGGAGAATCTGGCGCGCCGTAGCCTTCAGCAGATCGCCGCCGCGCACGACTTCTGTGATGCGCATGGCGGCATCATCCTCCACCACGGCGAGTTGGTAAGCAGGAACGTCGTCACGGCGCCAGACAAGAAAGTCGCCGAAGTCGCGTCCGGCCACATAACGTTGCGCGCCCAGGTTCAGATCGGTGAACTCAAGCTCTTCGTCCTCCGGCACACGGAAGCGCCAGTTCACTCCAGCAGGCTCTGCAAATTGGACCGCATCAGTACGGCCACGACACCGGCCCGGATAGATCGGTTCATCGTCGGCATCGTTCGGTGCGCTCGCCGCCTGCGCCAGGTCCTTGCGCGAGCAGCTGCACGGATAGATAAACCCGCCGTCGCGCAATCGCTGCCAGGCGTCGAGATAGTGTGCCCGCCGCTGGCTTTGCGTATACGGCGCGAAGAGCCCGCCGCAGTCCGGGCCCTCAGTCCACTGAACCCCAAGCCAGCGCAGGTCCTCGATCATGGCCTGGGCGAACTCCGCCCGCGAGCGTTGCGGATCGAGATCTTCATTTCGGAGGATCAGCGTGCCATGATGCTCTTCTGCTCGCTGCGCGGCGATCCAGAACGTACGCGCATGGCCGATGTGGAGCAAGCCCGTGGGCGAAGGCGCGAGGCGGCCGCGATATTTCGAGACTGGAAGGCCCACGCACGCATTTTATGTGGTTCCGATAGCCTTGTGGGGAACCGGCAGACCCGAGCGCGGTGAAATCAGGGATTATTGGTCAGCTATTCGTGTCGTCTTCGTCGAGACTCCACTCGCAGCCGCAATCCCCGCATTTCCAAGCTACTTGAGGCCCACCAACTTCTTCCGTAACGTAGGAAACTTTCATCGAGCCACAATGCAGACACTTTGGTTGCTTGTAGACGCCTGAACCTTCCACCTCGAATTGCTCCAGCATCGGCGAATTCAGTATCGTTAGCGCTTGCCCCTCGTCCTTAGCGGCCACCTCAAGTCTCGCGCCTCCTGTTGCGCTGGGAAAGTACAGACGATTCATGTTCTCATCTGCAACGAAGCATTCGATCCCGGCAGAATCGAGCGCGGCTTTTGCGAGTAAGGCTTGGGGTAGGTTCAGGTAACGCCCGACAGTAACCAGACCGCCGTCGGTCTGATTCGGTTCTGACTGGGGGAGTTCCATTGAATTCTCCAAGAATCAGCCCTTCCTATGAATGTAAATGCCCACAGCATCCTGTCAGTGCACGCCGCCGTCGCACGTTGACTTTATACGCTCATTTGACGATAAGTTCGAGACAGGTGACGCAAACAGGCCTTAGCTCTCACTAGGTCAAGATGGCTCAACTCTTTTCTCGTCAAACTAGCTTGCGACTGGACCAGCAGGCGTGTCTGCGGCGACACGTTGTGTTTAGCCGGACCGCATCTTTCGGCGATCGTAGCTGATAAGTCGTGCCCCTTCAATGCGTCCTGGGTTGGCCATTCCACTGCCCTACCATCTGCGACTGCACTCGCAGCGGAGGTGGGACCCATGGCAAACTTTCAATCCCCAGGCAAGAACAACAGCATCATTTCCGGCACGACACTGACATCCTGGTCGCGCCAGCAGAAAATCGCAATGATCGCCGGATTCGTCATCCTCGGCTTTCTCATCACAATGAGCGCCTGCTCGAAGCAGGCTTCAAAACCGGCTCTGGTCGGTATTTCCAAGCCCGAATCAACGACTCAGGCGAACGCCACTCCAGCGCCCAGCACAACCCCTGCGCCGGCACCGCTCTCGAAGAAGAAGGCAAAAAAACGCCCGTCGGCGATCGTGACCTACAACGATCCCAACACCGGTGTTTCCTTCCGTTATCCGCGGAAGTACGACCTGGCCAGCGGTGAGAGCGTTGTGGGACAGATCGTAGGTGCGGGCCCGATGCCGATGAACTTCGTCGAGGCCGGAGGCAGCCCGGTGGTGAGCGTTGCGTTGCCGCCCGCGTCGTATCCCGGGACAGACTTCAGCGCGGCGTTCTTCAATGTCAACGTGAACCGCAGCCTCTCCGAGCAGGAGTGCTCGCAGTTTGGCGTTGTCGATTCCAGCAATCCCGACGGCGAAGCCCTGAATCCCGAAAAGGTGGAAGTCGGCTCAATCCAGCTCGACAAGACCACCGATTTCACCGGTGACGGCGCGCAGCAGACCGAAGCGCAGTACTTCCATCGTCATGTAAACGGCGCCTGCTACGAATTCGTGCTCGGACTGGACACCGCTGGGTTCGGCACTGACGCCAAGATCGAAGCCGTCAACCGCGACGAAGTCTTCGCCAAGCTGGAGAAGATTCTGTCCAGCGTGAAGATCCAGCCGGTCGAGGTTGAGAAGGAGCAAGTGGCAGCGCAGGCAACTGCCACCGAACAACCTGCAAAGTAGCCAATAGCTCTGCTGGACGGCAGGGGCGTCGTCCAGTAGCCGGTGCGGGGGCGGGTCGCCCCCGCGACTGCCGGTGAGGCGCTGGCGATACAATCGTCAGCGCATCTCGAGCCTGGGGCCACGCTCTCTCCGCGTGGCCTTCTTCTTTTGGCCGGATCTCACTGACTCGCGTAGAATTCCGGCAAAGGAGAACGGCATGACCCAGAAGATCATCGAGGTAGTCGGCACTTCTAAAGAGAGTTTCGCTAAGGCGGCAGAAAACGCGGTCAAAGAAGCGGCAAAGACAGTGCGCGGAATCAAGTGGGCGCACGTCGACTCTCTCGACATGCTGCTCGATGGGGCGAAGGTGCTCCAGTATCGCGCCACCGCAAAGATTTATTTCGATGTGGAGAAATAAGGCGAGGGGGACGCTCGCAATCTATCGAGGCCCCCTTCTCACATTTGACGTGGGAGTACTCTTCGCAAAAAATTCAGCTGCCCACTAGCTTTTCGAAGCATGATCGTGAGAACCAAGGGGGTTCCGTTTGCGGCCGCTCATGCGTGCATCCGGGAAGTGACCAAGGCGAATTGGCGCAAAACCAAGATTAGGATTCGCTTTCGTTCCACACGTACAGAAAGTCTGCGTCGCTGGCGGTTTTAACGTTTCGGCCGCCTTTATGAATCGCTCGATTCAGCGCCGACCGCACATTTTCTTTGCTTTCCTCTAATTCCGCCAAGGGCACTTTGAGCGCAACCCCAGCCGCCATTTGATCGAGATCGGAGAGGATCTGCGTGACAACCTGCTTGTGCTTACCGTTCCGGCCTTGTGGAACATCCACCTGGGAAATGGTCTTGAAATTCATCGGGACCTTCTTGCCTTGACTCATGGGAGCCTCGAGGACAGCGACAATCATTAAACTAACGTGACACTATCGTAATACTACGTCACGACATCGTGCAAGTACAAAATCGACCCACTAAAATGAAGACTTCCACTCCAAACGCAGTGCCTTGGTGAATACAGTACAAGTCCCGGTATTTTGAGCAACTTAACGCGCTAAAGCAGGGCCAAAAGACTGTCCAAAAGATATAACCCGTACTGCTTCAGGGCTGGTACGGTTTAGGTGTTGGGAAAGGTCAATTCCATGCGAGCGGCGAAAACATACTTCGAGCAGATTCCGGTAGAGACGGTGAAGAAGATCGCGACAGAACTTCCTCCCAGCAACGGAGTCGGGAATGATGGTGTCAGCGATGCACAAGACGAAATCGCTTCTCCACCGAAACGCTGGCGCGAAGTGGCCCAACAAGTCCAACAGGAACAGGATCCAGCCAAGATGGTCGAACTGGTCGAGCAACTCATCGCCAAATTCGATGAAGAGGAACTTCGCAAGCATCCCCGCTCGTTCGGGACGGAAGGTTGTTAATCAAGTCTCTTGGCCGTCCGCTCCTTTTTTGGTTGAGTATCAGCCCCATTCACGTTTGACCGATTTCCACAGCGCACGATAAACTAATTGAGTTTGCCTGTACTTGCGGCCCGTTCTGGGTCCGCGCCGCATATCCGGTCAGAAGCCGCAGCGGGAAAAACAGCAAGCACAAGATTTTTGCGGAGCACAGCTCCGCCGGACGGCCGACGGCCGTCCCGACGTGTGTTCCTGGAGGGGTGTATGTACGCGGTGATCCGCGCAGGTGGTAAGCAGTACAAGGTGACCCCGGGCGATGTCGTCCGAGTCGAGAAAATGAACGGCACCGACGGCCGCATCGAGTTCCGCGACGTGCTGGCCGTGTCCGCCGAGACCGGCAGCGTGCTCCCCGGAGCGGGCGCCCAGGTGACGGGCGAGATCGTTGGCGAAGGACGTGGCGAGAAAGTCCTCGTCTTCCACTACAAGAAAAAGAAACAGTACAAGAAGCTGCGCGGACATCGCCAGGACTTCACCGCCGTCCGCATCACGGAAATCGCCTTCGACGGCCAGTCCTTCAAGGCTCCCGAGCTGCCAAAGAAGGAAAAGAAAGTGAAGAAAGCAGCAGCCGAGGTCGCGGAAGATGCGGCCCCAACAAAAACCGCGAAGAAGAAGGCAGCCAAGAAATCGGCAGCGAAGAAATCCACTAAAAAGAAGTAGTCCCTTGGGAGTAGCGATCCTTCGCTCCGCTCAGGATGACACTTGGTATTGAGATTTTACTGGCAACTGGCAACCGGCCACTGAGAACTGATCTATGGCGCACAAAAAAGGGCAGGGAACATCACGAAACGGGCGCGACTCGAACGCGCAGCGGCTGGGATTTAAGGCATTTGGCGGACAGGTCGTCCCCGGCGGCACCATCATCGTCCGTCAGCGCGGCACTCGCGTGAAACCGGGTCTGAATGTCGGCCGCGGCAAAGACGACACACTTTTTGCCAAGATCACCGGCCGAATCAAGTTCCTCGACAAGGGCTCGATGGGCAAGTTCGTCATGGTCGAGCCGATCGAAGCAACCTAGCAGGCTCTGAAGCGCCGGCTGAGAAATGGGTAGCCGGACGCCCTTGCCCGGCTACCGCTGTTCCGGTCACAAATCACAGACGCCTTCACCCGCGCCTGAGTAGACTGCCCCCGCATGAACCTCTCAGCGAGTGCCTGCCGACGCCTCCACACCGGCGGGGTCGTAGCCCTGCTGCTCATTCTCGTCCTTGAGCTAGGCTCCTTCATCCGCCGCGAAACCCAGACCTGGGACGAAGCCTGCCACATCTTCGCCGGCTACAGCTATTGGACCCACGGCGACTTCGGCATGAACCCGGAGCACCCACCCCTGGTCAAGTTGCTCGCGACCGCTCCTCTGCTGTCGCTGCCGTTGAAAGTCCCGCCGCACGAGAAAGTTTTTTCCAAGGAGGAAGACTTCACTGCCGCGACCCGCTTCGTCTATTCGAACGATGCGGAACAGATCCTTCGACGCGTGCGAATCCCAGCGGCCCTGCTCACTGTGCTTCTGGCAATTCTGCTGTTCCTGGCAACCCGGGAGATGTTCGGCTCCGTGGCAGCCTTCGTCGCTCTGACTCTCTTCGTACTTGAGCCGACCCTGCTCGCTCACGGCGCGGTCGTCGCCACTGACATGGGCCTGTCGTGCTTTCTGTTTGCGACCGTGTATGCCTTCTATCGCTACGTGAAGAAGCCCACAGCGGTCCGCTTGGCGTTGACGGGTTTGGCCACAGGTCTGGCATTCGCCACCAAGCACTCCGCCATTCTCATCCCTCCAATTCTGATCCTGCTCGCGCTGTACGAGGTGATCCGGCGGCATGGATCGAGTGCGGACGCAGCCGGCACGCCCGCCGAGAGTCGCGGCAAGCAAGCACTTCGTCTGGCTGTAGCGATCATCGCAATCGGTTTGATCGCCGGCGCCGTGCTCTGGAGCTCCTATGGATTTAGTTTCCACCCGCGCCCCGGCTTCGAAACGACCTCTCGTCTGACGGACTACGCAGCCAGACTCAAACATCCGTTCCAGGCGAAGATGATCGTAGCCTTCGCCCGCTGGCACCTACTGCCGGAATCCTATCTGTACGGCCTGACCGATGTTGGCTTCACCGCCGAGTTCAGCCACAGCTATCTGCTCGGCACCATCTATCCGCACGGGGTGTGGTTCTATTTCCCGCTGGCGTTCGCGATCAAGACCACGTTGGGCTTGATGCTCCTGCTGGCGTTGATCCCCTTGGCGCTCAAGTGGTCGAATACGGATTCCAGGCGGGAACTGTTGTTCCTGACGATCCCGCCGGCCGTCTACCTCGCCGTGGCCATGGCGTCTCTTATGAATATCGGCGTACGCCATATCCTGCCGGTATATCCGTTCTTGATCGTCCTGGCAGGATGGGCCGCCTCGAAGCTCATCGAGCACACCCGCCGCTGGACTTATGTCGTCGTTCTGCTCCTCCTTTGGAATGCTGCGTCTTCCCTCCGCATTGCACCCGTGTATCTCGCCTATTCCAACGAACTCTGGGGCGGACCATCGCAAACCTACAAATATCTCAGCGACTCGAACGCGGATTGGGGTCAGCAACTCAAGTCAGCGAAGAAGTACCTCGACAGCCGAGAAGTGAAAAACTGCTGGTTCGCCTACTTCGCCGACGTAGTCGCCGATCCCACCTACTATGGGATACCCTGCAAGCCTCTAACGACGATCGCCTCGGTCTGGCTGCAGCCGTCGATTGACGTGCCCGCCAGTGTGGACGGCCCGGTACTGATCAGCGCAGGCGTATTGTCCGGATACGAGTTCGGCCCGGAAGAGCTGAACCCATACGACCAGTTCCAGAAGATCCGCCCAACAGCGGTGATCGAGCACGGTGTTTTCGTTTTCGACGGCCATTTCGACATTTCGCTCGCCGCTGCGCGAAACCATGTGACCCGAGCTCAGTTGCTGGCTCAGAGCGGTCATCTCGATCTGGCTCTAATTGAAGCACAAACTGCCGTCCAACTCGCGCCCCGCTCGCTCGATGCGCAGGCCAACCTCGGATTCCTGCTGATGCAGATGAACCACCCGGATGAAGGTCGTGTAGCCCTTCAGAAAGCGCTCGTATCGGCAGAAACCGTTCATCCCGAATTCCAGGTCGGCTGGGCAAAAGGGCTGAGAGAAGCGCTGAAGAAGTAGTTCGAGTCTTCTCCCGCTATACTCGAAGAAGGTGTGGAATCGGCTGAGGTCTCCGTGTGACCACCCGAGACCTGTGACCTTTTCTTTGTGTTCATTGATGAAGCCAAAATCCGAGTGAAAGCCGGCGACGGCGGTAACGGCTGCATGGCCTTCCGGCGCGAGAAGTTCGTTCCCCGCGGTGGCCCTTCCGGTGGCGATGGCGGCAAAGGCGGCGACGTCTGGATGGAATCCAGCGAGCGCCACAACACGCTCGTCCATTTTCGCTTTAACCCCGAATACAAGGCCGAGCGCGGGCGCCACGGCGAAGGCGCCAAAAAAACCGGCCGCGACGGCGGAGACATCGTCCTGAAGGTGCCGGTTGGCACGATCGTCTATGACGAAGATACTGGCGAGCAAGTCCACGACTTCTCCCACGCCGACGACCGCATCGTGATCGCCCGCGGCGGCCGTGGTGGCCGCGGCAACGCCCAGTTCGCCACTTCAACCCATCAAGCCCCGCGCGAGCACGAAGACGGGCGTCCGGGAGAAGAACGTAACTTCCGCCTGGAGCTGAAGCTCCTCGCCGATGTCGGCCTGGTCGGCTATCCCAACGTGGGCAAGTCCACCCTGATCTCACGCATCTCCGCCGCCCGCCCGAAGATCGCTGACTACCCGTTCACGACGCTTGAGCCCAACCTGGGCGTGGTCGCCGTCGGAGACAAGAAAGATGAAATCAGCTTCGTCGTCGCCGACATCCCCGGCCTGATCGAAGGCGCCCACACCGGGTCAGGCTTAGGTACGCAATTCCTCCGACACATCGAGCGCACCCGTCTCCTCGTCCACCTGGTGGATGTTTCCGATTCAAGTGGCCGGCCGGATGTTCTCAAAGATGTCGAAGTCATTCTCGGCGAGCTCTCCAGTTTCGGCGCGGATCTGGACAAGAAACCGATGCTCATGGTGGCATCGAAGATCGATGTCGCAAATCCTGACAAACTCAAGAAGCTGAAGCAATGGTCAACGCGCAAAAAGCTGAAGCTCTATCCCATTTCGGCCGTCACCGGCGAGGGCATCGACAAACTGAAGTTCGCAATAGCGAAAGAGGTCGAGAGAGTGCGCGCTTCTCACTCCGCAGAAGACGCTGCCGCCGTCCATGAGCCGGAACGAATCCACAAGTAGCGTCGGCGCCCCGCCGGCGTTCACTTCCCAATACAGAACGTCCCAAAAATCAGGTTGAGGACATCGTCCGTAGTCGTCGCGCCCGTGATTTCATCCAGCGGACGCAACGCGCTATAAAGGTCAAGCAGCAGCATCTCATGCGGGACGCGCCCAGCGACCGCCCCCTGCGCCGCTGCCAGAGCGGTGAGCGAATCGCCAACCAGTTTCTGATGCCGAACGTTGGTCAGAAACCCGCTCTCGATCTGCGTCCCCGAATCTCCACCCACCTGCCATAAAATCGCCGATCGCAATTCCGGAATGCCCTCACCCGTCAAAGATGATGTCCGCACCCGGGTTAACTGAGAACTGAGAACCGGGAACTGAGAACTTGCAATATCGCTCTTGTTCTCCACGAGAACCGCCGGCCGTCCTTCAACCTGCCCCAGCAACTCGCGGTCCTCATCGGAAACCGGCTGCGACGCATCGACCACCACCAGCACCAGGTCCGCGTCGGCCAGCGCCTCCATCGACTTGCGAATGCCGATACTCTCCGCCTCATCGAGTGCGCGGCGGATTCCGGCCGTATCCACCAGTTGCACAGGAATTCCACCGATAGCCACAGTCTCACTGACCAGATCTCGCGTCGTGCCCGGCTGCGCCGTGACGATCGCCCGTTCGCGTTCCACCAGCCGGTTGAACAAACTCGACTTGCCTACGTTGGGACGCCCCACAATCGCCAGCGTCAGCCCTTCATGCACGATGTTGCCGTAGGCAAAGCTCGCCGCCAATTGTTCGAGCGGCGCGCGAACCTGGGCGATGCGATCGAGAATCGTGGCATCGGCCGCAATCGACACATCGTCTTCGGCAAAGTCAATCCCAGCCTCGAGCAGTGCGATCAACTCGACCAGTTTCAGTTTGATTGGCTTCAGACGCTTCGAGAGCCCGCCTTCCATTTGCTGCGCCGCCACCTTCGCCTGAAAGAGCGTCTGCGAATCAATCAGGTCGCGGACTGCCTCCGCCTGGGTCAGGTCGAGGCGCCCATTGAGAAACGCCCGCATGGTGAACTCGCCCGGTTCGGCCAGGCGGGCGCCGCCACCAAGACACAACTCCACGATGTGCCGCAGTACCACGGGAGAGCCATGTGCTGAGATTTCTACGATGTCGTCGGTGGTGTAGGAATGTGGCTTCGCGAAATAGGTCACCACAACTTCGTCGATCTTTGCTGCCTCCGTGTCGACAAGTTCCCCGAACACGGCGCGTCCGGGCTGCAGCGGATGCTTCAGGCGCAGCATCGGCTCAGCAATCGCCCGTGCCTGCGGTCCCGCAATCCTCACCACTCCGATGCCCCCGCGCCCTGGCGGAGTCGCAATGGCGACAATCGTGTCGTCGAGGTTCACAGCAGCATTCTAGCTGTGGCAGTGTTGGGCGGTTGCCGCCTACGCCGCCACCCGTGCGGGCACGGGCTGAGCGCAATGTGCGCACCGCTTGGCATCGATGGGAATCTCACTGAGGCACTCGGGACACTTCTTCGTCGTTGGATCGGCCGGAGCCGGAGCCTTCCGCATCCGCGCCACCAGGGCGTTAATCGGGGTCACAACAAAGAAATAAATCGCCGCCGCGATCAACAGAAAATTTACGATTGCCGTCACAAACACTCCGATTGGAAAAGCAGTCTGCCCGACTGTGAACACAACCGAAGAGAAGTCCGGCTTGCCGACGAGAAGAGCAATCAGGGGCTCAATCAGCGACTTGACCAGTGAGGTCACGACCCCGCCAAAAGCCGCGCCAATCACGATACCTACGGCCATATCGACTACATTGCCGCGCAGAATGAATTGCTTGAATCCGGATAGCATAAATTCCCTCCAGACCTGGAATGCGGGCCAATGTAAACGCTGGGGGCTAGTTGGTCAAGAGCGGGCGAGCGCCGCTCCGAGTCGTGAAATGACGACGACTTATCATCCGACCTTCAGATCCTCATCGGCATCACGATATACCGGTACTTGTAGTCCTCGCCCTCGGCAGGGCGGAACTGGCCGGCGGACTGGGGGTCCTTCAGTTCGAGTTTCACTTCGCCCGATCCGGTCGCCTTGATGAAGTCGGTCAGGTACTGGGCGTTGAAGCCGATCGTCATCGGATCGCCGTTGTAGGCAACTTCCAGCGAATCCTCCGACTCGCCCGAGTCGGTCGTGGCAGAGAGCTTCAGCTCGCCCTTCTCCAGCCGCAGGCGCACCGCATGGGAGCGTTCGTCGGCAAACTGTGCTACGCGCGAGATCGCAGCACCCAGTTCCTCGCCGTGAACCGAAATCGACTTCGTTATTTCCTTGGGCAGCACGGCTTCATAGTTGGGGAATTGTCCGGTGAGCTGACGCGAAGTCAGCAGACGCGGACCAACCCGGAAGTAGAGCGTGGATTCGTCCTTGGCAAAATCAATCGTCTCGGCGTCGGTGGCATCGAGCAGCGTCTTGAGCTCGTCCATCGCTTTCTTCGGGACGAGCGTCTTCATCTCCCCCGAAACGCCATCGAACTTCTCTCCCGGGCGCTCAATGTGCGCCAGGCGGTGGCCGTCGGTCGCTACCATCGTGATGGACTCCGGCTTCAGCACCATCAGGGCGCCGTTCAAGGTATAGCGCGATTCTTCCGTAGCGATCGCAAAGCCAGTCTTGGCGATCATCGAGCGCAGGACGGCCGACGGGATCTTCACTACTCCAGCCGAAGGAAACACCGGCAGCGTCGGAAAATTCGAGCGCGCCATGCCGACCATCTTCGTGTTGGAGCGTCCGCAGCGGATGCTAACCCAGTGGTTCTCCATCAGTCGGATCGTGATGTCAGCATCCGGCAGCAGCTTCACGTAGTCATAGAGTTTCCGTGCTGGCACCGTGCAGGCGCCCTCTTTCTTCACCTTCGCGTCGCAGGCTGTACGCAGGCTTAGGTCAAGATCAGTGGCGGTGAGCGTCAGCTTATCTCCCGCCGCTTCGAACAGGTAGTTGGAGAGAATGGGAATCGTGGTCTTGCGTTCGACCACACCCTGGGTTGCAGTCAGTTCACGCAGCAGTTCGAATTTGCTGATCGTGATCTCCATGGTTGACGCGGCCACAGCAGGGGCAACTTCCACCGGCATAAGGGGCTCTCCCGACTCTACTTCTCTTACTTCCTTATATCAAAAGCTTGAACCATTCAACCAGTAGTAGCAGTAGGCGGTGCGGAGAAGTGGAAAACCTGTCCAGGTCCCATCCCCTCAGTCGATTCTAGGTCCCAGGTTCATGTGAAGGACAGGGCCGATTGAGTCTGGAGGGCAAAGCACAATGTGGACAGTTCCTCTCCACAATCCCTGTCACCCACAGCTTCCACAACCACTCCACAGCCGGTGGGCTGGAATACTGGCACGCAGAGTGGAAAAACCGGCGGAAACCAGCGTCTATGCGCCCAACTGCTCGGTCAGTTTGTTCAGCAGCCTGTTCAAATCCTTGTCACCCTTGCGAACCTCTTCGATCTTCTCCACCGAGTGCAGGACCGTTGTGTGATGCTTGCCGCCGAACTGCCGCCCAATCTCAGGAAGCGAGGCCTCGGTAAGATGCTTGGCAAGGTACATGGCGATCTGCCGCGGATAGACGATGGACCGGGAATTATTCTTCGCCTTGATCTCAACCAGGCGCAAGCCAAACTGCTCCGCCACCGCCTTCTGAATCGACTCAATCGTCACGCGCCGCGCCTGGGAGTCGATGAAGTTCTTCAGCACCTGCTGGGTGTAAGGAAGGGTGATCTCAGCCCCGATCAGCGACGAGTGCGCAACCAGGCGAATCAGGGCCCCCTCCAACTCGCGGACGTTCGACCGGATGTTTGACGCAATAAACAGCGCAACATCAGTCGGCAGTGTCACCTTCTCCTGCTCCGCTTTCTTTTGCAGGATGGCGACCTTGGTCTCCAGATCCGGTGGCTGGATATCGGCGATCAGCCCCCACTCAAACCGGCTACGCAAACGATCCTCAACTTCGGCAAGCTCCTTCGGCGGTCGATCGCTCGCGATCACGATCTGCTTCATCGACTCGTGCAGCGCGTTGAAGGTATGGAAAAACTCTTCCTGCGTCCGCTCTTTCTGCGCCAGGAACTGGATGTCGTCGACCAGCAACACATCCACGGTCCGGAACTTGTCGCGGAAGCTGATCATCTTGTCGTAACGCAGCGAGTTGATCATTTCGTTGGTGAACTTCTCGCTGGAGACATAGCAAATTGTCGACTGCGGCGAGCGCAACTTAATCTCATGCCCGATCGCCTGCATGAGATGCGTCTTCCCCATGCCGACACCGCCATACAGGAACAGCGGATTGTAGGCTTTGGACGGACGCTCCGCGACCGCCTGGCAAGCGGCGTGTGCGAACTGATTGCCGCTGCCGATCACGAAGGCGTCGAACGTATACCGCGGATTCAGTTGCGCGGCGCTGTCCCAGTCGAAACGCGCTTGACCATGGAACGACGCGGCCGGCGCACCGCTCGGCGCAGACGATGCGGCGACGGACAGCCCCCCGTTGTGGCGAATGGGCGTGTTGGACGGATCGTCGTCCGAGGTGACGAACTTCACATCCTGAAACTCGAGTCCCAGATTGTCGATCGCTTCTTGAATGAGATCGGCGTACTTGTCGCCCACGTGACGGAATTCTGCGGTAGGTACTCGGACAAAGAGAATGCCCTCGCTGGCATGGCTGTACCGCGTTGGCTTCAGCCATGTGTCGTAGGAGTGCCGGTTAATTTTCTTTTCCAGCGCATCCAAGATGCGCGCCCAGGGATTCGGAATTATGGCGGAACTGGAGACGGACATGTTTTTTCAGAAATACGGGGTCGCCGGTGAGGGCGCACCCGGGATCAAGCCGAACCTTAGCTATGAATTCTTTCTTACCGCAGAGCAGCTACAGTGTTTGCTGTACTGGTTGCCTTGGTGAAATTCACAACGGAGACGAACGGCATACTAGCACAAAAATTTTCGCCGCGTCGGTGTCGCTGAGAAAATTCTTCGACGCGAGTGCTTCATCGAACCGCGATTTTTCCCTGCTGTCAAGTGTCGAGAAAATAACTGCCGCGCAAAGAGTGCAACTGCAAACTGCGGAGGCTTAAGTCGGACGGCGGAGTCTTCAGTACCGCCTCTCTCGTGACCTGCGGGATTCCGCTGCAGGCCTGGAATCGCCGGGGTAGACGACCACCGAACGACGGCCGCCTTCGCCATCGCTCTCCGTGCGCAAATCCTTTTCGTCCCTCAGCGCGAGATGTACGATGCGGCGCTCCCGCGACGACATCGGCGCGAAGCGGTACGGCTCGCCAGTCCGGCGCACTTTGTCGGCGGCGGTGCGAGCCGCCAGTTGCAACTCTTCGATGCGCAGCGAGCGAAAATTCTTGCAGTCGAACCAGATCTTCTCGTGCTCGTTCCCCTGCAACCGCAGGATCTCGGTCCCCAGTAACTCGAAGGAGCGCAGCAGCTCGCCACTGCGTTCCAGCAGCAACGTGGAATCAGGGCCCGCGAACTCCACCAGGATCTCCGGATGTTCCCACTCGCGCTGCTCGGCGATCGGCGGATCGACAGTGATGCGGTACTTCAATCGGAATCCGCCATGCGTGATGACGGCCTGCAGAAATTCGCCAATCTTCTTGGCGGCAGCGACTTTGTCGGTGATTGGCATAGTTTCTCAGCTCTTAGCTTCTAGCCGTTAGCTCTTAGCCCTCTTGTCATCGCGCCAGCGTTTTTGGCCAAGAGCTAACAGCTAAAAGCTTCATTTCTCTTTCTTCCTCGCCCGCTTCTCCATCATCTCGCGCATCTCGCGCCCGAGCTTGGTCCGGTTCATCACCGCCTGCTGCACGATGCCGATCAGGTTGCCCATCGACCAGTACAGACAGAGGCCGGCAGCCAGGTTCCAGCTGATGATGCCCAGCATGCCCGGCATCATGATGTTCATCATCTTCTGCTGAGCCGGGTCCATGCCCGCCTGCGGCGTCATCCGCTGCATGAACAGCATGCTGACGATGACGAGAATGGGGAGCACATGGATCTGGCCGTGCTCGGGCGAAGACAAATCGTTGACCCATAGCCATGGTGCATGGCGCAGGTCAATGGCGACGCCCAGCATCCGGTAGTAGGCGAACAGGAAGGGCATCTGAATCAGTAGTGGCAAGCACCCGCCTGCCGGGTTGACTCCCTCTTTTTTGTACAGCGCCGAAACTTCCTGATTCATCTCCGCTTTGCGCGGGTCGCGCAAGCTGTACTTCTTGTACTTCTCCTGGATCGCTTTGATCTGGGGCGCCACGCGCTGCATCTTCAGCATCGACTTCATTTGCGTGAGCCGCAACGGCAGCAAAGCCAGGTTGATGATCAGTGTCTGAATGACAATCGCCCAGCCCCAGTTCGGGACAATGTGGTTGTACGTCCACTTCAACCAGAGAAACAACGGACGTGCAATCAGGCCCAGCCAGCCGAAGTCGACAATCGCACGCAGGTCCGGCTCCGCGTTCGCAATCCCCGGCACGGAGACTGATTCCAGAACCGGCAACGCCTTGGGCCCGACAAAGAGCCGCGCGCTGGTCGCGCCTTTCATGCTTCCGACAGCCGCGCCGTAGACGTCAACCTTATCCCGCTGTTTGTCGTTTGGGTCGGACGGGTTGTGCGGAATCTCGAGTTGGCTGCGCAGTGTCACCATGCCTGCGCTCTGCGGGTCCTGCGGCATGAAGACCGCTGCGAAGTACTGATCCGAGACCGCTGCCCACTGGAACGGGCCCGGTACCGTCGCGCCGCCGACAGTCTTGATTGCCGGGAACAGTGTCCAGCCATTGGCCAACCGTTCCACCTTGCTGTCATGCTGGAACGCGATCTGGCTGGCGGCGAATGTCGCCGCGGTCGTCTGGTCACCGAAACCCTCGGGCCACATCGGGAAGGCCGTGACCTCACTACCTTTCAAACGCACCGAGGTGCTCACGTCAACCACGTAGGTGTGATCGAACTTGAACGCCTTTCGAACGGCAACGTCCCCATCAGCGTACTCGAACACAATTTCAGCCGGAGCCGAGATCGTGGCGCCCGGCGCGCGATCGGATGAGTCTACGTAGAGCGCCGAATTCAACTGGTTCCGCAGATTTTCGTCGTAAGTCCACAGCGATAGCGGATACCCATACTTCTGGGCCGCGACGGCATTCACGAGTTCGAGTGGCTTGTCCTTGTCGTCGGTGAATTTCTTCAGTACCCAGGACTTGACCTGCCCGCCGCGATTGCTGAACACGATGCGATAGAGATCGTTCTCAATGATCGTTTCAGACTCGCTCGAAGCATGCTTCGTGGACGACGGCGCAGTTCCCGCCGGGGGGACCGTCGCATTCGAAACCGCCGCCGTTGTAGTTGCCTGAGTTGGATTCTGCGCCTGCGTCACCGCCGGTTTGGGCTCCGGCGGCTGCGGCAGATACTTCTTGAAGACGGTCTGAAACAGCATGATCGCCAGAAAGGTCAGCGCAAACACGAGCAGCAGTCTGCGCTCCGTTCCCGGCTCCTGCTGAGGATTGTGATATTCGGCCAAAAATGTGACTCGTTATAGGTTCGTGTAAGGACGCCCGTTCTCGGCCGTCCAGCCAAGCGAAGCTCGGCGATTTCTGATCTGTTGCTCTGTTACTACCGGGTCATATCCACCCTTCACAAACGGATGGCAACGCAATACTCGCCCCACCGCCATCCGTCCGCCGCGAAGGATGCCAAAGCGCTCCACTGCTTCCATCGCATATTCCGAGCAAGTCGGAACGTAGCGGCAGGAAGGCGGCAGCGTGGGTGAAATCCAGCGCTTGTACATCCTGAGAATCCAAAGAGCCAGATGCTTCATTTCTCTGCTATCTTCCCGGTGATCACCACAAAGGCACGGTTCACTTCTTCGAGCAGAATCGGAAACTCCACCGTCAGCACCGACTTCTTGGGATTCACCACCACATCCACCGCTCCCTTGAGCCGGCCGCGATGCATCCGTACCGCTTCGCGCAACCGCCGCTTGATGCGATTGCGCGCAACCGCGCCGCCCAGCACCCGCCCGACCGTGAATCCGATGCGCGCACCGCCCTCCGCCTGCCGCAAGAAGAACACGGTCATGTGGGGAGAAAAATGCCGGCGCCCCTGCTTATATACGCGCTCGAAATCGGAATGTTTCAGCAGCCGCGCCGCGCGCGGGAACTGCGCTCCCTCGCCTGCAACGGGTTCACTTACACTCCGCTTCGGAGCGTCTGCGCTCACCAACTTAGAATCCTGCTCCAGTGGCGGGCCTGTGTGCCCGCTTGCGGGGGAAACACTATTCGCGGAAACCCGGCTTCACCGAGACGCGCTTGCGTCCCTTCGCCCGGCGGCGCGACAGCACCTTGGCTCCGCTCTTGGTCTTCATCCGAGTCCGGAACCCGTGCTTTTTCGAGCGCTTGCGCCGGTTGGGTTGAAATGTGCGTTTGGGCATGAAAAATCCCTGCTCCTGATTGAATCAAATGCCTACAGGCAAACGAAAAGTATAAATGACGCGCGGCAGGCCCGGCAAACGAGCCAACCGCCTCGCCAGTTTACTTGAGTCATTGAAACACACATATAAACAGACCGAGGTCGTCTTCGCGATCTCTGCGACCTCGGCGGTTCAACGCTTTTTTGCCGCAAAAAACCTGGCATGCCCGCCACACACGCAACGTAGTTTCCGTTGCCGCCCGCCAAAAACACTCGTCAGGCAGCCGGTTCTGGCGTACCATTCCATTTTCCTAGGGAGGCACGCATGCCCAAGCGGGATCCCCGGTTTCCCCACCGCTTGTTCGTCGCGGCGCTGGGTCTTACTGCATTCTTTCTTCTGAGTTCCTCGTCGGTCATGGCCCAGGACAAGCAAGGTCCGATCGTGCTCGAACTCGACCACGTCACCATCTGCGGTCCCGATCTCGACGCTTTGCGGCAGTCGTTCACCGACGTCGGCATGACTCCCGACTTCGGCGGCCCGCACGGCAACGGTGTTACTCAGATGGCGCTCATCGGCTTGGACGACCAGTCCTACATCGAATTGATCGCCCCCATAAAAGCAGGCGTGACCGAGGGCTCCGATTGGGCCAAGTTCATGAGTGGCGGCGCTGAGGCCTGCGCCTGGGCGGTCGGCACGAACGTCCTGCTCAATTACGCCGATCGCCTGAAGAAGGCTGGCATTGCCGTGGCCGAGCCCAAGCGCGGCAGCCGCAAGCGCCCCGACGGAATGAGCATCGAGTGGATCACGGCGCAGGTCGGTCCGGGCACTCCCGGCTCCCTGCTGCCCTTCATGATCGAAGACCAGACGCCACGCGGATGGCGCGTGCAGACATCGGAAAGCCTTAAGGGCGCTCCCGTCTTTGGCGTGGAGAACGTGATCCTGGCAGTGAACGACCTGAATTCCGCGGTCGCCCTGTTCCGCAAGGCCTACGGCTGGTCTGAGCCGGTCATGGAAAATCAGAAAGACTTCGGCAAACTTGCTTACTTTCCTGGAGAGCCGGTGATCCTGGCCACGCCGTCCGGAGGAGGCTGGCTGTCCGACCGGCTCGGCAAGCTCGGCGAGGGTCCGGTCGGATACCTGCTCGGAACCCAGGATTTTGCCGCCGCCGCCAAGAAATACAAACTCTCGGGAACCAAGACCTGGTTCGGCCAAAGAGTCGCATGGTTCGATCAAGCCAAGCTGAAAGGCGCGCGGGTGGGAGTAATTGGGCAATAACAAACCCTGGCTGTGTCTAGTGAAGTGATGCGGGATTATCCGACCAAGGTACTTTATGTGCTACTTCTGGCCTGCGTTATCGCTCCGGCGCCCGCATCCGGCCAGACCAGGATCGATGTTCAGGAAGTGAAGGAACTCAAGCCGACCGGCAGTTTATCCACGTGTGGGTATCTCCCGCTGGATCGAGAAAAGGAATTCCTGCAAAAGGTCCCCGCAGACGAGCAGGTCACCGGATCCTTCATGGACGAGCACGAATACCAGATTCACGGAAAGAAGGACCGCCACGTGGCTTGGTTCGGCGTCGTGCGCGGCGCGATCTCTAAGAATGGGATTGAGCGCAACCGCAGAATCCTCATCCAGCACACATACTTCGATGGCTTGACGGATTGCCACATCATGCTCGTCTCACATGCGGGAGCCGGAGACTTCGTCGCGGAGCTTCAGTCGACGGACACGACTCTTCCTGCCTTGTCGCTGGTTCGGGTTTACGGGACCGTGTTGGATGATGAGGACGGCATGCCGCACGTTTCCGCCGACTATGTTCGGGTATGGCCGTGGTTTACGTTCACTTTCACCGACCTCGGACCGGCAGACCATAGCAATCCAAAATGGGCCCAGTACTGCAAAATATGCAAGAGCGGCCGGATCTACAAACCTTATCCAACCGAAGACTACTACCGTGGAATTCTTGGCGACCCCAAGGACTTTCTCACCGCTCCGCTCCCCTAAGAGCGCAATTGCTTGCGAACACGTTTCGCTTTACTATCGCCATGAGTGTCGGCGCTAAAGCAAAATCCCAACCTCAAAGACCGCCTCGTCTCCGCGGCTCCGGTCGAGGACGATTCCTCGTTTGAGCTCAAGCTGCGCCCACAGCGTCTTGGCGAATTCATCGGACAGAACAAAGTCAAAGAAAACCTGGCCGTCGCCATCGAAGCTGCCAAGTCTCGCGGTGAAGCCCTCGACCATGTTCTGCTCTACGGGCCTCCCGGACTCGGCAAGACCACGCTGGCCAATATCATCGCCAACGAACTGGGCGTGGCATTCCAGCAGACATCCGGTCCGACTCTTCAAATCAAGGGCGACCTCACGGCCATCCTCACCAACGTCCGCGACAAGCAGGTCCTGTTTATCGACGAGGTCCACCGCCTGCAGCCGGCCCTCGAAGAGATCCTCTATTCGGCTCTCGAAGACTACAAACTCGACATCATGATCGGCCAGGGTCCCTCAGCTCGCACGCACACCATGGATGTGAAGCCGTTCACGTTCATCGGGGCAACGACCCGCGCCGGACTGCTGTCAGCGCCGCTGCGTTCGCGCTTCGGCCTGTTGCTGCGCCTTGAGTTCTACTCCCACGAAGATCTCCGCGTCATCGTCGAGCGTTCCGCTGAAATTCTCGGCGTCAGCGTCGACCGTCCCGGAGCCCTCGAGATCGCCAGCCGCTCCCGCGGCACTCCACGGATCGCCAACCGCCTGTTGCGGCGCGTGCGCGACTACGCCCAGGTCCGCGCCGGAGGCAACATCGACCAAGCCACGGCCCAGGCAGCTCTCTCCATGCTCGAAGTCGACCGCCACGGCTTCGACGAGATCGATCGCAAGCTGCTCTTGACCATTATCGAGAAGTATCAGGGCGGCCCCGTTGGCGTCGGAACGCTGGCCGCCGCTCTCGCCGAAGAGTCAGACGCCATCGAAGAGATTTACGAGCCCTTTCTGATCCAGATCGGATTTCTCAACCGGACTCCACGCGGCCGCGTCGCCACGCAGCTCGCCTACGACCACTTCGGCATCACGCCCAGCCGTCGCCAGAGTTCTCTGTTTTAGCGAAACCGCGATGGAGCGACCGGCGCCCTCGCCCGCCCTGCCGGCCAGATGGACCTCGCCGCGCAGGTATCCCGCAAGTAACCACACGCAACACACCGCGGTCACATAACACGCACTGACAAATCAGAAATTCTGTTGTATGGTCTTCAGTCAAGCTGTCTGAGGGGGCAGCCAGCACACGAGGGCGTCGTGTCTCGATTTGGGTTTCAGTGCCTACTGTCCCTGGCGGTAGCTGTGTTTCCACCCTCCGCTTGGCCGCAAGCCGCGCCAGAGGCCGGATCCGCGAAACCTGCCGAAACGCAGTCAGTTCCGCAACACCTCACGATCGACGCCAATCACGACGAAGTTCTCGTCATTCCGCGCCTTGCCCACAGTCCCACGCTCGAAGATTTCCTGACGATGAAGCCGGAAGGGGACGTCGCTCCCAACATGGCGAAAGTTACCCGCTTCCTGCAGCGCGAGCCCCACGATGGCGAGCCAGCCACTCAGCCAACCGAGGTCTACCTCGGCTACGACGAAAAGAATCTCTATGCGGTGTTCGTCTGCCACGACGACCCGGCGAAAATCCGCGCTCACGAGACGCGCCGGGAAGACTTCGGGGGCGACGACGACGTCGAGATCATGCTCGACACCTTTCACGACCGACGCCGTGCTTATGTGTTTGAAACCAACCCCAAGGGCGTACAGTTCGATGCCATCTGGACCGAGGCCACCTACGAGGAACAGAGCAACGGCAATTTCGACTCTTCCTTCGACACCCTCTGGTATTCACGCGGAAAACTCACTCCCCAGGGATATGTCGTCTGGATTGCGATTCCGTTCCGCAGCTTGCGTTTCCCTGCTCGGCAGGATCAAACCTGGGGAGTAATCCTGCTCCGCGAGATCACTCGCGAGAACGAGAAGGCCTTTTGGCCACGTGTGTCGATCAACGAGGAGGGCCGGTTGCGGCACGCGGCGGCCGCCCAGGGTCTGACGGGCATTTCTCCCGGTCGCAACATCCAGCTGATCCCATACGGACTCTTGAATTCGTTCCACTCCGTCGATGACCGAGGTCCATTTTCGCCCTGCGCCGCCAGCCCCGAGGGCTGCGCACGCTTCCAGAACCGCGACATCGGCGGCACCTTCGGTCTCGACGGCAAGGTCATTCTCAACGACAGCCTGGTGCTCGACGCCACCGCCAACCCCGACTTCAGCCAGGTCGAATCTGACGAGCCGCAGGTTACCGTCAACCAGCGCTACCGCGTCTACTTTCCCGAGAAGCGTCCGTTCTTCATCGAGAACGCCGACTACTTCCGCACACCCATCGATCTTTTCTTCACCCGCAATATCGTCGACCCTGACGCCGGCATCCGCCTGACTGGCAAAGCCGGCCCCTACTCGCTGGGAATCCTGTCGGCCGACGATCGCGCCGCGGGCCTGACCGTGAGCCCCGACGACTCCCTCTTCAAGACCCACAACTACTTCTCGATCGCGCGCGTTTCGCGCGACATTTTCAAGCAGTCGAGTATCGGCGCCATCTTTACCGACTGGGAGTTTCCTTCTGCCCACAGCTTCAACCGTGTCGGCGGCCTCGATACGCGGCTCAAGTTCTCGCAGAATTGGTCGGGAACCATGCAGGCCGTGATGAGTTCCACGCAATGCGAGCCGACTTCGTCCGTCTACTTTGCCTGCTCCGGAGGCACTTTCGACGGTGCCTCCTACAAGGCTGGCACCGCCTACAAAGTCGATGTTACCTACACCAGCCGTCACTTATTTCACGAAGGCACTTACAACGACATCAGCCCCAGCTTCATGACCGTCCCGGGTTTCGTGAATCGCGTCGATATCCGCGAGTATCGCAACGACACCACCTACTCCTTCCGCCCCAAACACAGCCCGGTCGTGAGCTGGGGCCCTGAGTTGATCGGTCACTGGACCTGGGACCACGACGGCGTCCGCCTCGATACCGATTACTATCCGTCTTTGAACGTGGTTCTGAAGCGGCAGACCCACATCAGCATCACTCCCTACGAGGAGTTCCGCGAGCGGCTGCGTCCCAAAGATTTCTTCTCGCTCGAGCAGAATCAGGACTACCACGAACACGACAGCGGCGTCACTGTCTCGACCGCCCCATGGTCGCAGCTGACGCTAGGTGCTCTCTACTACTGGGGAAACACCGTCAACTTCGTTCCCGGGTCCACTTCCGGATTCGTCCCCTACCTCGCTCGCTTCGACCAGGCCAGCGCCGTCGCCACGATCCGTCCCTTTACCGCCCTCAAAATCGACAACACCTATCTGTTCAGCCGCCTCCGCGCCCGAGACACCAACGCCAACATCTTCAACAACCACATTATCCGGAGCAAATGGAACTGGCAGTTCAACCGCGAACTGTCGCTCCGCGTGATCCTGCAGTACAACGCGACCCTGACGCAGAACCCCCCCGGCAATCCCGACAATACCTACCCGTTGACGTTTCTGCCCACGGCCAAGAACTTCAACACTGACTTCCTGATCACCTACCTGGTCCATCCCGGGACAGCCGTCTACGTCGGCTACAACAGCAACCTGCGGAATGTCGATCCAGGACTGGCGATCGACCCGGCGCTCGGCGGCATTCAGCGTTCCGACCGCCTCATCAACGACGGCCGCCTGTTCTTCGTGAAGGTGTCGTACCTGTTCCGGTTCTAGCCGCGGATCCAAGTTCTTTGAAACCTTGAAACTACGGACCTGGATTCCACACATTTGACTTCCACGCGCGCAATCTGCGTTAATCTCCGTTCACGAATCTCTTCGGTAGAGAAGCTCCAGTGTGGGGCGGATATTTTTGTCCGCCACCCGTGTCTCCGGAGGCACAATGCGCGACGTCATTGCCACCGACCAGGCCCCCAAAGCCATCGGCCCCTACTCGCAGGCCATCAAGGCCTCTGGCCTGATCTTTACCTCAGGACAAGTGGCGCTCGATCCTGCTACGCAACAGGTGATCGCAGGCGACGTGGCTGCCCAGACCGACCGCGTCCTGAAGAATCTTTCCGCGGTCCTGCAGGCCGCCGGCAGCAGCCTGGAAAAGGCCCTGCGCTGCACTGTCTTTCTAAAGAACATGGGAGACTTCGCCGCCATGAACGAAGTCTACGGCCGCTATTTCAAACAAGCCGCGCCGGCCCGCTCGACGGTAGAAGTGGCGCGCCTGCCAAAAGATGTGCTGGTGGAAATCGACGTGATCGCACTCGCGTAGCACCGGCGTCTCGCCGGCCCGGTGCCGTGTGAGATCGAGCACAAGAACTGAAGAAAGGACCCTATGAAAACCTTGGTTCTGACCGTAATCATAATGAGCCTCTTTTCCTTGGCTTCTGCCCAGAGCGCAACCAAGAAGACCTCCCCAGCCAAGCCTGCCGCCAAGCCCGCGGCCAGGCCAGCCGCTGGCCCCACTCACGTCACAGGGCCCGGCATCAAAACGCCCACCGGCCTCCAGTATTGGGACATCAAGGTCGGCACCGGCGCCGAAGCTCACACCGGCCAAGCCGTCAAAGTGCACTACACCGGATGGCTCACCACCGGCAAGAAGTTCGACAGCTCAGTGGGCGGACCGCCGTTCAGCTTCCGGATTGGCGCTGGAGACGTCATCAAAGGCTGGGACGAAGGCGTAGCCGGAATGAAAGTCGGGGGCAAACGCCAGCTTCGCATTCCACCCAGTCTGGCCTACGGTGAAAAGGGATATCCCGGAGTGATCCCCCCGAACGCCACGCTGATCTTTGATGTGACTCTGGTCAGCGTGCAATAGGAAAATAGCGCCGGCATCCTGTCGGCTGTCCGAGGGCGTCTCGCCCTCGGAGCCAGGGAGACCATAAGGCGCAGGAATCGAAGGGGGCATTGACCCCGAAGGCCGCTGCTGCTGTTGTAGGGGGGATCGTCTCTACGCCTTAACAACTTTGCCGCTGCGCAGGCAGGACGTGCACACGCGCATGCGCTTGGTGGTCGCGCCGACCTTGGCGTGCACTGGGCGCAAATTGACGTTCCAGCGCCGTTTGGTCACATTGTGGGCGTGGCTGATGTTGTTGCCGAACTGCGGCCCCTTGCCGCAGATATCACAGACTCGTGCCATAACTCCTGGTTCCTTTTGAGGCGGATGCCGAAACACTGATTCTACAGGATTTCGGCGGATTCTGTCATCTTGCTGGCACCCGGAAGGTGTCGCAATGCGAGGATGCCTCTATGAACTTGCGCAAGGCCCCTATCGTTTCCGGCTCGCGGGTTTTTCACCGGCAAGCTCCGCCAGGCCCGTGAGTAGCGTCACCTTGCCATCCTTGTGACGCAGGCCGATGAACTTGCCCTCCAATACGCAAGCGAGATGATCTTTCTCCGAAGTTTTCGGGAGCCGATAACGGCCGAGCAGATCGCCGGTTTCCGGATTCACTTCGAAAAACTCATCCCCGGAATGCACAAACCAGTTTCGATCGGAGGGAAGCAGGCCGTCGACATTCAACCCCGCTGTATTCTTGATCTTCAGCATCCGGACTTCGCCACTCTCCCGAATCTCGTAAATGCGGGAAGAATCCAGGCCGCGAAGAAACAGAATATTTCCCTTGTAGGGGAAAAAGCCGGCAGACATCGCCACCGACGACATATCACCGCAGAAGAAGGTAAACGAGCGGTTGCCGCAGGATCTTTCCACGGCTTTCGGATTCTCGGCGATGTCTTTGGGCAACTCCACGTATCGCAACAATTCACCGGAAGAATCCATCAGGGCGACGCGCGCCACGTTGCTTTGGTCGAGCCCGGCGATCAGAAAGCTGCCGGATTCGAAGGCGGCAATTTGCATGGGAAGAAGTTTCAAGTCGAGCCGTAACGCGCCCTTGTAGGAGCCATCAAGATCGAAACGCGCCAGGTAGACGCGTATCTCACCCTTAGCCATGAAATCTTTGACTGGATTACCTTCCTGCTTGTCGGCTTCTGCTCCAACCGTCAAGGCAAGGAGGGACGAGGGCGCGACAAAGGCCGTCTCCATGTGCGGCTCTGGAATGTCGGTTATCTTTTTTGCCGGGAAGGTGACGACGCCTTTCGCTGTCAGGCTGACGAACTCGGCATCGTTTTCTCCTTCCACCGCGAAGTAGGGATTTCCGGCCCCGTCACATTGCGCGGCACTAGCGTCGACCTCATCAGGAGCAGGGGAGGAAATATCGGGCTTCGGCGAGAGGACGATGTTGTACGTGGGCAGCGGCGCCGGAGGAGCTTCGGTCTTCGGAGTTGTTTGGGGAGAAGCAGGTTTTTGCTGAGCCCACGCCGTTGCCCAAAGCAATGCTATTGCTAGAACCCATCTGCCCATTCGCACCACAAGACGCGCAGGCATATCGAGCAATTATATGGCGAGGAAAGGAGAAGGTTTTCAGGCACCGATGGGGATCTCGTGTGAGCACACATATGCTCGCGGCGCAGTATATATGCATTTATATATAATTAGGTTGTATGCTATAATACATCGCATATGCCATTGAGTATAAAGAACAATAAGGCTGAGAATCTTGCCAGAAAAGTAGCTGACGAAACCGGCGAATCCATCACTGAAGCGATTCAGAAATCGCTCGAAGAGCGATTGGCTCGATTGAAATCGCAACGCCGCACCCCCGCACTGGCGGGACAGATCGACGACCTGCTGCGACGCGTGGACGCTTTGCCGACACTCGATCAAAGATCGCCCGATCAGATCCTGGGCTATGACGAAAATGGACTGCCACGCTGATGGTGATCGACACTTCAGCGCTCGTCGCAATCTTCCTGGGTGAATCTGAACGAAAACAGTTTCTGGAACTGATCCTGCAATCGGAGAAACGTCTGGTCTCAGCCGCCAGTGTGCTTGAGACCGGAATGGTTCTGGAAGCGAAGCGCGGCGAAGCGGCGGGCCGCGAGTTCGATTTGTTTATCGTAAAAGTCAACCTCGAGATTGTTCCTGTGGATGCCGACCAGGTAGAAATCGCACGCTCGGCCTGGCGTAGGTACGGCAAGGGTCGTCACGCCGCCGGCCTCAACTTCGGAGATTGCTTCGCCTACGCGCTAGCGAAATTTTCAGGCGAGAAGCTGCTGGCAAAGGGAGAGGATTTTCGGGGAACGGATGTGGAGATGGTACCGTGACTGTATGAATTGTTCCACCAACGCTTCCCTGCATTTGAAAGTTGAGAATTCTGGGAGAACGCCTCGGGACAGTGCGGCGGTGATTGAATGAGTAGGGCTCCTTCGACTCGCGCTCGGTCGCTACGCTCCGTCGCGCTCGCTCAGGATGACAGTAGTAGAGTCTATCCGGTCACGGTACTAGTTTGGCGGTTCAAGGCCGTTTAGCTGAAAATAAACGGCGGCGAGCCGATAACTGTCCGCCCAGTCTCCGATAAGCGCAAAGAGAGTCCCCGCGCGTTCAGCCATCATTTCGCGAGTAAAGAAGACTACCTCGCCGAGTTGATTGTCATGGAGCTTGGAAAACGCCTTTTCGCAAAATTCGAAGGAAGATTTCAGGACCGCGACCAGTTTGGCTTTGTCGCCACTGGAGGTCAGGCCTTTTGATTGTGGATTGTCCAAGCCTCCGGCAACCGCACATGATTCGAAGTTGTTTTCAGCTACTGCGGTCACAATTTCCGCGAAAGTCGTCTTCTGAAACGACGGCCGAAATGTGTATTTTTCCGAGGGCATCGCTTCGGCTGCCGATACAACTCTACGGCGGTATATGCCCATTTCGGACCTAAAGATCGACGTAACCGGATCCTTAATTCCCTTTGCCCAAGGAACTGCATCGGGCGACTTTTGGCCGAGCGCATGGGGTCCCAGGGTGAGGAGTGTCCACAACAACCAGACGTATCTCCCATATCCCTTGGTGGAATTCATGAGAGTATCCCCCGTGTACTTAGACACCACCCCCAGGGTTCCGGATTCGCTCGCGGTCGAGGTGCAACCGGGCCTGACTGCGGAGAAGGCCAACTTGTATTTCTATTCTTCCTCTTCCTTCACCTCTCCCCGTTCCGCCTTGGCCTTTTCGATGATCTTCTCCTGCAACTGTGCCGGGACGATGTCGTAATGATGCATTTCCATGGCGAACGAGCCGCGGCCCTGCGTCATGGAGGTCAAGTCGGCGCCGTAGGTGAGCATCTCGGCCATGGGCACTTCGGCCTTCACGATTGTGTTGCCGGCCTTGTTGTCCATGCCCTGGATGCGTCCGCGGCGGCTGTTGAGGTCGCCCATGATGGTGCCGGCGAATTCGTCGGGGATGGTGATTTCGACCGTCATGATCGGCTCGAGCAGCGTCGGCTTGGCGACTTCCATCGCTTTCTTGAAGGCGATGCGGCCCGCCATCTGGAAAGAAAGATCGTTCGAATCCACGTCGTGGTAGGAGCCGTCGTACAGGATGACGCGGAAATTCACCACGGGATAGCCCGCGAGGAAGCCGCGGGCCGCCGCATCCTTGATTCCCTTTTCCACGGCGGGGATGAAATTACGCGGGATGGCGCCGCCGAAAATGTCGTTGACGAACTCGAACTCAGCGTCGCGCGGCAGCGGCTCCATCTTGATTTTGCAGTCACCATACTGGCCGTGGCCGCCGGTCTGCTTCTTGTGGCGCCCCTGGACGTCGGCTTTGCCGCGAATGGTCTCGCGATAGGGCACCTTCGGTGCTTTCAGGACCACTTCCGCGTGGTAGCGCTTCTTCATTTTCGAGACAACGACTTCAATATGCTGCTGGCCGGTCCCTGCAATCAGGAACTCTTTGGTCTGCGGATCGCGGAAGAAGCGCAGCATGGCATCTTCTTCCATCAGCTTGTGGAGTCCGGCGCCCAGCTTGTCTTCGTCGGCGCGCGTTTTCGGCTCGATGGCAAAGGTGATCGCCGGCTCCGGCAGCTTCACGGTCGGATATTGGATCGGCGCGTTCTTGTCGCCGAGCGTGTCGCCGGTAAGCGTTTCCCGCAGCTTCGCGACGGCGCCGATATCGCCCGCATGCAGCTCCGGGATCGGGATCGCCTGCTTGCCTTGCATCACGGAAATATGCGCGAACTTCTCCGCCGTGTTCTTGGTGAAGTTCTGCAGCGTGGCATCGTTCTTCAGCACGCCCGAGAAAACTTTGAAATACGAAATACGGCCCGCAAACGCATCCGAGACCGTCTTGAAAACATAGACGGAAGCAGGCTCCGCATCGGTGCCTTTGCGTTCGGCGGGAGATCCATTCCCGCCGGGTTGGCCGGTGATGGCATGGTGCTCGTTGGCGGCGGGCGTGTAGTCGACGATGAAATCCATCAGCTCATCGACGCCGATATTCCCCAGGCCCGAGGTAAACAGCACGGGGAAAATCTTGTCTTCGCGGATCGCTTCATGCAGCGCCGGAACGAGGTGCTCTTCGGGGATCGTGCCTTTCTCGAAGAATTCTTCCATCAGCTCGTCTTTGCCTTCGGCGACGAGCTCGACCAGCTTCTCATGCGCTTCCTTCGCTGTCGCTTCCAGGTTTGCCGGGATCGGTCCTTCCTTGCCCTTGCCGCTGCCGCCCATCTCGTAGGTGTATGCCTTCATGCGGACGAGATCGACAATCCCGCTCAGGTTCTTTTCGCTCCCAATCGGCAACTGCAGCGGAGTCACCGCGCGCCCGAATGCATTGGTCAGCGACTCCAGCACACGCGTAGCGTCCGACCGCTCGCGGTCCATTCGGCTCACGACGATCATGCGCGGCAGGTTGACTTCGTCGCAGTATCCCCACACCCGCTGCGTCACCACTTCAACTCCCGCCACGCCGTCCACCACCACCAGGGCCGCATCCACCACCGGCAGCACCATCTTCGCCTCGTGGACGAACATGTTGAATCCGGGCGTATCCAGCAGATTGAACTTCGTCTTGCCCCACTCAACGCAGGCCATGCCGGTCGAAATCGACATCTTGCGGGCAATTTCTTCCTCGTCGTGATCGGTGGTCGCGGTGCCATCATCCACATGGCCAAAACGCTGTGTGGCGCCGCTGGTTTGGAGCATGGCGGACACCAGGGTCGTCTTCCCGGCATGTCCATGCCCGATCAGGGCAAGGTTGCGGAGATTGGCTCCTTCGTAGACTTTCACGGGTTGTCTCCTTCGGCAGGCTTTCGGGAAGAGTGCTACGGCCCGGAAGAGATGAGGACAGGCACAGACCAGCCCAACGTCGCCTGCGAAAACAATGATGCTAACACAGGGATTTTGCGGGGCTCAAGGAAGGCGCTGCCCCACCCGTCGTGGTGGAGTCTGCAGGATTTACCACCAGGCGCGTGAAGGAACGGGCTCACGCAGGACAGATGGCCTCATCCGCCCCGCGGAGCACAGCTCCGACTCTACGGTACCAGCTTGAACACGGTCCCAAGAGACGAAGTGCCGCCAATATTGGTGGTGCTGTAAAACTTCTTGTCAGCACCGAGCAGCAAGGCGCTGAAGGGATTGAATCCGTCGGCGCCGCCGGTGAAGGAATACACGACGTTCTCTGTCCCAGCGGGCGTGATCTTGAATATCGTCCCGCCGTTGGCGGTTCCGCCCTGTGTCGTTGTGCCCCAGAACGCGCCCTTGAAGCGGACCATCGTCGCGTAGGGAAGCGATCCATCGCCGTTGTTTCGGCTGAAATGGTGCAGCACGGTCTCTGTGCCGCCGGTCATCTGGAACACGACACCGGCGTTGTTGAGGCCGCCCAGAGACGTCGTGCCGTACATGATGCCGGTAGTGTCGAAGTTCACGCCGCCGTACGGGCTCTGCCCGTCATTGCTGCCGCCCTTGAAGTTGTAAAGCAGCGCGTATCCTCCGGTCTTTGTAATGGAAAAGAGCGTTCCTAAGTTGCCCGCGCCGCCCAGGGTGGTCGTACCGTAGAGAATCCCTTTATAGAGAACCAGACCGGCGTACGGGAAGGAACCGTCGAGAGTCGGAAACGCCGAATTGAAGCTGTGGAGAATCGTCTCTTTGCCGGCCGTGGTTACCTTGAAAACGGTCCCGTATCCAAACTGGCCGCCGTTCATGGTCGTGCCAAAAAGATTGGTGCCCGCCAGCACAACGCTGGAATACGGATTGAACCCGTCCAGGCCGCCCAGAAAGCTGTAGATCACCTTGTCTACGCCAGTAGCCGGGTTCAGCGAGAACACGGTGCCGTTGTTGGTGGCTCCGCCATAGACGGTCGTGCCATACAGGATCCCGGTTTTCTTGTTGATGGTCAGCCCCGCAACGGGATGGCTCCCATCCGCTCCACCGGCAAAGCTGTAGACCACAGACTCTGTCCCCGTGGGAGTAACCATGAACACCGCGCCGAGGTTGTGCGTGCCGCCGCTGAACGTCGTGCCGTACATGTTTCCGGCAGTATCGGCGACCAGGTTGCATTGCGGCTTGAAAGCGTCCGGCGGATTCGCAAAGCTGTAGATAACACTCTCGGTCGAGGCCAGCGCAGGCGCGGCGATCGCCAGGACCATCCCGACCAAAATAGCCAGGGCCAAAATCTGGGTATACGACCTAACCACTGGCTTTTCAATGGTCAAACTGGGTAGAGTCGGGCTGTCGAATAGCTGCTGCATAAGGGTCTCCTCCGGATTGCGCTGCTGCTTTGTATAACGCAAAAACGCCCCAAACCGGCTCACCAGTGCGGTTTGTCACCTGAATAGGGGAGGGGAGAGAGCAAGCCGGCAACGTGAACGGCATAGTGCCTCAGGTCAGCCGGGTTGTCAAATGGCATAGAAGCCTCTTGACGATCACCGGGGGAACCAAATACGAGAGGTTCTACTTGGCGTAATAGCCCTGCGGGACGCGGACTCGGGCCTTTCCCGGTGAGACGAGCTCTAGGCCAATCGAGTGGAAACCGTTGTGGTTATGCACGGGAGCGTCAAAAGTGACCACATACATGTTCTGAATCTGTTCCGTTATTTTTGAGAATGACTGATCGAGGTTGCCGAGTCCTAAATCTAGGAACGCCTTCCCGCCCGTTTTTTCCGCGAGATCCCTAAGGATGCCGGCGCTGCGCTTATTGCTGTCCCAGCCCAATTGATGTTCTCGCGTGCTTACGACAAACAAAACCGTGCCTGTTCCAAGAGCGGCAGCAATCGCTTCCTCTTTCGTTGATTGACTGGAATTGTCGTCTCCGTCGCTGAGAAGAATGATTACACGTCGATAGGGTTTGGTGTTATCGGTATCCATCCGAGACTCGCATGCGAAACGAACAGCGTCTTGCAGCGCACTGGCACCGCCAAAACGCACATCGAGCTTGTAATTTTGCAGCTCCGTTCTTTGTAAGAATTGAGTCGGGCTTTCTGGCTTCGAGGAGAACTTGACGATGGCGACTTTATCGTCAGGACCGACCAGAACCTGACTCATCAAGTTCCATGCGGCTTTTAGCGCAGGTTGATAGAGGGTGCTGACCGATTCCGAATTGCTGGCATCGAGCAATAGCACCAAGCGCAACGGTATTTCGGTACCTTTGGCAAGAGTCAAGACCTTAGCTTGGTACTTTTCGTCGATCACTCTGATGTCGTTTTTCCCAACGGTGCTTACCGGTCTGTCATGTGGATTGTTTACGAAAAAGGGCACGCTCGTGGATTTCTGTGCCGACTGCGCGGCTCCTTCAGGTGATTGTCCTTGCGCGATGGCCGAAAGGACTATTGCGACTATGCAAAGGTGCCGTTTACCTGAAATCCAATTCATTTTCCCTCCAGTACTGGAGCGGAAATACCAGCACGGAGAAGGGTACGCCATCCGAACACGGTCCTACACTCCCGCGCTCTTCTCCTGAATCAGCTTCCTGATCTTCTCAACGAACTCCGCCGTCGGCATGTCTTCGGTCTTTTCTTTGCCGCGCGTCCGGACGTTGACCTTGTTCGCCTCTGCCTCCTTATCTCCGACCACCAGCAGAAACGGCACTTTCTGCAGGGCGTGTTCGCGGATCTTGGCGTTCATCTTTTCGTTGCGGGCATCGACTTCCACGCGCACTCCAACCGCTCGGAGCTGCGCTGCTACCTGTTCGGCATAAGCGCTGTGCCGCTCCGCGATCGGGATCATCACCGCCTGCACCGGCGAGAGCCACACCGGAAACGCTCCGGCATAGTGCTCGATCAGCACGCCGAAGAAACGCTCGACCGATCCGTACAACGCGCGGTGGACCATGACCGGCTGCTTGCGCGTACCGTCTTCGGCGACGTACTCCAACTGAAACCGTTGCGGCAGATTGAAGTCGAACTGCACGGTGGAAAGTTGCCACAGGCGGCCGATCGCGTCGACGAGTTTCACGTCAATCTTGGGCCCATAAAACGCCGCTTCGCCGGGAATGACTTTATATTTCACATTCAGCCGCTGCAGCGCATTTTCGAGCGAATGGTTCGCCGAGTTCCACTGCTCTTCCGTGCCGAGGAAGCTCTTGCGCTGAGCCGGGTCCCACGTGGAAAGCTCGGTCTGATACTCGTCGAATCCAAAAGCCTTGAGCACCGCCAGCGCAAACTCCATGCAGCCGACAATTTCATCTTCGATCTGCTCCGGGGTGCAGAAGATGTGCGCATCGTCCTGCGTAAAGCCGCGCACGCGCAGCAAGCCGTGCATCACTCCAGACCGCTCGTAGCGATATACCGTACCCAGTTCGCCCAGCCGCACCGGCAGGTCGCGATACGACTTCAGCGAATCGCGATAAATCAAAATGTGCCCCGGACAGTTCATGGGTTTCAGGCGATATTCCGCATCCTCAAGCTCCATGGCGTCGAACATGTTGTCGGAGTAATAGCCCTCGTGTCCGGAGACGTGGAAGAGCTGGCGGCGCACGACGTTCGGCGTGTTCACCAGCGAGTAGCCGCGCTTCAGGTACTCCTCGCGCATCCAGTCTTCCATCTCTTTGCGGATGATCCCGCCCTTGGGATGCCAGAAGATCAGCCCGGGCCCGGCCAGCTCCTGAATCGAGAAGAGATCAAGCTGCTTGCCCAGCACGCGGTGGTCGCGCTTTTTCGTCTCCTCGACCTTCTTCAGGTAGTCTTCCAGGTCTTTTTTTGAAAAGAACGACGTGCCATAAATCCGCTGCAGCTGCGGATTCTTTTCATCTCCAAGCCAGTAAGCGCCGGCGATGTTCAGCAGCTTGAACGCCTTGATCTTGCCCGTCGAAGGCACGTGCGGCCCGCGGCAGAAGTCGAGAAACTTTCCGGTCTTATAAATAGAAATCTTTTCATCGGGCTTGGTGAACTGCTCGATGAAGTGGCACTTCATGAAGTCGCCTTCTTTTTTGAAGCGCTCCAGTCCTTCCTGGTGCGGCAGGAATTCGCGAGCGTAGGGCAAGTCCTGCGCGACCAGTTCCTGCATCTTCTTCTCGATCTTCTCCAGGTCTTCGGGCGTAAACGGCGTCTCGCGATAAAAGTCGTAGAAGAACCCGTTCTCGGTCGCCGGACCGTGGCCAAGCTTGGTCTCGGGGAATAGTTCGAGCACCGCCGCCGCCATCAGGTGCGCGGACGAATGCCGGTAAACCTCCAGTGACTCCGGATCGCGATCGGTGAGAATGCGCAGGTCGGTGTCTTTTTCCAGCGGACGTGCGAGATCAATCAGATCGCCGTTGGTCTTCGCCGCCAGCGCAGCCTCCGCCAGCCGCGAACTGATGGACTTCGCGACATCGAGCGCCGTCGTCCCCTTGGGAACTTCCTTGTCGCTCCCGTCAGGGAGCTTGATATGAATCGCGTCAGACATAGATTAGGCCCTGTATGACTCTGAATCCTTTCAGTTTACGGGAGAAGAAAAGAGAGGGTCAAACGGGGGATGCAAAATCCTCCAACCGCAACTCAATAGTCTGGAACTGGTGGAGGTAAGGGCATAGAGTAGAAATTTAGACCAGGCAAAGATGCGAAATCGTAAGAGTGTCGGAGTTTACATCGTCGCATATGCTGTCCACTGCTTTTTGGTCGCCTACTCCACGGCCCAAGAAAAGCAAGCGTGGCAGTTTCCGGCAGAACTGAAGCCTGCTCTTGAGATACGCCTCAATTCCTTCCTAAGTGCACAGGCAGACGGGCGATGGCAAGATATCCCGTATTTGCTCGGCGACTACCGCCGTGGTTATTTCAGCGGCTATCTGAAATTCACCCAATCTCACAAGACTTGCCTAGTATCGGAAATGCAGAAATTCCCAATGGTCAGCTTTAATTACACCATTCAGGATTCTCCGTATAGTTCGGAAATTTTGATGACTCCGGCAGGTCGGAGGTGGTGGAGATTGGTTGGGGAAGGAACCTTCCGGATTGGTACGAAGATCATAACGCAGCAAACGTGGCTAATAGCCTATAGAGATCGCGGCGACTGGTTTTTCAGTCCGCCGAACCTCGATGGTGCTGAAGCAATCCGAGACCGCCAGAAGGAAGCTCCAAAGGACAGAAGAGATCAAGTTGATCTGCTGATTAGTCCTGATTGTCCGCTCGAAGTGGTTGACCTTCGAGTTCTTGACGACCCGGGAAATCCCGCGGCGCGCGATATCTACTTTCGGTTGCACAATAAGACGGATATGACCGTGACGCGCTACGGGTACGAAATCACCGATGATCACGGAAAAGGCTCTGTATCCTTTGGTACCGGCGCTCAAAAGGATGCAATTGCGCCTAACGGCGTCTCCCGCGAGTTTCACGAGAATGATGTGGTGTATCAATATTGGTGCGAAGGAGAAGCCAGAACCCGGATCAAGGTCGACCACGCCGCACTATCTGACGGTACAGAGTGGAATGCGCCGGAGTCTCTGTCCCCCGATAAAGCGAAACAATAGATCGGTGCTTAATCGGGATCTGTACCAGGTTGTCAAAGGAATGGGGCTATTCTCAGTGCACCGCCGTCTCCGGCCCTCCCGCGGCCCCGTCGAACTGCTCGCCCATCCAGTGCTCAATCGCGTTCATGTTCTGCGCACGCCCCAGGAAATTCTTCACCAGGTCGTTCGCGGACATCGACCCACCCGGCTCCAGCACCACGCGCCGGTAGCGCATCGGAGCGTCGCCCGAGAGCAGCTTGTTCTGATCGAACTGATCGAAGAAATCTTCCGCGATCACCTTGTCCCACATGTAGGTGTAATACGCTGACGAGTATCCGCTCAGGTGTCCGAACGACGCGTACATATGCGTGCCCGTCATCGGCTTGAACAGCGTGTAGCGCACCGTATCGTCGTGCGTGACCGCATCCAGGTCCACATCCTGCGGCTTGCCCTTGTAGATGTCATAGGAAAGCGCCGTGTAGCTGACCTGCGCGGCGATAAACCCTGCGCGCCCAAACGCCGACGCGCGATTCATGCGGGCCACCAGCTCAGCCGGAATCGGCTCGCCCGTCTTGTAGTGCTTGGCAAAGGTCGCCAGCACCTGCGGGCTGCGGATGAATTCTTCCAGCATCTGCGACGGCGCCTCGCCGAAGTCGGCTTCCATGCTGATACCGCTGATCCCCGCCCACTGCTGTTGTCCACCCAGGATGTGGTGCATCAGGTGGCCGAACTCGTGGAAGAAAGTCTCCACGTCGCCGTACTCCATCAGGCCCGCATCGTCCGCGGTTGGCTTGGGGAAGTTGCAGACCAGCGTCGCTTCCGGCAGTTGCTTGCCCTTGATCCCATCCAGCACCGGCACCATCTCGGCATGGCTGAACTTGCCCGGCCGCGGATGCATGTCGAGATAAAACCGCCCAATCATCTTGCCGTGATCCATCACGTCGTAGGTCTCGACCGTGGGATCCCACGCCGGAACATTCGGCTCTTCTTTGAATGTCACTTGGAAGAGCGTAGCCGCCGCGTCCATGATCCCCTTCTTCACAGCGTTGTACGGCAAGTACGGACGCACGCTCTGCGAATCGAAATTGTACTTCGAGCGCCGCAGTTGCTCCTTCGTATAGCTCCCCTCATATTCCCAGATCTCTTTGGCCCCAGGATCAGTCTTCTGCTTCTCCGCCAGCAGCATGGCAAACTCGCGCTGCGCCACCGGGCTGGTCGCCGCATCTAGGTCGCGGATGAACTTTGCGATACTCTGGCCATTCACCGCCATCTTGTCCGCGGCATTGTAATCGGCCCAGGACGAGTAGCCGAGCAGCGTCGCGATCTCATAGCGCGTCTGCATCATCTTCATCAGCAGATCGCGGTTCTTGGGATAAGCCCGGTTATCGAACTGCTCGATGAGATTTTTCCGCAACTCGGTGTTCTTGGCGAACTTGAACACCGGCAGCGCGTCGGGGTAGTCCGTCGTGATGCGAATCTTGCCGTCGGCGCCGGGCTTGTGCCGGTCAATGTAATCCTGCGGCAAGCCGTCGAGATCGGCCGCGCTCGCCACTTCCACGCTGCGTTGGTCGTCCGCGATGTTGCGCTCATACATCGTCACCTGATTGGTCAGCTCATCGTTCAGGGTTTTCAGGCGCGCGCGAGTGGCGTCATCCTTGTCCACGCCCGCCAGACGGAACTCCAGCAGCTGGCGCTGCACGTAGTAGCGTGTTGCGGCGTCGGCCTTCGACAGGTCGAGCGCGGCCAGGGCCTTGTACACGTCACGATTCAGCGTGATCGCCGTCTGCACGGCACTGCCCTTCTGCAGCAGCTTGGTCGCCAGGTCCCGAAAAGCGGCGTCCGGATGCACCTGGTACATCATGTTGGACAGGTAATTGCCCGTATTGATCTCGCGAGTGGCCTCGTCAAAGGGCACCAGCGTGTTCTCGATCGTGCGGGCGCCCTTCACCGCAACCATCTTGTCAATGAACTTCTGCCCCGCATCCAGGCGCTCGTTGACGATCTTCTCGAACGCAGCGGCATCCGGCTTGGAAGCCCAGACGGTCGGTTGCGACGCCAAGGCAGGCAACGCTGCGCTCAAAATCAGGCAGACGGAGAGAAAGACATAACACGCACGCTTAGACATGGGAACTCCTCAGGTGTACAGCCCAATGTTCTCTGACGGACGAAAGCTGATCCGGTTAGCGTCCTCACACCGCGATGCGGCCTTCCACAACAAGAGCCGCGTAGCGGCAGCCAGAATAAAGCCCACGGCGTCAGCCGTGGGCAGATAGCAGGTCTTACCACCCCACCTTCTTCCCCTTGTTCTGCTCGTCCAGCCACTTCTGCAGCGGAGCGAAGTATTCGAGCAGAGCGTTGCCGTCAACCTGTCGCTCGCCCGTCAACGCTTCCAGCGCATCTGGCCATGGCTTGCTCTGGCCCATTTCGAGCATTTTGTTGAACTTCGCGCCCGCCTCTTTCGATCCGAAGAAGGTGCACTTGTGCAACGGCCCTTTGTATCCCGAGGCGTTGCAAAGCGCCCGGTAGAACTGAAATTCCAGGATGTGTGCCAGGAAATATCGCGTGTAGGGCGTGTTCGACGCCACGTGATACTTCGCCCCCGGATCGAAGTCTGCCTCGCTCCTCGCTACAGGAGGCGTCAACCCCTGATATTTCAAGCGTAGGTCCCACCACGCTTTGTTATAGTCGGCGGCCTTCACTTCGCCTGAGAAGACCTTCCACCGCCATTGATCCACGAGCAGTCCGAATGGCAGGAACGCAACGCGGTCCAGAGCCTGCTTCAGCAGTTCGGGGACATCGTTCGTCCCCTCCGGCACTTTTTCGAGCAGGCCCACGCGGTGCAGATACTCGGGTGTGATCGCCAGCGCGATGGCATCGCCGATCGCCTCGTGGAAGCCGTCATTGGCGCCGTTCTGAAACATGAACGGCTGATTCTTATATGCGCGCTGGTAAAAGTTGTGTCCCAGCTCGTGGTGGATCACCACAAAATCGGATCCCTCCACATGAATGCACATCTTGATCCGCAGGTCATCCTTGCCGTCGATGTCCCACGCGCTCGCATGGCACACCACGTCGCGATCCGCCGGCTTCACAAACAGCGACCGCTCCCAGAACGTTGGCGGGAGTTTCTCAAAGCCAAGCGAGGTAAAAAATCCTTCGCCGTACTTCACCATGCCTTTGGCGTCGAGGTTCTTCTTCTTGAGTAGTTCGGTGACGTCAACACCCTTCTCTTCCTTCACGCCCGTCAGGTCGTAAACATTGCCCCACTCCTGCGCCCAGATGTTCCCGAGCAGATGCGCGGGGATTGGCCCATCCGGCGGGACAACGTTCGGCCCATACTTCTCCACCAGTTTCGCCCGCACAAACGCATGCAGCGACAAATACAGCGGACGCACCTGATTCCACAGCCGTTCCAGGTCGGCGGAGAATTCCTCCGGCGTCATATCGTAACCCGCCCGCCACATCGCGCCCGTATCTTTGAATCCGATTTCGCGCGAGCCCTGGTTCGACAACTCGACAAACCGCGCATAGCGCTGCCGCATCGGTGGCGAGATCGAGTGCCAGCCCGTCCACATCTCTTTCAGCACTTCCGGATCGCGACTGGTGGCCATCACCTTTTCGATCGCGGTGATGTCCATGCATTCGCCGTTCTTGCGGCAGTATTTCCCCTTGCCGTACTCCGAGTCGAGCGCCACGTTGATCGAAGTCATTTCCTTGCGCAATGCCGGATCCTTCGGCCCGGGCGCAACCAGCGACAGCTTCAGCAACAGGAATTTCCGCGCCAGGTCATCTGGCATCTTCAGGCTTTCGAATCGCTTGGCCTGCTCGACCAGGTCGGTGGTAATGCCGGTCGCTTCATCGATGGCGCCGGCGGCCATGGCCTCGGTGTCGTCGGTAATGAAGTTTTCCTGCACCCAGGTGGCGCGCTGCACCTTGACGTACTGCTCGAACAATTGGGCCTCAGCCTTGTTCATGAATTCCTGCGCTTCGGCAACAGTCGGCGGATTGTTTTGCGAGTATGCGTTCATGGCAAGCAATAAGACTAAAAGACCAAGAGCCTTCATGACACCTCCGGGCAAACAAAAGATTATGACGGATCGAGCGAGGAATTGTCAGCGGTCTGCGGCAGAGACGAGGAAGTTTGACGAGTGTCATCCTGAGCGAAGTGAGGCGCCAGCCGAACGGAGTCGAAAGGATCCCTACTGTGCCCCCGCCCCGTACAGCGCCCCCATCGCGGCCCGCACCCGCAAAGACACCGCCTCCGTGTCCCGCAAGCTCAGTCCGGCAGTAGAAATCGGCTCGCCTACGCGCATCTCCAGGGGCTGGCACTTGATGTGATACGTGTTCATCGGCAGCAGGTCGAACGTCCCCACCAGCGCAACCGGCACAATCTCTGCCTGCGCCTTGATCGCCAGGAAGAACGCGCCCGGAAGAAACGGTTGCAATTGCCCGTCGCGACAGCGCCCGCCTTCGGGGAAGATCACAAGCGGCACGCCGCTCTTCAAACTCTTCAGCGCCGACTTGATCGCTCCAATCGACGCCGACGGATTCTGCTGGTTGATGCACACCTGCCCCGACCGTTTCAGATGCCATCCCACAAACGGATACGACAGCAACTCGCTCTTGAACACGATGCGGAACTGAAACGGCAGCTGAACATACAGAATCGGAATATCCAGCGCCGAAGCGTGATTCACGGCATACACACGCGGCGCCGATCCACCCAGATGTTCCCCTCCGGTCACCCTGACCGGCGAGAAGATCGTCTTCATGATCAGCCACGACCACGCCCGCGCCAGCCTGTGCTGCATGCGCCCGCCGCGGTCAAAAAGCGAGCACAGCAACGACACCGTTCCCAGCATCAGCGTGTAAGCCCAGATCAGCGGATCAAGAATGAAGTACGATCGTAGCCGGCTCAGCCACCCATGGCGGGGAGATCGGCGCTTCGCCAACACCCGCGCCCACCGAGGGGCGGACGTCTCCATCCGCTCCGCCGAACGCAGCGAGGCCTGCTCTTTCTCCAACTCGGCAGTTGCGCTGATTTTGTTCACGGCTTCTTTCACGTTCCCGACATCTCGTTGCCCTGGGTCATCCTGGGCGGAGCGAAGGACCTATGCATTTCGTTGGCAGCGCCTGTTCTCTTGCTCTTGCCGAAGCAGCCCGCAACAACATGTTTAGATGCCGACGCCCAAGGCCTGCATGGCCTCTCCCACAATGTATATCGAACCGGTGGCCACCACTAGCCCTCCGGCTCCCGCAATCCGCCGCGCCTCCGCCAGCGCCGCTGCGACCTCGCTCGCCTCCCGCATGTCTACGTCCACCCGCGAAGCCGCTTCGCGAATCTCTGCTGTCGCCGCCGAGCGCGGGTTATTCGCCTGCGTGAGTACAACATGCTCGGCGATCGGAAACAGAATCTCAGTGACTTCCGCCACGGCTTTGTCCCGCATCACGCCGAACACCATCGTCACCGGACGATCCTCATACGCCGCCGCCAGCGACGCCCGCAAAGCCCACGCCCCAGCCGGGTTATGTGCCACATCCAGCACGATCTCCGGGCCGACGGCAGTCGCGGGCACAACTTGAAAACGCCCCGGCCAACGAGTCTCCCGAATGCCGCGCTCGATTGTCTTTGCCGTGATCTGAGTGAACCCCTGCTCCCGCAGTTCCATCGCCGCCGCGATCGCCAGCGCGGTATTCCGCAATTGATGCCGTCCCACTAAAGGAGATTCAACCAACACCTGCTCGCCCAAAACTTCCAGCGGATAGCATTGCCGAGTACGGATCGAGCTGTCTTGCTGGGTACTGGGTACCAGGTACCGGGTACTGGCAGGCGACACCGGAGGTACATACGCCACCGCGCTAACTCCTCGCGCCCCCAGATCGAGAATCGCATTCCCGATCACATCATTGGCCTCCGGCGCCTGTGGCAAAGTCACCACCACACCGCCCGGCCGGATGATCCCGACCTTTTCCCCCGCAATCTCCCGCACCGTGTTCCCGAGGTACTTCTGGTGGTCGAGTGAAATATCAGTGATCACGCTCACCCGTGGCTCCACCACATTCGTGGCGTCGAGCCGCCCACCCATCCCCACTTCCAGCACAGCCATATCCAGACCCGCGCGCCAAAAGTGTTCAAACGCCATCGCCGTCAGCATTTCGAAAAAACTCGGATGCCATGGCAACTCTCCCTCGCCCACCAGCCGTTCCGCGGTCCGATCCACCACATCATGGAGCAAAGCGAAGTCATCATCCGAGATCACCGAGCCATTCACTCGAATCCGCTCATTGATCCGCATCAGGTGCGGCGACGTATACAGCCCGGTCTTGAGCCCGGACGCCTGCAGGATCGCCGTCAGTGTCGCCGCTGTCGAGCCTTTGCCATTCGTCCCCGCAATCAGCACGCTCGGAAACTTCTGTTCGGGATGCCCCAGCGCCGCCAGCAGCACCCGCATGTGCGCCAGGTCGAACTTGTGCGAAGGCGTCGACGCCAGCTCGTGGCCCAACGCATACATCTGCGCGACTGCGGATTGATAGGACATCGTCGTTCGCTGGCGCTATTCGCTGTTCGCGGACATTGAGCCTTGACTATGAAGAGGTTATCAAGCCTGGGCTAGGTCGGTGATGATCTGTCAGCGGAAGGGTGCAAGCCAGCGGTGAAATGCGCCTTGAAGGCGTCGAAAGGAACAAGAAGTTAAAGCCAATTTCACTCGCCGAACGACTATCGACCGCCGGCCAACGACAGTTTGCGATCAGCGAGCAGCGAACGACGAAAATCGAACAGCGTTACGCCGCCATGAACTCCAGCGCCCGCCCGATGTACCCCTTCAGCTGCTTGCGGTGCACGACCGCATCCAGCATCCCGTGCTGCAGCAGGAACTCCGACCGCTGGAAGCCGGGCGGCAGCTTTTGCCGGATCGTCTGCTCGATCACGCGCGGCCCGGCAAATCCGATCAGCGCCCCCGGTTCCGCCACGTTCAGATCGCCCAGCATGGCAAATGACGCCGTCGTACCGCCGGTCGTCGGGTCGGTCAAAACGGAAATGTAAGGAACCCGCGCCGAGTCCAGCCGCGCCAGGGCCGCAGAGATCTTCGCTAGTTGCATCAGGCTGATCGCGCCTTCCATCATCCGTGCGCCTCCCGATGCGGACACGATGATGATCGGCGTCTTGGTCTCATTGGCTTTTTCAATCGCCCGCGTGATCGCCTCGCCCACCACGGCACCCATGCTCCCGCCGATGAACGCATACTCCATGGCGGTGATAATCACCGGCCGCCCGTTCAGTTTCCCCAGGGCATTGATGATTGCATCCTTCAGCCCCGTGTCTTTCTTGGCTTGCTTCAGCCGCGATGAGTACGGTTTCAAGTCGACAAACTTCAGCGGATCAGTCGAGGCCAGGTTGCTGTCGAACACGTCGTACTGGTTGTCATCGAGAAGTTGCGCCAGCCGCGTGCGCGCATCAATGCGGAAGTGCTTGTCGCACTTGGGACAAACGTTGAGATTTTCTTCCAGATCCTTTTTCCAGATAATCTGCCGGCACTCGTCACACTTCACCCACAATCCTTCAGTGCGGACTTTCTTCTCGCCCGAAGTGTCCAGCTCACCGGATTGGCGTTTGAACCAGGTCATAAGGCAGTAGTCGGTAGTCAGTAGTCAGGAGTCAGCCGTATTTGGTCATTGCTGACTCCTGACTACCGACTCCTGACTTCTAGTATTCAATTCCCCTCTGCGCCATCACGCCCTTCTCATAAGCGTGCTTGACCTGCCGCATTTCTGTAACCGTGTCGGCCAGATCGACAATTGTCGGATGGGCATTCCGTCCGGTCAAGATCACGTGCACCATCTCCGGCCGCTTCTTCAGCGCCTCAACCACCTTGGCCGGATCGAGCATGCCATAACTGATGGCATAATTGATCTCATCAAGCACCACCAGATCCCACTCCCCAGACTGTATTGCCGCCTCGGCTTCGCCCCAGGCCTCCTCGACCATGCGGATATCTTCCGCATCAGGCTTCTCGGCTCCGACTTTCACGAAGCCCCGGCCCATCTGTTTCATGACGAACTTGTCGCCGAAAGCCTTGACCGCATCCAGTTCGCCGTAGTGCCACGACCCCTTCAGAAACTGCAGCATCAGGACGCGCATCCCCTGCCCCACCGCGCGCAAGGCCGTGCCCATGGCCGCCGTCGTCTTGCCCTTGCCCGGGCCGGTGTTTACGATGATGAGACCACGGCGCAGATCCGACATAAGGCCGAATGCTCGATTCTACGCGGATCGCCCGGCCCACGCTACACCAGCCCGGAACCGTGGTATCTCAGTTGAGGTCTTTCTTGTCACTCTGACCTGGAGTCGTACCCCTGGCGTGCAGGCGCGGGTTCGGTGCCGCGCTCCAATACGTCCACTTCCACGGATTGAGTCGAAAGACGGCGCAGAGCACAGCTAAGAGCAGAAAGAGGAGGGCGCCGCGTTCGACGTTCATCGTTCTTCGATGATCCGGCTAGAAACCCGAAGTTCTCAAGCAACCACACTCCCAATACCTGAGAATCTCTTTGCGTCCTCGGCGAACTCTCCGGTGAAAGGCTACGTCGACCGCAAGGAAAAGAGGCGGATGGTAGTGGGCCATCCGCCTCGCAGTCAACGGAGAAAAAGATGTGCTAGGGCATTTCCACCACGTGTCGCGACTTGTTCGGAGTTTCTCCGTTCGACGGCGCGGGATCTTCCGCGCCCAGCAATCGCGCGGCGATCCGGAGTGCTTCCATTTCCTTGCGCACGCGTTCGATCTCTTGTTCCTTCATTCTGATTACGTCATACGGATTCTTCATTTGGGGAGGGCCTTTTACCGAAGATCAGGCCTGTTGCCTGTCCCGACTACTGTAAGCCATCTCGCGCCGGATAGGAACCCTGTCGGAGGTACATCCGCAACGCGAACCCAGCCACCGGTGCGCTGTCTGGCCGGACGGTGCTCGTTACTCTGTCGTCAATGCCCCAAATGATAAGGATGGTGGTTCAAGATCGTGAAAGCCCGGTAAAGCTGTTCCAGGAGAACGACCCGCCCCAACTCATGCGGCAACGTCATCTTGCCCAGGGACAGCAGAAATCCGGCCACCCGCCGCGTCTCCTCGCTGAACCCGTCCGCTCCGCCGATCGCAAACAGCAAAGGGAGAGCCTGTCCCTGCTCGCGTTCCACGAAATGCGCCAGTTCTTCGGATGTCATCTGCTTCCCGCGCGCATCCAGCAACACCAGCGTGTGCCGCTGCCCCTGCCGCTCTCCGCGCGCCAGACTCAGGACGGCGGCTTCGTCCTTAACTGCCATGCCCGCGATGTCGGCGAAGCGCGAGATCCGTTTCAGATAGTCGTCAGTCAGCGTCTGCATGGCGGATTCCTTGCTCTTCCCGATCCATACGACCTTGATTTTCATTCGACGGTCTCGCGGCCCATCAATCGACTGTCCTGGTGAGCGAGGATCGAGAGGGAGGACCCGCGTCGCTCCATCAACGTTACGCTCTCCCCGACGCCAGAATCACCCGCGCCCCAAACCGGATCTCTTCTCCCACCCGGTACCGATCGATGGCCGTATGCACCTCCGCCAGAATTCCGGGCCACTGCTCTTCCCGCACCCGCTCCAGCATCGGGCGAAACGGCGTCGACACGGCCCGCGCATACTCAAACACCTCTTCGGCCGTCCCCCTCCACGTCCACGGCAGATTGCGTTCGGACTCTTCCACGTCGCGAAACCCTGCAGCCACCAACGCCTCTGCCAACGACCCCGACGCGGCGAAGCAGAAAATATCTTCGCCACTCCGTTCCAGCATCGATCCCCCCACGTGCTGATGCACAATCTTCATCGTGGTCTGCCAATACGGCTGTTCGGAGGTACCCCACACGGCGAAACAGGCCCGCGCTCCGGACTTCAACACTCGACGCGTTTCGGAAAGAGCCCGGTTCACCCGCTGGAAATACATCACCCCAAATCGGCAAGACGCCAGGTCGAAAGTCCTGTCGGGGAATGGAAGTTCGTGAACATCAGCGGGCCGGATGACGAAATTCGGCAGATTCTTCTTCCGCGCGCGTTCAGCTGCCAGTTCGAGCAGTTCGACACTAAGATCCGTTGCTGTGACGGTTCCACCCGGCGCGACGCGCTTCGCCAGGCTGATAGCGGGCTCGCCCGTTCCGCTGGCGAGGTCGATCACCTGCATGCCCGGTTGTGGCGCAGCATATTCGACCAGCGCTTGGGTCACAGCGCTTCCCATGACCGCCGACTTTGCCTTCCATTTCTCTGCGGCTACAAGCCGGTAGGAATCGCTCCAGGACTCTGACTTCGTCGACGCGGGCTCGATTCCGGGCTCGTCGCGGACCGCCACCCTACGCCCTTTTCTTCCGCGTGCCGGCAGCACGGCGGCTCTTGGCAGATAAATCTGCTGGCTCCATCCTCGTCGCCGACTTCCACAGCCGCTCCAGATCGTAGTACTGCCTCGCTGTTTCCGAGAAAATGTGAACCACAAAATCCACATAGTCGAGCAGAACCCACTCCGCCTGCTTGTAGCCCTCCGTATGCGCGGGCCGCATTCCAAGCGCTTCCAGCCGTTCTTCGACCGCGTCAGCAATCGCCTGGATCTGCCGCGGATTAGTTCCGCTGCAGACCACGAAGTAGTCGGTAAACGCACCCGACCCCTTCTCCAGTTCCAGAATCGTGACTTGTTCTGCTTTCTTGTCCTGACAAGCAAGGATCGCTTCACTAACCTGGCGTTTGAGGGAATCGGCTTTCTTCATTGGTTGTAGATTGTAACGCGGCGGAGATATCAGAGGTCAGGATGCAAAAGTGAAACCGCCGCCACGCACTGAAAAATGCCTTCCTACCTCTGCAACCTGACCTCTGCAATCGCGCTGTTACTTCTGCAATCTGACTTCTGCCTTTTGACTTCCCCGATACAGCCCCACCTTCCGCACATATTCCGCCACCCGCGGATCCAGCCACCGCCCCAGCGGTTTCCCCGCGGCCGCTGCCTCTCGGATCACCGTCGCCGACACATTCTGCTGCACACCCTCGAGCAAGTGCAGACTCAATCCCGGCAGCACCAGGTCGCCGGTCGCAGGCTGCTTGTGAAACGGTTTGCTCACCGCCGCCGGCGGCCGCAGTCCTTCCGGCAAAGACTCCGCCACATCCCGCAAGGAAAATCCCGGACGGCTCGCCACCACGAACTCACATTCCCCCAGCAGCGCGCGCGACTCATGCCACTTCGCAATATCCCGAAATGCATCAATCCCGATCAAGAAGAACAGCCGGTCTGCCTTTTTCAGACTCTTCTTCAAAAGCCGTACCGTATCAATGCTGTAACTGGGCCGAGGAGGTGGAGCGACCGGCGTCCCCGTCCGCCTGCCCTGAGCGGAGTCGAAGGCTCCCGCCGAGCGCTGCGAGGGAGGGGTTTCCTCCGGCGCCTCCAGCAGCGATGGCACAAACCGCTTGTCCTCCTCGGTCGCCAGCACCACCATCGCATAACGGTGCACAAATGCCGTCACCGGCTGTTTCTGTTTATGCGGAGGCACATTCGCCGCCACAAACAGCACCTTATGCAGCGAGAATCGCTCCGCCGCTGCCTGCGCCAGCGCCACGTGTCCTCGATGGATAGGGTCGAAACTTCCCCCGAATAACCCGATATTCATCCCTGTTTCACCCGGCCTGCGCCGTCAGTGTCACGGTTTCCGACGGCTGTTGCAAGTCTTTGTTCCCCCAAACGCATCGTGCACCATCGAGTTTTTCGCAGACCGCATCTCATCTTAGTCTGTTGCCACCGCCGTCTACCCCCGCAACCTCGCCTTGCTCTCGTCCTTTCGGGCACTGTGCGCCCGGGCGATTCCGCTGGACTGGCGTAACTCGCCGCTGGCGCATAATGCGCATAGCATGGAGGTTATGCGAATGAAGCTCCCCCTCATCCGCACCTTTGCGGTCGCTCCCGCGCGCGCGCCCATCCTGCGCTATGGCGTCGCGCTCCTTAGCACCCTCCTGGCGCTGATTCCCACCCTCTTCCTCTCCGACATGGCCGAGAGCCGCCTCGTCGTTTTCGCCGTCGCCGTCATGGTGAGCGCCTGGTATGGGGGCTGGAAGCCCGGTCTCGCCGCGACTTCCTTCGCCCTCACCGTCAGTGCTTACTACTCTCTTGTCGGCGAACACAACACCTCCGAGTACCGCAAGGCCATCGCGCACCTCATTCTGTTCTTCGCCGTCGCTCTCCTGATCTGCTGGTTCAACGCCGCCCTGCGTGCCACGCAGGAGAGCCTTCGCCGCTCCGAGAGCAATTTCCGTTCGCTCGTCACCAACGCCCCCTATGGCATCTGCCGCTGCGACAGCCTGGGAATGCTGCAGGACGCCAATCCCGCTATGGTCAAAATGCTCGGCTATTCCCGGACCGAAGAGATCGCCGGCAAGCATCTGGGCAGCCTTTACTCCGACGCCCAACAGTGGTTTCAGACCGCAGACCATTTCCGCGCCGGCAAGGAATTCAACAATCTCTCCACCGAACTGGTGCGCGCCGATGGCGCCACCATGCTCGCCCGCATCTCTGCCCGCATTATCCCCGACGGTCGCCAGGGAACCACCTACGAGCTCTTCATGGAGGACATCACCGAGCGCCGCGCCCTCGAACAGCAGCTGCGCCAGGCCCAGAAAATGGAAGCCATCGGCCGTCTCGCCGGCGGCATCGCCCACGACTTCAACAACCTGCTCATGGTGATTTCCGGATACTCCGAATTCCTGCTCGAGCGCCTCGGCCCCGATCCTTCTCTCCGCGGCCCGGCCCAGGAAATTTCCAACGCCGCTCAACGCGCAACTTCGCTCACCCGCCAGCTCCTCGCCTTCAGCCGCAAGCAGATGTTGGCCCCCAAGATTCTCGACCTCAACGAAGTCGTCACCGAGAACTTGAAGATGCTCACCCGTATGATCGGCGAAGACATCGACTTGGTCATGGTGCCGGAGCCCACCATCGGCGCCGTCCGCGCCGATCCCGGGCAGATCGATCAGGTCATCATGAATCTCGCCGTCAACGCCCGCGATGCCATGCCTGACGGTGGCAAACTCACCATCGAGACCGCCAACGTTACATTGAGCAACGATTTTGCCCGCACCCATGCGCCGCTCGATCCCGGCGACTACATCATGCTCGTCATCAGCGACACCGGCCTCGGCATGGACGGCGAAACCCAGTCCCGCATCTTTGAACCCTTCTTCACCACCAAAGGCGCCAAGGGCACCGGCCTCGGCCTTTCCACCGTCTATGGCATCGTCAAGCAAAGCGGCGGTTACATCTTCGTCGACAGCCAGCCCGCGCGTGGCACGAAGTTCCGCATGTATTTTCCACGCGTCGATAGCAAGGACGAACCCGCCGCCGTCCAGGATGCCGTCGGCCTTCCTCGTCCCGACCGCGGCCAGGAAACCATCCTCCTCGTCGAAGACGAAACCAATCTCCGCCGCCTCGCCCGCCAATATCTGGAGACGCAGGGCTACAAGATCCTCGAGGCCGAGGACGGCGCCGCCGCTCTCCAGATTGCCTCGGGCCACAAGGGCGCCATCGATCTTCTCCTCACTGACGTTGTCATGCCCGGTATGAACGGACGCGAACTCGCCATCAACATCGCGGGCGACCGCCGTGACATCCGGGTTCTCTATATGTCGGGCTACACCGAGAATGCGATTGGACACAATGGCATGCTCTACGCCGGCATCAACCTGCTGCAAAAACCGTTCAGCCTCCCCGCGTTGAAAGATAAAGTTCGGGAAGTGCTGGACTCGGAACCCATCCCCCAGGAGGCCGAAATGCCGTCCCGCAGTACCTCCGCAAGTGTCCTCTCCGGCAAAAAGATTCCGCCCTTTCGGGCTCGCCGGTTCAACCTTCACCTCCCCCTACGTTATCGCCTGGTCGGAGACCAGCGCTGGCTGCAGGGGACAACCGAAAACATCAGCCGTTCCGGCCTGCTGTTCCAGGCGGAAGAGGTTCTTCAGCCCACCGCGCAGCTGGAAATCAATCTCGTCCTGCCCGCAGAAATCGCCGGACTGGCCGCAACCGAAGTCGTCTGCCGCGGAGAAGTGGTGCGCTCGGTCGGATCGCCCGGCTCAGGAGTAACTCCTGCCCTGGCAGCCAAGATCCTCCAGTATCACTTTCAACACGGCTCGCACACGCCCCAGGCGTGAAGGAGCACTATCCATGTCAGGTTCTGTAAGGTCGCAGGTGTCAGGTCTCAGGTCGCAGGAAGTCGGGCAGTAACAACGTCATCCTGTAAGATCCTGAGCCCTGTTACCTGATGTAACCGCACCTGCAAGGCTCCCGCGCAGTCGAACCATCCCTACCCCATACCAGTACTTCGACGGATTCAAATTCACCACTTGGAGAATTCCCCCCGACGCTGCTACATTCCCATCAGCTTCTGCTTGGAGCGCATCCCATGTCACTCGTGGTCAAACTCGAAGACGATCTCGGCGAACGCAGCGAGTGGGTCATGCTGCACGGTGTAATTCCGGGCAACCAGGATGGTCTTCCTCTCCTCAGCGGAATCGATCCGTTCGGCAAGACTGTTTTCAACCACCTGCAAATGGACGTCTTCCTGCGCGAGTGGGACCTCGTTAAGGACCGCGCTCGCGACGAATCCCAGATCGAAGCTTGGCAACGCATCAAAGAAATGGCCGAAGCCTGTCGCCACGATCGCGACCTGTATCTGCGTTTCGTAGGTAACTGATTGAAAGAAGTGGAGGGACGGACGCCCTCTCCGTCCCCGGAGCGACGGAAGCTTGTCCCCGTGACCTCCATGCCCCCATTGGTACAAGGTCTCTGCTTCTTACTGAGAACGGAGAACCGGGAACTGAGAACTACTTCGACAATCCCGCCAAAGCTTCGCGGAACAATATCTCAAAACTCTGCGCCTTCCCGCCGCGTGCCGCACCCTGCAACGCCTTCTCCGCCGCCGCCCGCTGATATCCGAGATTCATCAGCGCCGACAACACATCTTCCTCCACCGGACTAGCCATCGCCACACTCGCGTCCGCCGTTGCTACGGTTGCGGGCAGCTTGTCGCGTAACTCCAGCACCATGCGCTCTGCCGTTTTCTTTCCGATCCCCGGAATCCGGGTGAGTCGCGCCACATCTCCGCCGCGGATCGCGCCCACCATCTCATCCACCGGCATGCCGCTCAAAATCGTGATCGCCAGCTTCGGTCCGATCCCACTCACCGTGAGCAGCTTCTCGAACAGATGTTTTTCCGCGAGCCGCAAAAACCCGTAAAGACTCAATGCATCCTCGCGAACGTGCGTATGAATGTGCAACGCCACTTCCGCGCCGGCAGCCGGCAGTTCCGAGAACGCCGGCACACTGATGACAACGTCATAACCGACACCGTGCGTTTCCACGACAGCCTGGTTCGGATGTTTCGCCAACAGCGTTCCCCGAAGATGCGCAATCATCGGCGCTAGTGTATCGCAGTGGTCGGTGGCCAGTGGCCAGTCGCCAGTCGCGAAGCGATTCAACCGTTGGGTCTAACTGGCTACCGGCCACCGCCCACGGCCTCCCCACTTCCTCCCCACTTTTCCATCCCCTTCCACAAGAATCTCCGCCCCTCCACAGTTTCTTCACAACCTGCATACAGTTTTCCTCTTGTGTCCGGTCCGCGATTCCCGCAAGGTACTCTGCAGTCAGAGCGCGGGTATCTAAAGCTCTGCCGTTCTGGTTCAGCGTTGCCGGCGGTTCCTCGAGGGTGAATCGCCGGGGGAAATCCGGTTCATGTCCAGTGAACTGGTGCCCGGGCGTTGCGGCCTCCTCAGAAATCCTTCCTTCCAAGGTAGGATGGACGCGCCGAACCGGAAAACCCTGGGGCGCAAACTTCAGGATGAACGTCGCGAGATGAAACGCCAAAAGCGTTGCATGTCAGCGATGATTCTCTCGCTCAAGCGGGAGACGGCAGCTGGAATATCCGCGACTTACAGTGCGGCTCGGGTGGCTGGCCCGGGCCGCATTTGTTTTGCGTAGAGACTAGCCGCCCAAGTTGTGCGAACGAGTGTGGGGCGGACATTCCACCACCGAGCGCAGCCAGGCGTTCGGAATAGCTACTTCTTCTCTTCCGCCGGCTGCGGAATCTCCGGCACCCGCGCGATCACCGCCGCATCCGGCGCCTTCAACCCCAGCTCCTTCACCAGAAACGCGATCCGGTCCCGCCTCGCTTCCGCGTTGAGAGAGTGTGGCGCCTCATAGATTTTCATCTGCTTCGGTTCGCTCACAATCGCGTAATACTCCTTCGCCCGCTCCGGTGTCAGGAAGTCTTCCTTCGTCGCGTACTGCAGAAACACGTGCGCCGGCGCCGCATGGGAAATGTATTTCCCTTCGTCGAGCCAGGCGTGGTTCGCCATGAAAGCATCGAGTTTTTCCGCGCCCACCTGCTTGCGAAATTCCTGAAACTCTTTCGACCGCATGTCGACTTCATCCGACAGATTCCCCGCCATCAGCACGAACGCTTTGAAGCGCTTGTCCATCCCGGCCAGAAACGCGCCCGTCGAAGCGTTGTAGCTGTGCCCCACATAAGCCAGCCGCTTCGAATCCACATCCTTGCGCGCCAGCAACAAATCCGCGCCCCGCCGCATGTCGACGACAGACTGCACGCGATAGGCAATTTGGGACTCATCCAGAGCCTCTGCCGGTTTTACATATCCGGGCCGCGCAATCGGCCCGTCGATCATCAGCGACACCACGCCCGACGGCGCCAGTGCTACCGCTTCCTCCAGAAATTCCTTGCGATTCAGAAACTCCGAACCCGGCATGTACCAGTGTCCCCATAGCACCGCCGCAAACGGACCTTTCCCACTCGGCACGACCAGATACGCCGGCACTCGTCCGCCCTTCGGACTGGCGTAGGAAATGTCATGGATCGCAACCCCGCCGCGCGTCTCGACGCCCATTTCTTGAATATCGAGCGAAGCCTTCCGGTCATAGTCGAAATGCCGCAGCATTTCCGCATCTTGGGCGAAGAGGCTGGCACTGAACAGAAACACCATGGCAACGCATCGAGTCATGACGAACACCTCCTGGGAACAGCGGGCTTGACCGAGGCCTGCAGATAGCCATCTCCTCCGTGAACCTCCGCGTCCTCCCAGGTTGTAGCTTTCTCGGTCGCCCCTCACAGCGCCAGTTCCCGCAGCCGTTTCGATCCCGCCCGGCTGGCGACGATCCGCGCCCCACTCTTCATCACCACCTGCACCCGCGCCGCATCATACGGCTCGATCGAAGTCACATATTCCAGGTTGATCAGATGCGAGCGATGAATCCTCAGGAATGGCGCCCTTCCCAGCTGGCTCTCCAGTTCCGACATCCGCACACTGACCAGATATTCCTTCGTCGCCGTGCAGATCGTCACGTAATCGTCCGCGCCCTGCGCCCGTTCCAGGCTGGCCAGCGCGATCGGCACGATTCGGTTCCCGTCGCGCACGAAAATTCTCGAGAGCGCACGCCCACGCTCCAAAACATCGCGGACTCGCGGCAGCAACGGCGCGGCCGAACCATTGATTGCCGCCTGCGCGCGCCGCACTACGCGCTCCAGCCGTTCCCGCCCAAACGGCTTCAACAGGTAGTCAAGCGCACCCAGTTCGAACGCCGTTACCGCATACTGATCGTAAGCCGTCGTGAAAATCACCTTCGGCTCATAGTCAAGCTGCTCCAGCACTTCCAACCCGGTTGCTCCCGGCATCACGATATCCAGAAACACCAACTCCGGCCGCCGCTCGTTGGCGATTGCAATGGCCGTCTGACCATCGGGAGCCTCGTGAATACCCCCGCTCCAGCCCAGGCTCTCCAGATGTTCGCGAAGCGTACGCCGGGCCAGCGGTTCATCGTCGGCGATAAGGACCGCGCTGTTCATCATTGCCCACCACCGGCCTCGCCCGGCCCCTCCGACGCGGGCACCACGAAGCTGGCTTCGAATCCACCCGAGTTGCTGTGCGTCTGCAAATCTGACGCTCCCCCGTACGCGGACCGCAGCCGCTCACGCAGCGAACGCAACCCGAACTGATGCGACTGGGCGCCGTCCGGGCACTCTCCAGGTCCGTCATCACGCACCGTAACCGTGAGCCGACCTTCGCCGCACCGGCACGTGATCCAGATCGAACCGCCTTCCGGACGAACCGAAATCGCATGGTGTACTGCATTTTCCGCCAGCGTCTGCATCGAAAATGGAGGAATGTCGAAACTGAAACATTCCTGATCGACCTGCAAATCCACTTTCAGCCGCCCCTCATACCGCAGTTGCTCAAACGCGATGTACTGCCGCGTGAACTCGTATTCCTCGGAAAATTCCACTAGCTCGCGTCCATCTTCTTTCAGCGTATAGCGCAGCATGTCGCCCAGCCGCTCGATCGCGCCCTCCGCCATCGCTGGACGAAATTTCGCAAGCGCCGCCAGTGTGTGCAGCGCATTGAAAAGAAAATGCGGATTCAGCCGCGCCCGGATCGCATCGAGACGCGCCGCATTCGCCAGCGCTTCCGCCCGCGCCGCCAGCGTCTCCTTTTCCTGCAGGCGGTTCCGCGTTTGCACCGCGTACGCCACGCCGGCAAACAGCCCGTACAACCAGACTCCCATCAGGATCTGCCAGCCGAGGATGGGCGAATTCCAAAGCTCGTGCCACGCGCTCTTGCCGCTCGGCAGTGTTTCCAGCCAGTACTCGCTGTAGCTCCACACCCAGGCGTACACCACCGCCAGAAGTATGTGTGACAGATAAAACCGGAACGTGACTCGGGCCGGCCACGGCCAGCGTTGGCAGACATGTCCGACGAGGATTCCCAATGCGCTGGCCGTTCCCATCGAGATCAGACTGGCCAGCAGGGCGGGGAAGAACCGATAGTGCCCGTAGTTCATGGTGAAGAAGACCCACACCACGAAGAACGGTAGCCATGCCGCGAACACGAGCGCGTACCGCCGGATCGTTTTCCCCATCATCGCGCCCAGATTATCTCAGCTTGCGCCCGGTTGCGCCGCACCGTTGACCGACTGGCATTGCCGGTTCGCCGAATTCATCTCGTACCCGAGTGCCCGCGACTCTAACGTGGGGCCAACACCGAGGAGATCCAAATGCTGAAGCAATGTTTTCGTCGGACCAACTGGGCGCCCCCGGGAATCCTGGCCATCCTGGTTTTTTCGCCGATCGCGGCCAAGGCCACCCCCGCCGCCGATCCTTCCCGCGAGCAGGTGATTCGCATCGTCAACCAGATCAAGCGTGCCGATTACGAAGGAGACCGCGCCGCCTTGCAACGCCTCCACCTTCAGTTGACGCCCTACGTCGTGAACAAAGACTTGTCCTCCCGCGTCCACTATTGGCGCGGCTTTTCCCTATGGCGCCGCGCCATTAACGGCTTCAACGATCACGTTGATCCCAAAGACTTGCAGACCGATCTGTTGCAGGCTTTGGACGAATTCGATGACGCCGTCGCGAAGGATCCTGCGTTTGTCGACGCAAAGATCGCGGCCCTCGGCTGTGCCGGCTACCTCGCCTTCGGCACCGGAGAGAAAGATTCGCAGCGCATCGAGCAGTGGATCGCGAAAGGCCGCAAGTTACAGGCCGAGGCCCAGGCCGCCGATCCCGACAATCCCCGACTCATGTGGGTCGACGGCCCCGGCGTGTGGTTCACTCCGCCCGAACACGGAGGCGGCCAAGCCAAAGCCATCGAAGTGTACAAAAAAGGACTGGAAACAATTCGAAAAAAGGCCGCCTCAAGCGATCCTCTGGAGCCCACCTGGGGAGAGCCTGAACTGCTGATGAGCCTTGCCTGGTCCAACCTCAACCGCACCACACCCGACCTTGATTCCGCCGAGCACTATGCGCAGTCCGCATTGCAATTGGTCCCCAACTGGCACTACCTGCACGACATTCTCATCCCTCAGATCCAGGAGGCTCGGAAAAAGCAGAACTAGGCACTCGCCGCCTTAACTCAATCCGCGGGACTCCCGCCATTTTGAGATCGGGGTTCTGAGTGTAACGCGGATTTTTCAACGACTACCAATGCGGTCCCGCACCTGATCGGTCCCTTGACGATTGCCAATTCTGACGGTGGGTTCTGGTAAGTGCCGGAGAACTGACTTGACTCCGACCGGCCTTCTCCTGGAAGGCGATTGCACTTATTGACCCTTGTGGG
>Ga0335076_10000032_pt1 | contig 119289 bp, 106 predicted proteins | sample Lox_Sample_25_FD_206717 | JGI IMG/M metagenome (GOLD analysis project Ga0335076, IMG submission 206717) | Soil microbial communities from Loxahatchee National Wildlife Refuge, Florida, United States - Lox_Sample_2.5 | ecosystem: Environmental > Terrestrial > Soil > Wetlands | place: USA... | reverse complement strand
AGGAGTCGTCCGATGGCCAGGTCATCGGTGGAGGTGGCGTAGTCCCGCCACGCTTGGAAGCCCGGGCCGAGCGGTTCACCGACGGCCAGCGTCGTGTTCATGATGATGAGCCGGGTGATGCGTGATCGCAGATCCGCCTCGATGGGCAGGGTTAGCCCGAGAAGGCCACCCCAGTCCTGTACCACCAGTGTGATATCACGCAGGTCCAGCCGCGTGATCAGGTCGATGAGGCTGTGTCGGTGGAACTCGAAGGTGTACGCCGCGTCGTCGACGGGCTTGTCGGAGCGGCCGAAGCCAAAGAAGTCGGGAGCGATCACGCGGCCACCGGCGGATCGGAACACCGGGATCATCTTGCGGTACAGAAAGCTCCAGGTGGGTTGACCATGTAGGCACAGGTAGGTGTGGGCAGCGTCGGCGGGTCCGTCGTCGATGTAGGCCAGGCGCAGTCCGGCTGAGCTGGGTAGGTCCTCGATGTAGCGCGGTGCGTAGGGGAAGTCGGGCAGACTGCTGAAGCGGTCATCGGGAGTGCGCAGAGCGTCCATGAGCGGTCCTAAGGATGTCAAAATTTGGCGTTTGGGATTATCGGCCCTCCGGGCCAATCACAAAGCAGGCCATGTCACATTTCCACCTAGGTAGTTCTTGCAAAGTTCTACGTGACCTCCGCGGCGTGGGCATAGGCTCTGGCTATTCGGCGATCGGATTGGAGCCGGGCAACTTGTAATGGGGGCGACACGGTGTCGTATGTTCTTGCGTTGCCAGAGATGATGTCCGCCGCGGCCACGAACGTGGCTTCGATCGGTTCGATGGTCGCGACGGCAAACCAGGGCATGGCGGGTGCCACCACCGGGGTATTAGCCGCGGCCGAGGACGAAGTGTCCGTGGCGATCGCGGCGTTGTTTTCCGCCCACGGCTGGGGCTATCAAGCTCTTAGCTCGCAGGCAGCGGCATTTCATGGGCGCTTTGTGCAGGCATTGACCGGCGCGGCCGGTGCGTATGCCGCCGCTGAGGCGGCGAACGCTTCGCCTTTGGCGACCTTCGAGCAGGCGTTGCTCGGTGTTCAGCAGGAAGTTCAGCAGATCCCCACGACACTGGCCGCCGGATTCAGCAACGAACTCAATTCTCTATTTTCAGATCCAGGTTCTCCACTCTTAGCGCTGTTTGCCAGCGACATCCCGCCGCTATCGTGGTTCGCCGGCAACTCCCCGCCACGGTTGTTGCCGATGCTGCTCGGAGAGACGGTCCAGCACAACACGTATAACGGAATGAGCGTCGTGCAGATCACGCCAGCTCATCCAACCGGCGACTATGTGGTCGCCATTCACGGTGGCGCGTTTATCACCCCGCCCTCGATCTTCCACTGGCTCGATTACACGGTGACGGCCTACCAGACCGGCGCAACCATTGAAGTGCCCATCTACCCATTGCTGCAGCAAGGAGGCACCGCCGGCACGGTTGTACCCAACATGGCCGGCTTCATCTCGATGGAAATCGCCGCACACGGGGCTTCTCACGTCAGTGTGATCGGTGACTCCGCCGGCGGCAACCTCGCATTGGCGGCCGCCGAATACATGGTGGCCCACGGTGACCCGGTACCGGCGTCGATGGTATTGCTCTCCCCCTGGCTAGACGTAGGGCAGGTCGGCGGGCAGATCGGCAAGGTGTGGGCGGGCAATCTTTCGTTGACCAACCCTGAGGTGAGTCCGCTGTATGGGTCACTGAGCGGACTTCCGCCGACGTATGTCTACTCGGGCTCGCTGGATCAACTCGCAACACAGGCGTTTGTCCTCCAGCAAGAAGCCGTAGCCCAAGGGGTCCCGATGAGCTTCATACTGGGCAACGGCCAAATTCACGACTGGATTCTGCTTACCCCCGGCGGCCCCCGACACTGGCCGCAGATCGACCAGGAACTCGGTATCGTGCAGTGACTGCGAGTCACGCAAGGCCGACCACGCAGACGACTTCCAGCCCATTGGGTCGAACGGTGTATGCACCGACTACTGCGGTCCGGGGACGCTCCTGACGGCGAGGAATAGCTGACGCGAACTCTTGACGCCGTCAAGGCCCGAGAACGAAACCGCAAGTAACGAGCGGGACTGAACTGGAACGAGACGCAACGAAACCGCAACTCACAGGCCAAAAGCCCAGGTAGAGCATCGGGTTCGATTCCCGGCAGCTCCTGAGGTGATGCGTCCCGAGGGCGGAGGGAAGGCCTCGCCGCCTTCGTGGCCAAGCGCGACCCACGTTTCATAGGCAAGTAATCGGCGAGCACGTCTCGGTCGCAGGAAGGACCCAGCGTCTGCGGCTTAGTGACCGTCGTAGGCGCGCGCTCGTGTTACGCCGTTCTGGGCTAACGACTTTCGCCCCTCGCTGCAGCGAACTTACCTCGCAAGTGCCAAATTTGTGGTCCAGGAAGCGATCACACCTCGCGGCAACCCGCGAAGCGAACTTGGCTGTGGGCAGCCCGTGCGAACGCGTTCGCACTTCGCGAGCCGATCCGTTTCTCCTATACTCGGTGTACTGGCGGAGGGTGCTATGGCTACAACCTGGGACACGTTGGATCGCTATGTCGTCATCTCGACGGATACCCACGCCGGGGCGGACCTTTGCGATTACAAACCGTATCTGCCGGCGCGTCTCCACGATGAGTTCGATGCGTGGGCCAAGGCCTACGCCAGCCCGTTCGATGACCTGATCATCGCCACCGCCAACCGAAACTGGGACCACGAGCTTCGGATCGCGGAGATGGACGCCGACGGGGTGGCCGCCGAGGTGCTGCTGCCCAACACCGTTCCGCCGTTCTTCCCGACCACCCCGAACATCACCATCAGCTTGCCCCGCACCCGTGAGGAATTCGAGCAGCGTTGGGCCGGTGTGCAGGCCCACAACCGGTGGCAGATCGACTTCTGTTCGCTGGCCCCGGCCCGACGCCGCGGGTTGATTCAGATCTTTCCCAACGACGTCGAGCTGGCGCTGGAAGAAATCCACTGGGGCGTTGAGCAGGACTGCTTTGGTGGCGTGCTCATTCCGGCGGTCTCGCCCGGTGACCCGCACGTGGCCCCGCTTTTTCACACCCGCTATGAACCGATCTGGGCGCTGTGCGCAGAACTGGACCTCACGGTGGTGCAGCACGCGGGTGCCGGCAGCCCCGAGATGCCAATGGACCAGCCGGCGTCCAACGCGGTGTTGATTACCGAGATGGCGCTCTGGGCCCAGCGCACACTCGGACACCTGATCTTGGCCGGGGTGTTCGAGCGGTACCCGACACTGCGATTCGTGCCGACCGAGCAGGGTACGTATTGGGTGCCTGGCCAAATCGGCATGCTCGACGCCATGGTGCCCACCATGAAGTCTGAGGCCCACAACCGCACCTACGGGATGTTCGGCGGATCGTCGGTCGACGAGCTGACCCTGACGCCGAGCGAATACGTCCAGCGGAACTGTTTTTTGGCCACTGAGCTGACGCCGCTCGACTCGGGAATGATCGATTTCATGGGCCCGGAGCACATCATGTGGGGCAGTGACTACCCCCATGAGGAAGGCTTTGCGCCGCACTCCAAGTTGGCTATTCGTTGGGCCCTGCACGACCGGCCAGAGGATACCTGCCGAAAGATCTTGGGCGGCAACGCCGGTCGCCTCTACCGTTTCGATCTCGATGCATTGGTGCCGGTGGCAACTAAGATCGGTCCCACTGTCGCCGAGGTGCACACTCCTGTCGAGGACACGGGCTATCGCGCCCCAGCCGCTTTCGGCTACCGACCGTTCGAAGGGGGGCTGGCCCTCAAGCGGCTGGCTCCGGAACGACGCTAACCGGTTGGCGTTGCCTAATTATCGATTTGGCCCACCGAGAGGTGGGATTCTTCGGTCAAGGCGGCGCTTAGTCGGCGGGTCACAGAAGAGAGCTGCGTCCCCAGACGACTCACCGCCGCGCCGCTCATCGGCTCAGCGCTGGGGACCAGGCTGAGCATCAGGGCGATGCGGGACCCGCCCTCCAAGATCGGGGAGTCGATGTGGCTCACCTCGTAGGTGCGGTCCGGCGCCAGGCTAATCGGGAACCACTCCTCCTGATGGATTAGTTCGTCAGTCAACTCCTGCGCCAGCTGGCTCAGCCGGGTGGAACGGACCTCGGCACTACGCACGATCTGCGCCAGTTCCCGCAGGCGCAGATCGGGCAGGATATGAAGACCGACCGCGTAGCCACGTTGCTGGGCGGTGGTGACGGCCTGGCGGTAGCGATCGCGCACGTCCTCGGGCAGGGTGGCCAGCCAGCGCTCCCGAGCCTCTGGCCCGGCCCAGGCAACGATCGACGCCCCATACGGCGGGCGGTGCGGGAACTGGGTGCCGACGGGCATCGGGTGACCGCCGCCGTGACGGCTTCGGACCTGATCGACGACGGTGGAGTAGTCATCGCTTACCGAGAAGGCCACGCAGTGGGCGCCCGTCGCGGCCGACAGCTCGGCCATCGCAGAGCGGGCCAACACCAGGGCCGGATAGCGGCCCGCCGCCTCTCGGCCGAGGCGGACAAGAGCGGGACCGAGGTGGTAGGTCTTGCGAACCGGGTCGCGCAGCAGCCAGCCGGCACGGAGCAGTTCGGACAGCATCGAGTGGCAGCTGGCCTTATGGACGCTCAGGTGGCGCGATACCTCGGCCAATGTCATCCCCCGACTCCCATCACCTGCCAGCTGCTCGAACAGGTTCACGACCCGCTCGGTCTGCGGGGAGGGACGCGGAGCCATGGAGCCAATAGTCGCATAATGCGACTTCTTGCGGTGGCATGCGCGACCATGTGACCATTGCCACACAATGACAGACCTTCGAGGCAAGGCCGCCGTCGTAACGGGGGGAGCCGGAGGCATCGGCCAGGCCCTGGGCCGGCGTTTCGGCCGGGAGGGCATGAAGGTGCTGCTGGCCGACGTCCTCGCCGAACCGCTGGACAAGGCAACCCGGGCGCTTGCGGACGAAGGCATCGAGGCGGTCGGCGTGGTTACCGACGTCACCGATTATTCCTCGGTGGAGTCGCTGGCCAAGGAGGCGCTCGATCGCTTCGGCGCGGTGCACGTGGTGTGCAACAACGCCGGCACCGGCGGGGTCTCCGAGGGTTACATGTGGGAACACGACCTGGCCGATTGGCGCTGGGGGATCGACGTCAACGTGCTAGGGGTCATCCATGGCATCAAGGCTTTCGTGCCCATCCTGCTTGAGCAGGGCGAAGGACACGTGGTCAACACCTGCTCGGGCAACGGCGGGTTCGCACCGATTGCCCGGGGGGCCATGGGCGGGCCGGCCACAGCTGTCTATCCGATGACCAAGGCTGCCGTGCTCTGCCTGACCGAAAGCCTCTACACCCACCTGGAGATGACCGGGACGCGGGTGCGCGCGCACGTGCTTTTTCCCGGCGGCTTTTTGAACACCGGCATCTGGGAGTCGTGGCGGCACCGCCCGGAGCGCTACGCCGCGACCCAGCAACGCCGCACACCCGACCAGACACTGGCGCAGGTGGTGGCCCGCTTCGAGGCCGCCGGCGCACATGTCGAGTTCACCCCGCTCGAGACGGTCGCCGACCAAGTCGTGGACGGAATTCGGGCGGACCGCTTCTGGATGATGGGGCCGCCTACACGGGCCGATCAAGCCGTGAGTGGCAAGGCGGCATCGATCCTCGCTCGCGGCGAGCCCAACTACCTGGTTGACGTCCTCGGCCAGCATGCCGAGAACGCACCCGAAACCGAAGGAGGAACGCGTTGAGCGCCACCGCAGTTCGCTACGGCCCTCGCCCACCCGAGGCGCAAGTCGACCACGAGATCGATGCCACCAAGGCGCCCATCGCCACCGAGGCGATCACCGTCACGTACCTAACCGATCCGGAGATTGTGGCGGCCGTGCTACCCAAGCCGCTGGAGCCGGCGGTCGAACCACTGGTGCGAATCCAGCTTCAGCGGGTCCGGATAGAAGGCATGCCGCCGTTCGGTTCGGCGGTGTTTTCGGTGACCGCCCGGCACGGCGAACTCCCGGGTGACTATCCCCTCTTCATGCCCCAGTCCACCGAACAGTCGGTCACGGGCGGGCGCGAAACGTTCGGCGAGCCAAAGAAACTGGCCCACATCGAGGTGGAGCGCGACGGCGATCGTGTCACCGCCACCGTTGACCGGCTGGGTTATCGGCTCATAAGAGTGAACGGCCAGGTTACCGGCCCGGCGGAGTTGCCGCCCGACCAGACGAACACCGAGTTCTACTTCAAGTTCCTGCGTGCCCCCGACGGCAGCGGCATCACCGACCCCCACCTGGTCTACGGCGAATACCACCGGCACTACGAGGTGCTCGAGAACATCGACGGCACAGTCGAATTGGGAGAGTCGCCGCTGGACCCGGTGGCCGACATCGTGGTCCGCCAGATCACATCGATCACATGGTGTCGCCGGCGCACCATCCAGATCGGGCGGATCGCGACGCAGGTGCCGCAGGAATGGCTGCTGCCGTACGTGCACCAGCGCTACGACGACGTGGCCCTGCTCTCTGCCGCCCGCCCCGAGCCGACGCGGGTGTAGCGCATGGACCGGTACACGGTCATTTCGGCTGACTGCCACGCCGGCGCTGACCTGCTCGACTATCGCGAGTACCTCGATCCGCAGTACAGGGACGAATTCGACGGCTGGGCAAAGACATACGTCAACCCGTTCGGCGACCTCACCGAGTCCGACGCCGAGCGCAACTGGAACAGCGGTCGACGAAACTCGGAGCTGGATCGGGAAGGCATCGCGGGGGAGGTCCTCTTCCCCAATACCGTGCCACCGTTCTTTCCTCAGGCGAGTCTGGCTGCCCCCCAACCGGAGACTGCCCGGGAACTCGAGCTGCGCTGGGCCGGCCTGCGTGCGCACAATCGTTGGCTGGCCGACTTCTGCTCTTTGTCGTCCGAGCGGCGCGCCGGGGTGGGCCAGATTTTGCTCGGGGACCTCGACGAAGCCATCGCCGAGATAGCACACATCGCCAAGTTGGGCCTGCGCGGCGGTGTGCTGCTGCCCGGGATCCCTCCGGGTACTGGCATCCCCCAGCTCTACGCCGAGCACTGGGAGCCGCTCTGGGCGGCGTGCGCGGAGACGGGCCTGGTGGTCAACCACCACGGCGGTAACGCCGGACCGAACCCGACGGACGGATGGGGCAGCTCGTTTGCGGTATGGGTGTATGAGACACATTGGTGGGCACACCGGGCGCTATGGCACCTGATCTTCAGCGGCGCGCTGGATCGCCATCCGGACCTCACCGTGGTCTTCACCGAGCAGGGCGCCGGGTGGATACCGGGAACCCTCGACTCGCTCAACGTGGCGGCGGCCCGTTACGGGCGAGCGAACTCGGCGATCGCCCGCTTCGCGGGGCCCACCGCCGGCTCGCTGACCCTCAAGCCCAGCGAGTATTGGTCCCGCCAGTGTTACGTCGGTGCCAGCTTCATGCGACCCGTCGAGTGTGCCGAGCGCCACCGAATCGGCGTCGACCGGATCATGTGGGGAAGCGACTACCCGCACTTGGAGGGCACCGCTCCCTACACCCGGGAGGCGTTGCGCCACACCTTCAGCGGTGTCCCGGCTGATGAGGTGGCGGCCATGGTCGGCGGGAATGCGGCGGCGGTCTACGGCTTCGACCTCGACGCCCTCGCACCCCTTGTCAACCGAATCGGCCCGACCGTGGCCGAGGTTGCCGAGCCGCTGGCGGCCGTGCCCGCCGACGCGAGCAGCACCGTCTTCGAGCCCGACCCCATCCGTACCTGGTAGCGCGAAAGGACCAACGTGACCCCCCTGAACAACTACGTCATCATCTCGGCAGACTGCCACGCCGAGCTGCCGACCGAGCAGTACCGCGAATACGTCGACCCCGAATACCGGGAGGACTTCGAGGCCTACCTGGTCGAGAAGGCTGCCGCTTCGCAGGCCGGCGGATTCATCGACGAGCAGTTCGCCGAGCAGTGGTTCTCCGAGCATGGAGACGGCATCGCCGGCGGATGGGATGTAGCCCTGCGCGACAAAGAGCTCGACGGCGACGGGGTGGTTGGCGAGGTCATCTTCCCCGACGCCGACGCCGTGACCGGGGTCGCGGGGGCTCCGTTTGGGGCCGGCCTGGGCCAGTCGGGCGACCTCGACCCGGGCCGCGCGATGGCCGGGGCGCGGGCCCACAACCGCTGGTTGGCCGAGCTGTGCAGCCACAGCCCCGAGCGGCGGGCCGGGGTAGCGGTCGTGCCGATACTGGCGGACATCGACGCGGCGGTAGCCGAGATCACTCGAGCGGCAGAGTCCGGACTGCGGGGCGGGATCCTGATCCCGGCGCGCTGGGTCGGCTACCCGCCTTACCACGACCGTCGCTACGACAAGGTCTGGGCCGCCTGCCAGGACCTGCAGATGCCGGTACACACCCACTCCGGTCCCGCCCCGCAGGAGGAGTACGGAGGGCACCTGGGCATCTATGTAACCGAGGTGCGCTGGTGGGGAGCCCGGCCCCTGTGGTTCGCGTTGTGGTCGGGCGTGTTCGAGCGCTTCCCCCGGCTGCGCTGGGGCGTCACGGAATGTGGCGCGTTTTGGGCCAACGACCTGCTCTGGCTGATGGACACGCGGTACCTGCGTGAGCACTCGGCCAAGAAGATGAGCCATCTGATGGAGGGCGATCTGACGATGCCGCCCTCGGCCTACTTCGACCGGAACTGTTTTATCGGGGCCACCACCACGGAGCGCAGGGAACTCGCGCGGCGCTACGAGATCGGCGTATCGAACATGCTGTGGGGCAACGACTTCCCACATCCGGAGGGGACCTGGCCGCACACCGGCGAATGGCTGCGTCGCTCCTTCTGGGACATTCCCGTCGAGGAGACCCGGCAGATGCTGGGCCTGGCAGCAGCCGAGGTGTACAACTTCGATCTGGGTACCCTCGGTGCGCTGGCCGAGCGCATCGGCCCGACCCCTGAGGACCTGGGCCAGGACGATGCGGTGAGCATCCCCAAGTGGGAGGCGGCCCGCCGGGCCGGGCGCCACTGGCTGACGGACGCGGAGCCGATACCAGACCTGGTGCAGAATTGAGTCGAATCCCTTAGCTCCACAACGTTTCATCCGTCTACAAGATCGCCTAGCGTTCTTTCCCGGGTCCGCGTGTCCGCAGGTCATTTCGCGTCGTTTGGTGTCGTTTCGCGTAGGTGAATTCAACGTTTCCGCAGCTCACGGCCATTTCTAGGGCGGGTTCGATTCCCGGCAGCTCCACTTATTCCCCTAACTCAGCGGCTGTTTTTGCGATGACGGGCAACACCACCGACGTCACGACGGACAGCGCGAATACTGCCAGTGTGGGGGCGATGGTGCGCCGATCCGGGCCAAAGAACCGCGTATCAGCGGGCACCCAGCGTTCATCGGGTTCGAACCGTGGTGCCGAGGCCGTCGAGGACTTGTCGGTTTCGGCATTCGCCATACCCTGCCCAACCCCTACCCGGATCGTCCGCCGGCACTCTGTGACATGGCAGGAGAAGAGACATGGCAGGAGAAGACAGGGACCGGACCCCCTGACGTTCAACCGTCACGTGATGCGTGCCAGCAATTGGTAACCGACGAGTAGTTTCACACCGACACGCTTGGGTGCCGTTCAACTTTGCCCGCCTCAACGTCAAACCTGACGCTTTTCGGTTTCAGTCCGGAACTCGGTGTGATCGGCTGCTGCGCGAAGGGCACGAAGGTGCACTACGAGCAGTACGACGCACTCAGTCACATATGGAGAATCCGGATCTGGCTGCCGAACTCGATAGCCTGGATCAACGAGCGTTTCGCCGTCCTGCCTCGGCCGGAGAACTGTTCATCGATCGCGCCGCGTAACTCGCTCAAGCCGATTGCGGTCATTCGCGGTGAAGTGGTCAGAACGGCATCGGTTGGTTGTAGATAGTCCCGGTTTGGTTTTGGACGGGGTCGGTGCAGGTTATGGTGATGTTCCAGAGCGTGCCCGTCGGGAGCTCGGGTGCGAAGTTCAACTGTTGTTGGCCCCCCTGGTTCAGCTGAAATGTCTGGTTGAGCGGGGCCATTGGGGTGCCGATGCCCCGCAGTACGTCCATGGTCCCCATCGTCGGGGTGGCATTGAAAACGCAGGAGCCGTATGTGCCAGGGTTCCCGTTTCCGCTGGTGTCTGTGACAGTGACTCGCAGACTTGGAATGTTGTTCAGCGTTGCCGGTTGGAACTGAACACCGGCGGTGTCGGCCCGGGCGGTTCCTGCACCGAAGCACAAGATGGCGGACGCGGCCACGCCCAGTGCCGAGACGATCGGTTTGTTCGTCGATCTGCCGAGGGTCACGTTGCGCGTCCTTTCGTCGGTTGCGGTGCCCCCCGCGTTCTGTCGCCCACAGAGTAGTAAGAGCGACGACCTCACCAGCGCCCGCCACGCCGCGCGCTTGAGAGCTTTTCGCGGATTGTGCGGGCGCGCCGAGGTTGCCCGATCGTTCAGCGATTGGGACCCTACGATCCCGCTGGGGAGGGTCGGTAGTCGCGCTACAGGTTGTCGCAGACCGCCATGACCGGCCTCTCTGTGTTTCGCTGTCAACTGACCAGATCAACTGCTGTGAGGGTGTTGCGGTAGGCAATGAGCCTCTGCTCGCCTGTCGCCCAGCAACGGGAGCAACATGCACATCGTGGAGGCGGGCGGCCGTCGCAAGCCCTTTATGCCGATTCGGGTACCGGGGACTGAGCCCGGACGCTAGCTTTGCGGTGTGACGCCACCGGTGATTCAACGCTGGATCGAGATCATCGACACCGGCCAAACCGACGAACTGCACGACCTGCTGGCCGAGGATGCCGTCTTCTACTCACCGGCGGTTTTCACGCCACAGAAAGGCCGGGCCAAGGCCGTCGCCTACCTGGCCGCCGCGGCGAAGCTATTCGCCGACACCGGCTTCCATTACGTCGAGAAGTGGTACGCCGACCACTCCGCGGTGCTGGAGTTCGTCGCTGACGTCGACGGCATCCACGTCAATGGCATCGACATGATCCACTGGAGCGACGACGGCAAGATCACCTCGGTCAAGGTGATGCTGCGACCGATCAAGGCCCTCCATACTGTCATTCCCGAAATGGGCAAACTGCTGCAGAGCACATAGCGCCCACCGGTTGGGCGTCGTAAGGCTGCTGATCTCCGATAGGCATATCGAGGCGGGCGCTGGAGTAAGCGCAGTCGCTCGAAGCCGAATGTTGTTCCAAGAGCATAGTTTTCATGCCCCAAACGCGCCAGAGTCGCTGCCGGCGCCAGCTCCCCAAGCCTTGCTCCCGCGACCACGCGCGGTCATGGCACTGGCCATCCGTGGACCGGGGCGCCGGCGTGCGCGTGCTCCGCATACCGCCGGGGTCATCTCACGCAGCGTCGGGATGCGTTGCAGCCCGCACTCCTCGAGGTAACGCAACGTGTCGGTCTGCCAGACAGCGCCGGTGCGGCCGCATCGAACACGCGCTTCGACGACACCGAGGTAGCGGCCACGATCGTCTGCGTCCACGCCCCAAGCGTCGACTCCGGCCGCCGCGGCCGGCAGCAGGACCTCAGTTGTGAGTTCGTTGGCGGGCCGGTCGACGCCGAACTGGCGGTGGTTTTAAGCGGGGCTGATTTTCAGGTCGGCGTGTGGGATATGGGTGGAGCGGACCTGGTTACCGCCAGCGTGTTTGGCGGCGTACATGGCTACGTCGGCGAGGTTGACCAAATCGTCGATGAGTTCACGTTCAGCGGGGTCGAAGCTCGCGCCCAGCGGCGCGCTGGCGATGCCGATGCTAGCCGTGACGGGGTAAGGGATGGCGGCGATGGCCCTGCGCAACTGTTCGGCGATGTCGTGCAGGTCGTCGGTGCGGTAGGCGTCGGCGACGACGAATTCTTCGCCGCCGAAGCGGGCGATCATCGAGGTGCCTGGGCAGGCGAGGCGAAGGGCTCCGCCCACTGCGACTAGGGCCTTGTCCCCGGTGGGATGGCCATAGCTGTCGTTGAGGCGCTTGAAGCTATCCAAATCGATCACCGCCACGCCCAGGTACCACGGCCCTTCCCGGCGGCGCAGCAGCAGCTCGTATGCCGACTGATAGAAGGCCCGGCGGATCAACAGACCCGTGAGCATATCGCGGCTGGAATGTCGCAAGTCGCTGCCCAGCGCATGGACTAGCCAATGCACCCCAAACGGAAACGCCACATTGAGCACCAGGACGAGCAGAAACGCGCAGCACGCAACCACGGCGTCGTAGTCGCGGATCAGGCGCACCGAGAGCACCGCGGCGGTTGCCATGGCGATCGTGAGGTTAATCATCATGTCCCGGGCGGTGTGAAAGAAAGCGATGTATCCGCCGAGCACGGCAAACGCGCTACAGCCCAGCAACCCCGCGCGCGGTTCGCCTTGCACGAGGCACGCCGCCGCGATGCATACGCTGCCCGTAAGGGACAACAACACGGATTGGCCGCGGGTGGGCCAGCGGATCAACCAAAACAGCGCCACCATCATGCCAAAGCCGCTGGTAATCGGTGCCACGACGACTGCGGCGGGGTAGTGCGGCAGGGTCGGCCTGACCAACACGATCATCGGGACTATGGCAATCGAGGCGATCGCGGCGGCGATCATCGCCCGCCATATCACCCGAATACCCTGGGTGTTCAAGTAGAGAGTTAACCAGTCAAAGTGATCGCTCTCGCGCCACCACCGCCCAAAAGTGTTCACGCGGTGCTCCTTCGCTTCGCGATACGTCGCGACAGGTAGGACATTTAACTCTGACCCGACAGTTATCCATGCTGGCAGATGTTCTCCGGCTCGGGTGACGAATCTGCTAGTCGTCAGGCGCGCGAGGAAAGGGCGGCCCGAATCGCTGATGCAGTCGCTCATTGGTTGATGCGGCAAGTGACCGCTCTTGACGCCGGCAAGGCCCGAGAACGAAACCGCGGGTAATGAGAGGTACTGAACCGGACCGAAACGGAACGAACGGCAGTTCAAAAGGCATATTGCCTGGTAGGGCATCGGTTTCGATTCCCGGCAGCTCCACTAAACGTCCAGGGTGGCGGCCTTCTCGGTTGCCGAAAGCTGCGCTGAAATCGCCGAACCGGATGCGCAGCCACGGCTAGCGGGGGAGCTGGAGGTAGCGATGCACGAGGGCGATCGCTATGCCGCCCTCACCCACGGATGCTGCCACGCGCTTCACTGATCCGGAGCGAATGTCCCCGACCGCGAAAATCCCCGGGGCGCTCGTTTCGAGAGGGAACGGCTCGCGATCGGCCTTCCACTGTCCCGCTTTCATCGCGTCGGTCCCCGTCAATACGAAGCCGCGCTCGTCGCGCGAGACCTCCGAGGGGAGCCAATCAGTCGCCGCTTCGGCGCCGATGAGGACGAAGAGCACCTTCGCATCCCGTCGCGATGTATTGCCGGTGCTTCGATCGATGACCTCGATCGCCTCGAGTTGGTCGTGGCCGTACCCGGCGACAACCTCGGATCGCGTTTCCACTCGGATGTTCGCTTTGGTTGCGATCTGCTCGATGAGGTAGTGCGACATGCTCTCGGCGAGCGACTCGCCCCGCACGAGGAGCGTCACCGATCGGGCGTGGTTGGAGAAGAAGATCGCGGCTTGGCCGGCCGAATTGCCCGCACCGATCAGGTATACGTCGTTTCCCTGCGCCAGACCGGCGTCGCTGCGTGCCGCGCCGTAGTAGACACCGGAGCCGACGAATCGGTCGACCGAATCGACCCGGAGGCGTCGCCACTCGACGCCCATCGCGAGAACGATCGACCTCGTTCGGAGAACGTCACCCCCATCCAGGGTGACGGTCATGTCGGCTGGGTCGATGCCTTCGACCCGACGGGTCACGACGATCTCAGCGCCCAGCCGTTTCGCCTGTTGTAGCGTCCGGCTCGCGAGTTCGTCACCGGAGACGCCGAACGGGAATCCTGTGTAGTTCTCGATCCGGGTCGAGGTGCCGGCCTGCCCGCCGGGGGCGAAGGATTCGATCAGCCCAGTCTGCAGGCCCTCGGAGGCGCCGTTGACCGCCGCCGTCAGACCCCCGGGCCCGCCGCCCACGATCACCACGTCGTAGTGCGCCCGGCTTGGCTCGACCGTCAGTCCAGCGACCGTGGCAACCGCACGCATCGTCGGGGTAGTCAGCCGAGTGCCGTCGCGTAGCGCCACCACCGGATAGGCGGCGGCTTCAACCCCCAAACATGCAACAGCTGCAGGATCATCCGGGTCTAGGCGTTCGTAAGGAATCTGGTTGCGATGGAGGAAGCTGTCGCAGCTGTGCACTCCCGGGTCGACGCGCGGGCCGATTACGAACATTGCGGGCTCGCCAGGGTGCGCGGTGGCGTTTCTGAGCATCTCCATGCGCTCCAACGCGGCGGCACCGACCATTTCGGAGATCTGGGGGGCCATCGCGGCGAGCGTGTGGAACACCTCGACCGTCACTTTTAGTACGCGCGATGCCTCGACGGCTCGCATGCTGGCGGGCAACGGCGTACCGAGCGTCATCGGGATCTCGCCTGCGACTTCGCCCGGGAGCCGGACGCCAATCACCTGCTCGACTCCGTTCACCAGCTTCGTCAGCTCGGTCTTACCTTCGACCACGATCGCCAGGGACCGGCTTTCGCCCTCGTGGCCTACATACTCCCCGGGGATGAGGTGGATGTCCTCCACGGCGCCAGCAAGGTACTCCAGTTCTTTCTCCCCCAGCGTCGAGAAGAGCGGAATCGTGGCCAGCTCCTCGATAGTGAACATGATGGCCTCCCAAACTCTTTCGCGGGAAGCCGCTGATTCACGAGAGCGGCTTCGCGTGCGGTGTCGAAATTTTCGATGCAGGAATCGTCCGCCACACAGCCATGGCGGCACATGAGGCAACCGCCCTAAAAATGTTTGGGATCGACCTCGGCTGGCGAAGGTTCAGCTCGCGTAGCAGTAAGAGTCGCTGGACGCGTCGCGGCGAGCTACTGGAGGCGTTTCGGCGGTGATCCCGTGTAAACGGGAGGCCCTCCGGCGGGACCGCTGGCGCCCTGCACCGGAACACCGGCCGAACCCGTTGAGCAACGCGACACCAAGAGCTGGAAGCCTGAGTCTTGGTGGGTTGCCTGGTACTCGGCGGCGCTGATGGTGGTTTGTAACCCCGTTTCAGCGAGCATGGGAGCACTGTTGGGTTGGTCTGCCGGCCAGGGGTGATAAGCAATCGCGGCGCAGTCGTCTTCGCCGTAGACCGGAACCATGCAGTGTTTTCCGCCGTTGCGTTGGCACATCGCGGTCGCACCATTGATAGCGGCCTGTTGAGTCGCTTCGTTGTTAGCCCAACCGAGAGCCGCGTTGTCAGATGACCAGGCAAGTGCGACCCAGGAGCCGGCGGCATTGGCTGGCGCCGTCGGGCCGAGCGCGACGCCACCGATCGCGCCGGCGGCGAGCAGCAGTGTGGCAGCCGTGATCCGAACTCGACGTATGGGGTGGGGGGTGGAGTTGGCGGTCATAACATTCCTTTCGTTTGCCGCCGCCCCGGTTGGGCCGCGGTCACATGGTAGGACCACCAGCGCCTCACCTAGGTGACACTTTTTGCGCAAGTCATTGTCCGCGTCGGCCGGCCAGCAGCGGCTACCGCCGGCACGCTGAGGCGCCGCGACGCCATTTCTGTGTATGACTGTGACTTACCTGTGTGAGGTGTAAGCCATTGCCGCAGAACACCAGAGCCGTAAGCCGGCTTTGCTTGGCACAATGCCAACCCGCAACGGCCGCCGTCAGGACTGACGCGCCACGATCACAGGGATCCTGGCCCTGTTAACCACCGCCGCCCCAACCGAGCCCAGCAACATGCCAGCGAACCCGCCGCGGCCGTGGCTGCCGACCACAAGCAGTTGCGCCCGTTTGGACGCCTCGATCAGCGGACGCGCCGGATCACCGATCTCGACTTTGCGACGGATCCCCACGTCGGGATAGCGTTCCTGCCAACCCGCTAGCCGTTCAGCAAGCGTCTCCTCCTCGTGGGATAGCTGAGCGTCCCAATTAAAATTCGGGAACAACTCTTTGAAGTCGGAAACCCGCAGATCAGTCCAGGCGTGCAGGGCCATTACATCGACACCTCGTCGTGACGCCTCGTCGAATGCAATCGCAGTCGCCGCCTCCGACGCCCGCGAGCCGTCGATGCCGACCAGCACCGGCGCCCGTGCGACGTTGGCGACCAGCGGCTCCTCGTCGTGGATCACGGCGACTGGGCAATGCGCGTGGTAGACCAATCCCGAACTCACCGAGCCAAGGAAGTTGCGGACCAACACGCCGCCGTTCCCCCGGTAGCCCACCACGACCGTCTCCACCTCTTTGGAAAGGGCGACGAGCGTCGGGATGGTAGCCGAATAAAACACCTCGCTGTCGATCCGCACTGGACCACGCTCACCAGTGCTCTCTTCGGCGACCTTGATCGCCGACTCGATGAATTCGCTTGCCCGCTTCTCCTGCCATTGCCTGAAGCCCGCCAGCGGGGGGACCTGGGACCACCCCGGTACCGGGGCGTTGACGACATGGACCAGAGTCAGCGGCACGTCCCGCAGCGCGGCATCATGGGCCGCCCACCGGACGGCACCCAGTGCCGCTGCTGAGCCGTCAACGCCTACCACGATCCCGCGACGTGGTGGTTGCAACATTTCGGTTCGCTTCTGATCGGCAATGTACCCACCGGCAGGATCACCCACGGCGGCCGAGATCGTCAGGGCAGAAGAGATGCAAGCCGAAGGACCAAAGGCACGGTAACACCTTCTGGCCCATGCCTACATCGGTCAAATAGCTTGACTTCCGTTTGGATTTGGAAAAGTCGGGGCCTGGCCGACGCGGCGGCGCTTGGCGCCACGGAGGCGCCGCTTTGTCAAGCGCGCGATGCCGGCTTGGCGCGGAAGCCCGGTCCGGCTTCGGGTGTCACATTCCGCGCGGTGATCTCGTCGCCGCAGTGGGCGCAGATCAGCCGGGGATCAACGAACTCGCCGCAGTTGTGACGCAGCACGATTGGTGGCCCCTCCTGGTTGGGCAAGTGCTCGTCACCCCACCGCATGAGGACGACGATCGCTCCGAAGAGTTCGCGGCCCGCCTCGGTAAGCCGGTACTCGTGGCGCTCTGGATCCCGGGAATATGGCACCCGGTCGAGCAGGCCCACATCGACGAGCGTCCGCAGCCGCGACGACAGCGTGGGCCGCGGAATGTTGAGGTTGCGCGCGAGCTGACCGAAGCGCTGCACCCCGAAGAACGCCTCGCGCAGGATCAGGAGCGTCCAGCGCTCGCCCACCAACTCGAGCGCGCGACCGACCGACTCCCCTTCGAACCGGTGAGACAGATCGGCAGCGGACATAGTTCAATAACTGTACCTGGTTCAATTGCTGAACCAGGGGTGGTAACGTAATTGAACCGTACCGCCACCGTCACCAGGAGCCCCGATGACTCATAGCGACACCGAGATCCTCGCCGAGAAGATCGCGTTGTCGGCCCGCGAGATGTCGGCCGAGATCGACCGCGACCGCCGACTTCCGGACGAGCTGGTAGCCCGTTTGCGCGAGGCCGGGCTACTGCGCGCCACCATGCCGCGGGAGGTTGAAGCGCTCGAGCTGGCGCCCGGACCGGCACTGCGGAGCGCCGAAGTGGTGGCGCGCGGCGACGCCTCGGCGGGATGGTGCGTGTCGATCGCGATCACCAGCGCGCTGCTGGTCGCTTACCTGCCGGCGTCGAGCCGCGACGAGATGTTTGGCAGCGGGCGGGGTGTCGCGGCGGGAGTGTGGGCGCCGCGCGGCACGGCGAGGACCGTCGATGGCGGAGTTGTGGTGTCCGGGCGCTGGCCCTTCTGCAGCGGGATCAACCACGCCGACGTGATGTTCGCCGGTTGCTTCGTCGACGAGCAGCGCGTGCCATCCGTCGTTGCGCTACCCAAAGACGACCTCAAGGTCCTCGACACCTGGCACACGCTGGGCCTGCGTGGCACGGGCAGTCACGACAGCGTTGCCGATGAAGTCTTCGTGCCCGCCGATCGCGTGCTCTCGGTGTTCGACGGGCCGGCGATAGACCGGCCGCTGTATCGCTTCCCCGTGTTCGGGTTCTTCGCGTTATGCATCGGAGCGGCCGCGTTGGGCAATGCGCGGGCCGCGATCGACGACCTCGTCGAGCTGGCCGGCGGCAAGAAGGGGTTGGGCTCGACGCGCACCCTAGCCGAACGTCCGGCGACCCAGGCGGCGGTGGCCACGGCCGAGGCGGGGTTGGGCGCTGCTCGCGCGTTCTACTACGAGGCGATCGAGGAGGCGTGGCAGGCCAGCCACAATGCCGAGCCGGTGCCGGTGGCGATGCGCAACCGACTCCGTTTGGCGGCCACGCACGCGGTGCGGACCTCGGCCGACGTGGTGCGCAACATGTATGACCTGGCCGGTGGCAGCGCCATCTACGACGGCGCACCCCTGCAGCGCCGGTTTCGTGACGCGTTCACGGCCACCGCCCACTTCCAGGTCAACGAGGCATCGCGCGAGCTGCCCGGCCGGCTCCTGCTCGACCTGCCCGCCGACGTGTCGATGCTGTGACCGGCATCGAAGTTGCGCTGCCGTTCTGGCTTGACCGGCCCGACACCGAGGCGCTCGATGTCGCGCTGGCGGCGTCCGACGCCGGCTTCGACGCGGTGTGGATCGGCGAAATGGCCACCTACGACGCGTTCGCGCTGGCGACTGCGATCGGGCTCCGCGCGCCCGGAATGACGCTGAAGATCGGACCGCTGGCCGTCGGCGTCCGCGGCCCGGTGACCCTGGCGCTGGGAGCGAGTTCGGTCGCCTCCCTCACCGGCAGCCGGGTCGACATCGCACTGGGAGCCTCCAGTCCGGCGATCGTGACCGGCTGGCATGACCGTTCATGGGCGCATCACGTGTCGGTCATGCGCGAAACCATCGAATGCCTGCGGTCGATCTTCACCGGGGCACGCGTCGAGTACAGCGGCCAGCACGTCAGCAGCCACGGCTTTCGACTGCGCGCCGCGCGGCCCGAAACGCGAATCGCGTTGGGGGCGTTCGGGCCCGGCATGGTTCGCCTGGCTGCGCAGCACGCCGACGAGGTCGTACTCAACCTCGCTTCGCCGGCCCGGGTCGCGGAGGTGCGCGCTGCGATAGACGTTGCGGCCGTCGCGGCCGGCCGCGCCGCGCCGCGCCTCACGGTGTGGGTACCGGCCGCACTCAACCCGGGTGATGCCGCCCACGCCCAACTCGCAGCCCAGCTGGCGGTGTATCTCGGCCCGCCCGGCTACGGCGAGATGTTCAGCGCCCTGGGCTTTGACGACCTCGTCGGCAAGGCTCGTGCCGGCGCCACGCGCCGCGAACTCGCCGCCGCCATCCCCGTCGAACTGCTTGACCGGGTAGGTGCTTTGGGCGACGCCGACCGAGTCGCGCAACGGCTGCGCGCCTACCGCGAGGCCGGCGCCGACTGCGTCGCCGTGGTGCCCTCCACCGCCCAAGATCCGGGAGGTCGCGTGACCCTCGGCGCAATATCCAGGAGATGTGGATCGTGACTCTTATCAACACCCAGTGCCGCCTGGCCGCCCGTCCGGTCGGGCTGCCCAAGCCCTCGGATTGGGAGGTCGTCGACGAGCCCGCCGGGAGTCCGGCGGATGGCGAGTTCCTGGTGCGGGTCGAGTACCTGTCGGTCGATCCGGCGATGCGGACGTGGATGAACGCGGGTCGGTCGTACGTGCCGGCGGTCGAGATCGGCGAGGTGATGCGCGCGGGCGGCATCGGGCGCGTGATCGATTCGCGTAACCCGGATTTCGAGGTCGGCGACGAGGTGTATGGCATGTTCGGAGTGCAGCGCTACGCGCTTTCCGACGGGGACGGCGTGACTCCGGTCGACACCACCCTCGCGCCCGCTCCGGTGCATCTCGGCGCCCTCGGCGGCAGCGGGCTGACGGCCTACTTCGGCTTACTCGACGTGGGTCGGCCGCAGCCGGGCCAGACCGTCGTCGTCTCCGGGGCCGCGGGTTCGGTCGGCAACATCGCCGGCCAGATCGCCCGGATCAACGGTTGCCGGGCGATCGGCATCGCCGGCGGCGCGGACAAGTGTCGTTGGCTGGTGGAAGAGCTCGGATTCGACGCCGCCATCGACTACAAGGCGGGCGATCTTCGTGCGCAGCTAAAGACGCACGCCCCCAACGGCATTGACGTCTTCTTCGACAACGTCGGAGGAGAGGCCCTGGAGGCGGCGCTGTCGCGGCTGGCTCGTGGCGCGCGCGTCGTCATCTGCGGGGCCGTCTCGCAGTACAACGCCACGGGCGAACGCCGCGGGCCGGCGAACTACATGCAGCTGCTGGTCGCGCGGGCATCGATGACCGGCTTCGTGGTCTTCGACTACGTCGACCGTTATCCCGAAGCCGTTGCGCAGCTGGCGAATTGGCTGCGCAGCGGCGAGTTGCGTTCGCGTGAGCAGGTCATCCACGGCGACGTCGGCGACTTTCCCGAGGTGCTGTTGGCGTTGTTTCGCGGTCATAACACGGGCAAACTGGTTCTGGCGCTCGACCCTGGGATCGGACTTTAGGCTCTTGACGCCGTCAAGACCGGAGAACAAAACCCAGTGGTACGAGCGGGACTGAACTTCAAATCCCTCTGCCATCGCCTTCTATACACGCCCGTTGTCAGCGGTGGGTCGTTCAACCATCTTCGAAAATCACCTCATCTTCGTGGTAGCATTCGCCAGCAAACGCTGGCCCTACGGCGTAGCAGCGCGACCCGTCACTCCGGTCGAAGCAGGCGATTATGGCCGATATCGTGCTTCTCAATCCTCGCTTCGAGCTGTCTTACTGGGGCCTCCAACACGCTCTTCCGCTGCTCGGTAAGAAGTGCAACCTACCGACTGCCGGCCTGCCGCTGCTCGCCGCGCTGACGCCTGACGACCATTGCGTGACGATCGTCGATGAGAACGTCGAGCCGATCGACTACGACCGCGTGGCGATGGCCGACATTGTGGGGCTCACTGGCATGATCGTCCAGCGAGATCGGATGCTTGAGATTCTCCGCGAACTGAAAGCCCGTGACGTCTTCACGGTCGTCGGCGGTCCGTGGGTCACCGTGCAAGAAGATTACTTCGACGGCCTGGCGGATGTGATTTTCGTCGGCGAAGCGGAAACGACCTGGCCCCAGTTTCTTGAAGAGTGGGCCCAGGGGCGGCATCTGCACCGTTACGAGCAACTCGAGCCGACCGACATGACTCGCGTGCCGGTGCCACGGTACGAACTGCTCAAGGCTAAGAACTATTTGTTCGGCAGCATTCAATTCAGCCGCGGCTGTCCGTTCCAGTGTGAGTTTTGCGACATCATCGTCACGTTCGGTCGTAGACCGAGGTTAAAGACGACCGCGCAGGTGATCGCCGAGTTGGAAGCGATGCGTAAGCAGCGCATACAAATCGCTTTAATCGCCGATGACAACCTGATCGGCAACAAGATCGCGATGAAGACGTTGCTGCACGACGTTGCCGCGTGGCAAGCCGCCGAGGGGTACCCCTTGGCGTTTTTCACCGAGGCGTCGCTCAACCTGTCCGAAGACGATGAGCTGATGGAGCTGATGGATGCAGCTAACATCCAGACCGTCTTCATCGGTATCGAGACCCCGAACGAAGAATCGCTGCGCGAGACGAAGAAGTATCAAAACGTTCGCAAAGGCGGGACGATCGTAGATCGCGTCCGCAAAGTGCAAGACTCCGGCCTCGATGTTTGGTGCGGCATGATCGTCGGTTTCGACCACGACGATGCCAGGGTCTTCAAGGCCCAGCTCGATCTCATGCGTCAGACCGACATCGTGCATGCCATGGCCGGCATGCTCGCGGCCATCCCGAAGACGCCGCTATACGCGCGTTTGAAGAACGAAGGTCGCCTCGACCTTGCGGGCGAACAGGCGTTCGGCACGAACGTCATTCCGCTCGGCATGACTCGCGAGGAGCTGCGCGACGGGTACATCGGCCTCATGCGGGACCTGTACGATCCCGAGTTCTACTTCGAGCGACTCGAAAACCTCTTCCTCACGCGCCGATTCAATTTCGCCCGGACTCGCAATGCCTACTGGCGCCGACATCCATGGATTAAGCGGAAGTCCCAGTCAGTCGATGCGCTTCGAGCGGTCGTCCTGTTTATCCGGCTGATGAGGAACATTCCCGACCCGGAGTTGCGCCGCATCTATCGCCACCGGATGACGACTATGCTTCGCCACCGGCCGGATCCGAACGTCTTGTTAATCTGCGTACTCAAATGCGTGTCGCACTACCACCACTACACAATGTCCCATCAGATGGTCGGACAGCGGAGGCCGGTCAACACATATTAGAGGTCGTACCAGCCCATGTGGCCGCTGAGGACGTTCCCACCCGCACCGCCGAGCGCGCCGACAACTTGCGTGGCGAGCGATCCGAAGTACACCGCAGCCCGTCTGAATTTGCTTCCCCCCCGGGCACGAGTGTCGTCATCCGCAACCATTTCCGGCGTGGCAGAAACTATTTCGGGGAACATTTCGACAGCGTTTGAAAGCAGAGCGTCAAAAGAAGCCGGGACCGCGGGGAGAGGAAAGTGAAAATGCCACTACTGCCCTACGATTCCATCTGGCCCGACGACACGCGTCGCGCCGCCGTCACCCTCGCACTTGCTGCGGCCACCAACAGCGACATGCAGTTTCACGACGTGGTCGACTCGATCACGGACGCGCTGAACAGCGGACGGCCCTTGCAGTTCGTGATGGAGTTGATCCGGCTCACTGTCGGGTTGGGGGAGCAGTTCAGCAACCCTGACGCCGCCGCGGCTTACCGGCAGATGGCCGCGGAAGCCCAAGCGTACGAAGAGGATATGCGTGCGCGCGGAGAATGGAGGGACTGACCATGTGCACCCGACAAACGCGGGTGCGGATCAAGGGGCGACCAATCATTGGTGGACTCCCTTGATTGGGGAAGATGGACAATGGCCCGCTGTGAACAAGGACGCCAGACCTTTGATCAACAGGTTCAGGTCGTTTGGCGCCGTTGCGCGCGGAGGTATCAGAACGCCATATCGACTTGCGTGCCGTCCAGTTCGCCCCGCACCGTGGCCGGCTCCAGCGACGAGATGTCCCAGCCGGCGCCGCCGAGGACGTCGCGCAGCGTCTCTTCGGACACAGCCGGTCGCCAATCTTGCCCACCGGGCTGGCTTCGGAGAAGCAGCTGAGCAATAGGGTGGCGCCTGGCCGGGTGGCCCGGTGCACCGCCGCGGCGTAGCTACGTCTGCTGTCGTCATCGAGGGAGTGGAACAGGCCGCTGTCGATCACGGTGTCGAACGCGTCCATGTAGCCGGCGAGCTTGGCACCCAGCCAGCTGCCTGGGCGCATAAATAAATGGGGAAAATTCCCCATCAATTGGCACCGTCCACCGGCGCACACTTCACAGCGAGCGCCCTGGCGGGGCCACCGCCACAGCAACCGCAACATCCGGACATGGTGCGGCTGTCGGTGTCGTCTTCTGGTCTTTCCCGGGCGCGCTGAATCGGCAGGAGGCGGCGATGTCGTTTGTGATTGCGGCGCCGGAGTCCATGGCGGCGGCGGCGACGGATTTGGCGAACATCGGCTCGGCGGTGACCGCGGCGAATGCGGCGGCCACAGCCCAAACAACGGGGGTGCTGGCCGCGGCTGAGGATGAGGTGTCGGCGGCCATTGCGGCGGTGTTCTCCGCCCATGGTCAGGGCTTTCAGGCACTCGGTGCTCAGGCGGCCGCGTTTCATGCCCAGTTCGTGCAGGCCTTGAACGGGGCGCAGGGCGCGTATGCGGCCGCGGAGGCGGCTAATGTCTCGCCGTTGCAGGCCCTCCCGCAACCGTTGGAGACCCTCTGGCAAGACGTGCGGGGGGTGATCAATTTGCCCACCGAGCTGTTGTTGGGGACCCCGTTGATCGGCAAGGGGATCAATGGGGCGCCGGGGACCGGGCAGGCCGGCGGGCCGGGCGGGCTGTTGTTCGGGCCCGGTGGTGATGGCGGGTCCGGCGCGCCCGGACAGCCTGGCGGCCGGGGCGGTAACGCCTGGTTGTTCGGCAGCGGCGGCCAGGGCGGAGCCGGGGGGACGGGCACCACCGGCACCACGGGCGATGCGGTGCAGAGCACGAACGGCGGCATCGGCGGCAACGGCGGCATGGGCGGGGCCGGCGGTAACGGCGGGCTGATCTTCGGCAACGGCGGAGCCGGCGGCGCGGGCGGCATCGGTGGGGTCGGCGGGGCCGGCGGCAACGGTCCCTCCGGCGCTTTCGGCGGCCCTGTCAACGCCTTCAGCGGCACCGACGGAGGCCAGGGCGGCAACGGCGGTATGGGTGGGGTCGGCGGCCAAGCCGAGGGAGTGTCGGGATTGTTCGGCGGCCATGCGGGTGCCAACGGCAACGGCGGCTCCGGCGGCAACGGCGGCCATGGCGGCCAGGGCGGGGTCGGCGCCGACGACAACGGCATCACCGGCGCCGGCCACGGCGGCAATGGGGGCAACGGGGGGGCCGCCGGCCTGGGTGGCCCCGGCGCCCCCGGCGCCATCCCGGGCGCCCCCGGCAACGGCGGTGCTGGCGGCAATGGCGGCCAGGGCGGCAACAGCGCCTTCGGGGGCGCCGCTCCCGGCGCCGGCGGCAACGGCGGCAACGGCGGTGACAGCATCGCCGGGACCGCCGGCGACGGCGGCAACGGCGGCAACGGCGGTAGCGGCACCTTCACCTCCACCATCGGCAACCCCACCGGCTTCGTCATCGGCGGTGGTGGTGGCAGCGGCGGGGCCGGCGGAAACAGCACCGGCGGCGGCACCGGCGGCACCGGCGGCACCGGCGGTGCCGGCGGTTTGGCCCAGGCCTTCCTTAACGGCGGCCTCGTCGCCGACGCCAGCGGCGGCACCGGTGGCGGTGGCGGCGGCGCCGCGGGGGTCACCGGGGCCATCGGCGGTCCCGGTGGTGGTGGTGGCGGCGGCGGCGCCACCACCGTCAGTCACAACACCGTCAACGTCAACGGCGACGGCGCCAGCGCTGGCGGCACTGGTGGCGGCCATGGCGGCCTCGCTGGCGAGGGTTTCGGCGGCGCCAACCTGATCGACGCCGCCGGCGGGGGCGGAGGCGGCGGCGGCGGTATCGGCGGTATCTTCGGCGGCACCGGCGGCATTGGCGGCACCGGCGGTGGCGCTTTCAGCGCCGGCGGCTTGGTCAGCGGTGGCCCCGGCGGTGGCCCCGGTGGTAACGGCACCGCCGGCACCGCCGGCACCGGCGGCAGCGGCGGTCCCGGCGGCACCGGCAACACTGGCGGAGGTGGTGGCGGCGGCGGCGCCTCGGCTAGCCTCGGCGGCGCCCTGGCCTTAGGCGGCTCCGGCGGCAACGGCGGCTAGCACCGACTGACATCGGCGGCGGCTGCTCCTCAAAGCCGGTTCGTTCCTAGAAGGTTCTTCGTAGAACCGGAAACGACACCGACTCAAGTTAGGCGTCAAGGCGGAATGGTTGCGATGGCCGCCGACACCGGCGTCGTGGGATCTTCTCCTTTCCATCTGGCGGCAGCGCATTTCGATCAACTCCATGCGGCCCCGCGTGCCAAGAGCTCACTAGTGCCGAGGGAGTCACTCACAAGCTCGAAATGCCTCTCGAACTGATTACCGACGGTCCGAACAGACCAAATACTTAAGGTTTACATAAAGGCTCTAGAACGTGCATGAAGTATGGAATAGCATAGAAACAGTGGGATATTGGTTCGCTCACTGTGCTCCTCCTCCTGGATGCCGGGTGCGAGCACACTGCCTCAACCGCCAGCAGCCGGTCCGGTCGATCTGTCGAGTTAGGAGAAGCACACGCTGTCCGTGACCACGGCGGGGCGCCACACCATAACGACAGAAAGACCAAGTGAAATGGCAACGCACACTGGGAAAGCGGCTGCCCGCAGGATCGTTCCGCTGGCCGCAGCCGGCCCGCTCGTCCTAACAAGCGCACTGACTCTGGCTACGCCCGTACACGCCGCCACCACCTGGATGGCGGGAGCGGTGAACTCCAGCTCGATAAGCAACAAGACCGAGGCGTTCTTTTATACCAACGCCTACACCGAGTCTGATGCCCAGCAGCACGCGATGGCGAACTGCCGCGCGAAGTTCCCGACCGGCTGCCAACTCGCCGGAAGCACCACCGCGTGCATGGCTGTCGCCCTGGGTGCCGGCAGTGATTATGCCGTCGCCTACGCCCCGACAGTGCAGGCGGCGCAGGTGTTGGCGGCGATGGAGATCCACGGCCGGGTCAGCCCACTCGGTGGCGGGCATTGCAGTTGGGATTGAAAGTATTGCAAGAAATCTACTGCGGCTGCGCGCGCTGCTAGCTCGGGCTCACGGCGATCCCTCCGCCTACGCGCACTCTTAGGATCGCTACCGCGAGATTGGTCAATTGCCCGCTTCGACAGCCGCGACTCTTGCGGTGGCGTCGGGTCCGCAAAACAACTGGAGGTCCACGCCGCCAGTGGCCAGCAGATCGTCAATGCGGCGCTTCAGGTCACCCGAGGAGAGATGGGCATAGAGGTTCGCGCCCGGGCAAGAAGTCTGGGCCAGGTCCCGATGGCCCGCCAATGTGTCGGTCGCGATGCGGAAGTTCTGGGCGGCCCACGCGAACGCGAGAGCGGCTCCGTGAAGCTGCGCCTCCGGCACGACCTCCTGATCGAAGTCTCCTTCGCAGAGGACCAGAAAATGGCCCGTCGTGTTGTAGTCCGTTGCAGTGTCGCCCGCAATCTTGGGGCTGCGTAGTTCGTAGATGTTGCCGTTGCGGTCGACGCCGACGTGATACGCGATATCGACCCAGCCCAGCTGGTCTTGGTGGTACCGCTGGTCTTGGCGGAGATGACCTGGCGCATTACGGTTCTCACCGAGGAGCACGGCCTCGTGGTGGAGGGTCATCCGGGTAATGGTGTGAGGCCTTCCGCCAGAGCGGGCAGGTTGCGCGCCCCAGGCATCCCGGCATAGCAACAGAGCCGATGTGGTACTCGGTGCGGGTGGGGCCGAGGGTATCGGCCCAGCTGGTGGGATTGCCGTCAGGCTGGCACCGGTTGCCGACGCCGCAGGAGGAGCCGGAGTCCATTGTGGCCTCGCGCCGGTCTCTGACGCCGAGTCCATTCGTGTCGTACTTGAGCAGGCACCCAGCATGGATGCCAAACCGACGCTGCCGGCCAGCTTGAGCAGCTGACGACGGTCGACGAGATCCGGGGGTTCATCGGGCCGGTCGGGCGCGGGCGCGTCCATGGCCCTCACGATACGGAGGCAAACGTCGCTCGCGGGCTGTCTTTATCCCCTTCCGGGCACTTGCCTTTGCGGGCGGCGCACTGTCAGCGGAGGGCCGTCGGGCCCACCGGCTGCTGGGCTGTCCCCGCTGCGACCCGTTCGTCAAGCCTCGGCGTCTTGCGCCCATCGCGGGGGGCGCGTTTGTTGCCTGTGCGGCGAACGTGCCGCTGCCAGTGTCGCCGCGCGCCCTCCGTCGATCGCGGTCAGCGGTGGAGGCTGGCCCTTGCGCAGCGTCGCGATCAACTCGCGGTAGGGGCCGATGATGTAGACGGTGTCGCCGGCTTTCAGTCGGGCGTCGCGGCGGGGGCGTAACCTGACCGGCCCTTCCGGCCGAGTGATTGCGATGACGCGCGTTTGGGTAGACAAATCCATCATTCGCAGTCCATCTAGCTCGCTGCCCGCGGCCACGAGCATTCCGCCGACCATGAAGGAGCGCTGCCCGACCCAAAACGTCCCGAGCACCTGTAGGCCCATTGCGGCGCCGATGAACCAGGGGGCCGCCAGGTCCACGATCGACCGCACGTTTTCGAAACCGAACCGCTGATTCACCGCAGCGCTAAGCGCGCGGCCTTGAACGCGAAGCACGAGCGGCACCTTGGTCTCGGACCCCAAGATTTCAAGCAGCACGATCCCGGTCTCGATATTCTGCATGTCGCTCTGGGTCACCACCGCCACACCGCGGGCGTGATCGACGCGCGCCGATTCCAGCGTCTGTGGCATGGTTGGGTCTCCGAAGATCACTGGCACGTCGAGTTCGGCCGCGGTCGACAGGAAGCGGTTGTTCTCGTCTTGCTCGATGACCAGGACGTCGTATCCGGCAGCGGTCAGATCACTGACGACGCGGATGCCAACTGACCCCAGACCGACAACGACGACGTGGTTGCGCATACGCCGTGCCCGCCGGAGTCCGGCCGTATGGACGAAGCGGCGCGACAGCAGCAGGTCCGCAAGGAACGCGACGAGGATGGCGGTGACGGTCACGCCGCCGAACATCAGCCCGACAGCGAACAGTCGCAGGAAAATGGATTGTTGGGCAAAGCTGAAATCGCCATAGCCCACGGTCGTAATCGTCTCGGAGGCGAAGTACAGGGCGTCGATCCACGACATCCGGGGGTTCTGGTAGGTGAAGCGCACCACGGCTGTCGCGCCGAGCGTTAACAACAGCGCGAATGCCAATGACGGAAAAAGTAGCGGGTTCACGTCGTCGCGCATGGCGCGCGCCGCATCGATTGCGCGGCGCACCCGGGAATGGCGAGAGCGCGTCGCGGTCCGGGGAGGCACCTTGATCCCGCGGGCTTCCAATTCGTCTTTGACGCCGATCATCGAGGTCCAGTCGCCGGCGTAGACGTGTTGATCCCGCCCCGGACATGGCACCACCTCGCCCGGGGTAGGTGAGTTCTTACCGTGGACCACCGCCACCGGCGCCAGATCGGCGTAGATCTCACGGAGAGTCGCGTCATATGGCGCTTCGGATCCCCAGACAACGAATTCGATACCGGCCGTGTCGAACTGGTGCGCGTTACGCGAAAGAACTGCCTCGACGACGGATGGTGTCGCGAGCTCGGCGACGTCCAAGATCGCGCCGGGGCCGTTAACGGCGGCCACCGCTTCGCGTAGCACGTCGTTGGCCAGCCGTGCCACCACGCGGACATTCCGGCTGTATTGCCTTGCCAGCAATGCGATTTCGAGATTTATCGCGTCATTGGGCCCGGCGCAGACGACGGCGCGCGCGCGATGGACCCCGGCGCCGAGGAGATCGGCGGCGGTGTTGATCTTGATTATCCGCGCGCCGGCGCCCCTGAGCTCCTCGGCGATCGTCTTCGACAGCGCGTCGTCACCGGCGACGATGATTTCGCGATGCATGACCTCGCGCACCGGACCGGAATCGGGTTGTTCCGTTCGCTCGTTGACAAGGTCGATCTCCGGCTTTCGGTCAAGCTGGGGAACCGATGACATCGTCTTCATGATCCGGCCGTGGTTTTGTGTTGTGCGGCATGAATACTCCCACCTCTGTTGACACCGCGGTCACTCATTCGTATCTCGTTCATACGACTATCGGCCAGAATGCCGGATAGTGCCACCGGAGGAGTCCGGATGAAGGATGTCAACACCGATGTCCCGCAAGCGGAGTCGCCTCCGACGGGCCCGTAACCGGAACGCGTCGTTCGAATGGAAGCCGCGTCTTTTTGAGGCGCAACAGGTTCGACCCGAGCTCGTCACGCAGACGAAATAGATGAGGCGTAGAGAAAAGCCTCGCGCCACTGCTACCCACGTGAAAAGTCGTGATTCTGGCGAGGTCTGCCGGACGCTGTGGTGGCGTGGCGAGCGTGAGTTGTCAGTGATGTCGGCCCGGATGCCGGGTCGGCATGAGTGGCGCTGGCGCCACCCGTACTAACCGCGCAAAGGAGCATTCTGTGTCCGAAAAGACGCCCGACGACATCTTCAAACTCGTCAAGGACGAGGACATCGAGTACGTCGACGTCCGCTTCTGTGACCTGCCAGGCACCATGCAGCACTTCACAATTCCGATTTATGTCTTCGACGAGAACGTGTTCGAGGAGGGCCTGGCCTTCGACGGCTCCTCGATTCGCGGGTTCCAGTCGATCCACGAGTCCGACATGCTGCTCCTTCCCGATCCGGAAACCGCGACCATCGACCCGTTCCGCGAAGCCAGGACGCTGAACGTGAACTTTTTCGTGCATGACCCGTTCACCCTCGAGTTGTACTCGCGCGACCCGCGCAACGTCGCCCGCAAGGCCGAGAACTACCTGATCAGCTCCGGCATTGCGGACACCGCCTACTTCGGCCCGGAGGCCGAGTTCTACATCTTCGACTCGGTGAAGTTCGACTCGAACATCAACGGCTCGTTCTACAAGGTGGACGCGACATCCGGGTGGTGGAACACCGGAGAAGAGACCGAGTCCGACGGCAGCCCCAACCGCGGCTACAAGGTCCGCCCCAAGGGCGGCTATTTCCCGGTAGCCCCCACCGACCACTACGTCGACCTGCGCGACAGGATTCTCACGAACTTGACCAACGCCGGCTTTTCTCTGGAGAAGGGCCATCACGAGGTGGGCAGCGGCGGTCAGACCGAGATCAACTACAAGTTCAACACGCTGCTGCACGCGGCCGACGACCACCAGATGTACAAGTACATCGTCAAGCAAACCGCATGGCAGGCCGGCAAGACGGTGACGTTCATGCCCAAGCCGCTGTTCGGCGACAACGGCTCCGGGATGCACTGCCACCAGTCGCTGTGGAAGGACGGCGTCCCGCTGATGTACGACGAGACGGGGTACGCCGGCCTGTCGGACACCGCCCGCCACTACATCGGCGGGTTGCTGTACCACGCGCCCTCGTTGCTGGCCTTCACGAACCCCACGGTGAACTCTTACAAGCGCCTGGTTCCCGGCTATGAGGCCCCGATCAACCTGGTCTACAGCCAGCGCAACCGCTCGGCGTGTGTGCGCATCCCGATCACGGGCAGCAACCCGAAGGCCAAGCGGCTGGAGTTCCGCTGCCCCGACTCGTCGGGCAACCCGTACCTGTCGTTCGCGGCCATGCTGATGGCCGGGCTGGACGGCATCAAGAACGAGATCGAGCCGCCTCCCCCGGTCGACAAGGACCTCTACGAGCTGCCGCCGGAAGAGGCCGCGGAAATCGTGCAGGCGCCCACCCAGCTGTCCGCGGTGATCGACCGCCTGGAGGAAGACAGCGAATACCTCACCCAGGGAGGCGTTTTCACACCCGACCTGATCGAGACGTGGATCAACTACAAGCGCGATTACGAGATTGCGCCGTTCAACCTCCGGGTGACCCCGTACGAGTTCGCCCTCTACTACGACGTATGAACCGGCTACTCCCGACCTGTGGCGACGCTTCGAGGTAGTGGCATTCGCGCGACGGTGTGGGGCCTGTTCGTAGATACAGCATGTCTGGGTGAACGTCGAACCCAGGCAGGTACTGGATTATCCGGTTAGAAGAAGTCGTCGCGCGATATTCTTTGCCCGCCCGGGGGTCGATGGAGCGGTAGGAGGACGGAAATGTCGTTTGTGATCGCAGCCCCGGAGATAGTGACAGCAGCGGCCACGGATTTGGCCACCTAGGTCTGTTGGTCAGCCTTCTGCCAGGGGGTTCAGACCGGCGCCCGCATGAAAACATGGGTACGATGATCCTCTCCATCGACCTCGGCAAGACGTCGTGTCGGGCCTCCGCCGGCGGCCAGAGGGCTGAGGGGGCAGGCGCGCCGGGGCTCGCGGCGCCTGGCGGAGTGCGGGCCGCGGAGGCGGCAATCCTGGCCGTCGCGAGCCAGCTCGGACCGGTCGAGGAGCTGATCGTGGGCGCGGCCGGGGCGCTGATGGCGCCGGGGGCGGCGCGCGCGCTGGGCGAGGCGCTGCTGGCCTCGCTGCGGGCGGAGCGCGTCGCGGTGACAAGTGATGGCGTGATTGCTCACGCGGGCGCGCTGGACGGGCAGCCGGGCGTTGTGCTGATCGCGGGCACTGGAGTCGTGGCGCTCGCGATCGACGCGGACGGCGCGCTGCGGACCGCCGACGGCTGGGGCCCGTGGCTGGGCGACGAGGGCGGCGGCGCGTGGATCGGCGCCGCCGGGCTGCGCGCGGCGCTGCGCGCCCACGACGGCCGCGGCCCGTCGACCACGCTGCTAGACGCCGCCCGCGCCCGGTTCGGCGCGCCGAAAACCTGGCCGGCGCAGCTGACCGATGCCGCCGCGCTCGCGTCGTTCGCGCCCGACGTCTTCGCTGCGGAAGACGACGCCGTGGCGTTGGCGATTGTCAGCGCTGCCGCGGAGTCACTCGCCGCGACCGCCCGTGCGGCCGGTGATGGCCCGCTGGCGATGGTCGGCGGACTGGCGGGGGTAGAGGCGCTGCGCAAGCGACTCGACCTGGTCCCGGCCGCCGGCGATGCGCTCGACGGCGCGCTGCGGCTCGGCCCGATTCACGAGCCGTATGTGATCCGTGTGCAGGCGGCTGCCGCCGGGCACGGGCTCGACGTGCTCGCGACCGAAGCCGTGCGGCCCGACCTCGACGACCTCGACCTGCGGCCTATCGGCGAGGTCGTCGCGCTCCTCGTCAGCGCCGAGGGCGAGGCGCATGGCGCGGTTGCGGCGGCGGTTCCGCGGATCGCGGCGGCGGCCGAGGCGATCCTCGAGCGACTTGAGCGGGGAGGTCGCTTGATCTACGCCGGTGCCGGCACGCCCGGGCGGCTCGGAGTGCTCGATGCCGCTGAGTGCGGGCCAACGTTCGGCACCGACCTCGTGCGCGGCGTGATTGCCGGCGGGACGGCAGCATTGACCGAGGCGATCGAGGGCGCGGAGGACGCCTTTGACGCCGCCGATTTCGCCGATCTGACCGCCGCCGACGCGCTCGTCGGGATCACGGCGTCTGGCCGAACGCCGTACGTGCTTGGGGCGCTCAAGCATGCACGCGCGGCGGGCGCGCTGACCGTCGCGATCGTCAACAACTCGGGCAGCGAGGCGTCTGCCGATGTGGTGATCGAGCTGCTGACCGGACCGGAGGTGCTCGCCGGCTCCACGCGGCTGACTGCGGGGACGGCACACAAGGTCGTGCTCAACGCGCTGTCGACCAGCGTCATGATCGGGCTCGGCAAGGCCTACGGACCGCGGATGGTCGATGTCCGCACAACCAACGCCAAGCTGCGTCGCCGCGCCGTGCGGATCGTCCGCGACGCGGCCGGCGTCGACGAGGAGTCTGCGATCGCCGCGCTCGCCGCCGCGGGCGGTCACGCCAAGACCGCGATAGTGGCGCTGCTCGCGGGCGTCGACGCGGCCGAGGCCGCAGTTCGGCTCGACCGGGCACAAGGACACGTACGGGACGCACTCATTGGACGGTCGCGGGGGTAGGCATCGCCCCTCGCCGAGCTGAAATTGCGCCGCAGTGAAATCTGCAGCGGCGCCGACGATCTGCCGTGGGGCGCCTCCGCTTGACAAGCCGTTCCGCCGGATCCAGCATCATGGCGGGAGCACCGGCGGAATTCCGTGCACACGGCGCCGGGGAACTACGTGAACGTTGACAGCTCGCTTAGCAGCTTTGCCTTCGGTAAGCCGATGCGAAAGGCCATTGCCGTTGGAACCGCCTTGCTTGCGCTCCTGGCGGCTTGCTCGCGTGGCGATTCGGCACACACAGCGGTAAGCGACAGCACGCGGGCAACGCAGCCGCCGGCTGCGGCTCCCACACCTGACTTCGCAACACCCTCCAAGCCGCCCGATGCGGCTCCGGTACCTGACTTCGCCAAAGTCTCCAAGCTGATCAACGATGCGATTGCGGCGCAGAGGCTGCCAGGTGCGGTTGTTGTGATCGGGCACGGCGGCAACGTCGTCTTCCATCAGGCTTATGGCTTGCGCAAGCTTGCCGGCGAACCCGGACTAGACGGATTGCCGGCACCTGCAGAGCCGATGGCAGAGGACACGATCTTCGATATGGCGTCGTTGACGAAGAGCCTCGCAACGGCGACCGCCGTCATGCAGCTTTACGAACAAGGCCAGGTGCAGTTCGACGATCCAGTGCAGAAGTATTTGCCGGATTTCAACACGGCGAACGATCCACGGCGTGCCAAGGTGACGGTTCGCTTGTTGCTTACGCACACGTCAGGCGAGCCGGGTGACGTTGAACTCAAAGATCCGTGGGGACTGCACGAGGCCGATAAAGCAGAAGGCATTCATCGTGCGCTCACGACGCCGTTGCAGTCGGGTCCCGGTGAGGTCTTTCGCTACTCCGACATCAACTTCATTCTGCTCGGCGCCCTGATCGAGAAAGCCACAGGCGAGGCAGAAGATGTTTACGTTGCAGAACACGTATTCCAACCACTTGGCATGGAGGACACCCACTACCTACCCCCGGCCAAAGCCTGTGGTCCGCACACGACGAGGGGAGCTGCGATTGCATGGGCTCCCGCGCCAGCAGGCGTGCCGGTCGCTTGTCCTGCAGGTGCGTGGAGCGCCGATCTGTTGTCGCGCATCGCGCCGACGGCACGTGATGAGGAGAGCAGGGCCGATCCGAGCCAGAATCCCGACCTTGATTACCTGCTCCGGGGCACCGTGCAGGACACGACAGCACGGCGCATGGGCGGGGTCGCCGGGCATGCCGGTGTGTTCTCGACGGCGCACGATGTCGGGATCTTTGCGCAGGCCCTGCTTGATCGGCTTGCAGGCCGGCCGAGCGGTTTTCCCCTGAGGCAGGCGACTGTGGAGTTGATGACGAGTCCCCAGCAGCCCGGCCACACAGCTCAACAACTCCAGGCAGCGAACGATGCCGCTCGCGAAGCCATCGCCAAGACACCAAACACAACAGATCCGCTGCTCGCTCCGAACTATCCGGCGATCACGGGGCAAAACCTGCGCGGCTTTGGCTGGGACATAGATACGCCCCTGTCCAAGCCGCGAGGCATGGTCTTTCCCATCGGTAGCTTTGGCCATACAGGCTTTACCGGAACCTCGATATGGATCGACCCGGGCTCGGATACCTACATAGTTCTGCTCACCAATTCAATCCATACGCGGGGCAGTCCACCGATCTCTGAGCTACGAGGTGATGTGGCGACGGCGGCGGCGCAAGCCTTGCACCTTTAGCGCAGCGTGTCAGCGGCCATACGCTCAGGGCCGCTCGAAGTGTTGGTAGTCGGGAGTCTTCCAGTAGCCACCCCACTGCCAACCACGATCTGTGAAGATGCGCACGGCTGGGTCGCCGTTGTGTAAGAGTCCCGGGTCGGTGCGGCTGCGGTCGAGGTAGACCGCCGCGTTCTGCGGCTCGAAATACCCGCTGGCGTACAGGCACGGGTTGATCAGTGGGTTGAGATCGATGGCCCGTCCGTAAGCGTGTGGAGACCATTCGTCGGTTCCCGGGATGGTTCGGCAGTTGAACGCCGAAGTGTTGTTGTCCTCCATGGATAACTCATCATCAGCGTCCGGGTAGTGGTCGACCGTGCGGATCTTCTCGACGGGATAACCCAGTCGGTACAGCTGCTCGAAGACCGCAATGACGTCCGGCACCAGATCTTCGTACACGATCAGCTCGCCGCGGTGGGTCTGGCCGTCGAAACCGATGTGGTCGACGTCTACCCGTCGCAGCCGCCCCGGTTCGACGGGGCAACCCGGCCGCCAGGTCGCGCCGAGTTCGGCGGCGGTGACCGGCTCCACGGTCGCGCCCGCAGATGCCGGTGGCGCGCTGGCCGACGACGCCGCGGCAGCCGGCGGTGACGGTGTAACGGACGGTGATGGTGTGGCCGCATGAGGTGGCGGCGCAGTGGTGCACTGCACCAGCACGAGAACCGCTGCGACCATTTCCGCCAGCACGGCACCCCGCCCCTCGAAGGTCGCCATCTTTCAGCGACCCGTGAACATCGGAGCTCTACGCTGGGCCGCTGCCGCCACGCCCTCGCGGAAGTCGGCGGTCGCCCGCAGTCGGGTTTGTTCTTCGAGCTCGCGGGCGGTGGCCGCGGCGACGGATTCGGCGAGTCCGGCGCGCATGGTGGCACGAATGCTCGTCAGCGCCAAGGGAGCTGACGCGGCGATGCGCTCGGCGAAGCGAATCGCGGCCGGGCGCACGCCGCCGTCGGCGCCCAATTCGTCAACCAATCCTGTCGTGTGGGCGAGTTCACCACCGAATCGCTCACCGGTGAGCATCCACTCGAGCGCTTTTTGCTGTCCGACGACACGTGGCAACGTGGCGGTCATCCCGAAACCGGGGTGGAACCCGAGCCGGCTGAAGTTGGCCGCAAATTTTGAGGAAGGTGCCGCGACTCGGAAGTCTGCGCTGAGGGCAAGCCCGAGTCCGCCGCCGATCGCGCTGCCGTGCACCGCGGCGACAACCGGCTTGCTGGTGCGGAACAACCGGATGGCCTGCGCGTAAAGCGCGCCGGGCGACAAACGATCCTCGGCCGGCTGGGAGAAATCGGCGCCGGCGCAAAAATGCTTTCCCTCCGCGCACAACACGATCGCGCGGCACTCGACGTCGTCGTCCAGTCGCTCGTAGGCGTCAGCAATGTCCGTGATCAGAGCGGTGTCAAAGTAGTTGTTCGGGGGCCGATGGATCTCCACAATGGCTACGTGGCCGGCGAATTCGACGGTGACATCCGGAATGGTCACAGCTGCTCCAGTAGTTCGCGCACGGCGGCATTGAACGTCTCGGGCTGGTCCATGTTCGCCGCATGCCCCGCGTTGTCGATGACAACCTTGCGGGAATTGGGGATCTTGCGGTGCATGTAGTCGGCACTGGCCAGGAAGTCCGTGTCCTGGGCGCCGACGATCACCAACGTCGGCACCGTGATGCTGTCCAGCGATGTGATAACGCGAGCGTCCTTTTGCGCCATGACACCGCGGGCGGCGCGAGGCAGCCCCTCGGGATGCTCATGGACCGCCTGCGCGACTTCCGCCGAGAAGTCGGTCGCCGCTTCGCCCCGCTCAAGTTGTTGGGCGCGTCGTTCCACCCACGCGTTCCACTCGTCGCGGGCTGCGTCGTTGCGGTAGCCCGGCCCCGTGTCGACCAGCACCAGCGCGGCCACCCGCTGCGGATGGGCGACGTGGAAGGCCAGGGATAGGTAGCCGCCCAGGGACATTCCGCCGAGCACGGCCCGATCGACACCCGCGGCGTCGAGAATGGCCGCCATGTCGGCGACGCCGATCTGCTCGCTGTAGCGGTCCATGTCGTCGGGTGCGTCGCTGCTGCCGTGGCCGCGCTGGTCCCAAACGATCACTGGCCGGTCGACGCTCAAGGCGTCGATGTTGGGATCCCACATGCCCGCGGTGGCACCGAAACCGTGCGTGAGCAAGAGCGGCACACCCGGCGCCCGCGGGTTGTGCACCTGGAAAGCCAGCGTCACCCCGTCTGGCCGCCGCAGCCGGTTCACTGGACCACCTCGGAGCCACACTGGATCGCTGGATATAGGGCGTCGGGACCACAAGCAACCAACGCCGCGCCGAGCCGGTCCGCCCAGCGATGATGCCCGCCGGCTTCGTCTCGCCAGGCCCAGAGCCGACGCGTCAGATAATGCAACGGGTACTCCTTTGTCATTCCGATGGCGCCATGTGTCTGATGGGCGGCCGCGGTCACCAGCTTTGCGGCCCGGTCGGCAAGCATTTTGGCGCAAGCGATTTCGAAGCCGCCCCGGCCGAGTTCGACCGCCGCGACCGCACCGTCGATAGCCGATGCGACAACGGTGGCCTGCTGGTGGATGGTGACCAAATGGGCTTGCACGGCCTGGAAACGACCAATGGGGCGCCCGAATTGCTCACGTTCGCGGCTGTAGCGCAGTGTCATCGCAGCGACGGCGCTTACCGCGCCGGCCATCAACGCGGCACGCCCGAGCGCGGTGCGCTCCAAGAGCGATTGTTCGGTGACCCCGTCCGGCGCCTCGGCGCGTGCGGTTACCGGCACACCTTCGAAAATTACGGTGTCACGGGGCTCATCGGCGAGGTTGGCTCCGCGGCCGACGGTCGGGCCGCCCGATTGTGCCGCGGGTCCGGGTGCGAGCACCACGACGCCGTCGACGAGTCCGATAACGTGCTCGGCGCGGTGACCCCACGCCACCGCGGGCACCGTACCGAACAGCCGATCACCGTCCAGACGGAGCGCGACAGCCGGCGGCAGTACCGTGCGAACACCCTTGGGCAGCACGAGACCGGCGGACGCCAGTAGCCACCCACCGACCAGTCCGGCCTCGGCCAGCGGCACCGGCGCCGCGTGTGCTCCCGCGGCGCGGAGCAGCTGAACCGCATCGGCAACGCTGCCTCCGGCTCCGCCCAGCTCCTCCGGAACAGGGACGTCACTGAATCCCGTCTGCTGCAACGCGTTCCATAGGTCCTGAGACCAACCGGTGGCTTCGGCGTCGCCGACATCCTCCCACCGGCTGTGCTCGTCAAACAGCTTGGCGGCCAAGGCATATAGTTCGTTTTCGCTCATGACAAACCTTTGACCGCGACCGAGCGCAGCACCTCGTTGGTACCGCCCCGGATGGTGAACGACGGCGAGTCCAGCGCAGCGCGACGTAACAACCGTTCGAACAGCGATGGTGCATGCGCCGGCTCCAGGCCGCAGACCAGCTCACGGTCCAACAACTCCCGCAGCGCGCTCACGACGTCCTGTTCGAACCGGGTGCCCATCTCCTTGATGAGCGCCGCCTCGGCCGCGGGCGTGCCGCCGGCGTCGATCGCCCTGGCCACGGCCAGCGAGAGCCGGCGCAGCACCCAGTACTGGGCCGCAAGTTCGCCGATCAGCCGGCTCCCGGCTGGACTGGCGGCCAGGTCCGGCCACTCCCGCATGAACTCCTGAACAATCAGGAATGTTGAGATCCACCGGTCCGGGCCGCTGCGCTCAAAGGCCAACTCGTTGGCGTTCTGCGTCCAGCCTTGTCCGATTTCGCCGATCACCATCGCGTCCGACACCAGCACGCCGTCAAGGATCACCTCGGCGAAGTGGTCGGTGCTGCCATTCAGGTAGGGGATCGGCTTGACGGTCACGCCAGGGCTGCGCATATCGATCAGGAATCGGCTCAGCCCCACATGGCGGGCCCCCTCCCCGGTTCGACACAGCGCGATCATGAAGTCGGCGCGCATGGCGTTACTCGTCCACACCTTGACGCCCGACACCCGCCAGCCGTCCCCGTCGCGCACACCCCGAGTCCGCACCGACGCGAGGTCGCTTCCGGCGTCCGGCTCGCTCATGCCGATGCAAAAACACAACTCGCCCCGGCGGATTCGAGGCAACAGCCACTGCTTCTGTTCCTCTGTGCCATAACGCAACAACACCGGGGCGATCTGTCGGTCGGCCACCCAGTGATGCCCAACCGGGGCGCCCCAGCGCAGCAGCTCTTCGACGACGACAAAGCGATCGACCGCGGTGGCGTCGCGACCGCCGTAGCGCGCCGGGACCGCCATGCCGACCCATCCACGCTCAGCCAACGCCGCGGAGAACGCCGGATTGACCTCAGCGCCCATCCCGAGGCCGGGCTCGAACGTCCCCCAGGGCAGCGTCTCGGCCAGGAATGCGCGAACCCGGTCCCGCAATTCCAGCTCTGGGGCGGTGAGCGCGGCAGGCGACGCGAGCATACTTGGCAGGCTAACCACAACCTTGCTCTGAAGCGAGGATCCTTGCCGGTGCCCAGGCCGCGACACCACCCTTCGGTGTGTTCCTCTAGAGCCAAAAGTGCCCTGACATTCGGAATCGTGGATCACGAGCCATCCCATATCCCTTGCAGGACAGGGACTTTCGCCAATTCAAGCCCGGCGTCACGCAAGTTTCGCGAAAATCCAGGCTAGCGGGCTTGAGGTCCGAGCGTTGACGCCGCTGTCTCTGCGAACAGATGTTTGTGCTGTCGCAGAAACTGCGGCAGGGACTGTGGCGGCTGATTGGTGAAGTGTTCGAAAGCCTCGGTGATGTGATAGGAGGCCTGTTGTTCGGGCGGGCGAGTGCGCAAGTAGCGCCATAAGTGGGTGAGGTGGTCCACCGCAACAGCGTTTACCCCGACAGCCGAAGCGGCGCTGGCCCATTGGTCGTCGCTGACCTCGACGTACTGCACCGGCCGGCCGAGGATCTCGCCGAACGCGTCAACGATCTCTTTGTTGGTGACCGCACCGGCCATCAATCGAACCACTGTGCCACTCGGCAGCACCGGACCCGTCAGCACTGCCGCGGCCACACGGGCGACGTCTTCGGCGGCCACCATCGGGATCGCCGTGCCCTCCGGTCCCCACGGCAACTCGATCACCCCAGTCCGGGCCAGGCTGAGTAAGGTCCAAGTGCGGAGGTTTTCATAGAAGACGGTGGCATCCAGATGGACGGCGCCGATTTCGGCCCAGTCGAAGATCCGCTCGGCGAGCCAGTGGCGGGCTTGGTGCGGGGTGGGCTGCTCGGCGCCGGGCTGCAGCCACTGCGACAGGTTCACGATCTGCTCGACACCGGCGGAGCGTGCCGAGGCGGCGAAAGTCGCGGCGGCTTCGAGCAGACCCTCCTGCACTGGATACGTGAAATAGGCCCGGCGGATACCGCCCATTGCGGCCGCGACTGATCGGAAGTCGCGCAGGTCGCCGTCGACGACTTCGGCGCCGAGCGTGCGGAGCCGATCGGATCGCTCGTCGAGTCTGTGGACGAAGGCGCGCACGGGCGCGCCCTTGTCGAGCAGTAGCCGCGTGACATGGAAACCGGTCGAGCCTTGGATGCCCCCCGCGGCGCCAGTGACAAGAACGGGCGCGACAGTCATGATGTTGTCCTTCCAGTCGCGCCGTCCGAAACCGCTTCAGCCGAGTCGGGATTCCGGCGGGTGTAGACGCCACCAGCACCAGTCCCGATGGAGGCCCAGTACAGCACCCTTCTGGGCGGTTTCTGAACGCCAGGCCGACGACGTGAACCTGTAAGAAATCTAAACTTAGTAGACAAACAAATCAAGCACGAGATATGTAAATCTATCTAGCCGACAATGTGCAACTGCAGTCCCGGCTTTGAAACAACCTGTGGCTCATCGGATTAATCGAGTTCAGCTATCAAATCAGCTTCCTCGGGTGGGCGGAGACGTGGACGGACCGCTTGACGGCTCCGCTGAATTATTACTATTTTAACAATTTAAAGATTTATATCTGGTCGCCTCGGCAAGGGGGTCCTGATGCCGCTTGTAATCGACGCCGATGGGCACGTAGAGGAGACGCTTCCCGAGCTGGTCGACGCCATCCCTTCGGAGATGCGGGACAGTGCCATGCAGTTCGTCGCCGAAGCCGGCGGCTTTGTCACTTATCGCATCGAGGGCCGGCTCTGGCGCTCGAAGTATCCGTTCCCCGGGGGTTTGCAGAACCACGTATCCGCGGGAGGCGTGCGACGCGAGGGGGGCCGCGATCCCAAGGTCCGCCTACAGGTCCTCGACGACGAGGGGATCGACGCCGCGGTGCTGTATCCGAGCGTCGGGCTGATGTTTGGCCTGATCGAGCATCCCGACATCGCGGCCGCCCTGTGCGGCGCGTACAACGAGTGGCTCGCGCGCTACTGCGCCACCGACCCGAAGCGCCTGATCGGGGTGGCACTCCTGCCTCAACAGGACCCGTGTCTGGCGGCGGCCGAGTTGGAGCGGGCCGTCACCACCTACGGTTTTCTGGGCGGCGTGATGCGACCCAACCGGATCGGGGGCCGCACCGTGGACCATGCTGACTTCGACGTGTTATGGGGCAAGGCCCAGGACCTCGACGTCCCGGTGTCCTTCCATGAGGCCTACCTGTCCGGCATCGACACCGTTGGCCTTGACCGCATGTCAAGCTACGCCGGCTGCCATATCGTCAGCCATGTATTCGAGCAGATGACCGCCATGGTCAACGTCACCCTGGCCGGGATCTTCCAACGCTTCCCCCGGCTACGGCTGGGGTTTCTCGAAGCCGGTTGCGGGTGGGCGCCGACGTGGGCGGACCGCATCGAGGAGCACTACGAGTTGGCTCCCGACGACTACCGCGGGGGAGATCCGAGCGGCAGCGTCAACACCCGGTCATGGCTCACTTTCGAGATCGAGGAGTCCGGCCTGGCGTCGACCCTCGAGCAAGGGTGGGCCGACAATGTGATGTTCGCATCCGACTACCCCCATCACGACGCCGTCTATCCGGGAGCGGTGAAGAGCGTCAATGAACGGGGCCTCGGCGAGACGTTGGAGCGAAAAGTGCTGGCCGACAATGCCCTAACGTTCTACGGCGATCGGCTCCGACACATCCTCAACAGCTGAGGAGCACAGCATGGCAAGCACCGAAACGAACCGTCCGACGGTGATGCGGGCCATGGTCGTCACGAAGCCCATTGCCCCCGCCTTGCCGCAGCTCAGCCCTGCCCAGGAGTTGGCGCTGCTGTGTCGTTGCCTATTCGTCGAGGGATACAACGACCATCTCGCCGGCCACATCACATACAAACAGCCGGATGGGACGTTCCTGGTGAACCCCTTCGGCCTGACCTGGGACGAGGTCACGGCGAGCGACATCATGTCCATGGACGCCGAGGGCAACGAGATCGGCGGCCAATGGACGATCACGCCTGCCATCACGCTCCATGTCGAATTACACCGCGCCCGTGGCGATATCGGGGTGGCGATCCACAACCATTCGCGGTGGGGAACGGTGTGGGCCGACCTTGGACGAGCCCCCGACATCTACGACCAGACCGGCGCGCTGTACCACGGCGGGGTGGCGGTTTACGACGAATATTGGGGAAGTGTCGACAATGCCGGCAACGCCCGCGCGGTGGCCGCCGCGATCGGCGACAGCAACGTGGGTCTACTCGCCAACCACGGCGTGGTTGTGCTGGGCCGGGACATCGAACAGGCCTACCTGCGGGCAATGTCCTTCGAGTGGCGCTGCCGCCAGGCCTGGCACATCGCGGTTGCCGGGGGTGGCGTACCGATGAATCGCGACGCCGCGCGCACCTATGGAGACTTCTTCAACGTGCATCCGTTCACCGGTTTGTTCGAGGCGATGGTACGTCGCGAGTTGCGTCGGGATCCCGGCGTCTTGAACTGAGCGGTTTCGACGAAAGGCCGGACGGCCTTGAGACCTAATGTTGCAAGGGTGGCTGCTCGCCGCCGCGTCGCCAAGGAAATTCTAACCGCGTTGCTGGCGCTAGCGCTGGCCACAGCCGGATGTGCCGGCAGCACGCCGAAGAATCCGCCCGGTGCGGCGGCGCTCGTGGAAGAGGTCGAGCGGGAACTCGACGCCATGCGGGTCACGCGCTACCAGCACACGACTGCCGTGGACGAGGGCAGCGGCAGTTACTTCTACGATTGCTCGGGGCTTCTCGATTACGCCATGGGCCGGGTACGGCCCGCCGATCTCACACCCATCCCGCACGCCAAGGCGCGACCGCTGGCAGCCGACATCGAAGGCTATCTGCATCGCGGTCTGACTGACCCGATCGACGGCTGGCAGGCGCTGGCGCGCGTCGATGCGCTCGGTCCCGGTGACGTCGTCGCATGGCAGGCCAGCGAGGACTCCACGACAGGCGACACCGGTCACGTGATGGTGGTGCTGGAAGCCCCGACCCAAAACTCCGCACGCGCGGCCGAGTGGCTCATCCGGGTGGCCGACTCCACACTGAATCCGCACGCTCGCGATAGCCGGCATCCCGGCACCACCGGCCTGGGCTCGGGCACGATCGGCTTGCTTGTCGACGAACGCGGCGCACCTACCGCTTTCTACTGGAGGGGCGGAGTCAGCCAGCAGGCCAAGCCGACCCAGATCGCACTCGGTCGTCCCCAGTGAGGTGGGGTTAGCGCCTGAGGCGTATCACTGCGGTGCATTCGGGCAATAGGCTCCGATAGCGGCCTCCGCGAAATGCTCGGCGTCGCCGTGAGTCAACCGCTTGGGCCACGGATTGCCGGCTGCGATGTCCTGACTCTGTGTGGTCAAGATGTTGCTCACTGTCGACTCGAGTGACTGTGGCCGCGGCGGCAACAGCAGGAAGCAGGTGTGATGGGCCAGTTCCATGAACCGCTGACGGATGGACTCCTTGCCGTTGTCCGGGATGCCGTAACCGGCCAACATGGACAAGAATTGGGCGTCCGCGCCGTCAGCCGGGGATGTCGCTGGGGTGGATGGACTGACCGTCACGGTCTGCGGCCCCGGCGATGACGCCGTCCTGTCTCGTGACAGGTAGGTGCCTACACCGCTGAGCAGCGCCAAGGCCGCTACCGCGACAATCGCCGCCACGATGATGACACCAACGGGCGTCTCCCTGGACGGGCGCGCCGGCCGCGGGTGGGGCACCGATCCGGTCGGCACGCCGTGGCCGTCGACGGTCATGCGATGCCTCGTCTACACCCCGTCGGGCCTCCCCGGACGGTACCAAATCCAATCACTATCGCCCCGTTTGCATTTCCGGCGTCACCGATCCATCGATAGCCGATGTCGAAGTTTGTCACGGCAGCGGCGGTCCGTACAGGGGCGCGACGCACCAGCTTTGGCCGCCTTGGCGAACGATCGCGAAACCCGTGTAGATGATGGGGCGATCGTATCGCCCACGCCTCCTCGGCGCGTAGCATTTTCGCGCGTGAAGCGACAGCTTCCCGGTATTGCCCTGACGGCGTTCTTGCTGGCCATGGCCTGCTCGCCGCCGCGATCCGGCCATGGCGGGCCACCGACTGCGCCGGCGAAGCCGGCCAATCCGAGGGAGGCCGTCGTCGCAGCGTTGAACAAGTCGGCGTCGGCCGACACATTTACCGCTCACGAGGCGATGCGGCCTGCGCCCGATAACCCGACGCCGCGCAACGCGTGGACGACGGCGGTCGTATCCCGCCCCGACGACGGCGTGTATTTCAGCGGCGACTATTCCGCGATCTTCACGTATCTCTTCGCCGGGATAAAGCCCGACGGCGTGAACGAAGAAATCATCCTCCTGCGCAACGCAACACTCTGGCGTGTCGACGGGCCGGCGGCCGACCGGTTGCGGCACCAAGTCCCAAACGTGACCGATCGCTCCTGCGTCCGCACAGCCAGAGATCCCGGCGATGTCAGCGAATTCACCGGCGCCGTCACCTCTTTCACGGAAGATCCCCGTGAGTTCTTGGGCTTCGAGGCTCAAGCCATCGAATCCGTGCTCGATCTCGGTTCAGAACCCGTCGACGGCACGCCGATGCATCACTACGCGGCGAAGTTGGATGAGCAACAGTGGAGCGATGCGATCGTCGCGCGATACCCCGAACCACAACAGGGGTCCGAGTACTCGATCGCTGCCGTCATGCCCACCGAATTCAACGTGTGGATCACCGACAGCGGGTATGTCGGTCGTGCGTCGGGCGTCTCGGATCGGGAACTGATCACCCAGGACTTCACCGGCTACGGCCAACCCGTTTCGATCCCGATGCCGAAGGCCGACGACATCGTCAACGCGCCGCGCTAAGGGCCTCCGCCGACCAGATTGCCGTGTTGCGGGCAGTAGGCGCGAACGGAGATGGTGACATAGGTGTCGGCATCCAGCCCGGGGTTACTCGAGCGAAATGCCGCGATTATCTGCGGCACGGTCATCCCTTTGCCGATGTCGTCGCACACCACCTTGCCGTTGTAGACGGCGGCCTCGGGATTGGCGAATGAGATGCCATGGTCGTTCAAGTCCTGGACGTACTTGTTGTCCTGATCCGGTGTGGAGGCTATGGACGACGGGGCAGCGGCCGACCCTGAAGGCGTGGCCGGCGTCGCCGGCGCGGCCTGAGCAGTTGTCGTGCCCCCGCTCGGCGTAGCCGGCTGCGGCCCCTTGGGAGACGGGCTGAACAGCCAAAAGGCCAAAACGATTGCGCCCGCCACCGCGAGACTGCCCGCAAAGAGGACTGCGGCTTTGCGCCAGGTAGCGCTCCATGATTGGCGGTCGGCCACCGGTTCACCGCGGGTGGCATCGTCATAGTCGCGCGAGGACGTGCGATCCGACTCGTCCGAAGCTGCGTCATTGGGGACGGCAACCGTCTCCGCACGGTTGAGCGCGAACGTTTCGTCGCCAGCCGGGGGCGGCTCGGCCATGACGGTCATGGTATCCATCGCCGAGCGATTCGTCTGCCTGAGATCATGGCCGACATGAAGATGCTTGGACGCGTGCTGCAATACGAGGTCAGCGTCGGCGCCCTGATCGAGCTGGCGCTGTGGCTCGCGATTCCATACCTGTCCATCGGCTTCGTCTGGGCGGCCCTGCACGGCGAGGAGACGCAGCGAATCCAGGCGCGAGTGCAAACCGTGTTTCCGGTAGGCGCCGACGTCGCGGCCTTCGGGTTAGCGGCGGCGCTGTGGCCGGCCTCGATTCAAATCGCCGATGCCTGCCAGCCCAGGTGATGGGCGGCTGTGTTAGCCCGCGGGCGTGGCGCGCGCGGTGACTTGTTCGATCGTGTGTGGCGCCACGCCCAGTCCGCGCAGGCAGAACCGCAGCGCACGGTCGCGGACCGCGGCGCGGTCCCCACGATGCGTTGCCCATTGCCGCTGAGTGCCCGCCCACACCACGCCGTGGATCGATTTCGCCGCCGTCGCCGGAACGATGTCTTCGAATACGCCGACTTCCAGGCCGTGCTCGAGCTCCTCGATGAGCGGCTCGAGTATCGCACCGTATGCGGGCTCAATCATCTCGGTAGAGGAGAACGCCTTTGAGTGAGCTTCCATCGACAGGCGGCGTCGGCCAAACCCGCTGTTCTCGCCGAATGCGAGTTCGAATCGCCCGTCGACCCAGGCAACGACCGCTTCCACCGGGCTAGCCGTGTCGGCCATTTTTCCTCTCAGCCTTTGCGTTTCGATACGGGCCAAGTCCAGAAAGACCGCCGCGACCAATTGGTCCTTCGACTCGAAGTGTCGGTAGAACGCGCGGGTGCTCAGCTGAGCGCGTTCCAGCACAGCAGCGATGCTGAGTCCTCGGACTCCGTGATCGTGCATGGATCCGGATGCCGCGGCCAAGATGGCGCAACGCACATCGGGGTCGGGTGCGAGCTTATTGCGCCGGTGCGATAACGGGCCGCTCATGTGTGTCATAGGTGCGTAGGTACCCCGCGAAATGGTTCGCGGAAACCTCATTTTCGGGGAAACTTGTTCAGCGTCGGTTCGGTGAAAACAATGTTTTCGCGAACCTTTGTGCCTAACTCGCGGCTTCGTCGTGCGCGGTGAGTTGTTCGATCGTGGAGGACGCCACGCCCAACCCGCGTAAGCAGAACCGCAGCGCGCGTTCGCGGACTTCGTGGCGGTCCCAATGATTCGTTGCCCACTGCCGCTGGGTGCCGGCCCACACCACGCCGTGTATCGACTTGGCCGCGGTCGTCGGAACGATGTCTTTGAACACGCCGAGATCCAGGCCGCGCTCGAGTTGTTCGACGAGTGGCTCCAGAATCGCACCGAATGCGGGCGCGACCATCTCGGGGGAGGAGAACACTTTCGACTGGGCCTCCAGGGAAATCTGGCGTAGCTCCGCTTTGATGTCCTCGTCGAATGCGAGGTCGAGTCGGCCATCGATCCAGGCGGCCACCGCCTCAACCGGGTTGGTGGCTTCCTCCATTCTTGATCTCAGCCGCCGGACCTCGGTGCGCGTCATCTCGACAAAGACCGCCGCAACCAGTTGGTCCTTCGAATCAAAATGCCGGTAGAACGCGCGGGTGCTCAGCTGAGCGCGCTCAAGGACTGCGGCGACGCTGAGCCCGCGAACCCCCTGCTCGCGAACCGATTTCGCTGCGGCCTCCACTATGGCGCGGCGCACGTCTGGGTCCGGCGCGAGTTTTTTCCGTCGTGGCTCTACTGGATGGTTGAGGTACGGTTGCCGACGTGCGAGCGGATCCCCCTGTTCCGTCATAGTTAAGCAAAATAATCCGCTAAACCTTCGTACACACGCACTTTCGTCAACCCGGCGGGGGTGAGACGTGGTCATGCGTGCTCGCGGCCCCTCCCGATGTTGGCGGGCCGCCATCCGAGCGAATGCACAATTGTTCCCGTCGGGGCCAAGCTCAGGGGCTTATGCCTGGTCGCGGAGGTTTTTATCGCGTGGTCGTTAGGTCGGCGACAGAGATTTGGCAAATTAATTGTCGCGAGAACAAGTTTGCGGTTAAGCCACTTCCGGTCCGCCAGTTTTCTTGGAAGGCATTGTTCGGAACGCGGTACCTGAAAACGATGCTTTCAGTGAACCGTAGTTCACTCGCGCTGACGGCCCCATTCTTCGTGAACCGACCGACTCGATTTAGGCTACGGACCATGCCTATTGACCGGGCCGCACTCCTCGCGGGCAGCATCCGATTCGCGTCGGGCGTCTCCTTCCTCGTCGACCCACTCCGGGCGAATCGGATCTGGGGTGATCCAGACGAGCCGACGCCGACGGCGCGGCTGCTGCTGCATTCGATGGGCTATCGCGATGCGTTGATCGGTGGGCTGCTTGCGGCGGCGGCGCTGCGCGGCAAGGACACCCGTGGTTGGTTCCTTGCCTCCGGCGGTGCCGACGCGGCCGACCTGCTCGGCGGGATGAGCGTGCACCAGTCGTTGAAGCCTTCACAACGGCTTATCGGCCTGGGCGGCGCGGTGGTCGGTATCGGCGTAGGCCTCTGGGGCGCGACCCGCCGGCCCCGGGTACGGGAGCAGCCGGCACGCTGACAGGCGGGCCGTAATGCTGTTGACTGTGTCGTCAGACATTGACGACGGGAGCAAGCATGCGGATCGGTGTGCTGACTTTTGTTACCGACGAAGGCATCGGCCCGGTCGAGTTGGGCGAGGGACTTGAGCAGCGCGGGTTTGCGTCGCTGTTCCTCGCCGAGCACTCGCACATTCCTGTCGACGCCAAAACCCCGTATCCAATGGGTGGCCCGATTCCCCCGAAGTACTACCGCACGCTCGATCCGTTTGTGGCGTTGACCGCGGCGGCGGTCGCGACCGAGAAACTGGTTGTGGGCACCGGGATCGCGGTGATCCCGCAGCGCGATCCGATCCTGACGGCCAAAGAGGTTGCGTCGCTTGATCTGGTGTCAAAGGGACGGTTTCGCTTCGGCGTGGGCGTGGGCTGGTTGCGCGAAGAAATCGCCAACCACGGCGTCAATCCCAAGGTGCGCGGCCGCGTGGTCGAGGATCGGGTGCGCGCGATGATCGAGATCTGGACACAGGAAAAGGCCGAGTTTCACGGCGAATTCGTGGATTTCGATCCGATTTACAGTTGGCCGAAGCCGGTGACGATGCCGTATCCGCCGCTGTATCTGGGTGGCGGGCCGGCGAGTTTTCCGCGCATCGCCCGGCTGAACGCCGGCTGGCTCTCGATGAGCCCGTCCGCCGGCGTTCTGTCGGGTCAGCTCGAGCAACTGCGTGCCGCCGCCGATCACGACGTGCCGGTGATCAACATCCATGTGGGGGAACCGACGGCGAAGAACCTCGAGGGCTACCTGCAGCTGGGACTGGAACAAGTTTTGGTCGAGCTGCCCACCGAGCCCCGCGATGAGACCCTTCGACGGCTGGACGAGCTGCAGGCCGAGTTCGCCAAACTGGCGTAAGGCCTTGCGCTGGTTTGGAAGTCGCGCCTGACCTCAGGTGCCGCAAAACGTTCGGTACGCGCCGAAATCCTCCGGCGCGGGATCGGCGTAGCGCTCCAGACCCGGTCGTTCGTGATACGGGTTGGTGACCGCATCGAGCAGCCGCACAAGCGGATCGAGATCGCCGTCCGTCGCCACGGTCAGCGCCTCCTCCACCAGGTGGTTGCGCGGAATGTAGATCGGGTTGGCGCGGTCCATCGATTCGGCGTCCGGACTCAGGGCTTTCCAGCGCGACATCCAGTCGTCGAAGCCGGCGAGGTTGATGAACTGTCTGCGCGCGGGTTCAAAATTCCCCCGGGCCGCCTGGCCGAGGTGGCGGAAGAACGAGGTGTAATCGACGTCGCTCTCGTTGAGCAGGGTGAGCAGTTCGTCGACCAACGGCGTGACGGCCCCGGCCTCGATGTCGGCGGACAGGCCCAGTTTGGCGCGCATGCCGGAAGACCACACGGCATCGTACCGGGGCCGAAACACTCCGAACGATTCCTCTGCGAGCGCCACCGCCTCCTCAACGTCGTTGGAGAGCAACGGAATAAGTGCCTCGGCGAACCGGGCGAGGTTCCACCCGGCGATGACCGGCTGGTTGCCGTAGGCGTAGCGCCCCCAGAAATCGATCGAGCTGAAGACCGTGTCCGGGTCGTACGCCTCCATGAAGGCGCAGGGTCCGTAGTCGATCGTCTCGCCGGAGATCGTCATGTTGTCGGTATTCATCACCCCATGGACGAATCCGATCAGCATCCAGTTGGCGATCAGCGATGCCTGGACGGCGACGACAGATTTGAACAGGGCCAGGTATGGCCGGTCGGCCTCGGCCGCACTGGGATGGTGGCGGGCGATGGCATGGTCGGCGAGGCGCCGCAGCAGGTTCAGGTCGCCGGTGGCGGCGGCGTAGTGGAAGCTCCCCACCCGCAGGTGACTGCTGGCGACGCGGGCGAGCACGGCGCCGGGCAGGATCGTCTCCCGCTGCACCGGGCGCCCCGTCGCCACTACCGCCAGGGATCGCGTCGTCGGGACACCCAGGGCGTGCATCGCCTCGCTGACGATGTATTCGCGCAGCATCGGCCCCACCGCCGCCAGGCCGTCGCCACCGCGCGCGAAGGGGGTGGGGCCGGAACCCTTCAGGTGGATGTCGCGCAGGCGGCCCTCGTCGTCGACGAGTTCGCCCAGGAGCAGAGCGCGGCCGTCGCCCAGCCGCGGGACGTAGCCGCCGAACTGATGCCCGGCGTAGGCCTGGGCCACCGGAGCGGCACCGCCGGGGACCGCGTTGCCAACCAGGAAACGCAGGCCGTCCGGGCTCCGCAGCCACACCCCGTCGAGGCCGAGTTCCGCGGCCAGCCGGTCGTTGGCCACGAGCGACCGCAAATCGGGGGCTGCCTCGGCTTGCCAGCGGACGGCCATCTCCGGCAACTCGCGGAAAAACCGGTCCTGCAAGGCAACGGTCGTACCCGGTCCGACGCTCACCTCACCGAGACTACGGAAGTCCGATGCTGGTTGAGCTAGCCGATGGCGTGCTTGATCAAGTCGCGAGCGCGATCCAGCATCGACGCGAACGGGCCGACGGCGAAATTCAGCTTCGCCGATTCGACGCCCGGATGCGGGCGGGTCGGCGCGATGGCCTCGGCGGCTCGCACCGCTGATCCCATTCGCTTGAGCTCATTGGCGTTGACTTCGCGCTCTAGCACTGGGAATTCCTCTTCCTCCTCATGCCGGGCGTGGTCGAGTACCGCGTCGCGCAGCCTGGTCACCTCGTCGATGAACTGCTGCGAGGTGATATCGAGTTTCTCGATCTGCGACAGCAGTTCCTTGGCGTCATGCTCTTCTCTCAGTCGGGCGTCGACGATCGCGTCGCCTTCGCCGGCCTCGCGGCGCATCCGGGGATGCACCACCATCTCTTCGGCCGTCTCGTGTACGGCCAGCAGCTGGCGCAACTCGACGAACGGCTTCTCGCGGGCTTGCGGGTCCGACGCATGCAGCACTTCGTCGAACATGTCCTCGATCAGGTTGTGCTGCGCTTTGAGGAACGCGACCACTTCTTCGGGTGACTGGACAATCATCTCGGCCATCGCCGACACCTCCGGTGATAGGGGATTGAGGAGTGCGGGCTTTGGGCTGTGCGCCGCTTGGTCGACACATACCCCGCCGGGGACCGGGTAAACGCCCCGGAGCGGCCCGTCACGGCCGCGCGACGTTGCTGGAGCCGTCGCTGTCTAGGTCCTGCGACGCCAGTCGCAAAGTGCGATCATTTGCTGATGGATCAGCAGGACCCGGAGCAGCGCATCCCGGAGCTGGAACGCCAGCTGGCCGAGGCCAAGGCGACCACCGTGCTTCGTCCTGGCCGTTGGTGGCTTGATATGGCGGCGCTCGCACAAGCCCGGCTGATCGCCCTTTATTGCGGTGCCGCTACCGTTAGGGAACACGAGCTAGCACCCACGGAATGAAGATGACGACAGATCACGCCATGTACGAACACGTCGACGGCCAGGCCGCGGATCCCGCCGACATCGGCTCGCGCATCGATCCGGTTCTCGCCCGCAGTTGGCTGCTGGTAAACGGCGCGCACGCGGACCGGTTCCAGTCCGCGGCGCATTCCCGCGCCGACATCGTCGTTCTCGATATCGAGGATGCGGTCGCACCCAAAGACAAGCAGGCCGCCCGCGACAACGTCGTGCACTGGCTCAGCGGCGAAAACACCGACTGGGTCCGCATCAACGGGTTCGGCACGCCATGGTGGGCGGACGATATAGCGGCGCTGGCCGGCACCCCGGTCGGCGGGGTGATGCTGGCGATGGTCGAATCGGTGGACCATGTCACCGAGACCGCCCAACGGCTGCCCAACGTGCCGATCGTGGCGCTGGTCGAAACGGCGCGCGGCCTGGAGCGCATCACCGAGATCGCCGCGGCCAAGGGCACCTTCCGGCTCGCCTTCGGCATCGGCGACTTTCGCCGTGACACCGGTTTCGGAGATAGCCCCACCACCCTGGCTTACGCGCGGTCGCGCTTCACGATCGCCGCGAAGGCGGCCAATCTGCCCAGCGCGATCGATGGGCCGACGATCGGCTCCAACGCATTGAAGCTCATCGAGGCCACGGCCGTCTCCGTCGAATTCGGGATGACGGGCAAGATCTGCCTGACGCCGGACCAATGTGCGGTGGTGAACGATGGTCTGTCCCCGTCGCAGGACGAAATCGCTTGGGCAAAAGAGTTTTTCGCCGAGTTCGAACGTGACGGGGGAGAGATCCGCAACGGCTCCGATCTGCCGCGCATTGCCCGGGCCACCAAGATCCTGGAGCTGGCCCGCGCTTACGGCATCGAGGTGTCCGAGTTCGATGACGAAGAACGGGTTCACTCGCCCGCGCCGTCGGACACGTATCACTACTAACCCGAGGAGTAGGTCCGATGAGCACCACCGTGGACTTCCACTTCGACCCCATGTGCCCGTTCGCCTACCAGACCTCATTGTGGATCCGCGACGTGCGCGAGCAGCTCGGCATAACCGTCAATTGGCGCTTCTTCAGCCTCGAGGAGATCAACCGGTCGGAGGGTCAAAAGCACCCGTGGGAGCGGGAGTGGTCCTACGGCTGGTCATTGATGCGTATCGGGGCGCTGCTGCGCCGAACAGACATGTCGTTGCTGGATCGGTGGTACGCCGCGATCGGACGCGAACTGCACACCCTTGGCGGAAAGCCCCACGATCCTGCGGTGGCACGACGGCTACTGGACGACATCGGCGTCGACCCGGCGGTTTTCGATGCGGCGCTGGACGACTCGACCACTCACGACGACATTCACGACGACCATCAGCGTGTCATCGATGCGGGCGGATTCGGTGTGCCAACGCTCTTCTTGTCGGGGCAGTGCCTGTTTGGACCGGTGTTGGTGGACCCGCCGACTGGTCCACGCTCGCTGACGCTGTGGAGCGTCGTCAGCGGCATGGCCGAGCTGCCGCACGTCTATGAGCTGCAGCGGCCCAAGGCGCCGGCCGATCTCGATCTCATAGGCCGCAGCCTGCGTCCGTACCTCGATGGGCGCGATTGGGTCAGCATCAATCGCGGTGAAGTCGTCGATGTCGAGCGCCTCACCAACAAGGGATGACGTTGCGTCCCACCTACGCGGCATGCTTTGCGAGCGCGATGCCGATTCGTAGTTCCAGCGGGCTGAATGTGATCGTGGGGGCGCGCGGTGGGGCCCCCGACCGGTAGGTTTTGCCCGTTGGTGTAGTGAATTCTGCTGTGTGAGTTCGGTTTTCATCGACACTGGTGCTGACCCGCCAGCCGGGGGCTTCCTTCGCGTAGTTGCACTGCTCGCACGAGCCGAGGCCGTTGTCCGCGGTGGTGGGCCCGCCTTCGGCCCACGGCTGCGCATGGTCGCGGTGCCGGATCGGGGCGTCGCAGTAGGGGGTGCGACAACGTTGATCTCGCAGCTCGATGAACGCGGCCAGGCCGCGCGGGAAAAGGCGTGCCCGTGACTCCATCGCCACCAGCGCCCCCGAACGCGGATGGGCGTAGAGCCTGCGCAGCGTCGCCCGCGAGCGTCGGTCGGTGAGCGCGCCGGCGACCATTGCGCGGGCGACCGCCGCCGGAATCGGCCCGTAGCCGCTGATATCGGCCGGCGCGCTGTCGCCACCCAGCAGCGTTTCGTCCGACAGGACCAGGTTGACCGCGATCGGGGTCGGGGCCGCCGGGTCGCGGCCGGTGACCCGTTCGACGAGGGTGTCCGCCATGACCTGTCCACGTGAGCGCCCGTCGCAGCGCATGTCAGCCTCGCGGCGCAGCGCCGCATACACCGAAACCCCTTGGGCCACTGGCAGCAACGCCGTCAGATACGTCATAGTGTCGGGCGCCGGCCGGATGGTGACCGTGCGTTCGCCCTCGGCCTTGGCCGCTCGCTCGACGACGGCATGCGGGTCGAGCCGGTAGGCGATCGCCTTGGCGGCGGCGGCGACTCGCGCATCGCCCATTCCGTCCAGCCCGGTTGGGTCGCCGCACAACTCGGCATCCAACGTGCGGCGGTCCTCGACGTCCAAGCAGGCGCTCTCGCGCACGATCAGGGTGGCTCGCCATTCCGACAGCGCCCCGCATTCCAGCGCCGCCAGCGTGTGCGGCATCTCGTGCACCAGGGCTTTGGCGAAGCCCAGGTGCCGGCTGCCCCGGGCGGGTGCGTCCCGTCGCGCCAGCGCGATCTCGCTGGCCACGCCGCGTCCGCGCTGCGCGGCGGGCACACCGGCGGCGGCTTCGGCGGCTCGACGCGCCGTATCCAAAGCGGCCGCGAGTCGAGCCTGGCCCGCCGCGGCCGCGGATTTGACTATCTCCAGCTCGGCGATGCGCTCAATCAGCGCCGATTGGTCGGCCAGGGGGCCGACCGCCACCAGGTCATCGAACATATGTTCGAGTATAGACCCCGTCACCGACATTGATCGCTAACCTGGCCCTGTGGGCGCCAAAAGCCGCATCCGGGTGCGCGGGTTTACGACGACGCCGGTCCCGACGACGGCCAGCGTGTGCTGGTGGATCGCATGTGGCCGCGAGGGTCCGCAAGGACGACCCGCGGGTGGGCACTTGGTGCAAGGACGTCGCGCCGTCGAAGGAACTGCGTGAGTGGTATCACCATGACCTGGAACGTTTCGACGAATTCGCCGCGCGCTACGAGGCGGAGCTGTCCGGCAGCCCGGTACTGGAGGAGCTGCGCAAACTGGCCGAAAGTGGCGTCGTCACCCTGGTGACCGCCACTCGCGAAGTGGATGGCAGTCACGCGGCGGTCTTGGCGAAGTTGCTCAAAGGCAAATGAGATGCGGCTGGGATTGCACGCGCTGGGGATCGGGGCCGGCGCGGATCGGGCGGTGATCGATGCCGTCGCATCGACTGCGGAGCGCTGCGGCTTCGCCACCCTGTGGGCGGGTGAACACGTTGTCATGGTGGATCGATCCGCCTCGCGCTATCCCTATTCGGACGACGGCGTCATAGCCGTTCCCGCACAGGCGGATTGGCTTGACCCGATGATCGCGCTGAGCTTCGCCGCCGCCGCATCGTCGCGGATCGGCGTCGCGACCGGCGTGCTTCTGCTGCCTGAGCACAACCCGGTGGTGGTGGCCAAGCAGGCCGCCAGCCTGGATCGGTTGAGCGGCGGGCGCCTGACGCTTGGCGTGGGCGTGGGGTGGTCCAGGGAGGAATTCGCCGCGCTCGGGGTGCCGTTCGAGCAGCGCGCGGCCCGCACGGCCGAATACGTGGCGGCGATGCGCGCGTTGTGGCGCGACGACGTCGCCTCGTTCGACGGGAAGTTCGTCGGCTTCGATGCGATCCGGGTCAACCCCAAGCCGGTGCGCGATCGTCGCATCCCGATTGTGCTTGGGGGCAACAGCGATGTGGCGCTGCGGCGTGTCGCGGCATGGGGCGACGGCTGGTACGGGTTCAACCTCGATGGGGTGGCTGCGGTGCGTGAGCGGATCGACACACTCGAGCGGCTGTGCGCCCAGTCCGGGCGTGAGCGTGCCGAGCTGCGGTTGTCCGTGGCGCTGCGCAATCCGAGCGTCGGCGATATCGGCGCGCTCGCCGAGTCGGGCGTCGACGAATTGGTCCTAGTGGAGGCGCCGCCGGACCGTCCGGAGGTCGCGACCGGCTGGGTTTCCGCGCTGGCCGACCGGTGGATTGGGGCGCTTGGGTAGGCTGCGCATTTGACATGAGTGAACCCGAAGTGATCTTGCCGCGGGAACTGATCGATATCAGCGATGAGGTCCGTGGCGTGCCGCCGCCGCCCATGCCAGACGTGCCCGCGCCGTACGCATTTCGTCTGGCCGACCCCGATACCGACGCCGAGATGGTCGCCGAGTGGATGAGCCGGCCGCACCTGGCCGAAGCGTGGGAGTCGGTCTGGCCGGCGTCGCGGTGGCGGCGTTACCTCCGTGAACAATGCGAGGGCGACTACTCGCGACCATTCGTCGGCAGCCTGGACGGACAAGACCACGGATATGTCGAATTATACCGGGCGGCAAAGGATTCCATCGCCACCCGATACGAATGCGACGCCTATGATCTGGGCATCCACGCCGCCATCGCGGATCTCGAGCTTATGAACAAGGGGATCGCGCAGTTCCTGTTGCCGCACTTCGTGGCCAGCGTGCTCAGCGCCGAGCCGCAGTGTCGTCGAATCATGTTCGATCCCGACCACCGCAACATGACGGCGCGCCGGTTCTGTGAGGCCGGCGGCTGCGTTTTCCTCGGCGAGCACGACATGTCGAATCGGCGAATGGCGCTGTATGCGCTGCCCCGCACTCCCTACGACGTGCCCAGGCTTTTAGACGGTTAGCTTCAGGCCCGGCCGGTTACGAACTGGTGCCCAACCCATTGCCCGAGTACCGCGGCCGCTATGCCCAGCGCGATGCTGACGACGATGTTGGCGAGCGCGGTCCACGTCTGGCGCTCCTCGCCGAGGCGCTGGGTTTCCAGCATCCAGGTGGAGAAGGTGGTGTAGGCGCCGACGAGGGCGGTCCCCGCCAGCAGGGCGGCGTCCTTGCTCAAAGCCAGGCCCCCGAGGAAACCCAGTAGTGTGGCGCCGCTGATGTTGACCGCCAGCGTCCCGAATGGAAACGCCCGTGCCGCTCGGCGCGCCACCGCGCGATCGATCACAAATCGCAGCACCGACCCGACGCCGCCGAGGAGCGCGACGGCGGCCCACAGCACGACCGTCGTCGCGGTGGCGGTCATGAGCGCACTCGTGCTCGGCGAACCAGAGCGGTGGCGAGGTAGACGGCGAGCAATCCCAGCACGATGCTGCTCGTGGTGTACGCCGCGGCCTTGACCCAATGGCCGTGCTGGATCATCGTCACGGTTTCGACCTGCATCGTCGAGAAAGTGGTCAACCCGCCGCAGAATCCGGTGCCGAGCAACGGCCGCCGGTAACTCGACAGCGGCAGCCGCTCCAACAGTCGGGTGGTGAAATAACCGACCAAAACGGCGCCGACGATGTTGACGATGAAAGTCGGCCACGGCCAGCTCTCCGGGTCGCGGATGACGACGGCGTTCAACGCCGCACGGGCCAGGGCGCCGACCGCTCCGCCGACGAAAACCGCGGCCAGCTCGCGATAGTCGGGTTGGGCCACGGTTCGCTTCCCTTCGATGCAGTGGTGCGCCTAGCAGCGTAGGGGAGCGGCTTACGAACGGGTGAACCCGGGAAGTACCGAAGAAGTCCGGGGCGGCGGGGGGCGTCGGGCACGGGCAGAATTGGTAACCATGGCCCACCCGCGTGCCGGTCAGCCGGCCCAGCCCGAAGACCTCGTCGATCTGCCCCACCTGATCACTTCGTACTACTCGATCGAGCCCGACCCGGACGACGTCGCTCAGCAGGTGGCGTTCGGCACCTCGGGTCACCGCGGCTCGGCGCTCAACGGAGCGTTCAACGAGGCGCACATCTTGGCCATCACGCAGGCCATCGTCGAATATCGCGCCGCCCAGGGCACCACCGGGCCACTGTTCATCGGCCGCGACCCGCACGGCCTCTCCGAACCGGCCTGGGTGTCGGCGCTGGAGGTGCTGGCCGCCAATGAGGTGGTGGCCGTCGTCGACTCGGCCGACCGCTACACGCCGACGCCGGCGGTCAGCCTTGCCATCCTCACCTACAACCGGGGTCGCACCGACGCACTCGCCGACGGGATCGTGGTGACGCCGTCGCACAACCCGCCGTACGACGGCGGTTTCAAGTACAACCCACCCAACGGGGGTCCGGCCGACACCGACGCGACCAACGCAATCGCCAAGCGCGCCAACGAGATCCTGCGTAATGGGTCGGGGGTCAAACGCATTCCGTTTGCTCGGGCGTTGCAGACCGCCCGCCGCCACGACTATATGGACAGCTACGTCGACGAGCTGCAGAACGTGGTCGATGTCGATGTGATCCGCAAGGAGGGGGTGCGGATCGGTGCCGACCCGCTCGGGGGGGCGAGCGTGGACTACTGGGGCGCGATCGCCGAGCGGTACAACCTCGAGTTGACCGTCGTCAATCCGCTGGTCGACGCGACGTGGCGGTTCATGACGCTTGACCATGACGGCAAAATCCGGATGGACTGCAGCTCGCCCGACGCGATGGCCTCGCTGATCGCCAACCGGGATTACTACCAGATCGCCACCGGCAACGACGCCGACTCCGACCGCCATGGCATCGTCACGCCCGATGGGGGGCTGCTGAACCCGAATCATTACCTGGCGGTGGCCATCGACTATCTCTTCACCCACCGCACGTCCTGGCCGGCCGGCATCGCCGTCGGCAAGACCGCGGTCAGTTCGTCGATCATCGACCGGGTGGTCGCCGGGATCGGCCGCAAGCTGCTCGAGGTGCCGGTCGGGTTCAAGTGGTTCGTCGACGGCCTGATCGGTGGCACCATCGGCTTCGGCGGGGAGGAGTCGGCGGGGGCGTCGTTCCTGCGGCGCGACGGATCGGTGTGGACCACCGACAAGGACGGCATCATCCTCGCGCTGCTGGCCTCGGAGATCCTGGCCGTCACCGGCGCCACGCCGTCGCAGCGCTACCAGGCGCTTGCCGACGAATACGGCACCCCGTTCTACGCGCGGGTCGACGCGCCGGCCGACCGGGATCAGAAGGCCCGGCTGGCCAAGCTCTCACCCGACGAGGTGACCGCCACCGAGTTGGCGGGTGAACCGATCACCGCAAAGCTGACCACCGCGCCGGGCAACGGCGCCCCGCTGGGCGGCCTGAAGGTGACGACCGCCAACGCTTGGTTCGCCGCACGCCCGTCGGGCACCGAGGACGTGTACAAGATCTACGCGGAGTCCTTCAACGGACCCGAGCATTTGGCCGAGGTGCAGAAGACGGCCCGCGAGGTGGTGAACTCGGTCATAGGGTAAAAGCCCTGGCTCTTGCGCCACATCAGCCACATCAGCCTCCACGGGTGGCTACAACCGATTCGCGAATGCGCTATCAGATGCGATAGCACATCCCAAAAGCGACACATGCGGCAGCGGGCGACGCTCACTTAGTTCAGGCTCTGACCAGCGCCTTTGAACGCCACCTGACAGTGGTGTAACTTCGATGGGCACAACTTCTCGGGGCTATGGCGCAGCTGGTAGCGCACCACACTGGCAGTGTGGGGGTCAGGGGTTCGAGTCCCCTTAGCTCCACAAAGGAAACCCGAGGCCAGAAGCCTCGGGTTGTTTGCTGTTAGGGATCGGCGCGAGGCCGTTTGTCCTAACTCTGTCCTACCGCTGCCGAGGAGAACACTGCCGACGCGGCGGTTAGCCGGTCATCGGTGACCCGCCCGTAGACGGCCTGCGTCATGCGTTCGGTGTGGCCGTGCCAGGCGGCGGTCACATCGGCGGCCACGCCGGCCCCCATAGATGAGGTGAGTCGGTTAGCTTCTAGTCGCGCACGGCCCGCCGTCGGTCAGCTGCACTGTATGCGTTCTCGCTGGCCACGCGATGCGCGGCCGCTGCGTGCTCGTGTTCGAAGAAGTCGCCAAGACACTGGGCGATTGCCCATTCGTGGAACTGGACACAGCGCCAATGGTGGGCGACAAGCGCGAGGTGCGCCCTGCGAGCACGCACGTGCGCTTCCTCGGCGTGGCGTCTGGCCAGTGAGACATCTTGTGCAGTACTAGGTTTACCGGCCGCCAGTTCAGCGTGCCGACGGGCGATTTCATCAGCGCGCTGTCTCGCATAGACGCTCGTATAAGGTTCCGGTGGGAAGTCGTCTGCGTAATCCTCCACAACCGAGGCCGACCCGTCGTCGAGCGTCATGCCACCCTCCTCAACACCACCGCCGGAGACCGGACGTGAATTGGTCGGGCCATAATTCGGCTTGGACGTCCGTCCGAACCAGGGTCGAGGGTCATCTATTGTCCGGGTCTGAAGTCACCGATCAGGTCGGCTGCCGCTTGGCGGGCGACCAGACGCGCGGTGTTCTTGGCCCCGTTGGTGGCGGCGACGTTGGCGCGGTTCGGCGCGGTGACCGCCCGCAAGCGCAGCAGCAATCACGCCGTGTTCGTTTGAGTTATTTCTACATTGTGGAAATAAGTCTCTACCGGCATGTTTGCATCAAGTAGCTAGTGTTCGCACACCGACCCAGTCAGCGCGGTGTCGTCGACACCCGTGCTGTAGTGTGAGTACACCGGTCAAGGCAGCGATGGCGACATGGGTCCGCGTTCTGCGCTACTGAAAACCAAGTGGTCGGAACAACCATCGCGCCCTCATCGCACCCGGGTGCCACATCCCGAGGGTGCAGCAATGCTCGACAACATATCCAAAATCACTCCTGAGGCGCAGCTCCGCGAGGACTTGCGGTCCTACGCCGTCGAGTTACGGCAGCTTGCCTACACTCTGCCCGACGGGGTGGGCGAGCACGATCTGCTTCGATTGTCGGGCCGGATGCGCGCTACTGCCGATCAGGTGGAACGTCAGCGGAGTGTGCGATGATGGCTGATCGCGTGATGAGGGGCAGTCGCCTCGGAGCCGTGAGCTACGAGACCAACCGCAACGATAACCTTGCGCCGCGTAAAACCGCGCGGTACCGCACCGAGAACGGCGATGAGTTCCACATGCCCTTCGCCATCGACGCCGAGGTCCCCGGCACCTGGCTGTGCCGCAACGGCATGGAGGGCACCCTGATCGAGGGTGGCGACCTGGCCGAACCCAAGAAGGTCAAGGTGCCGCGCACACACTGGGACATGCTGCGGGAACGCCGCTCGATCGAGGAACTCGAGGAACTGCTCAACGAACGCCTCGAGATCATCAAGTCACGCCGCCGCGGCAGCTAGCTTAGCTACCGGCCGGGCCCCCCGAGGAGAAGCAGGGGCGGGCCGATCAACTATTCAGACGCCGACGAGGGCGATCCGGTTCCGGCGGCCGACGACTATGGCGTGGGGCGTCCACCGCGTTGTTCTTTAGCTAGAGCCGAAGCATTGTCGGGGCAGCCGGCTCGGAAGCAGCGCGGACCGCTTTGGCCGCTGGGGACTTCGGCACCGTCTACCAGCGTGTAGCGGTATTCGATTTGCTCGGGATGGTTGCCGCCGCAGTACGTGCCCGTGGGCAGTCGCCGGTTGAGCTGCATGTCCATTGCTGCACCCTCGGGATCTGGCACCCGGGTGCGATGAGGGTGCAGTATCATTCCGATCACTTGCTTTTCGACGGCAGCACAGAACGCGGACCCATGTCGTCATCGCTACCTTGACCGGTGTACTCACCGTACCCCTTTTGTCTCCATGTCATGGCGAATCGGAGGGCATCTCCGAAGCCAGCGATTTTGAGGCAATCGCCTCATGCGACCACGGGCGCAGCAGGCCGATGATTCAGGGCAGAGCGGCCAGACTTGCGCCGCGACCACTGCACCAGGGGTACACCGTGAGCACCATCTCTACGATGAGGACCGGACATCATCGACTGGCGGACGGATCGTTGCTCCGGGTTGACATCGAATTGGGCCGCTGGGTGGGAAGTCTTTACACACGAGACATGCGGGTCAAAACCCGAGTCGTCGGCAGCGACGTCGAGGTTCATGTGTGGGCCGACCACGTGGAACAACGAAACAAGTTGGCGTCATGAAGGCGCGGCAAGGGGTGCGCCCCATGCTGGGGCCAGTAAGCGAACACTCCCGCCAAAGAACGAACAGACTAAGGGATACATCCACCGTCGGCGGCCGCCGAGGCACCTCAACGCTTGAGGGGCTGAACCGAATCCCATATAGGAACAACCCTGAAACCAGACCGTGATCGGCTCAAGAAACGGGCTCCACGGCAAAGGTTTCGCCTACCTCGGTCCCTCCCCAATCAACAATCCCAACAATCCCTAGATCGCGGTCGGGGCTTTTGTGACTGGGGATCTCGCGCCGCTGGGCATACAGTCGTACTTCTCCACGGCTTTTGCTTGAACAAAGAGTCCTGGAACATCCAGATCACGCAGCTGATCCGTCGCTGGGGCAACAACATCCGGATCATCAGTTACGACCACCGTGGCCACGGCGACTCCGGCAATGCGTCAATGCACACGTATCGGATCGACCGACTCGCCGACGATCTGGCCGAGTTGCTGGTCGCGCTTGGCGTGACGGGCCCGCTCACCCTGGTAGGGCACTCGATGGGCGGCATGACGGCCTTGGCCTATCTCGACCGCCCCGCCAGCAAGCGCCCCGTTGAGCCGCAGAGCCTCGTTCTCGTGGCGACCGCCGCGGGAAACCTCGGCTCGCACGGCCTCGGCCGGCTGCTGAGCACCCCCGCGACAAGCCTGCTCTACCACCTCGTCCACCACCTGCCTCGCGCGGGCACCGATGAGGTCGTTCAATTCCTCGCCCGGCCGGTGTGCGCGGCACTGACCAGACATGGCGGATACGGTGAAGCCGCCCCGAAATCGTTGGTCGCTATGTCCGCGGCCGCCATCAACGCCACCCCGTCGACGACCAAAGTCGGCTTCCTGCGCGGTCTCAAAGATTACGACTGCTCTCAGACCCTGAGCTCTATCACGGCCAAGACAACCATCATCAGTGGAGGAGCCGACAAGCTCACGCCGATGTGCCACGCCCGCGAGCTGGCCGACGGTATCCCAGGGGCGAGGCTCATCCACCGGCCCACCGCAGGGCACACGCTTTTGCATGAAATCCCGCAGGTGGTCACCGGAGCCATCAGCTCCGCCATCGCCGCCGGCAGCCCGGTGCTCGTGCCGGGGAGCCAGGTAAGTCGGTTGCCACAGTCCGATGCCCTAGCCCGGATCGTCGACTATGGCCATTCCGGGGCTTATGATTCAGGCGCGTCCGCGGCGCGGCGATCGCGACGCATCGCGACATTGTTGAGCCCGCGTTCCAAGGCGTTGCGATGATAGATCAAACGGCAACGAAAACCAGATTCCGAGGTGGCTCGGCTCGTCGTCTTCCCAATCGTGGGCTTGGCTGGGATCAGCGCCGTGACTCCCATCGTTTGACGGCGTTAGGCGGTCTTGCCGCCTTGTCGCTGGACGCGTTGTCGAGCGTGGCCTACGGCCCGGAAGCGATCGTGCTTGTTCTGGTAGCCGCTGGCGTCGCGGCGGTCTCGTGGACGTTGCCCATCGCAGTGGCGATCGCGGCGCTACTGCTCGTGCTAGTGATCTCCTACCGACAGGTGATCGCGGTGCATCCAGACGGCGGCGGCGCCTACGCAGTGGCGAAAAAAGACCTTAACCGCACGGTGAGCTTGTTGGCCGCCGCCAGTCTGATCGTCGACTACGTGCTGACTGTCGCAGTCAGTCTTGCCGCTGGGGCGGCGAGCCTGGCCAGCATTTTCCCGCCGCTCGCCCATCACCTGCTGGCCGTGACGATCGCGGCGCTCGCCGTGCTCACGGTCGTGAACTTGATCGGGATCGCCGAATCGGCGAAGGTGCTAATGGCCCCGACATTGGTGTTCATCATCGGGATCGTCGCGACCATCGTCGTGGGATTCGTCCGCCCCCACCCAGTGGCCGTGATCGGTTCTGATCTCGGCCCGATCCACGCCACCGAGGCACTCGGGCTGGTCCTGATTCTGAAGGCATTCTCGGCCGGCTGCTCGGCGCTGACCGGGGTTGAGGCGATTGCCAACGCGGTTCCCGCCTTTCGGGCTCCGCAGGTCAAACGGGCCCAAAACACTGAGGTGGCGCTGGGGGTGTTGCTCGGGGTCATGCTTATCGGGCTGGCAGGGCTGATCCGGCTCCATAAGGTGGTGCCCCGCGGTGACGTCACGGTGCTCTCGCAACTAACGGCGGCCGCATTTGGCACCGGCTGGCCGTTTTACGTGACCAATCTGGCGGTCGTTTTAGTGCTGGGTTGTGCGGCCAATACCAGCTTCGGCGGACTGCCCGTGCTGCTGCAGTTGCTGGCCAAGGATAATCGGCTGCCGCACTTGTTCGCCCTGCGCTTCGAGCGCCCGGTGTACCGGTACGGCGTCTCGGCGTTGGCCATCCTGGCCTTCGTGTTGCTGCTGATCGTCGGCGCCGACACCCAGAGGTTGCTGCCGGTTTATGCGATCGGGGTGTTCATCGGGTTCACCATCAGCCAAACGGGGCTTGTCATGCATTGGCGCGGACAACGCGGGAACGGCTGGACGCTCAAGGCCGCCCTCAACGGGAGCGGCGCCGCGCTCACCGCGGTGGCGTCGGTGGTGCTTTTCGCGACCAAGTTCACCGCGGGCGCCTGGTTGTTGCTGATTATCGTGCCCTCGCTGATGCTCCTCTTTGACCGCGTCGAACACTATTACCGCGGTGTCGGTGAACAGCTAGGGCTGGGTCGATCACCGGCCAAACCGGTGCCCGGCGCCGACCCGCAAGCAATGGTCATCGTTCCGATCGGCGCGGTCAGCCTGCTCGCCGAGCGTGCCCTGCAGGCGGCGATGCGCTTGGGGGGCGAACTCGTTCCGGTGGCCGTCGACATCGACCCCGCCGAGACTCAACGTCTCACCGAGCAATGGAAGCAATGGGACCCCGGGGTTGACCTCCAAGTGCTGCCCAGCCCGAACCGAACCGTGGTTCCACCTGTGCTCGCTTTGGTGCGAAGCCAATTGCAGCAGGGCCGGCATGTCACCGTCCTGCTCGGCCAGGTCGAACCGACGCACCGTCGCTACCGCATTCTGCACAACCAGCGTGGTCTTATCCTTGCCGCGGCACTGCGCCTACGCACCGATGCGGTCGTCGCCACCCTCGTGGTGCGAATGGACTAGCGACACGTTGCGCCGGGGCAGATCCCCGCCTCTTTTTCATTGCCGCGCCATCGATTCCGGTCAATTCCGGGAGGTTTCGGTCATCGGGTCGCTTGCGGGTGCTCGAACGCACCAGCGGCCAGCCGTTCATCCGCCATCTCGGCGCCCCTGGCCCGTTGGTGCCCAATTTCGGCATCGAGGATCGCAGGGATGGCGTCGTCGTCGGCATGCTCATGGTGTTTCGGTCCTCCCCGCCCGTCATCAACGCGGTATTACGTGAGCCTAAGCCCGCCCGGAGACCACTTCCGGCGGAAATTTTCGGCAGCCACGACGCTTCTCGAGTGCCGCTGGGCACGGCTGCGTCGGCCCATGGCAGGACACGCCCCCACTCTGTGTCCCTCCCACCATTCTCATGGCTTCCCAAACCCACCCATTGATTCTCAACAACTTCTATCAATCCTCATCTCACCAAACCAATTGCACTACAGCCGATTCCAGATTATGACACCCCCAAAACACTTCTGGCACATTGGCACAAGGAGTGCAATACTGATTTGGGACGTGTTGCACACGCCCCAAATCCCATCCGCTACAGCCAGTTTCGACTCCCCACATCGGAAGGTGGTCGACCGTGTTGACGATCTCGCGGCTGTCGCGGTGGAGCATCAACTACTGATACGACACCGCCCAGCAAGCCAAACAGGCGGCTATGGATCGCCAACGGGCCAACGGTGGGTTGGGGGAGCATTACTCCAAGCGCGACACCCGTACGCCGACATGGCCGATCGCCGGGGACCCAGTCCGCACCCGCGAGCTGGTCGGGTTGGACGGACGCGCCGCCGACGGCGGGCCGGCCGACCCACCGGTGGTGCAGCGCTGGCTCGATGACGGGATCGCACCCAACGGAAAAAGTGGGCGGGCTTTTACGAAGACCGGCGTGCACGGGTTCGACCTGACGTTCGCCGCGCCCAAAAGCGCGTCGCTGCTGCGCGCCCTGACCGACGACGTCGGCGAAAAGGTCATGCAGGCCGCGCATCTGCGGTCCGTGCAGGCAGCGATGACCTATCTGCATCAGCACGCCGGCTACACCCGCATTCACAACCCGCTCACGGGCACCAAGGACCTGGCGCGGTTGCCAGGTCTGGTGGCCATCGCCTACCAGCACGAAACCTCGCGCTGCGGTGATCCGCACCTGCACACCCATGTGATCGTGCCCAACCGCCAGGTCCGCGACGACGGCGTGCTGGTGTCGATCGATTCCAAGTCGCTGTGGACGAGCTTGTTCTAACACACGTCTGAATACCTTGGCGTCGGCACAAGCGGCTGTTCGGCTGTGCATGCGCACGCTCCGGCCGAAGTCGCTGAGCTTAACATTGCCCGTCGGTGAGCAGGGGGTTTCCTGGCTTTATGTCGCGGTGAAGAATCCCGCGAACATGAAGATGCTCAACGCCGCGACATGCGTCCGCCATGATACGGATCGCTTCTGCGACGGGCACTGGGTTGCCGGAATACCTGTCCGCGGCGCTTCCATCCAGAAGGTATTCCATTCGGACTCGTAGGCGATCACCGAACGCTGTCATCTCAGCCCGCGTAGGGGTGCCAGCACCACCAGTCAAATTGGGATGCCTGCCGGATCGTGATCGAGGCCGCTTCGGCCCAATCTGTTCTTGGCCGGTGACGCCGCGTCCCAGGGATCTCGCAAGAGGGGAAGAAATGACACGTCTCGCAGCAGGCACGTCGACCGACGGTGGCGCGGACGAATCCGCCGAACACGAAGCCGCGCGCCTCGTCCACGAGGCGGAAACGGCGCTGCACGGTGCGCGCGAGCCTGGGGTCGATGCGTGGAGCGCATCCGCCGCTGAACTTCAGCGGGCACAACAACGTCAGCCGTTCATGAGAATGATCTACCGCCGCGATCGCACCAGAATTCAGGGTCGTGGCATCACGCGGACGGTAACCACAAGCGACGGCGTGTCATTGTCAGTGCGCGAGTACGGATCTCGCGACCCCGCCCATACCGTCGTCCTGCTGCACGGGTTCTGCTTGACCAAAGACTCCTGGACCGTCCCGATCGATCAATTGCTACATCAATACGGCGACAACATCCGGATCATTAGCTACGACCACCGCGGCCACGGCGACTCCGCGGCCGCACCGATACACACCTACCACATCGACCGACTCGCCGCCGACCTCGCCGACCTGCTCGCAGCCCTCGGCGTCGCAGGCCCCCTTACCCTTGCCGGACATTCCATGGGCGGCATGGTGGTCCTGGCCTACCTTGGTCGCCCCGCCGAACAGCGACCGGTCCAACCCCATGGGCTTATCCTCGTTGCCACCGCGGCGGGCAAACTGACCGAGCGCGGCCTGGGCCGGTTTCTGGCTAACCCCGCCACGGACATCCTCTACGAACTGGCCCAGCATGCACCCCGCGCCGCAGAACACGCCTTCCGGGCCCTTGCCCGGCCGGTATGCGGGGTCCTTGTCAGATTTGGCGGATACGGTACGGCGAGCCGGGGCGCCCGCGCGGCCGTATCGGCGGCAACGATCAATGCCACCCCGGTTGCGACGAAAGCTGGCTTTCTGCGGGCCTTACGGCACTACAACCAGTATCAGACTCTGAGTTCCATCACAGCCACGACGGTGGTCGTCAGTGGTGGCGCGGACAGGCTCACCCCACCATCGCATGCCCACGACCTGGCCGGCGGTATACCCGGGGCCACGCTCGTGCACCGGCCCGCCGCCAGCCACATGCTCTTGGATGAGGCGCCGCAGGTAATCAGCAACGCCATCATCGGCATTGTGGGTGCGCACAGGACAGGCGCAATGAGACGCCCTGTCATGCGCAATTACGCCAACCCGGTGTCGCATCAGCTGCTCACATCCCGGGAGGCCTGCTAGATGTCTAGGCACGTCGAATGTCCCGACCATGTCACGATCGTCGGCTCCGGTCGGTCGCGGTTCTTCGCCGCGGCGTCGCCGCTGAAGACCGCCCACGCGTCCAAATTCACGCCAGCGCGAAAAGTCATTCGCGAATGGCCCTGCCGCCACTCCCACGCCGCGTAAATAAACGTCGGCATCGCACAGAAAAGGATTGAGAAATGGTCGCACTGGGCCACATCAACCGATGGCAGCCACCAAACGGTACCGTTACCACCTGGATGGCCTCACCCACGGCACGCGAAGCGGCTCGGAATGCGTGGCGAAGCGATCTACCGCCGAGTTATCAGCAGGCTCAACATCTCAAGACCGCCAACGAAGGCAAGGCGATGGGCCGGCAGCAACCCCGCCTGATGGTCGTTGTGTGGGACATTCCCGGGGTCTGTGACGTTCCGACAATGACGGCAGCGATCACTGCGCATGTCCGTCGTCACGACACTTACCACAATTGGTTCGAATTCGAAAACGACGTCATTGTCCGCCGCACGATCGACAACCCCGATGTCATCGACTTCGTGCCTGTGGAATTCGGACACATGAGCGCCGAGCAAATACGCACGCACGCCTTGACGACGACGCCGGAGACGCTCATGTGGGATTGCTTCACATTCGGCATCGTTCAGCACACCGACTACTTCACCTTCTACACCAGTGTCGACCATCTCCACATCGACGGCATGTCCGCCGCCCTGATCTTCCTCGATCTCAACCTGATGTATCAGGGTCTGCGGCAGGACGTGCATCAGCAGCAGGCCACCACGCTTCCGCCGGCCGGCAGCTACCGCGACTACACCGTGCGCCAGCGCGAGCAGGTGGCGAGCTTGAGCCTGTCGTCCGCGGAGATCAAGGACTGGATCGAGTTCGCGCGCGACACCGACGGCGACTGGCCGCGCTTCCCGCTGCCCCTCGGTAACAGCTGGGCCACCGGCAAAGGCGACTTTGTGACGGTCGAGTTGTTGGATGCCGCCGAGACGGAGTCTTTCGACGCTGCCTGCCGTGTTGCCGGCGCTCGGTTCAGCGGCGGAGTTCTGGGGTGCGCAGCTCTGGCCGAGCATGAGTTGACCGGCAGCGAGACCTATCACGGATTCACCCCGTACGACACCCGGACGCCCGGCATTGACACCATGGCCGTGGGTTGGTTCGCCAGCCTGTTTCCGGTCAGCGTGCCCATCGGCAACGGCTCGTTTGCCGAAGCGGCCCGGGCGGCGCAGAAATCGTTCGACGAAGCCAAGCACCTTGCCGGCGTGCCGATGGACCGGGTAACGGAGTTGGCGACACCGGATCAACTGGGAATCAGGCCGCTCGCGCGTCCGGCAATGATGTTGTCGTTCCTGGATTTCCGCAAGATACCCGTCGCCGCATTGTTTGAGCAGACCAATTTCGGCACCTACGGCGACAACCTCTCGCACGGCGGGATCAACATGTGGATCAACCGGCAGGCCGACAAAACCACGGTGACGATCTCCTTTCCGGATAACCCGAAAGCGCGTAGATCGGTGCATCGCTACATCGCGGTGTTGACCCAAGCGTTCGCGCGCGCCGTCGAGACCAGCTCGGACTGGGTGGCTGCGATTGCAGACCAAGCGGATTCGTCCGAACTGTATGACCTGACAGCGTAGGCGAGCGCCAAGAAAAGGACCTTAGGAAAATGAGCAACGTACTTGATCTGGTAGACCAAACCTTCTTTCGCGTCGAGCGGGCGGCCGCAGTCACCAACGTGATTCACTGTGTCTGGGCGTATAACCGCCAGATCGACATCGACGGTCTGCACCAGTTCCATCACCATCTGCAGCGGGGACGGTTGTCCCGCCGCATCGAACGCTCACCCTTGCCGTTCGGCCGCCATCGCTGGGTCTCGCCAAGCGATCAGTCCGACCTCGAGATCGTCGAGACACCCTGCGCGCGCGAAGAATTCGACGCCTGGCTTAACGAGCAGGCCAACACCCCGCTGGACGTCGAGCACGGACCCGGATGGCACCTTGCGGTGCTGCCCTTCACCGACGGCGGCGCGGGGGTGAGCCTGGTCGCCTCACATTGCCTCACCGACGCTGTCGGGTTGTGCGAGGCGTTGGCGGACGCGGCTTGCGGCTGCGACAACGCGATCAACTGGCCCGCCGCGGGGTCACGTCCGCGGTGGCGGGCGCTGCGCGAGGACACCCGACAAACGGTGGGCGACATCCCCGGCATCGGCCGCGCCGCCGTCGCCGCAGCACGATTTCTCCGGCGTAACCGGGGCAGCGCCGGATCAGTCACCCCGCGGCCTGTCCTCTGCGCCGGAGCCAACGAACTCGTCACGCCCCCAACGGCAACGATCTTCGTCGACGCCGACGAATGGGACACCCGCGCACACTTACTCGGAGGGACCAGCAACACGCTGTTCGTGGCATTGGCGGCCCGCCTCGCCCAGCGAGTGGGACGAGTCACCGCAGACGGCTCAGTCAGCTTGACGATGGCCATCAATGAGCGCAACGCCGGCGACACCCGTGCCAACGCCATCACGAATGTCGACTTCACGGTCGACCCCGCACCCGCGACCACGGACCTGCACGAGATCCGAGCCGCAACCAAGCAGGCGTTGATCCGCTCTCAGGCGAAGCCCGACGAACGGTGGACACTGCTGCCCCTGGTTCCCCTGGTGCCGCAGCGGCTCGGCAGGCGATGGGTCGGCGTGGCCACCAACAGTGCGACCAGCGTGGGCTCATCCAACGTCGGTGCGGTCAACCCGGTCGTCAATCGGCCCGACAGCACAGACGCCGACCACTTCGTCATGAGGTCTCTCAGCGCGGGCATGACCAACGCGATGATGCACCAGCTCGGCGGGCTGCTGTCCCTGCTCTCCGGAAGAGCGCACGGACGGGTCTTCGTCTCCTTCGTTGCCTATCAGCCGGACCGTCCCACCTCGACCGACGAGTTGCAACAGCATATTTCGAGCGTTCTGAGCGAATTCTCGCTCACTGCCACAATAGGTTGGCCATGCCCTGAGCTTGTGAGCGGGTCGCAGTAGGACTGCGCCCCAAGCCAATTCATCTGAGCTGTATGCCTTGCGGCTCAACCAACAGCAGAAAGACCTTGGAAAATGAACAACGTACTTGATCTGGTCGACCAGACCTTCTTTCGCCTCGAGCAGGCGGCCGGAGTCGGTCAGACCGTCTGGGTATATAACCGCCCCGTCGAGGTGGACGGACTGCGCGAGTTCCATCAGCATCTCCAGCAAGGGCGGTTGGCCCGTCGCATCGAACGCTCACCCTTGCGCTTCGGCCGGCATCACTGGGTGTCGCCCCGTGATCAGCATGAGCTTGAGATCGCGACGCCTCGGCCGCGCGAAGAATTCGACGCCTGGCTCCACGAGCAGGCCAACATCCCCCTGGATGCCGAGCACGGACCCGGATGGCACCTCGCGGTGCTCCCGTTCACCGACGGCGGCGCAGGGGTGAGCTTCGTCATCACACACTGCCTCACCGACGGCATCGGAGGGTGCTTGGCCCTCGTGGAAGCGGCTTGCGGCTATGACCACACCATCAAGTGGCCCGCTGCCGGGTCACGCCCGCAGTGGCGGGCACTGCGCGAGGACGCCCGCCAAACCGTGCGCGACATCCCCGCTATCCGCCGAGCCTTGATCTCTGCAGTCGCCGTGGCGCGATCCGCCCTGCGCAACCGCCGCAGCGCCGGATCAGCAGCTCCGCCCCTTTCCAAGGCGCTTTCTAAGCCACCTGCGCCCATCGCCGGAGCCGACGAACTCATCACGCTCCCAACGGCAGCGTTCTTTCTCGATGCCTACGAGTGGGACGCCCGCGCGCAATCACTCGGGGGGACGAGCAACACGCTGCTCGCAGCATTGGCGGCCCGCCTCGCCCAGCGAGTCGGACGAGTCACCGCGGACGACTCGGTCGCCTTGGCGATACCCGTCAACGAGCGAACCGCCGACGATACCCGCGCCAACGCCGTCACGATGGTCGACATCACGGTCGACCCTGCACCGGCCACGACGGACCTGCGCGAGATCCGGGCCGCAACCAAGCAAGCGCTGATCCGTCACCGGGAGGTGCCCGACGAACGGCGGACACTGCTGCCCCTCGTTCCCCTGCTGCCGCAGCGGATGATCAAGCGAATGGTCGGCGTGGCCACCGGCGGTGCCACCAACGTCGTTGTCGCATCCAACATCGGTGCGGCCCCCCCGGCCGCCAACCGGCCAGACGGCACAGACGCCGACTACGTCGCCCTGCTATCTCGCTACCCGGGCCTGACCAAGGCGATGATGTACCAGCTCGGCGGGCTGATGGTGGTGCACTCGGCAACAGTGCACCGACAGGTCTTCGTCTCGGTGCTTGCGTATCAGCCGGACCGTCTCACTTCGAATGACGAATTGCAACAGCACGTTTCGAGAGCTCTGAGTGACTTCTCACTCACCGCCACCACGGGCTGGCGCGCAATGAGCCTGTCGGCGGCGGCGCATTAGGCGTCCCGACCATCTAGACAAGCGACGTGAAAAGGACCTTAGAAAAAAAATGAGCAACGTACTCGATCTGTATGACCAGACGTACTTTAGCTTCGAGCGGGCGGCCGGCGTCACCTGCGTGTTGCAGTGTGTGTGGGTGTACAACCGCGCGATCGACATCGACGGTCTGCACCAGTTCCATCACCATCTGCAGCGGGGACGGTTGTCCCGCCGCATCGAACGCTCACCCTTGCGGTTCGGCCGCCATCGCTGGGTCTCGCCCAGCGGTCAGCCCGACCTCGAGATCGCCGAGACACCCTGCGCGCGCGAAGGATTCGACGCCTGGCTCGCGGAGCAGGCAAACACCCCGCTGGACGTCGAGCACGGACCCGGATGGCACCTTGCGGCGCTGCCGTTCACCGACGGCGGCGCAGGGGTGAGCCTGGTCATCTCACATTGCCTCACCGACGGCGTCGGGTTGTGCGAGGCGCTGAGCGAAGCGGCTTCCGGCTGCCACAACCCGATCAGCTGGCCTGCTGCAGGGTCCCGCCGGCGGTGGCAAGCCCTGCGCGAGGACGCCCGCCAAACCGTGCGCGACATCCCCGGGATCGGCCAAGCCGTCATCGCCGCAGCACAATTCGCTCGCCGTCACCGCGGCCGTGCCGGATCTGCCACCCCGCCCGTTTCTAAGCCACATGCGCCGACCGCCGGAGCCGACGAACGTGTCACGCTGTCAACGACAACGATTTTTCTCGATGCCGATGAGTGGGACGCCCGCGCGCACTCGCTCGGAGGAACCAGCAACAGCCTGCTCGCGGGATTGGCGGCCCGCCTCGCCCACCGCATGGGACGGGTCACCACAGACGGGTCGGCCACCCCGTCGATACCCGTCAACCAACGCACGGCTGACGATACCCGCGCCAACGCGATCACGAATGTCGACATCACGGTCGACCCTGCACTCGCGGCGACCGACCTGCGCCAGATCCGGGCCGCAACCAAGCAAGCGCTGATTCGCCACCGGGAGGTGCCCGACGAGCGGTGGGCGCTGCTGCCGCTGGTTCCCCTGCTGCCTCAGCGGCTGGTCAGGCAATTGGTCGGCGTGGCCACCGGCGGTACGACCAACGTCGTCTCATCCAACCTCGGTGTGGTCAACCCGGCCGCCCACCGGCCAGACGGCACAGACGCCGACTACTTCGTCATGAAGTCTCTCTACCCGGGCGTGACCACGGCGATAATGCGCCGCACCGGCGGTGCTTTGGCGTTGCTCTCGGGGAGAATGCACCGACAGGTCTTCGTCTCGGTCCTTGCGTATCAGCCGGGCCGTCCCAACTCGAACGACGTTCTGTGGCAAGACCTCTCAAGCGTTCTGCGCGACTTCTCGCTCACCGCCACGACGGGTCGGCCAGCGATTGCAGACCAAGCGGATTCGTCCGAACTGTATGACCTGACAGCGTAGGCAAGCGACAAAGAAGGACCTTAGGAAAATGAGCAACGTACTCGATCTGTTTGACCAGACGGTGTTTGTCGGCGAGCGAGCGACCGGAGCCACCAACCTGCTGCAGTGCATCTGGGTGTACAACCGCGCGATCGACATCGCCGGCCTGCGCCAGTTCCATCAGCATCTTCAGCGCGGACGGTTATCCCGCCGCATCGAACCGTCGCCCTTGCCGTTCGGCCGCCATCGCTGGGTCTCGCCCAGCGGTCAGTCCGACCTCCAGATCGTCGAGACGCCTCGGCCCCGTACAGAATTCGCCGCCTGGCTTAGCGAGCAGGCCAGCACCTCCCTGGATGCCGAGCACGGACCCGGCTGGCACCTCGCGGTGCTGCCGTTCACCGACGGAGGCGCGGGGGTTAGCTTGGTCATCTCACATTGCCTCGCCGACGGTGTCGGGATGTGCGAGGCGTTGGACGAAGCTGCTTCCGGCCGCGAGGACCCGATCAACTGGCCTGCTGCAGGGTCCCGCCGGCGGTGGCAAGCCCTGCGCGAGGACGCCCGCCAAACCGTGCGCGACATCCCCGGTATCGGCCGAGCCGTCGTGGCCGCAGCACGAATGGCCCGGCGTAACCGTGACCGTGCCGGATCTGCCCTTCCACCCCTTTCTAAGCCGGCTGCCCGCCCCGCCGGAGCCGACGAACGTGTCACGCTCCCAACGGCAACGATCTTTGTCGATGCCGACGAGTGGGACGCTCGCGCACAATCACTCGGGGGGACCAGCAACACGCTGCTCGCAGCATTGGCGGCGCGTCTCGCCCAGCGCGTGGGACGGGTCACCGCGGACGGCTTGGTCACCTTAGCATTGCCCGTCAACGAGCGCACCGTCGGCGATGCCCGCGCCAACGCCATCACGAATGTCGACTTCACGGTCGACCCTGCACCCGCGACGAGGGACCTGCGTGGGATCCGGGCGGCAATCAAGCACGCGCTGATCCGCTCTCAGCAGGAGACCAACCAACGGTGGGAATTGCTGCACATTGCTCCTCTGTTGCCGCAGTGGCTGGTCAGGCGATGCGTCGGCGTTTCCGCCAACGGTGCGACCAGCGTCATCTCATCCAACCTCGGTGTGGTCAACCCGGCCGCCCACCGGCCAGACGGCACAGACGCCGACCACTTCGTCATGCGGCCTCTCGGCCCCGGTGTGACCAAGGCGATCATGCAGCGGCTCGGCGGGCTGCTGGTCTTGCTGTCGGGAAGAACGCACGGACGGGTGTTCGTCTCGGTCCTTGCGTATCAGCCGGGCCGGAGCAACTCGAATGACGAGCTGCAACAGCGCCTTTCGACGGCTGTGAGCGACTTCTCGCTCACCGCCGCGATGGGCTGGCCAGCGATTGCAGACCAAGCGGATTCGTCCGCACTGTATGACCTGACAGCGTAGCCAAGCAACAAGAAAAGGACCTTAGGAACATGAGCAACGTAGTCGATCTGATCGACCACAGCGCGTTTCGCGGCGAGCGTGCGACCGGAGCCACCAACCTGCTGCAGTGCATCTGGGTGTATAACCGCGCGATCGATATCGACGGTCTGCGCCAGTTCCATCAGCATCTGCAGCGGGGGCGGTTGTTCCGCCGCATCGAACGGTCACCCTTGCCGTTTGGCCGCTATCGCTGGGTCTCGCCCAGCGATCAGTCCGACGTCGAGATCGTCGCGACGCCTCGGGCGCGTGAAGAATTCGAAGCCTGGCTCGGCGAGCAGGCCGACACCCCCCTGGATGCCGAGCACGGACCCGGATTTCACCTCGCGGTGCTGCCGTTCACCGACGGCGGCGCGGGGGTGAGCTTCGTTATCTCACATACCCTCATCGACGGCGTCGGGCTGTGCGAGGCGTTGGCCGACGCGGCTTCCGGCCGCCACGACCCGATCAGCCGGCCCGCTGCCGGGTCACGCCGGCGGTGGCAAGCCGTGCGTGAGGACGCCCGCCAAACCGCGCGCGACATCCCCGATATGGGCCGGGCCGTCGTTGCCGCAACACGATTCGTGTGGCGTAACCGCGGCGGTGACGGATCTGACACTCGGCTACCTGGCGCGCGGTGTTCGCCGTTCGTCGGACCTGACGAACACGTCGCTCTCCCCAGGACAACGATCTTCATTGACGCCGACGAGTGGGACGCCCGCGCGCACTCACTCGGGGGGACCAGCAACGCGCTACTCGCGGGATTGGCGGCCCGGCTCGCCCAGCGAGTTGGACGGGTCGCCGGGGACGGCTTCGTCACGTTGGCGATACCCGTTAACGAGCGCGCCGACGGCGATACTCGCGCCAACGCGATCACAAGTGTCGACGTCGTGGTCGACCCGACACCCGCGACGACGGATCTGCGCAAGATCCGGGCCACAATCAAGCACGTGCTGATCCGCCGCCAAGAGGTCCCCGACGAGCGGTTTGCACTGCTGCCCCTCGCTCCTTTGTTGCCGCAGTGGCTCATCAGGCGAATGGCCGGCGTTGCCCTCGGCGGCGCGACGACCAGCGGATCATCCAACCTCGGTGCGATCAACCCGGCCGCCAACCGGCCGGACGGCAGCGACGCCGACCTCTTCGCCATGAGGATTCTGCTGCCAGGGGTGACCAAAGCGACGGTGGACCAGACCGGAGGACTGCTGGGGTTGCTCTCGGGAAGAGTGCACGGACAGGTGTTCGTCTCGGTCGTTGCGCATCAGCCGGGCCGCCCCAACTCGAATGACGACTTGCGAAGCGACCTTTCGAGCGCTCTGCGCGACTTCTCGCTCACCGCCACGATCGGCGGGCCATGCCCCGAGCCACCGAGCGGGCGCGGTAGACGTCCCCTCGTCGGCGCGTTTCCCTTTGCGCTGGCATAGGGGCGAGCACAATGCGCAAAACCGCAAGCGGCGTCATAAGTTCGGCATCGACGTCCACCGCCCCCAAGACACGCATCAATGCGTTTTCGGTGCTGGGCCGCTTTTTGGTGCGGGCGCCGTGGCTCATGATCGCAGCCTGGATAGTCGTGGTCGGCGTGCTGACCCTGGCCTTCCCCCCGTTGACGAAGGTGGTCGAAGGCCAGACACTACAGCCGCTGCCGGCCAAAGCCATGGCGGCCGCCGAGCAGATGGCCAAGGAATTCGGTGAATCCGCCCAGAACATCCTGATTGTCGTACTCACCGACGAGCGGGGTCTACAACCCGCCGATGAAGATGTCTACCGCAAGCTCGCCACCACGTTGCGCGAGACCAACGATGTGACCGGCGTGCAGGACATCATTGCCACACCCGCACTGCGTTCAGTGATGGTTAGCCCCGACAACAAGGCATTTTACCTGGCGGTGAATCTCAGGGCGCCTGCAGGCTCCCCGCAGTCCTCGCAGGCCTACCAACGGCTCACAGCATTCGCCAAACAAGCCACCGCGGGCTCCCCGCTAACCGCGGCCGTGACCGGGCAGGCTGCCATTGTCGGCGACGCGTCGATCGTCAGCGCCCGCGACATGCACGTGATCGAGATTGCCACCGCATTCTTGGTGCTGATCATCCTGCTGGTGATTTACCGCCGTCCCGTGACCGTGCTGCTGCCGTTGATCACCATCGGCATTTCGGTGACGGCGGCCCAGGGGGTGGTGTCCGCGCTGACCCACCTCGGACTCCGGGTATCCGCGCTAACGATCGTGTTGATGACGGCGATGATCGTCGGCGCCGGCACCGATTACGCCGTCTTCTTGATCAGCCGCTACCACGAGTACATTCGGTCCGGCACGGACTCCGACGGGGCTGTGCAGCAGGCGTTGAGTTCCATCGGCAAGGTCATCGCGGCGTCGGCGGCCACCGTCGCCGTCGCCTTCTGCGGCATGGTTTTTACCCGCCTACCCGCGTTCACGAGTGTGGGCCCGGCGCTTGCGGTTTCGATCGTGATCGCGCTTCTTGCCGCCGTCACGCTGTTGCCCGCCATAGTGGTGCTCGCAGGTCGACGCGGATGGGTCACCCCGCGACCGGCGCTCACCAGCAGGCTGTGGCAGCGCTCAGCCGTCCAAATCGTTCGCCGGCCCAAAGCGCACCTCCTGGTCAGTCTGTCGGTGTTGATCGCGCTGGCCGGCTGCGCGGCCTTCCTGCGGCCAACCTTCAACGACCGCCTTCAGTTACCGCAATCGGCGGAGAGCAATGTCGGCTTTTCGGCGATGGAACGCCACTTTTCGACGAGTACTCTGCTGCCGCAATGGATCTACGTCCACTCGCCCCACGACCTGAGGACATCGCGGGCCCTCGCCGACCTGGATCAAATGGCGCAACGCGTGTCTCAGCTGCCCAATATCGCTGCGGTGCGCGGCATCACGCGACCTACCGGCCAGCCGCTCGATCAAACCAAGCTCAGCTCTCAAGCTGGCGCAGTCGGCGCCAAGCTGCAGGACGTCTCGACGCAGATCAGCGACAGAACCAACGACATCGACGCGCTGACCAATGGCGCCGACCAACTGGCAACAAGCCTCGCCCAGGTTCGCGATCAAATCCATAGCGCCGGCGGGCCTATGACCCAGCTCACCACAACGCTGAACCAGGTGCAGCAGCAGCTCGGCGTGGCAACAAACGTCCTGGACAACATGCGCAGGCTCGCGAACCCCAACGGGTCCGTTGTGACGCTTGCCAACAATGTCGTCGACGCGGCGGCCCCGATGCTCGACGATCTGAACAACATTCCGCTATGCAACGTCCAGCCGGCGTGCAGCACCGGGCGCGCCGACCTCCAACAGCTGGTCCAGGCGCGGAATAACGGTACCTTGGCCGCGCAGCCGGCGGTGCAAAGCCTGCAGGCGGCAGTGCAGAGTCTGAGCACCCTGTTGGCAACGGCAGGTAACAGTCTGCGGGCAGCGAGTCTCAATACTTCCGGTGTGCCACAGCAAATTGCGCGCATGCAGACAGTTGCCGACCAGCTGGCCGACGGCAGCCGGCGGCTGGCCGAGGGCGTACGGACACTCGTTAACCAGACCAAGCAGATGGGTCTGGGGATGAGCCAGGCAGCCGACTTGCTGGTGTCGATGAAACGTGACGCTTCACAACAATCTATGGCGGGCATGTACATCCCGCCCCAGGTCTTAACCTCGGACGACTTCAAGAACGCGGCGAAGATGTTCATTTCACCGGACGGGCATTCGGTGCGTTACGTCGTCGAAACGAAGTTCGACCCGTTCAGCGCAGCCGCGATGGACCAGGTGACATCGATTCTGGATACGGCGCGCGGCGCACAGCCGAACACCTCGCTCTCGGATGCGTCGATTTCGGTGCTCGGCACCACCGCGACGTACGGCGCCATGCGTAGCTATTTCCACGACGATGTTCGACTGATTGTCATCCTGACACTTCTCGTTGTCTTCCTCATCCTCGTTGTCCTGCTCCGAGCGATCGTGGCGCCCCTGTATCTCATTGCTTCCGTGGTGATCTCGTTTCTTTCAGCGGTGGGCCTGGGAGTTGTTTTGTTCCAGTTCGTGCTCGGACAGCAGATCTATTGGAACGTGCAGGCGATGGCATTCATTGTGCTGGTCGCCGTCGGGGCGGACTACAACCTGCTGTTGATCACCCGAATTCGCGAAGAGTCAGGCTCCGGCATCCGCTCCGGGATCATTCGTGCGGTCCGCTCGACAGGTGGTGTCATCACCTCGGCCGGCGTCATCTTCGCCGCTTCGATGTTCGGCCTGCTGTTCGGCAGTCTCTCGACTATGACGCAAATCGGGTTCATCGTCGGCATGGGCCTTTTGATCGACACCTTCGTGGTGCGCACCGTCACGGTGCCGGCCATGGCGGCATTGGTCGGGAAGGCAAACTGGTGGCCCTCCAAGGCCACCCACGCCATTGACGCCATTGACGCCATTGACGCCGTTGACAAACTAACAGCGCTGACACCAAAGTAGCGCCGTGCGCCACCGAAATTTCGGTCCAGCCTGTGACCAAAGGCATTCAGGGCGACTTGTCTGATCGGTCTCATCGGTTGACGACCAAGAACATCCGTCGTTCCGCGGCTCGCCGGCGGCGGACACTCGCTCAGCACGGTAAACGAGTTCGTCGCTTGTCGGTCGCAGGAACGAGACACTAAGAACGGAACGCTGATTCGCTCGCCCTGTGTCTGGCCATGTCAGCCGGGTCCCTCCGCGAGGTACATCAGGGTGGCACGGACGCGCGGGTGAAGCTCTTGGTCTCCGCTCAGATTCAGCTTTGAGAATATGGAGTTGATATGCTTCTCCACCGCGTGCTGGCTGAGTACCAATTGCTGTGCGACCGCGGCGTTCGTTCGCCCTTCGGCGATCAACGCGAGGACTTGGCGCTCCCGGGGACTGAGTCGCTCCATTCGTGCGTCATCGTCCAATGCCCTGGCTCGAACCAGTGACTGCACAACTTTGGGATCGATCGCCGATCCGCCACGCGCGACTGCCTTGATCGCCGCGAGGAGGTCATCGAGGTCGGCAAGATGTTCCTTGAGAAGATAGCCGCGGCCTTCAGTACCCTGATCGAGTAGCACCCGAACGTAACTCGGCTCGACGTACTGGCTGAGCAGCACCACCCCGATTGTGGGGTGTTCAGCGCGGCAATGTCTTGCGATCTGGATTCCCTCGTCCTTCCGGTTCGGTGGCATCCGAATGTCGGTGAGTACGACGTCTGGACGATGGCCGTCAATTGCCCCGAGTGCCTCGCAGAGGTCACCGCAGGTGGCGACGACCTCGACCTGGTCACTCGACTCGAGTACCCGTCGGACACCTTCGCGAACCAAGAAACTGTCTTCGGCCAACACTACTTGGATCGCCATCACTCACCTGCCGTGGCCAACTGATGAAGCTCCGGTATCGGTCACCACCAGTGGGATAGTCGCGGCGATGGCGGCCTGCGGGGAGCCGGTGGATACTTCGACCAGCGAACCGTCGAATGCCTCGACGCGGTCCCGGATTGCGAGCACCTCGGCCGCGCTGATGTCCGTTTGGCAGCTCGCGCTGACGCGGAAACCCACAGCGCCGGACTCGATGCGCACCGTTGCGGAAAGCCGATCGGCGCCCTGGTCAGCGAGCGCGCCCAGCACGGTCACCACACAGAAATAAACACACGCTTCCAGTTCAGGCCGGTCCCGCAACAGCTGATCTGCGTCGTCGACCTGGATGGCGGTAAGGACGCCCGTGCTGACCCGCCAGGACGACAACGACACCGCAAGGCCGGACTCGCTCAGCGTGGGCGGGTAGATGCCTCGCGAAAGAACCCGCAGCCTCTCGAGTGCCGTGCCCAATTCGGTCTCTGCCAAGGAGAGTTCGAGCGAAGATGCGCTGCCCGCGCCCGCGTGCACTCTGGCCACCGCATCCGAGGCATTCGCCATATGTCGGATCACTCGATCAGCCAGCTCCCGCCGCAGCCGCTGCCGCTCGTCGCGACGCGCATCCAAGAGGCGCTGGCGCGACTGCTGCAACGCCAGGGTGAGTCGCTCGAGATCGGCGGCCCGCTGTGTCAGCTCGTAGGTCAGCCGCACCGTGGACAGCGCCAGCCCGGCCGGACCAGCCAACCGCTCGAGCAGTCTTCGGTCGAAGGCCGATTGCTCGGCGCGGTTCATCGCGACCTCGATCTCACCAAGCACGTCACCGCCATGCCGGACCCCGATCGTGAGTGAGTCCGTGCGGGGTCTGACCGGCGACGGCCACACCTGTGACCACTCCTCACCACCGGGCAGCCAGACCCGCACCTCGGCGCGGTCGCTGTGCGCGGTGCGTCCGGCGGCTTCAGCCAGCCGGGGCACCACCTCACCCACCGGCAGCGTGTCTGACATCCGGGCGAGCAGTTCACGCATCAGCTGTTGACTGTCCGCACGCTCGCCGAAGCTGAGCCGATCGGCCAAGATCGTGATCGGACGATTGGTCATAGATAGCAGGCCCGCGACCAGAGCAGTGGCTGTCAGCACGACCCACAACGGCCACCGCGCCGGGCTCGCTGACAGGTGTCGCCACGCGAACGCCAGCAACGAATACCCGACAACAGCAACTGCAAGTCGGCAGCCCGTGATGATCCCGGCGCGCTTGAAATCGGATCTCATCGCGCACCGATCCGTTCACCCGTCGAAGACGGCACCGCGCGCAGCCCGGGGCAGGGAACTGTCCCGAAGATCTGCGTACCCTTGCCCGGCGCTGACTCCACGACCAGCGAGCCGCCCAGTACGGCGACCCGTTCCGCCAGTTTGGCGAGGCCGCCGACAGAATCGAGTGCGCCGGTTCGGCTGAACCCGATGCCGTCATCGCTGATCGCGAAACGCAGTTCTCCGTCGCCGCTTTGGATGTCGATCCGAACGTTGCTGGTGCGGGCGTGCTTGGCGGTGTTCTGCAAGGCTTCGACGCAACAGAAGTACACACCCGCCGCGACCTGCGAATCCAGCTCGGGTGGCACATCCACTTGAACTCGCACGTCCAGGCCGGACCGGCGGGACAGCTCGGCCGCACCGTTCACGGCCCCCGCAAGGCCGGCTTCGGCGACAACCGCGGGTACCGCCGTGCCGCAGAGATCGAGCAATGTGGTCCGTGCTGCTTCCAGGACCTGCGAAAGTTCTTCGAGATCCGTGATCACTTCGGCTTGGTTAAGACGCGACGTTCGCACCATCCGAAGCCCGACAATGGTTGCGACCAGTGCCTGTTGCGCGCCGTCATGCAAATTCCGTTCGAGGCGTTTTCGTTCGGCGTCCTGCGCTGCCACCACTCGATGTCGCGAATCGGTCAGTTCCTCAGCTCGCGCTGTCAGCTTCTGAACCTGCCGGGCCAGTTGCACCGTCAGCAGCGCGTTGTTCACGAGCACGCGGGCGTGCGCGGCGACCTCGGCCAACAAGGATTCGTCTGATGCGGTAAGGGAAATATCGTTGGCGACCCACACCGCAAGTACGCCTAGGAGCTGGTGCTGGTACTCCACCGGCCAGACCTTGCTGGCGCCCAGTGCTGCCTGCAGGGCATTGGCACTCTGCTCGTACGGCCCGGCTCGACGTCCCCCGTCTTCATCGGTGCTCGCGGCGCAAACGAGATCACCGCCGTCCAACAGCCATAGTTCGGCCCGCTGTGCGCGGGTTGCCCGGACAGTCACCTCGACCAGCTGGTCCAATTCGGCGGTCGGTGAAAGGTGTTCGAGGCCGCGGATCAGCGTGCGTATCGCCTCGCTCGGGCTCAGGTCCTGGCCGAACACGATTCGATTCGACCAACGTCTGGCTCGCGTGCGAATCGGCTCGATCGCGACGGCCATTACAGAGAGCACCAGCACCGAGGACCACAGAGCGCCACCGGCACGCCAGCCACCGAAAGCTACCGCCACGACGTAGGCCGCGCTGACCACCGCCGCGATCGCGCCGTATACCAACACCCGGCTCAACACTCGGTCGATGCCCCACAGCCGATGGCGGACGACGCCAGCGAACAGCACTACAGGAACGATGGCGAAGACGGCCGGGAACAGATCTTGCAGGTTGACGGCCAGCCGTCCCGCGGCCTCGCCCGCTGACCCGCCGACCCACCGCACGGCTCGGGCTGCCAACCAAGTCACCGCCACGCCGAGAGCGGGCAGCAACGCGGCGGTCAGCAGCCGCGCGGCTCGGCGGTGAACGACGCCGGCTGCTGGATCGGCCAGCCGGAGCGCCTGGGCGCCGATTCCTACGACCGGGATCAGGATGCCGAAGAAGATCACGAAAAACTGCGGATGAGCGAGAAAACTGCTTCGCCAGCAGACCAACGCGACCACGAGGGTGACCGCCACGGGGGCCACCCGCTGGCCGCGCGCCGACGTTCGGAGGCGCGACGGCGCGGTTCCGTCCGGAAACAGCAGGACTGCCCAGAGGTAGCTCACGCCGGAGACGATGTGGAAGGTGAAATGGATGATCGCGATCGGCCACGGGCTTCCAGTAATGTAAAAGGCTCTGTGACTGGGCTGGTTAAAGGTAGCGGCGGTGCCCAGCAATGCGAAGGCCAGCAGCCGCGGCACCGGTTCGTCCGGCCGCCGAACGGCCAGCATCAATCCAAGACCGAAGTTCAATGCGCTGAAGCCGTATTGGACTAGCACCCCGGCGGTCGACATTGACATCGTCGACATCGACGTATCCGCGGACATGATCCGATCAGCCGCAGTGCCAAGCGCACCCCCCTTCATGGCAACCGTTTCAAGACCATGCCGGACGAACGGGAGATTCGCTGACAGCGTTGGTAGCAGACCGAGTGTCAGCCAGATCAGAAGGCCGGTGGCGTACAACGTGAACAGCACCCCGAACGAGGTACGTGTCCCGCGTGCGGTTGCCATTCGTACTGTCCTTCGGCGCGGTCACACACGCAACGGCCCCCGCGGACTGGGGGTCACGTGACGACTCTGATCACACATTATTGTGCCCGATTCGGTGTTCCAGCGGTGGCAGCCGAGCGGCCTGGTTCAGCCGATCGTGGCGGTGAAGTCCGTGCACCCGGTTCCCGCGCCGATATTGACGCGGTGCTGAAGGAGCTCCAGGAATGGCAGGCTGCACGCTGGATCGCGCACCTTAACCGGCAGCAACATGGCCGTGCGCTAGTGACATGGCGGACGAAGGGGGGTTGGCCACTACCGGGCCACCGTGCTTGATCGTCCCGACCACCCGCACCGGACTCACCCACTAGTGGCCAGCGAGCTGCCCCTTACCCACATCCGGGTCAGACAACCCACACGCACAGGCTCGCGCTGCACATGCTCGCCTGTTGAACCGGCCGATCCGTCGGCTCTGACGGGCTGACCAGCAGCTCTGTAAGCACGTGAGCGAATACGTCCACGGGGATAAAACGGGCGGGCAGTGGCGCGAAGCAGGTGGACGGCTATTGCCTAGTCGCCGCGGTGCGTCTGGAGCTAGGACCGCTCGGCCCGATGTCCCGATGTTGTGAACGTAGTTGTGAATGAAGCGCACTGCATCGGCCGAGATGGTGTGGAACGCAGCGTGATGGGTTGGACGGGCGATTGGGTCGTGACCTGCAGATTTGAGACGCGCGAGACGACGCGAGACTGGGACGGGCTCATAACCCAACGACCGTCGTTAGACGGGCGCCAGCACTGTTACGCCGCGTAACACGTCGGCGCATATGCCCAGGGCAGGGTCCGCTCGCGTAACGACGCCTAAGCCGACAAAAAGGCATTTCACAAGCTGTTTTTTCGGAAAAGAGCGGGGGTTCGAGTCCCCTTAGCTCCACCAGCAAATCTGCAGGTCACGGTCCCAGAACTACCGGATTCAGAATCCACGTCAAGACTGCCGCCCGCCATGATTTCCAAGCCGCTAACGCGCCAGCATGAAGGTCAAGACCTCACGGCTGATGAAGGCTATCAGGGCTCGTCTTCGGCGGGGGAGTCGTCGTCTTTGGCCAAGTGGTGCAGGACTCGTTCGTTGAGGGCGGCGAGCATGTCGAGCTCGGCCGGGCTGAGCAGATCGATGAACTTCCGGCGGACGTCCGCCACGTGCGCGGGCGCCGCCTTCTCGATGGCGGCGCGGCCAGCCGGCAGCAGGCAGACCATGGTGCTGCGGGCGTCGTCGGGGTTGGGTTCGCGGCAGATCAGCGCGTCGTTCTCCATGCGCCGGACCTGGTGGGAGAGCCGGCTTTTCTCCCAGCCCAGCGCGTTGCACAGGTCGAGCGCGGCCAAGCGGTCCCCGTCGTGTTCCGAGAGCACCGCCAGGATCTCGTAGTCGGCCCCGGACAGGCCCGATTCCTGCAGGCCCCGGTTCAGGCACACGCCGAGCTGATGATGCGCGTGCTGGAAGGCCCGCCAGGCGCGGTCTTCACGAGGGCTCAGCCAGTTCGGTTCCATCAGCCCATGCTATCCGATTGGTTGACGCATCAACAAACATGGCCTAAGGTTGAGCAGTCAACCTTTTCCATCGCATGTCACGACAGGACACCTCATGAGCAGCATCAGCATCATCGGCACCGGGAACATGGCCCGGACCATAGGCGCGCTGGCCGTAGCGGGCGGCAACACCGTCGAGGTCATCGGCCGCGATCAGTCCAAGGCCGCTGACCTGGCCAAGGCTCTCGGCGGCAGCGCCACGACGGGAGAGTTCGGCGCCGTCCCGGGCGGGGACATCATCATCGTGGCCCTGTTGTACGCCAACGTCGTTCCGGTCGTCGCCCAGTACGGAGACGCCCTCACGGGCAAGGTCATCGTCGACATCAGCAACCCCTTCAATGCCGCGGCCGACGGGCTGGCCATCCCCGATGGCACCTCGATTGCGCAGGATGTTGCCAAGGCGGCCCCGGCCAGCGCCAGCGTGGTGAAGGCATTCAACACCATCTTCGGTGTTGTCCTGGCCCAGGGCCGGCCGCTCGACGTCTTCATCGCCGGCGACGACGCGCGGGCCAAGGCGGGCGTGGCGGAGTTCATCGAGAGCCTCGGGCTGCGCCCGCTCGACGTCGGCGGCTTGAACATGGCGCACTGGCTGGAAGGAACGGGCCTGGTCGTGATGGGCCTCGCCCGCCACGGGGTGGGGAACTTCGACTTCGCCCTCGGCGCCACCGTTCCCGGCTGAGCCGCACCGTCGCCGGTCCAAGCGGTGAACGAACAGGGGCGCCGTGCGCCCAAATAATGGTTGATGGATCACCGAAAGGATTCTCGCGATGAAGCTTGGTTTCGCACTTCCCATAGTCGGGCCCGCTATCAGCAGCGCCGCTGGTCTGGGCGCGTTCTGCCGCGGACTCGAGGACCTTGGCTACGACACGCTGTGGGTCGGCGATCGCCTGGTCACGCCGGTTGACATGCATAGCACCTATCCGGGCAAAGAGCAGCCGTACCCGCCGGAGATGACCCGTTACCTCGATCCGGTGCTGCTGTGGACGGTCGCCGCGACGGCGACCAGCCGGGTGCGGCTGAACGCCAGCACGCTCAGCACGTTCTACTACGAGCCGCCGCACCTGGCCCGGCTGCTGACCACGCTCGACGTGCTCAGCGACGGCCGCCTTGACGTTGGCGTGGGAATCGGGTGGATGAAGGACGAGCACGACATCGCCCGCGGCGCGGACTGGCGCCGGCGCGGCCGGATGCTCGATGACCTGCTGGCGTTCCTGCACGAGTGGTGGACGACCACCCCGGTGTCCTGGGAGAGCGAGTTCTTCTCGCTGCCGCCGGTCCATGCCGACCTGCGCCCGGTCCAGGCTGGCGGTCCACCCATCTGGATCGGCGGTGCCAGCGAGGCCGCGATGCGCCGGGTCGGCCGCAGCGGCACCGGCTGGCTCGGGGTCGAGGGGCTGCAGAACGAGGTCACCGACCACTTGTGGTCGATTGCGCGCCGTGCGGCGCAGGAGGCCGGCCGCGATCCTGACGCGCTGAAGACGGCCATGCGGATCAACCTCGAACCGGGCACGTCCGTTGACTCGGTTGCCGGCCAGCTCGAGGGCTTCGCCGCCTCCGGTGTTGATGAGGCGTTCGTGGATGCCTTCGCAGCGTTCCCCAGCCTTGACCAGATGCTTGACTTCGCCGGCCAGGTAATCGCGCGCACCGGTTGGAGTGATCATGGGAAAGCTTGACGGCAAGGTAGCGGTGATCACGGGCGGATCAACTGGTATGGCGCTGGCCGGTGCCAAGTTGTTCGTTGACGAAGGAGCTCACGTTTTCATCTCGGGTCGGCGACAGGAAGCTCTGGATGAGGGCGTCAAGCTGATCGGGCGGAACGTGACCGGCGTGCAGGCTGATTCGGCCAACCTGGACGATCTGGACCGCTTGTTCGACGCGGTCAGGCGGGAAAAGGGCGCCGTCGACGTGTTGTGGACAAGTGCCGGCACGGGCGAGGAGCGCAGGCTCGGCGAGATCACCGAGCAGCACTTCGATGCCACTTTCGGGCTTAACGCGCGCGGCACGCTCTTCACGGTGCAGAAGGCATTGCCACTGTTCAACGACGGTGGCTCGATCTTCATGACCGGATCAATCGCTTCGGTCAGGGGCTATTCCTCCTGGAGTGTGTACGCCGCGAGCAAGGCTGTACTGCATGCCTACGCCCGCGTGTGGTTGTCCGAGTTGAAGGACAGGAGGATCCGGGTCAACGTGCTGACCCCGGGCCAGGTCGCCACGCCGTTGCTGGAGCAATTGGACGAGGAGACAAAGGCGCAGTTTGAGGCATTGATCCCACGGGGAAAGAACGGCAGCGCTGAGGAGATCGCGACGGTGGCACTGTTCCTCGCCTCGGACGACTCAAGCTATGTCAATGGTATGGAGTTGATTGTCGACGGCGGCACCACGGCAGTCTGACTACGCACCACGCTTCAGCGGAGGAGTGGAGGGACGTCGCGCACACCGAGGGTGTGCAGGAAACCCAACGCGACCAGGCCCCGGTCAGTGCTCCGCGAAAGAGTTTGAGTCAGCCTGCTAATTCGTTCGCGTAGGTGGGACATTCGCCAATGGGGGCGTTTCGGACCGTGGGCGTACCGGAGCCGTACCGGCGACGTGTCGCGTCGTCTGCAAACTGACCTGTGTCGACGCCGAATTGTGACCCCTTCGTCTGCTCTCGGCAGCTCTTGACGCCGTCAAGACCCGAAAACAAATCCGCAGGTAACGAACGGTACTGAGTCGGAACGAGACGGAACGAAACCGCAGTTAAGCCCCCATTTTGCCTGGTCAAGGTAGGGGTTCGAATCCCCTTAGCTCCACCCTTTGCTCCACAGACAGATAACCCGCCCTGACCAGGTGTATGGATGCTTATACCGGACTGGAAGTCTGGTATATCTTTGCCTCCGGCCTTTTAGTATGCAAAATGCGCCTTCAAGCGTATCGTTGGTATGATCGCACTCAGCGTTGCCCCTGGCCACGCGGGAGTGAACAGACCGGGCTCCCGACTGGCCCTCGACACGCGGGAGTGAACGGATCGAGCTCCCGCGTGGCCTTCAAAAAGGGAGAAGGGCATATGACTACATTCCAAGGATTGCAGCGGGGACGTTACATCGGCCCCGTCTGGATCGGCATCCACGGCGTCCCGCGCGAGCGCGAGCACCGGATCATCATCGACGTCAACGGCGTCCAACACCTAACCGTGGATCAGGCCAACAGGCTAGGTGAGGAACTACTCGCATTGGCTGACCAACTGCTGGCCCGGTCAGACCCCGCGAGCCCCTTCTGAGAAACCCGGGATAACGAGCGAATGACGACAGTGACGTGCGCGGGCGCCCCCGGGCTGACTGTGATCGCGCCATGACGCCAGATCGCTCCTTCACCAGCGACAACACCGCCGGCGGTGCACCCGAGATCATCGCAGCTGTTGCGGCGGCAGCCTCCGGGCAGGCACCGCCCTATGGCACCGACAGTTGGACTTTGAGCGCACGACGCCGCTTCAGCGAGATCTTCGATTGCGACATCGATCTGCTCCCCGTTTCCACCGGCTCGGCGGCGAACGCGTTGAGCTTGGCCACGCTGACCCCACCGTGGGGCAGCGTGTTATGCCACCGCGACAGCCATATCAACAACGACGAGTGCGGCGCACCGGAGTTCCTCACGGGGGGTGCCAAACTCATTGCTTTGGGTGGGGAAAACGCCAAGATCGACGCCGACGAGCTGCAGGCGGCGGTGCACCGCAAGGTCGGAGACGTGCACAGCGTGCAACCCTCCGTGGTGAGCCTCACCCAGGCAACCGAGACCGGCGCGGTATACACCCCTGCCGAGATCGGACACCTGGCCTTCATTGCGAAGCACGCGGGCCTGCGCGTTCACATGGACGGCGCCCGCCTCGCCAACGCCGTCGCCGCATTGGGCTGCAACCCCGCCGAGCTAACCTGGCGCGCCGGCGTGGACATGCTGTCCTTTGGCGCCATCAAGAACGGGGGCATAACCGCCGATGCGATCGTCGTCTTCGACCGCTCCGTGACCACCGCGCTCAGCTTCCGGGCTAAGCGAGCCGGACAACTCGCCGCCAAGATGCGTTTCGCCGCCGCCCAACTCGACGCCTACCTCGCCGACGATCTGTGGCTGCGCAATGCCGGGCACGCCAATGCCATGACCGCGCGGCTCGATGAGGGGCTGAAGTCGATTCCCGGCATTCGGCTTGGGGGCCCGCCAGAGGCGAACATCCTCTTCTGCCGCCTGCCCCAGCAGGTCATCGACGGACTTCTGGACCAGGGTTACGGCTTTTACCACGGCCGTTGGGAGCCAGGTGTCGTCCGTTTTGTCACCTCCTTTGCCACCACCCCCCACGATGTCGACGAGCTGGTACACGCGGTCCGCCGACTCACCGCGACTGCCGCCGCGATGGGTCTTGGCGATCCCGATGGCAGCGCGGGTGTGAGCGCGCCCCAATGCGTTGACCAGCGGTTATCATGTGACGCCGCTGTCGTCGCAGCTCAGGCGCGGTTGAACCCCAGGAGGCGAGTGCGGCTGCGACACGCCGAACACCCGTTCGGCGTGTCCTAGCGGTGTCCTAGGACACCCGATCACCGAGACCGTGTTCGCGACACTGCTCACCGATGACGACAGTCGTGACGACAACTCTGACGACAGTTGCTGTCCCAGCCGTTGCCCGTCCTAGATTGCGTCCACGCTCAGCGCCCCGTCATCAGCGAAGCAGCTCATCGGCACCCGGCGCCGGGACAGCAGTGACTCCATGGCATCGCCTGCCACGGGGCGCGAGAACAGGAAACCCTGCGCCCGATGACATCCATGCTCTAGCAAAGTCTGTGCGGCAGCTGGCGTCTCAACGCCTTCAGCGACCAGTTGCAGGCCGAAGGCCTGAGCCAGCCCTATGATGGCGCGAACGATGGCCAGGTCGCCGGAGTTGGTGCCCAAGTCGCGGACGAACCCAGTGTCGATCTTGAGCATGTCGACCGGGAGGGACTTCAGGTGCGACAGCACCGCATAGCCGGTGCCGAAGTCGTCGATGGCAATCTGGACCCCGACTTCCTTGAGCTCCGAGAGGGTTTTGCGAGTGGTTTCGATGTCGTGCACCACGGCCCGCTCGGTGATTTCGAGGCATACCGATCCGCCGTCGATGCCGAACTCCTCGATGGTGTCGGCAACACTACGGACGAAGTCGCGGGCGATCAGTTGAACCGGCGACACATTGATGCGCACTATCGCGCCTTCCCCCACCCCGTTGGATTGCCACCGGCTCAATTCGGCGCAGGCGCTTCGCATCACCCATCGGCCCAAGTCTGCGGCGAGGTTGGTGGATTCGGCTACGCCGATGAACGAATCCGGTAGCAGCAGCCCGCGCGTCGGGTGCCGCCAACGGACCAGCGCCTCGGCACCCAGGATCGCGCGGGTCAGCAGGTCGACTTCGGGCAGGTAATGCAGCAGCAGAGCGTCGCTGTCGATGCCCGCTTGCAGGTGGAGCTCGATATCGTTGCGGAAGACGACGTTGCGGGAGATGTCATTGGTGCACACCGCGACCTGGTTGCCGCCCGCGCGCTTGGCCGTCAGGGCGGCCTCGTCGGCACGACGGAGTAGATCCGCGGTGTTGTCACGTCCCGGCCTGCCCACCGCCATCCCGATGCTGACCGAGGGAGTGATCACGTCGTCGCCGATCTTCAAGGGGCTGCGCAACGTCGTCTGAAGCCGGTGCGCGAGTGATTCAGCGGTCCCAGTTAGCATCGCCCGGTCCGGAAAGACCAGGAACTCGTCCCCGCCAATCCGACCGATCGTGCCCAGCCCTCCCATGCTCGCCTGAAGCCGTTCGGCGAATACCCGGAGGTAAAAATCGCCTGCGGCGTGGCCAAAATAATCGTTGATCGACTTCAGTCGGTCGAGGTCGAGATACAAGACCGCGACGGGTCCGGGACGTCCCGCCGCGAGTCTTTCGGAAAGGTGCGCAACAACCGATCGACGATTGTGCAGACCGGTCAAATCGTCATGCTCAGCCAGGTAGCGAAGCCCCTCTTCGGCGGCGATGCGGGCCTGGAGCTGTGCAAACAAAGTGGCGACCGCCCCGAGCGTGTCCACTTCTTTCTGCTTCCACTGCCTGCCACGAAAGTTAACGAAGCCAAGCACACCGGTGGTCACCCCCTTTGAAACCAGCGGTGCGGCGGCCATCGAGGGCGTCGCGATGCGACGCCTTCTCGTGATCTGGCGTTGGAAAGCCTTGTATGCGTAGTTTGTCGCGGCCGTCGGCAGAATCACAACCGGTTCTGTCGGCTGAACCACAAGCGGTTCCTTGCCATGCGCGCAAGGGCCGAAGACGTCGTCGGCGCTAGTGAAGTTGACAATCGCCAGGAAATCCGAGTGTGGACGGTTGGGTCGCGGTGGCCATTCCGCGATCAATTTCGAGGCCCCGATGGTTTGGTCGTTGTGGCGCAAGAAGCCGGTGTCCGCGTCGAACAGGTGGACGAGCCTCGCCAGTACCTGTTCGCTCACAGTGGTAGCGCTGGATGCATTAGCCTCCATCAGTTGGGCGGCAATGGAGGTGATGAACTCTAGGCCGCGCGGCACGGTGCCTCGATTGCCGCGGTGCGGACGGTCTCAACCGATTCAAGCACGTCATCAGAGAATTCGACCCATGCCGGCCCGGTGTTGTGTGGTGTCTCGGTCATCGTTGGACTCCTCAAACATCCAGGTGGTCGCCGTGGTTCGCAGGACGCCGAGACCAACCCCTTTTCACGCGGGGTGACTAACGCGAGTGTCAACGCTGTGACACCGGTACAAGCGACTATAGTCCCGTTATCGCACGATCGCTTGGCGTCTCTGTATTAAATGACGTCTAATCCAGAACCATGAGTCACATCTGAACCGTTGGTCACGCCATCCGGTATGCATTCCCGAACTATTCATTACCGCCCAGTCGTTGCTCATGTCAACCCCGCCGGGGTCCGCTGGATCGGCGCACAGTCCAGCAGGGCACGCGCTATGGGCGTCGGCTCGATGACAAGGTGCGTTGCGTTTTCCGCCTAGCGGGTCTTGGTCGGGTGAATGATTGGGCCGTCGAGCGTCGCCTTTGGATTCCATCCCGCAAGCAGCTTGCGCTGATGGCAGAATTCCTGGCCCTGAACGCACTCGCCGTTGTAGGCGTCCGCCTCGGGTGATGTCGCCAGCCAATACACAACCTCGCCGATCACCTCGGGCGGTTGCCAGGTGCCGTCATCGGCCGAAAAGCCGAAGCCGGCCATGTCCTGGGCGATGCGCTCGGTTCTGATCGGGCCCGGCTGGATGTTGAACGCGCGGATTCCCTGATCGGCGTATTCGACCGCGAGGAGGCCGGCGATGCTGTGTCCCGCCGCCTTCGACATGGCGTAGCTCAGCCCCCACCCGCCTTTTCCGGCCTTCGCCGGCGGCGCGTCGTAGGCGGCGCCGGACGTGATGTAGATGATCGTGCCGCTGCCCCGCTTCAGCATGGCCGGAAGGAGGATGCGGTTCAGCACCATCGGCGCGAAAGCGTTTCCTTGCACATGTTTTTCCAGCACTTCGACCGGCGTTTCGGTGATGAGATCCATATGTCCTGGACCGATGAAACGGGCGTTGTGCACCACCAAATCGACATTGTCCCAGCGTTCGAGGACCGTTGTCGCGGCAGCGCCCAGGGATCCCCGGTCGAGGAGGTCGGCCGGCAACACCAGCACCTCGCCGCCCGCCGCGCGCACCGCGTCGGCCGTGCTCGTCAGGCTCCCAGGCAACGGCGTCGTGTCTGACTTTTTCACCGTGCTCGAGTGTTCGCGCTGCTCGCCTTCCTCGACCGTGCGCGCTGTAATCGCGACATCAAAGCCGCCTTGCGCCAACCGGATCGCGATCGCCTTGCCGATCCCGCGGCTCGCTCCCGTTACAAATGCCTTCCTCCTTTGCGCCACTTTCCTCTCCCGTTGCATTAATGGAACAGATTCTTCTGACTGTTTAATGACAATCTCTAGCGTCTCGAGGGCAAGAGCAAGCCGCCTGCTTCCGCGCCGTAAAGGTAGACGAAGTTGTACACCCCTCCGGGCGATTGGACGAAAAGACTTGGCGAGCATGTACATCAGCCACGATGAGGTCGGGAATCTGTTCTGGCAAGCCGCACTGTCGAGCATCCCGCCGAACCCCGGGTGAGGCCTAGATCGACTGCGGCCACCACTGCCGGATCGTCAGGGTCAAGGCCTTCAGCGCGAATCGCTTCACGTTCGGTCTGACACGGCCTCGATCACTTCTATTAGGGTTAATTCATGGGTGGCGAGTTTATCGAAATCCGGATAACCGACCCCTTGGAATTTATCCGGCCGGTGCCCGAGGCCATCCGCCCGCGGCTGCTGGATTGGCAGGTTGACGACAAGGGTAGGCACGTCGCGTGGCGTTACCGGATAACGCGCTACGAGCAGGACGGCCAACCGAGGTGGTGGTTGGACGGGACCGGCCAGCACCCGTGGACCAGCGACGACGTCGAATACCTGAAGGACGTTGCCGAGCACCACGCCGGTCGACTGTTGCGCAGACAGCGATGGCGGCCCAAGAGCATGTACAACGGCCAGGAGCCGCCGCTCTGGATAGGTGGTCGAGGGTGGTCCTCATGAGAACTGGGAGGTAACCACCAACTCACCGTGGTGGCGGGGGGACACCGGCGCGGATTCTGCCGACCTCGGCACGGGCGAAGCGCACCCGATCGGTGTCGGCACCGCGCGCGGCAGCCAGTTCATCGGCGAGGCCATACGCAGCATTGAGGACGTAGCGGGCGCGTTTGCGTTCGCGACGGTTGCGGCGGGCCTTGCGGTAAGTCTTGCGGGCCTTGCGGTTACCGGCCATCGCATCGAGTTCGGCCTGGGTGATCACGTTGCGGGCCTCCTCCGGGGTCATGACGTCGCGCACGAAGTCCCGTTCCCGCTTCACGGTCAACTTGTAAACCCGCACGCCGATGACGAGCGCTAAGACGATCACCGCGATTAGCAGTCCCACCAGCGTCAGCGCGCTCGGGCCGGCGATGGACGCCAGCGAGTCCCAAATCCCGTGCAGCAGCATCGGCGTCGCCACCAGTAACAAACCCCGCCCGACCTTGCGTGGTTCAGCGGGCCGGCCGAGAAGATAGACCAGACCGGCGCAAAAGATTGCGCTGTACAGGATGTGCGCGGCGACCCCGCTGACCATTCGCAGAACGATGGTGCCTACCGACGCCCCGATTTGATTCGCGCCAAACTGGGTGCCAGCCGACGTCATCGCGTAGGAGATGTCCTCGATGATCTGGAATCCCAGACCGATGAATGCGCCCAGGATCAACCCGTCGAACGCGGTTCGTACCTGCCGTGGCGCCAACGCGATGAGCAGTAGCAGCCCCGAACCCTTCGCTAGTTCTTCCGTGAACGGGGCCGCCAGCCCGGCACCCCAGTTCAGCGCCCATACCTGCCCGAAGACTTTCGCATACAGGGCCAGGATCGCGTCGTTGGCGTTGGCCGCCATCGCCCCGGTGGCGGCGAAGCCGCCCCACAGAAAGGCGACGACCATAAGCTTGGCGGGGAGTTGGGCGTAGTGGTCGATGTACTGGGTGAACCACCAGAACAGCGCGGCGTAGATGGCGAATGATGTCACCGCGAACGCGATCGCCGGGCCGTAGGCGTCGTACTCGCGGGCTAGCGTGGCGACGAAGACAAGGATGCCGATCCCCACCAGCGTCAGATATCCCCAGAATGCACAGTTGCGTGGCTGGTAGAAGGTGAACCGTCTGCCCCAGCCGGAGAGGTCGAGCGCGATGTCGCGCGTGCGATCGAGGTCGGCAAGCGTCGTCGTTGTCACCGCTTGCCCTCTTCGGGACGGCTGATGCTGCGGATCATGCGGAAAACCGTGGCCGTGGGCTCCGGGCCGGTATCGGACGGTCCGGTCGCCACGGCTTCAACTCCGCGACCGTCGAATACGAAGGCGGCGATCACGCCGCCGGTGTGCGGTCCGGTTACTCGCACTGCCGCACCCTGCTTGCCCTGATCGGTGACGATGGTCGTCCGCGCGCCGGTCACGTGGACGCCGCGACCGCGGTTGAGGGCCTCGGAGGTCGTCTCGATCTGGTCGAGCAGTTTGTTGGCGTCTCCGTCGAATCGTCCCGTATGGACCCTGAATTTCACGGCCCCGTGCTCGACGGTCGCGGTCGCCGGGTATTCGCCGGATAATGGCGCGTCACCAGCGCGGACACCGGATGTGATACCCCAGCCGGCCTCCGGAACGAACGTCACATCACCTTGGAGTTCAATAACATCGCCGGCTTTGACAATGTCGTGGTAGGGCACCGTCGCGTTGACGACGGGCAACACAACCGACATCACGACGGCCAGCGCGAAGACTGCCAGTGTCGGGGCGACGGTGCGCCGGTCCAACCCAAAGAACCGCACATCAGCGGGCACCCAGCCGTCATCGGGCTCGAATCGTGGTGCTGAGGTCGCCGAGGAATTTTCGGTTTCAGGATCCGGCATCCTGCAACCCTCCTACCCGCAACGTCTGAGTGGCGTCGGGGTCGAGAGTAGCGACGGCGAGGAGACCCCACATGAACATTGCGACATCCGCGACTTTGGGGTGGTGACGTTAGGCGACGTCGCCTAGGGCAGACGCCTTTACAGTGGCCTGGTGACGACCAACGTGTCAGCTGATAGGGTCCCGCTCCCGGCAGAGGTCAGCGAGCTCACCGCGGGATGGTTTAGCCAGGCGCTGGACTGCCATGTCAGCGCGGTTGAGGTGATTGACGCCCACTCTGGCACCACGGGCCGGGCGCGGGTTCGGCTTACTACGGGGGGCGCGGTACCCGAGACGCTGTTCGTCAAGCTGCAGCCATTTACTCAAGATCAGCGAGAGCTGATCCGGCAGGTCGGCCTGGGGGTGGCCGAGGCGCGCGTGTACGCCAACATCGGCAGCGAGCTGCCCGTGCGGGTACCTCGCGTTTGGCACAGCGCGTATCGGCCCGCGGACGGGGCGTTCGTGATGGTGCTGGAAGACTTGACCGCTTCCGGGTGTCGGTTTCCCACCACGGGCGACGAGGACATCCTGGAAGTGGCGCGCTCCACTGTCGAGGAACTTGCCAAGCTGCACGCGGCTTACCAAGACCACAAGCTGCCGTGGCTGCGCACGGCCGAAGGGATGCGGGCCAAGCCGGACGATCCTAAGGTCGCGGCTCGCCGTTCGATGTTCATCAAGATCGCCCTCGACAAGTTCGGTGCCGAAATGCCGGCTGTTTTCCGGCGTTTGGCCGAGTTGTACATCGAACGCAACTTTGATGTCGTGACTCTTTTCGGCCAGGGCGAGCACACGCTGATCCACGGTGACAGTCACATCGGCAATCTGTTCGTCGACAACGGCCGCACGGGTTTCTACGACTGGGCCGTGGCCAGTCGGGGACCGGGAATACGAGACTTCGCCTACTTCATGTGCAACTCGGTACCCACCGAATTGCGTCGCGCTCACCAGGATGACCTGCTCAGCCTGTATCGACGTACCTTCGAGTTGCATGGTTGCACTGTGGATGACACCACCGCGCGCGAACAGTACCGCCTGTTTTCCGTGTACTCGTGGATCGCCGCCACCTCCATTGCGGCAATGGGATCCAAGTGGCAGCCCGTCGAGATTGCGCGACCTGCCATGATCCGCACCACCGAATCGGTCGAGGATCTCGACGCTGTGGCGTTGCTCGAAGAACGCCTTGGTCTCAGGTGATATAGGCCGACAAGCTCGGCCTTCACCACTTGGCTCAACGACCCCTAGCGAGTCGGAAGCGCTGCATCATGAAGTCCAGGATCTCCGGTGTCAGCATCCCGCCGGCGTATTCGACCCAGCACCAGCTCCGAGCCGGCTTCTTGCCGATCGAGCTATCGGTAAGCCGCCCGAAGAAGTGGATGTAGCTGCCGGCGTTGTCGAATTCGAATGTGTAGGAGTCGGATCCGATCGTGGCGTCCAGCCCGACCAGTTTTCCGTCGTCGTTGAACGTAGGGGTGGCGGCGATGTCGTCGTGAGCCGTGGTCACTCCACTCTTGACGTGGTAACCCGGGCCGAACGCCAGCCCGTCACGTCCCTGCCAGAAACAACCACCACCCCATTCGCCGTCATCGTAGGTGTGCAGCCACGACACCCACATGCCCTGCAGCCGACGCACGATCGGCAACTCCGGATAGACCTTGCCTGCTGGGCCATAGGCGTAATCCTGGTGCAGATAGCCCGACACGTCGACGCCCTCGATCGTGCCGTTCGCTGCCAACAGCTCGTGGCGGTAGTAGACGTCGTCATCGATTGCGTCCTGTGTGGGCACGTGGACGGTAAAGACGTCGGAGACATTGCGGCCGTGCATCTCCCAGCGACCGCCGGCGTCGTACCAGTGGAAGCCGTTAGTGTCTCGCTCGATGCGACCGCTGTAGTAGCTCAGCTGAACCTTGTCCGGGCTCTCGACATACTCCATCGGTTCGAACCAATCGATCGAGGAGTATTCGGCGAACAGGTGCGGCGGGTCGGGGTCGAATGTCGGCGGCAGTCTCTTGAACCCGGTGATCGGCGAAACCACGTGGGTCATGCCGACGAGGAAGTCATCGGCCCCGCGCAATCCGAAGTAGGTCTGGCCCGACGAGTCGGCCACCACCGCGCCGATCCACATGCCTGCCAGGGCGACGTCGGGCGTCGGAGTCCACTCCCGCCGATAGAGGTCGAGCGTCGGCGCCTGCACTCGCACGTCGAAGTCGATCACTTCTGGGATCCCAGGTTGAAATCGATGACACCGCGGATGTTGCTTCTCTCGCGCAGATGCTTTATGGCGTCGTTGATCTCGTCGAGGCGATAGCGATGTGTGATGAGTTCGTCGAGCTTGAGGGACCCCTCCTCATACATTGACAGCAGCATCGGCATGCTGGCCCGCACGTTTAGCTCCCCGTATAGCGAACCCTTCAGCGTCTTGCACGAGTTGACCAAGTCGGACAGGATCATCGGCACCGACATCTCCGAGAGCGGTGTCATCGCGGTGACGACGCAGGTGCCGCCCTTGCGGGTCATCATCAGCGCCAGAGGTATCAGGTCGGTGTGCAAGACGCCGACTGTCAGGATCACCGCATCGGCCATCACACCCCAGGTCAGTTCCTTGACGAGTGCGCGGGCCGCGCCGGCATCGCTTACCGTGTGCGTCGCACCGAACGACGGTGCGACGTCACGCTTGAAGTCGACCGGATCCACCGCGACGATGTGCTTGGCGCCTGCTGCACGTGCCCCCTGCACAGCGTTCATCCCGACGCCGCCGGTGCCGATGACCACGACAGTGTCGCCTGGGCTGGTGCCCGCGCAGACACTGGCGGATCCGAATCCCGTAGTCACCCCGCATGATACGAGGGATGCCGCATCCAGTGGGATCCAGTCATGCACCTTGACGAACGATCGCTCCGAGGCAACGACGTACTCGGAGAAGGTGCCGACCTGCATCAAGGCCATCAGGTCCTCGTCGCCAAGGTGGCGACGAGGGGTTCCGTCGGTAATCATGTTTTTGCTGAAGATCTGGCTGCCGACGTCGCACAGATAGGTAGCACCCGTAGCGCACCAGCGACACGTGCCACACGTCGGGATGAAGGAAACCGCAACATGGTCGCCCGGCCGCAGCGACGTCACATCGGGCCCAACCTCCTCGACGATGCCTGCACCCTCGTGACCGCCTAACAGCGGAAACCACTCGGGCATCGGCATTCCGGCGGCCTCGATCATGGCGCGCAGATTGTCGTCGGGGACGCTGTCGCCGGTGGCGAAGTGGTCGTCGGAGTGGCAGATGCCGGCGACGGCCATCTTCACCAGGACCTCACCCGCCCGTGGCGGATCGAGGTCGATTGTTTCGATCCGCCAGTCCTGGCCGACGCCGTGCAACACTGCCGCGCGAGACTTCACGTGATGTCCTCCGATGTCGGGCGGTGATGGGCACATAGCAGCCGTACTTCTCGTTATGGTAAAGCGGCGCCTGTTCGCGAAAAGCGCTTTCACAGGAGGTCGGAGATGACGGCTGAGGTAACCCCGGCTCGAATCGGTTTGCTCATCGACTACCTGGATGACGCGGGCGGATATGACGAGAACATCCTGCCGTCGCTGCGGCTGGTAGCCGACGACTTCGTTGCGCGCGGGATCCTGGAGCGTCCGGTCGAGTTCGTCGTGCGCGCCGTGCAGGGGTTGCCGAAGGGTTCGTTCCGTCCAGTTCGCGACGCCTTCTACGAGCTGGTCAACGAGGACGTCCTGGTGATTTTCGGGCCGTGGGTGTCGGAGAACGGCGTCGCGTTGCGCCGGTACGTGGAAGCGCTGGCGCAAGTCCCGATCATCACAATGGGCGCCTCCGAAACCATGTTGGGCGAGTGGGTGTTCGGACTCCCCGCCGGCTCAATGGAGGAAGAGCCCATCATCATGGCCACCGTTGCGGCGCTCGACGGGTGTCGGAGCGTCGGCCTGGCGTTCGAGGACAGCCTGATCGGGCGGGAGTACCTGCGCACCACTCGGGAAGCCTGCCGCGATGCGGGGCTGACCATCACCGCCGAGGTATCTATACCGCAGGTCGAGTCGGACAAGCGCGCGGCGATGGCGACGCTGGCAGCGGACAAACCGGACGCCATCATGCACGTGGGGTTCGGGCTGGGCATCGTCGGCATAAACGCGGCGCTCGAGGCCATCGGCTGGATGCCGCCTCGATACACCACTACCGCTTTCGAATTCGCTGCCACCGGGCCGTGGTGGCGCGAGCAACTGGCCGGCTGGATCGGCTTGGACCAGTACGACGAACGAAATCAGGTGGGACAGGAATTCCTGGATCGATTTGAGGCAGAGCACGGCCATCGACCCGAATACTTCTTCCCGGTCTACTGCCATGACATCGCGAGGCTGATGATGACCGCGCTGGCCACCGCTCGCCCGCTCACCGGACCCGGGGTCAAGGAAGCGTTGGAACGTGTCAAGATGCTGCCTGCCGCCAGCGGGGCGCCGGGAACGCGCTTGCGGTTCGGAAAGTTCATTCGACACGGCTGGGTCGGCAGTGAGTTCCTGGTCGCGCGCCGCGTGCTGCCTGACGCGAGCTGGTCTGTCTTGCACGCCACGATCGAAGGCCTCGTGGAGCCGCCGAGCGCACCGCAACCATCCGCGTCATCCGGGCCGTAGGACCGCGTCCCTCACGGCGACTTGCGGTCGCGGACGGCCGCTGTCGGGGCTCCGTTACGTCGCGTAACACACCCACGCATGTCATCGGGCGTGACGTCGTTTCGCAGCGCTCGCTCGATCTCCGTGCGCAGTTCGCCGGACCGGTTCTGAGTCGCGGTGATGGCAACGTTCGTGCTGCTGACATCCTTTGCGGACAACTGGTTTCGAGTGCGCCTCACGCGGTCGAGTGGTCGCGCGAGATCAGCCGGTCGGTCTCCGCGGAGGCGGGTGCCTCGAGGAAGCCCGCGAGCCCGTCGACAACGCCGCTAACAAACAGGGCGAACGGGACAACCGCGTCACTGCGGCGAATCGCGCGCTCACGCTCAGCCGCGAGGTGGACCGCGAGGTCCTGGGCCTGCTGGATCCGCATTGACCGCGCCGGCTCTGGGATGTGCGGCAGGAGCCGCTGCATCCTGGACATGAAGTCTTCCTGGGATTTCATTGCGTCTGGCTGGTGCATGAAAACGTCGACCGCGCCTGCGCGCTGCAGCTGCTCGATGAACGAAACGTATGAGCTGTCGGGCGATTCCGCCAACTCGATCAGCGGAAGGATGTGCGCCTCCAGCTGCGCGCGAAGATCATCAGGGTTTGCTCTGGCCCTGAGAAGGGCGCGGCGTTGCATGAGGTCGCCGAGCCGGTAGGCGAAGATCGCGCGGAGCAGATCGTCTTTGGAGCCAAAGTGGTACCGGATCGCCGAGTTGTTCGACGAGCCCGCCTCAATCGCGATCTGACGCAAGGAGATGCCGGCGAGTCCATGCTCGGCGAAGAGCCTTTCGGCCGCCAGCAGCAGCTGCAGCGCTGTCGCCGGCGGAGGTCCGGTCCGCGTGTTCACCACGAGATCATTGCGCATCGGTCTTCTCCGGATCGTTGAGATGCATGGCATTGATGGTGGCCGTGGCCACCTGGAGCAGCTCAGTTGAGTTGCGCCCAACCAAGTCAGCGAGGATGTCGACGTCCTTGGCCAGGAGCGGCCCGGCAAGCTCCGCCATCACCGAGAGGCTGTGTCCCGAGTTGGCGATCACCTCTCCCGCGTAGCTGCGGCCGCTCCCGGTCGACAGGACCTTGGTCAGGCCATCGAGGTTCACGCCGAGGTTGTCAGCGACAGCGAAGGTGCTGGCGGCCAGTCCGAGTTGTGCGGTGAACAACGAGTTGTTCAGCAGCTTCGCCGCTTGGCCGGCACCCAAACCGCCGAGGTGGACGAGTGGGTTCGCGAACGCGTCGAAAATCGGCCGGCACCGCTCGACCGCTTCGTCGTCGCCGCCCACCATCACCAGTAACTCTTTTGCCGCGGCCAGGTGACCACCTCCGGAGACGGGGGCGTCGACGAAATGCAGGTCCGTGAAGTCGGCCTGAAGGCGACGGCAGGTCTCTGGATGGACGGTGCTGTGGATCACGACGATCCCCCCCGGTGCCATCCCCGCAAGTGCTCCTTCGTCCCCACGAAGGATCTCGTCGACGTCTGCGTCGCCAATCACGCAGAGGCACAACACATCCGACGCAGCGCCGAGCGCCCGGAGATCGGCTGCGTAGGCAGCGCCGGTACCGTCGTACGGTTCGAGGGACTCGCGCCGGCGCGCCCACAGCGTCGTCGGGAACCCGTCCTCGACGATCCTGCGCGCCATCGGCCCGCCCTGGGAGCCGAGACCCACGAATCCAACTCGGAGTCCGGTCAAGCTTGCTCCTCGATGCTCGCCTGGATGTAGGCCTCGATGTCCTTGGCGCGCTCAAGCAGGGAGTCGTGCACTTCGGGTGCCGTGACGACGAGGAATCGCCCCGCCTCGACCGCGTCGGCGGTCAACCTCCCGACCTCCTCTGCGCTCACGAGCGGGTGTGCCGGAGCACGGGGTGTTGAAGGCGCGTCGCCGTATACGGTGATGCCTTCGAGGATGTTCGTGATCACCCCGGACGGGCACAGGCAGGTCACTCCGACACCCTTCGGCCCAAGGTAGGTCGCCAGCGCCTCGGAGACTCCGACGATCGCGTGTTTCGATGCGACGTAGGGAAGCCGGTCGAACCCATAGCTCAGCAGCCCCGAGGCGGAGGCCGTGTTGATCACATGGCCGCGGCCCTGCGCGATGAGCCCCGGAAGGAACACTCGGTTGCTGCGGGCAACGCTGAACAGGTTGATGTCGATCGTGCGGATCCACGCCTCGTCGGGGAGCGTCTCGGGGGCGCCAACCGCGAGCACGCCCACGTTGTTCATCACTACGTCGACCTGACCGAACCGCTCGAGCGCAGCGTCCCTGAGCTTTTCCAGATCCGCTTCGACTGTCACGTCGGCGGTGAGCCCGATCGCCGGGTGCCCGAGCGCGGTGATCTGCTCGACGACCTCGGTGACCCGGGCTTGCGACAGGTCGCTCACGACGACGGATGCGCCGCGTTCCGCGAGCGCAACCGCGGTCGCCCGGCCGATGCCACTGCCCGCGCCGGTCAGCACGGTGACTGCGCCGTTGAGGGTGAGCGGCCTGGTCATGCGATGCCAACCGCCTTGGTGCGGAGGAACTCAAACAGACCTTCCTCGCCGCCTTCGCGGCCGAACCCGGAGATGCCGATGCCCCCGAACGCCAGCTCGCAACCGGTGACCGGGCTCGCTCCGTTCACGTACACGCCACCCGCTCTGAGCGCGGTCACCATCCGCTTCACGCGGTCGATGTCCTTCGTGTACACGTACGAGGCGAGCCCGTAGTGGGTCGAGTTCGCTATCTCGATCGCCTGCTCTTCGGTCTCGAACCGCATGAGCGAGAGCACCGGGCCGAACACCTCGATCTGGCCGAGTTCGGAGGCCGGGTCCACGTCTGACAGCACGGTCGGTTCCACGAAGAAGCCATTCGGCAGGTGGCCGGGCGCGCGCCCCCCGGCCAGCAGCTTCGCCCCGTCGTTCTGCGCCCGTTCGATCATGGCCAGGATTCGTTGTTGGGCCTCGCGCGTCACGACGGGGCTGATGACCGTAGCCGGGTCAAACGGGTCACCGCATTGCATGCCGGCGACAATCGCGAGGACACGCTCGACGACGTCGTCGTAGATGTCGTTGTGAACGATCATGCGCGACGGGATCGCGCAACCCTGTCCGGCTAGGGTGCCGAGAACGCTGAAGGCGTTGACGGCCACCGCCGTGTCCAGGTCGGCATCGGGGAAGACGACGTTCGCGGACTTGCCGCCAAGCTCGAGCACGGCAGGCTTGAGGGACTCGGCGCAGGCGGCGAGGATTTTCCGCGCCGTTGCCGGGCCGCCGGTGAAGCTGACCTTCTGGACGAGCGGATGGCGTACCAGCGCGTCACCGGTCTCCGGCCCACCCGGCACGAGGTTTACCACTCCGTCGGGGATTCCCGCTTCTTTAACGAGACCCATCAAGTGCTCGGTCGCATAGGGCGTCAGCTCGGACGGCTTCATGACGACCGTGTTCCCGGCCGCCAGCGCCGGGATCAGCTTCATGCCGACCGAGACAACCGGGCCGTTCCAGGTGAGGATGATCCCGACGACGCCGTACGGTTCGGGCATCGAGTAGGCAAGCTCACGCTGATTCGCCGGGAACGAAGTGACACGTCCCTCGACCTTGTCGGCCCAACCGGCGTAATACGACGTCCAACTCGCCATGATGCCGACCAGTGGCTGACTCATACCTGCCGACATCCCGTTGTCGAGCACCGACAAACGGGCGATCTCGGCGATGTCGCGCTCCATCAGCTCACCGAGCCGGCGAAGAACACGCGCACGCTCCGCCGGCCCGAAGGCACGCCACCCCGGATAGGCGGCGTGTGCAGCCTGCGCGGCGGCATCGACGTCGTCCGGACCGGCCAACGGCACCGGTCCCTGAATCTCCCCGGTCGCCGGGTACACGTGCTGGTACACGCCACCCGAACCACGCGTCCGTGCCTCGCCTCCAATGTGCAGGTGCACTGTGGGAACGCTCAGGTCAACGATCATGGCTTGGTCCTCCGGTTCTTTAGTCCCCGGCGTTTAAGAAACGCTACTTAGTAATAAGGCACTTGACTTCATTGGTCAAGTGTGTGCCTAATGCTCGAATGGGTGTGAAGGAACTCTTTGACCTCACCGGCAAGGTCGCCGTGGTAACCGGCGGCGCCGGTGGCATCGGTGAGGTATACGCCGAGGCGCTGTGCGACGTTGGCGCTTCGGTCGTGATCGCGGACATCAACCTCCAAGCCGCCCAGCGCACGACCGATGAGCTGAAGGGCAAGGGCTTTCACGCCATCGCGGTGCATCTCGACGTCACTTCCGCCGAATCGGCCGCCCAGATGGCGTCCGCAACGATCGCAGCATTCGGTGGGATTGACATCCTCATCAACAACGCGGCAGTCATGACCGACCTCCCACCGTATGGGCTGTCCAACATGCCGATCCCGGACTGGGACCGGGTTCTCAATGTCAACCTGCGCGGCCCGTTGGTGTGCACCCAGGCGGTCATCGAGTCGATGACCGAGCGCGGCGGTGGACGGATCGTGAACGGCCTGTCCGCCGGTGCGTTCATGCCTGGCGGAATTTACGGCGTATCGAAATACGCACTCCACGGCTTGACCTGCAACCTTGCCACCGAGCTCGGGTCGCGGGGCATCAACGTCAACGGGATCGCGCCCGGCCTGGTCGACAACGAAAGCGCCTACGTGAGCCTTCCTAAGGACTCGCCGGTCCGCGAGATCCTCGGCGCGCAGATCCCCGGCAAGACATCAGGACCTCCTGCGGACTTGATCGGGACGATGCTCCTGCTGTGCTCACCGGCGGGCGACTGGATTAACGGCCAAACGATCTCGGTCGACGGCGGCTGGATTATGCGGCTTTGACAAGGCACGGTTCGACGAAAGGACTCCCGCATGACCGAATGGACAACTCGCGAGGAGCGGCAGACGATCGCGAAAGCCGAGTACGAGCACATCATGACTACCGCGAGCCCGGACCCAAGCGGCGCCTACATCGAGTCCGGGGTTATCGGATACGTCTTCGGCGAGATGTGGCGGCGGGGCGTCCTCACCTCCAGAGACCGACGCTGGATCACCCTCACTTGCGTCGGCGCAGCAGGGGCGATCACCCCCATCGAAACCCACGTCTACGCAGCTCTAAAGAGCGGGGACATCGCGTATTCCGACTTCGACGAGTTCGTACTCCACTTCGGCACGCAGGCCGGCTGGCCCAAGGCGTCGGTGATGCAGATGTACGGGATGATGGCCATGTTCAAGATCCTCGAGGAAACAGGAGAGGAGCCGCAGCCTCACGACTTCGAGCTCTGGGCGGAACCGATTGAAGACAGTGCCCGCCGGGAACGTGGTGCCGCGGCGTACGAGCAAATCCACGGCGCTCCACCGCCGAAGGCCTCGACTCCGTTCCAAGGCCGCGCCCGTCTTGACTACCTGTATGGCGAAATCTGGAGCCGGCAAAAATACCTCAGCCGTCGCGACCGACGCATCATCAGCATCTGCGGCGCCGCATCGACCGCGGTCGACGAGGAGGTAACCGAGCACCTCCGAGCTGCCCTCACCCTCGGGGACATGACCCGCCACGAGCTCGAGGAACTTGCGGTTCACTTCGCCGTCTACCTGGGGTGGAACCTCGCGCGGCGCCTCGATGACCTCCTGGTCGACGTAGCCAGCAAGATCGGCGCCTAGCTGAACCGTCGCCGAGAGAACTCGGCCCCTTTGGGCGTTATCGCCAGCTGGCCGGCAGATCGATTATGTGATTGGGGCAAAAGTCCTGGGCCCCCTCGGACATGACATTCCGCGCGGCCTCGGCCGACATCTTGGCGCGCAGCATCATAAAGGCGTATTCGGCTGGCGCGTAACCCGATTCAGGACCGGATGGATCGTCCATCAGCTGGCAGGCTTCCTTTTCCTGGCTGCTGTCGGCGTGGGCGGTGCCCGGGCCGAACAGCGGCGCCAGACCAACGAGTCCGCCAGCGGCGATTTTCGTAGGAATCCTCACCCGTTTTTGCACCTTACAGTCGCGCGTCCGCCGGCCCAGTGTAAAGCTCGGCGTTCGTGCAACGGCGAAAGAGCTGCCGACGGCCTCCTTTAATTCGTCGAAGACGTCCCAGTGCTCGCGGTCGTTGACGACAATGGTCCAGATGCAGGTCGTTCCGGGGGAGCTGGCGTCGGCGGCGCAGGATGTCGGCAACATCGGCACCGCGCTCGAAGAGGCAAACGCATTGGCGGCGCTGCCGACGAGCGGCATCTTGCCCGCCGGGGCCGATGAGGTCAGCGCCGCGATCACGCCGCTGTTCATCAACCAATCGGCCGTCTATCGGGAGCTGGCGGCGCAGGCCAGAGCGTTCCATCAGCAGTTCGTGCGACTGCTGGGTGCGGCCGGCACCGCCTACACCGACACCGAGCAGGCCGCGCAGCAGGCGCTACGCGATGCGATCAGCGAGCTGGAAGCACCACTCAACCCGCTCTTCGCGCAGGCCGAAGGTCCCGCTCCCACGAGCGTCCCGCCGCTGATCGTGCCGCAGAACGCGTCGGTGGCGCTGGTCGTCGGCGGCACCACGTTCCCCCTGCCGAACGCCCAGTACGTCAGTTCGATCATGGCCAACTTCTTCGACAACCCCACGCTGTCACCACTCACCGGGGCCCTTGGGCAGTCGATCTACACGCCGGAGCAGTTCTGGCCGGTCACCCCGCAGCTCGGGAATCTGACGCTGGGCCAGTCGGTGGCGCAAGGCGTGCAGTTGCTCAACACTGCGATCAACACGGAACTCTCGGCGGGCAACAACGTGACCGTCTACGGCACCTCACAAAGTTCGCTTCTGGCCACCAACGAGATCCGAAACCTGATGGCCATGGCCAATCCGCCCGACCCCAGCAAGCTGTCGTTCTTTTTGACCGGCAACCCCGACAACCCCAATGGTGGGTTCTTCGAACGGTTCCCCGGCCTCTACATCCCGTTGCTCGACGTACTGCTGAACGGCGCGACGCCCCCCAACTCGCCGTACCCCACCGTGATCTTCACGAATCAGTACGACATGGTGGCCAACTTGCCGCAGTATGTGCTCAACCCGGTCAGCGATTTGAATGCGGTCATGGGGTTCGCGCTCTACCACGGGGCGCACGACTACGTCGATTTGACACCCACGCAGATCGGCAACGCGATCCAACTGCCGACCTCGCCCGGCTACACCGGTGCCACCACCTACTACGAGCTGCTGACGCAGAACCTGCCGCTCGTCGCACCGCTGCGCGCGTTGCTGCCGGCGCCTTACGGCAACGCCCTGGCCGACCTGCTGCAGCCGGACCTGCGGGTGCTCGCCGACATGGGTTACGGGTCGGGGGAGTACGCCAACATCCCCACCCCCGCCAGCCTGTTCGAACTACCGAACCCGTTCACCATCGTGCCCGATTTGGTTCATGGCGCGGTTCAGGGTCCGCAGGCGGCGCTGGTGGATCTCGGGGTCCTGCCGCAGTCGATGATGCCGACCGGCTACCCGTTCAACCCGATGGTCGATCCCGGCCTGAACTTCCCGCTGCCTCAGTCGTCGGTCACCGGCGTCTCGCTGCTCACCGGGTTCGAGGGCCAATTGATGCGCACGTTGGGTCTGATCCCGAGTTGGGATAGCTGAGGTGCACATGGAACGGACCGCCCGCCGCAGCCCGTTTCGGGCTGACCTTCTTCAAGGCAAGGTGGCACTGGTCACCGGCGGTGCGACCGGGCTTGGCCTGGAGATTGCCCGGGTCCTGGGTGGCCACGGCGCTCGCGTCGCCATCTGCAGCCGAAAAGAACCCAATCTTCAATCGGCGGTTGCGGCGTTGCGCCAAGGGGGAATTGAGGCGACATACGGCGTCTGTGACGTCCGCCGTGATGATGAGGTCACGGCCGTCGTCGAGGAGGTGCTGCGAACGTTCGGCCGGATCGACGTTGTCGTCAACAACGCCGCCGGAAACTTTCCTGCGCCGATAAGCGGCCTTAGCCCAAACGGATTCAAGGCCGTCGTCGACATCGACCTACTGGGGACTTTCAACGTGTCGAAGACGGCGTACGACCTTTGGCTGCGGGATCACGGCGGCGCCGTGGTGAACATAAGCGCGGCGATCCAATACCGCGGTATGGCCCTGCAGGCGCACGTCGTTTCGGCCAAGGCCGGCATTGACGCGCTGAGCCGCGCCTGTGCGATCGAATGGGGTCCCGACGGGGTCCGGGTGAATGTCGTTGCCCCCGGGGCGATGTCAGGAACCGAGGGAGTGAGGAGAATCGCCGGCGATGACAAGCACCGCGCCACCCAGAACCCGCTCAGGCGTTTCGGTTCGACCACCGAGGTTGCCGAAGCCGTGCTGTTCCTGGCCAGCAACGCGGCATCCCACGTGACGGGAGCGGTACTCGTCGTCGACGGCGGGGGTTGGTTGACCGCCAGTGGCGTGCCGGATTTGCGTGGCTACCAATGAGTTAGCGTCGGATCGCCCTTAGATTTGCTCGCCACCGGCCTTGCGCGCGTGGAGTTCTTTGAGCGCTCGCACCAAAGAGGCTTCGATCAACTTGTCGTTGTCCCCGGAGATGAACTCGTGGACCCGCTTCTCTAGCAAGGTCCGCATCAGCGGGTTGAACACCTCGTAGGTCTCACGGAAGTAGACCCGGGTCCTGCCCTCTCCGAGATCCTCCAGCCGCGTCCAGCCCGAGGCCTTGGACCACAGCGGCTTACCGATGGCGTCGTACCGCCACGACACTGGGCGCCGGGCGTCGGTGATCCACTCCCAGGACTGGGCCTTGCCCCCCGAGAGCAAATACTTCGGTACGGGAAAGTAACAGTGCCGCACCAGCCCGTTGCCCTCCTCGTCACCGGGGTGGAGGATCTCGATCTTCACCGAGTCCGACTCGAAACCCGCCCGGTTGCGCCTCCAGATCACGTCCCACACCTCATCGGGCGTGCCTTCGACGATGAAATCAAATCTGTGGTCCTGCATGGACGTTCTAGCCTCTCAGTTGCGACTTCAGCACTTTGCCCCCGGCGTTCCTCGGCAGCGCCGGAAGGTAGTGGATCCGGCGGGGCACCTTGTAGTCGGCGAGCCGCTCACGGGCAAAGCTTTGGAGTTCGGCGGTCGTTACGGCTGCTCCCCGTCGCAGGACCACATAGGCCGCGATGTCCTCGCCCAGCACCTCGTGGGGAATGCCGACCACCGCGGCCGCGACCACCTCTGGGTGGGCCTGCAGCACCGCCTCGACATCGTCCGCGTAGATGTTCATGCCCCCTCGGACAACCATCTCCTTCTTGCGCCCGACGATGTAGAGATAGCCGTCGGCGTCGAGGTGGCCGAGGTCACCGGTGTGCAACCAGCCGCCCTCCCACATGCGTGCGGTGGCCTCGGGGTTGCGGTAGTACTCGCGGTGTCCGCCGGGGTTGCGGGTGATGACTTCGCCGGTCTCGCCGGTGGGCAAGACCCGGCCCTGGTCGTCGACGATGCGCACTTCCACTGGCGGCGTTGGCCGCCCGACGGCGCCCGGTCGCGTGCGGGCTCCCTCGGGATCCATAGCGAAGGTGGCGTGCCCGCCTTCGGTCATGCCGTAGCTGTTCAGAACGGCGGCACCGGGCAATCGGGCCTGCAGGCGCTCGACGGTGTCCGGGGAAAGCGGGGCACTCCCCAGGATCAGCGATTTCAGACTGGACAGGTCGGCCGTGTCGAATTCCGGATGATGGATCAGGAGCCTGGCCATGGCCGGCACCACGAAGGCGATGACCGGCCGCTCGCGCTCGACGATGCCGAGCCAACGCCCGGCGTCAAACCTGGGCAGGTACAGCACGGTCATGCCCGCCTTCATCGGGTTGTAGACGAAGCCGAGGCCGGCGAAGGTGAACACCGGGGTGGCGCTCAACCACTTCAATCCGTTCCATCGAGGAAGGGCGTTGGGCAGCAGGGCGATGTTGCCGTGCCGCACGGCAACCCCTTTCGGCATGCCCGTGGTGCCCGACGTGTACATGACGTCGGCCAGATCGGTCTCCTCGATGGGTACCTGGATGGCCGCGGCGTCCTCGCTCTTTACGTCCTCGAGGTCGGCGAACCGGCCGTGCTCCGCCCGCCCGACGGTGGCCACGAGGGCTAGGGACGCGAGGGACGCCGACAACGGGGCGACGGCGTCCTCAAACGCGCCGCTGCAAACGACCGCGGTGACCTCGGCGTGCTCGAGGATGGACCGCATCTCGGGGGGAGACAGCCGGTTGTTGAGGGGTACGGACACGGCGCCGATCTTGTGGACCGCGCTGTAGGTGACGATGAAGTCGAGGATCTGCTCAGCCTCGAGATCGATGGCAACAAGGTCGCCCTTCCGGACGCCCTTGGCCTGCAGACCATGGGCCAACCGGTTCGACTCTCGCTCCCACCGGCCGAACGTGATCGACGACCCTCCGCCTACCCAGCCGAGGTTCCGGTATGCCACCTCGTCCGGGTAGGCCGATGCCATCAGCCGCAACTGGTCGGGCAGGATGTCAACCACGGGGCCGCTTTTCGAGGAGGCGCTCGGCGGTGCCGCCCAGGAAGTCGGCCATGGGCCCCTCGCCCAGGGCAAGCGAACGGGCGGCCTCAAGGGCCCGTTCCATGGGGAGGAACGGATGGTCCGAGGCGAACAGGACCCGACCCCTGCCACGGCGGGACCCCATGAACTTGATCAATGAAGCGGGCATGTACTTGGCCAGGAAAGCCGAGTTCGAAAGGTAGAGATTGGGCCATTTGAGCATGTACTCGATGAGCAGCTCCTCGTAGGGGTGGCCCATGTGGGCGCCGATGACGACCAGGTCGGGGAAGTCGATAAGCACGTCCTCGAGCAGGACCGGGTCCTGGCACCGGGACCGGACCCTCGGTCCGGGAATGCCGACGTTGATCGAGACGGGGAGGCCCAACTCCTCGCAGGTCGCGTAGACCGGGTAGTAGAGGGCGTGGTTGAGCGGGTACTGGTCGACCAACGGCGACACCCGGACGAGATCAACGGTTCCCTCGGCCGCCCGCTTGCGGACTGCCATGCTCTGCTGCCTGGGCCGGTCTGGACGGTCGACCGAAGTGGCCAGGTACAGCCGCTGGCGTTGGTCGGCGGCAAAGGCCAGCGTGTCGTCGTCCACCGTGGACAGCGGGGTGCTCAGGACCGCCCGGTCCACGCCGACCCGGTCCATCTCCGCAACAAGGTCGGGCGGGGTGATCCCCTCCCGCACGTCGACACCGAAGAACCCCTCGACCGATCCGAAACCCGACTTGCCCAAAAATGCGGTCGCAGCCTCTTTGGAGAGCGCATTCACCCAGAAATCAACGACCACGTTTCCTCCTCGTATTGGGCTCGGGTTAGGGCCGATGGAGCCAACAGGAGAGCACCCGATCGAAATCAGCGGGCATGGCGGATCGTACCCCTGGGGTTGCGCGCGGACACGAAAAGCCGGGCATGACCGTTACACACCGACGCGCCCGCGTAACCTCCCTAGCAACCGATTTTGTTGCCGGAGAAGCGCACGAGGGACGGAGACCGTCATGCCCATTGCGATCACGCCCGAACACCAGGACCTGGCCGACTCGGTGCGGTCGCTGGTGGCGCGGATAGCGCCGTCCGAGGTGCTGCATCAAGCGATGGAGACGCCGATCGCCACGCCGCCGCCTTATTGGCGGGCCGCGGCCGATCAGGGACTGCAGGGCGTCCACCTCGCGGAATCCGTTGGCGGACAGGGGTTCGGCATTCTGGAGCTCGCCGTGGTCTTGGCCGAGTTCGGCCTCGGAGCCGTGCCGGGGCCCTTCGTCCCATCGGCGATCGCCAGCGCCTTGATCTCGGCCCACGACCCGGACTCGCCGCTGCTCGGTGACCTGGCGTCGGGCGCGGTGATCGCCGCCTACGCGTTGGAGTCGTCGATGACGGCGACCCGGCAGGGCGATGTTCTGGTGGTCCGGGGCCAGGCGCGTTCGGTGCTTGCTGCTGCACAGGCGACGCTGCTGGTGTTGCCGGTGGCTACCGACATCGGCACCGCATGGGTGGCGCTCAGCGCCGCTCGGCTCGATGTCGAGCAAGTCGCAAGCGTGGATCCGCTGCGGCCGGTCGCCCATGTCCGGGCAGACGCCGTCGAGGTCGGCGAGAACCGCGTGCTGAGCAACCTGAGCAGCAACGCCGCGCAGGCCATCGCGTCCACGCTGCTGTCGGCCGAGGCCGTCGGCGTTGCGCGCTGGGCCACCGAAACCGCGGCGGCATACGCCAAGATCCGTGAGCAGTTCGGCCGGCCCATCGGCCAGTTCCAGGCGATCAAGCACAAGTGTGCCGAGATGCTCGCCCGCACCGAGCGGGCCACCGCGGCGGTGTGGGACGGCGCCCGCGCCATCGACGAGGGGATCGAAAAGCCGGAATCCGCAGCGGAATTCGCTGCCGCCGTGGCGGCGACCTTGGTCTCGGCCGCCGCCCAGAGCTGCACCCAGGACTGCATTCAGGTACACGGCGGCATCGGCTTCACCTGGGAGCACGACACCAACATCTATTACCGTCGGGCGCTCGGGTTGGTCGCCGCGTTCGGCCGCGCCGCCGACTATCCCCAGCGCGTCGTCGATACCGCCACGACCACCGGCGTGCGCAAGCTCAACATCGACCTCGACCCGGAGAGCGAGCAGCTGCGCGAGGAGATCCGCGCCGAAGTCGCTGCCCTCAAGGCGATTCCGTCCGAGCAGCGCACGCCCGCAATCGTTGAGGGTGGCTGGGTGATGCCGTATCTGCCCAAGCCGTGGGGCCGTTCGGCCACCCCGGTCGAGCAGATCATCATCGCGCAGGAATTCAGCGCCGGCCGGGTACGGCGCCCGCTGCTGGGCATCGCCAGTTTCCTCGTGCCATCGATCGTTGCGTTCGGCGATGAAGACCAGAAGCAGCGTTTTCTGCCGCCGACACTGCGCGGCGAAATGATCTGGTGCCAGCTGTTTTCCGAGCCCGGCGCGGGTTCGGACCTGGCCGGCCTGTCCACCAAGGCCGTCAAGGTCGACGGTGGCTGGCGAATCACCGGCCAGAAGATCTGGACCACCCTCGCGCAGTACGCGCAGTGGGGCGCCTTACTGGCGAGAACCGAGCCAAGCGCTCCAAAACACAACGGCATCACCTACTTCCTGCTTGACATGGCCAGCGAAGGCGTCACCGTGCGCCCGTTGCGCGAGCTCACCGGCAACGAATTCTTCAACGAAGTGTTCATCGATGACGTGTTCGTGCCGGACGGCATGGTGCTCGGCGAGGTCAACCGTGGCTGGGAGGTCAGCCGCAACACGCTGACCGCCGAGCGGGTGACCATCGGCAGCGCCGAGAACCCGAATCTCGCCAGCCTGGACCGTCTGGTCGAGCTCGTGCGCGACGGTCAGTTCGATCAGATTGCTCAAAACCGCGCCGGCCAATTGATGGCCGAGGGGCACGCGACCAAGGTCCTCAACTTGCGCTCGACCCTGCTCACGCTCGCCGGTGGTGATGCGCTGCCGTCGGCCGCGATATCCAAGCTGCTCTCGATGCGCACCGCCCAGGGCTACGCCGAGTTCGGGTTGGGGTCCTTCGGCGTCGACGGTGCCATCGGCGATACCGGGGAGCTGCAGGGGGAGTGGGCTCAGTATCTCCTGACCAGCCGCGCCACCACAATTTACGGCGGTACCTCAGAGGTGCAGCTGAATATCATCGCCGAGCGATTGTTGGGGTTGCCCCGCGACCCGTGACTCGCTGTCTGGGGCGGGGAGCCTGCCCGGTCTCGGCGTCTCCGGCTCACATCTTCACGGTCAGCGGCCAAACGTTCCAGATCTCGTCGCAGTACTCGGCGATGGCGCGATCCGACGAGAACTTGCCGCTGCGTGCGGTATTCAGGATGGATTAAGCCACGCCAACTGCCGTTGGTGCCGTCCTGCCCGCTGTGCTCGTGTTCGGCGCCGGCCTGGCGATCACTGTGGCGCCGCTGACCGCGGCCGTTCTTTCCGCCGTTCCAGCCTCCTACGCCGGCACCGCTTCGGGTGTCAACAACGCCATTGCGCGCGTTGCCGGGCTACTCGCCATCGCGGTGCTGCCGGTCGCGGCCGGCATCCGCGCCAGCCCCGATCAGCCACTCGGCCCAGGCTTTTCGATCGCGATGCTCATCCCCGCAGCCATCTGTGTGGTCGGCGGAGTAATAGCGTTGATGACCATCCGGACCGGCGCCGACATCGCGCACCAGATGCTGCCCGGAGTCAACCACGCCTGCCAAGACCCATGCACACGACAGTTCAGTAGAGCGCAGGGCGGCTCGACCTAAAGGTGATCGAAGGCGGGGTGTCCGCACATCGGCTGTTGGCAGTTACCTCCGGGGTGAGCGCGGTTGAGGTAGCCTGTGCAGCCGCAACCCAGCTGACACGGCCCGAATTGTGGCCCGGGTGGCGGCGGCGGGGGTGGAGGGGGCGGTGAAGGCGTCAGGTCCTTATAAGTCACGGTGACGACGTGGTTGTGGCTGGCCTGTGCGCCAGCCGTCGAATCGTTGCTCGCGACGGTGAGCGTCTGCTGGCGTGGACCGGCTTTGGTGGGGTCGTACTGAACCGTCAAGTGGCCGGAGCCATTTGGGGCGATGTCTTCGGGCGGGATCACCAGGAACGGGTCGCTGAGACCGGTCGGTTGGATGGTCAGGGGGCCGGTGCCGTAGTTGGCCACCAGCAGGTCCCCGGGGACCAGCAGCGCGGAACCATGCGGACCTGTGAGCGCCAGCGTGGCCGGCGCGTTGATCCAGGGCTGCCGGGCCCCGGCGTCGGTGTCGGCGACCACGGCGGTGAATCGCCGTTGCTGTTCTTCGTTGTTCTCGATCTGCAGACTCCAGCTACTGCCCGGGCGCTGCACTGTCACGTCGATGCGGTAGACATCGAAGGTCTCGACCGAGTACGCGGCCGAGGCCACGATCGCTTCGTTCTGGTTGAGGATGGACACCTTGCCGGGTTGCGGGGACACTGGGGCCGCCGGTCCGCCGGCGCTGAGCCAGAACGTCGGATCCGGTCCGGCGGTCGGGGAGCCGTCGAACAAGCCGAGCCGGGTGATGCGCAGCGTCATGACCGCCGGTGTGCCGGAGCTTGTTTCGGCGAACGTCAGCGCCGAGCCGCGTTGAAAGCCCGCGACCGCCAGCGGCGGACTCGGGGGAGCGGGCAGTACGTGAAAGGTCACTGTCGGTTCTCCTGAGGCGGGCAATGGTGGCTATCGAGGAGTCAAAGCTCGATCACGTCGAAGTAGCAGAGCCGGCGCACATCGGTTCCGGGTATGCCTTGCGGATTCCCGTCCGGGTCGTCGAGCGTGGCCGCTGCGCCGGGTAGTACTTGAAATTCCTGGACCAGCAGGCGCATCGGCGTGGTCCCGGGCGCCGAGGGCAACGTGAGGTTCGCCGTGCGGATGTTGGTGATGGCGCCTCCCGTCAACGGGACCGGCGTGGGAACGATCGAGGCGTCCCAGAGCGTGGAGTCCCCGCCGGGAGGAGGACCCGTCAGCACGGCCGCTTCGAACTGGGTTATCCGACCCCACGGCGTCGGGCCGGTCACCGTCACGGAGGCCTGGTTACCGGTGACCGACACCGTGAGGGTCCGGTCGGGGCGCGGCTGGTGGAACTGGGCGTCGACGATGGCGGACAGGTTCAAACCCGGTAGGGCGCTGGGCTGCAGCCGGGCCAGCTTGAGATGCACGAACGGGTGTGGCGCCCGTTGCGCGCCAAGGGGCGGCGAGGGCGAGGTCGCGATCTTGACGTCGCAGAACCACAGCCGCCGGAGCGGGTCGAATTGGACGTCGTGGCCCATCGCCCATACCTGCGCTGGCTGATCCGTGGGTACCGACACGAGCGCGTTGGCCACCGCAAGCGGGAGATCCGCCCGCTGCAGCGGCCCGCTGGGACCGCCGGTGCCCCAGATCGCGTCGGCGCTGGCGTGGGACACCCAGTCCAGTTGGGCGGCGTCGTCGATGCTGATTCCCTCCTGGGCGACCAGTACCGCCAGCAGTTCTCCCGCGCCCGAGTCGAACCATGGCCGCTCGAGGTAAACCCGCAGATAATCACCGATGCGTCGGCTGACGACCGTGGACCCCGACCGTTGCGCTTTCCACACGAAGGCGGGCACCACGGAATGCACCACCGGTGCCGCCGGGCGCGCGCTGGCGAGCACCGTCACCGATTGGGCGGGTCCGGCCTGGGTGATCGGCGGGACGACGAACTCGATGTCGACCGTCGCGCCGTCGGGCACCGCGCCGGTCGGAAGGCGAGTCACGGTGCCACGCTGATTGTCGACGGACACGTCCCGATCGATGCCGAAAATCGTTGCGGGCGAACCGGGGTCGCGCACGATGACGGTGCCCGCCGCGAACTGGGGCGCCACCTGTGCGGGCGTCTGACCGTTGAGTTGCACGGTGGCGTGCTGGGCGAAGTACGCGGCGAATCGTGAGGTGGCCACCGGCGTGCAGGTGACCTCGTGATGGCGGGTATCGCCGATGGGATGGGCCACCTCGAGCGTTGATGACGTGTCGTCGGATGCCGCAACGCCGGGCACCAAGTCGGCGCTACGCGTGGCGGTCACGGGCGCCGGTTGAGTGGGGTCGTCGACGGTGTCGGTCCATTCGACGTGCGCGTAGACGGAATGCGTTGTCTCGGAATCGAATTGCAGCGCCGTGTCGGACAGCACAAAGTTCGTCGCTCCCGGCGTGCGGATGGCTTGCAGCTCACCGAACGCCGGCGGCTGGCGGGGACAGCGCACCGCGTGCACGAGCTGCAGCTGCAGGGCGGGGCAGAGCTGGCCAAGAGTTCCCGCCGACGCCGCCGCGCGCATCGCGGCAATCGCGTCGGGTGCGGCCTTGGCGGCGAACCAGTCCCACGCGCCCATCAACTCCTCGCCGCCGGCGGGCAGGGGGCTGCTGATGTTGACCGGAACTACGCTGCCCGGCGGGAGCGCGATGGTGATGGTCCCCGCGCCGGCATCGACGACGGCGGATCCGTTGGCGGTGTTGTCGCCCACTTCGAGCACCAGTCGTAGCGACCCTCGCTGGTACCAGGCGGCGCCCAGCGGCCAGGGCTGGCTGACCTGAGCGGTCCCGGGCAGTCCGGTGATCGTCACCCCGGCGGCCTGGGGGTCGGGCAGCCAGGGCAGCGCGACGGTGTCGGCGTCGACATACGGTGAGCCGCTCGCTCCGGGGTCGGAGGTGCCGGTGACGACCGCGGCGTCGTGGTCGAATAGCAGCGCATAGACGGCCGGGTCGGGCCGGTTCTGCCCGGCAATGTCGAGCACACCGTGGCATTCCAGGGTTGCCACCGCGGCCTTGGCGGCGAGCAGGTGTCGTTCGCACGTCGGCCCACCGACGGGAGCGCCGGGGTTGCTGTTATCCGTGCGGACCACCAGTACGTGTGCCGATTCGCCGGGGGTGACCGCCCGGCGGGGCACCACCGTCGGCGCGGGTACCGGGTCGTAGCGGTGGTAGCGCAGCGAGGGGGTGCTGGGCACCGCGGCTGAGGCGTCGGGCGTGAACGGGACGCTGGACCCGGCCAGGTCGACCAGTCGAGCGCGCAGCCGGTAGGACCGCCCGTAGCGCAGCGCCGGCAGGCTGCCGGGCGTGGGCACGACCGCGGCGTGGTACGGCTGGCTTGCGTCCGGGCCCGTCGTCGGGTCGGCGACCGCGTCGTTGCCGTCCAGCATTTGTCCGAGTGGCGGCGCGACCAGGCTCCACCCATTCCAGCGGAACAGCGACTCGTGGACGAGGCCGGTGGGCTGCTCGTCGGTGCCCCGATGGGCCATGCCCGCACTGACGTATCCCTCGTCGTCGATCGCGCCGATGACCTGCCCGCCGCCGATGGTGTAAGTGACCTGGCGCCGGCACAGCGCGTACCACTGCCGCGAGGCTTCGTCGAAAACGTCCACCCGATAGCCGTGCCAGATGTCGTCGGCGTTCAATGTGATGTCGCCGCCGTCGTGCCCGGCGGAAAGGTCGGAGTCGAGTTCGGCGGCCCGGTTCAACGCTGTCTGCAGCGACGCGTCGCGGCCGGCCTCGGCGACGAAGATCCCGTCGGATCGCAGGGCGGGGGGCAGCAGTGGCGGTGGCGTCTGGTCGCGGGCGGCCGCGTTGAGCTGGTTGGCCCAGCCGAGCAGGGCCAACCCCGAACGATCGGTGTCGACGTCGATCGCCGTGTATGTCCCGGTGTCGTCGAGTGGCAGGAATGGCGAGGATGCGGTGCCGTCCGCGGTGGCCAGGGCCAGCGTTGCCGCGGCCAACGTGCAGCGGGTGCGGGGCCGATAGTCGCGCAGGCCGGCATCGTGAGCCGGGACGGCCCGGATGGTGAACGCCCCGTTCAGACCGGCAGGCAGCACCAGTCGGAGTCGGCGGCGCAGGCCGAGCCGTGTGGCCAGCGTGGGGTGGTCGGCCAGCGCGGCAACGACCGTGTGAAATTCGGGACTCGCGATGGTGGGATCGTCGTGGTCGGTGAGCGCGATGCGGGTGGGCAGCTTGGTGCGGCTCGGTGACGCGGCGGGCGGCCGGCTGTGGAACCCGGCGAGGGCCTCCCATGCGGCGGTCTCCGGGCTCGGGATGGATTCGGGGGAGGTGCCGACGCCGACGGTGGCGAGGAGTTGGTCGATCGCCCCCCAGGGATCGGCCGCGGCGGCGTGGGTCGTGGCCGCTTGGGACGGCAGCATGCCCGCGTACTGGTTGGCGAG